>Ga0210398_10000391_pt1 | contig 51531 bp, 39 predicted proteins | sample IncBWC4OmetaG_FD_161047 | JGI IMG/M metagenome (GOLD analysis project Ga0210398, IMG submission 161047) | Forest soil microbial communities from Barre Woods Harvard Forest LTER site, Petersham, Massachusetts, United States - Inc-BW-C-4-O | ecosystem: Environmental > Terrestrial > Soil >...
TGTGCAGGCGGAGGAACAAAAGACCAAATCCCAAGACGGCAAGCACCAGAACGATGGCCATGATGACCATAAGGACATCGGTCTCACCCGGGGGGGTGATGAACGACGGCAGATGATGAGACGCGGCCGGGTGAAGTGGCTCAGCCATACGGAAACTCTAACTCTATCGTCCAGGCAGACATAGTCTCGAATCGGCCGAAATTTCCGCCGCTCCCCGCCACCCATCTGGGCGCGGGCCAAGCGAGCCGCGCCGGATTCGAGCATTTATTCGGTCGGCAAATGGCGTGGTCTGTCATCGCCTTATCGGGGTTAAGGTCGGGCGCATCTGGAAATTATTCGCAGAGATGGGATTTCGCGGCTTGATCTAGATCAAACGGGTTGACCTGGATACGCTCGAGGCATCGATTGCCCTTGAACACAGATCCAGCCGGAGGCAGGGCATGGCAACCAATCTCAACATAACCGTCAATGGCCAGGCGTGGCCCGTCGCCTCGAGCCCGGACACGCCCTTGCTCTATGTTCTGACGAACGAAATGCACCTGCACGGGCCGCGCTTCGGCTGCGGATTGGCGCAATGCGGATCCTGCTCGGTCCTTGCCGACGACAAGGAAATCCGCTCCTGCGTTACGCCGGTCGCGACGGTGGCCGATCGCGCCATCACGACGCTCGAAGGCTTGCCGGCCTGGTACGCGCGCAAGAAGGGCCTCAAGGACGCTCCGGCGCTGCATCCGCTGCAGCAGGCGTTCATCGATGAGCAGGCTCTGCATTGTGGCTATTGCTACAACGGCATGACCATCAAGGGCGCCGAGCTCCTGGCCAACAATCCGAAGCCAAGCGAAGCCGATATCCGCCAGACGATGAACGGTCACCTCTGCCGCTGCGGGACCTATCCGCGGATCATGAAGGCGATCCAGATGGCGTCGCGGAGCGTTTCGGGAGACACGCCATGAACGCGCCCGAGAGGAACTTGGCGCTGTCCCGCCGGGGCCTTCTGAAGGCCGGCGGCGCGCTGATCGTCGGCTTCAATTTCGCCGGTGGACCTGTGGCGGCCGCGCCTGCCGGTCACGCGCGGGGCGAGATTGCCGGGCCGCCGGATCCCACTGCCATCAACACCTGGATCGCAATCCACGCCGACAACACCGCAACGCTTTATTTCGGCAAGTGCGAGCTAGGGCAGGGCAACACAACGGGCCTGCTGCAGATCGCCGGCGAAGAGCTCGACCTGGACATGAGCCAGCTTTCGAGCGTGCGGCTTGATACCAACGTGACGCCCGAGCAGGGCGCCACCAGCTCGAGTTCCTCGATCGAGCGCGGCGGACCGCAGGTGAGGGCGGCTGCGGCCGAGGCGCGCCTGGCGCTCCTGCAGAAGGCCTCACAACGCCTCGGTGTCCAAATCGGCAGCCTGGTCGTCGCGCGCGGGGTGGTGTCGATCGATGGCGAGCCGAACCGCTCGGTGAGCTATGGCGAACTGGTCGGCGACAGGCCTTTCGATATCAAGTTCACCGGTACGGCGCCGCGGAAGCCTCCCAGCGAGTACAAGCTTGTCGGCACCCGCGTGCCGCGGGTGGATATGCCTGCCAAGGTCGACGGCACTTACACGCACATGCAGCACGTGCGTCTCGACAACATGCTCCATGGCAGGGTCGTGCGCCCGCGTGGCCAGCGTGCCTACGGTACCCGCGCGGCGCCGCTCGCCGTCGACGAAGCCTCGATCAAGGATTTCCCTGGCGCGAAAATTGTACGCCGCGGAGACTTTCTTGGCGTGGTGGCCGAGAGCGAGTGGGATGCGGTGCGTGCCGCGCAGCAGCTTAAGGTCCAATGGCAGGACACACCCGCGTTGCCGGATATGGTCAAGCTTCCGGAGGTGCTGCGCGCCACGAAATCCACCGATACCGTTGTGGTGAATATCGGGGATCCGGAAGGGGCCTTTGGCAAAGCCACCTACGTGTCGTCGGCGACCTACTTTTCCCCGTACCAAGCCCACGCACCGTTCGGTCCCAATTGCGCGATCGCGGATGTGGGGCCTGATCAGGCGCTTGTGCTGTGCTCGACGCAGGACATCTACGCGTCGCGCAAGATGCTCGCGGCCCTGCTTGGCATGCCGGCGGACCGCGTTCGGGTTCAGTATTACGAAGGCTCGGGCACTTACGGCCACAGCTGCTATGAGGACGCGCCGCAGGCCGCCGCCGTCATGTCACAGGCTGTAGGACGGCCCGTGCGCGTGCAGTTCATGCGCTGGGACGAGCACGGTTGGGACAACTACGGCCCGGCGCAGGTGGCGCAGGTGCGCGCTGGCATCGATGCTGAAGGAAGGATCGTCGCCTACACCTATGACGGCTGGCAGCACGGCTGGCACGTGAACGAAACTTCCACCGAGCTTGCCATGCAGACCGCGCCGGCGGAACGAACAGCCGGGTCCTACTCGATCGTCGTCAACCGGATCAGCACTGGGTCGATGTATCGCGTTCCGAACCGACGTGTGATCAGCCATGCCGTTCCGATGGTCGGGTTGCTGAAGGGCTCGCCGTTGCGGTCGCCGCTCGATATGGCGCTGTCATTCGCATCGGAACAGACGATCGACGACCTGGCGCACGCGGCGAAAATGGATCCGCTGGAGTTCCGGCGCAAAAACATGGGCGACAGCCGTTGGCTCGGCGTGCTCGAGGCGGCCGCCAAGGCGGCCGGCTGGACGCCGCGGGTGGCAGCTTCGCAGTTATCCGATGCCGACGTCGTGACCGGCAGAGGCATTGCCGTCGGGACGCACCACGTGTCCTACGGCGCTGCTGTGGCCGATATCGAGGTGGACCGGCGCACCGGCAATATCGTCGCCAAACAGCTGTACGGCGCACTCGACTGCGGCTTGGCCGTGAATCCGGCCCTGGTCGAGAACCAGATCGTCGGCATGATGATCCAGGCTACGAGCCGGATGCTGAAGGAGGAGGTGACCTTCGACAGCACGGGCGTCACCAGCGTCGACTGGGTGAGTTACCCGGTTCTGCGCTTTGCCGAGCACCCGAACTGTACGCCGGTCGTCGTTCAAAGAATCAACGAGCCTTCGACGGGAGCCGGCGAAGAAGTGATGGGCGCCGCGGGGGCGGCGATTGCCAATGCGTTCTTCGACGCAACCGGTGTCAGGCTTACGCGATGCCCTTTGACGCCGGAGCGCGTGCGCGACGCACTTGCAATGAAGAAGGCCTGACGTCCATTTCGCATGGGGTGGACAGCTTGGTGAGCGATTTATCGCTTCCGATAAGGAGGGTGATCGGAAGGCAATCGTGATTGCATCGATCAGGGGCGATGCTGAAAAAGGTGGCACGCGAAAGTGGCGCCACTCAATTGCAATATCGCTTACCCCGGAAAGCGGCCGATTGCTGCGCTGCGGAAAAGCCGGCGCCTGCCTCCGTGGCAGGAGGGCAAATTTGTTTGCGCCCGGCCAATGTCAGGGTGAAACAAAATAGACTCCGGGCCGTTCTCGTTGCGGGGCTGCATGAACCGGAGAGTGCCGCCAATGTGCGACTACAGTCTTTCCAGTATCCGATCACAACCCGCGAGTGTCGGCGACAAGCTCATCACACGCAATTTCGGCACCGGCACACGCGGGTTCTGCACGCCGCAAGACACCGACATCGCGGTATGCGTGCTGCCCGGGACCGAGCTGGCTTTTGCCGACGACGTTCGCTGCGAATGGACCGGGCTACTGCCTTGGCGCGGCAAGGTCATCAAGCACAAGACGGCGATTTTCCGGCAGGTCAACAAGGAGCGGTTGGCGGCGCATCACGACGCCCTGGAGTTTCCCGATGGGCAGATCATGCTGCTGACTTTGTTGCGCGAGGGACAGCAGGCCACGGTCCTGCAGTTGCCGGCGCAGCCAAAGACCACCGAAGACGCCGCGATTGCGCAACGGGTCGCCTACATCGGCTGACAGCCGCGATAGGACGAGGTGCAGGCCGCGTGGAGCGCCGGTGATGACGGCTGGCTCACTTTTTTCGGCGCGGCGCCTACATTATGGCGGGTCCTCGCGAGATCGAACTGAAGCTGGACGTGCCGGCCGGGCAAATGACCCGGCTGCGCCAGCTGCCGCTCGTGAAGCGCGCGGGACCGAGCGAGCACGAAACCCTGCGCTCGGTTTATTTCGATACCGGCAAACATAAGCTGCGGAAGCGAGGCCTGTCGTTGCGCATCAGGCACGAGGGCAACCGCCGCTGAGCTGAAACGGCGCACTCGAAAAATTCGCAAGCAGGGCAAGCATCTCGCCGGCCTTGATCCACGGCGCCGACACAAGCTGCGCGTCAAAGCGAAAAAGCTTCGCTGCGCTTGTGAATTTTTGCCGGCGCGTTTCCCGGCAAGAAACGCTCGCGCCGCCGGACCGGATTTGCCGGCAAGCTGAAAAGACTTCAGAGCGCGCTCGGCGACCTCAACGATATCGTCGTGCACCAGGAACTGGCGGAGCAGTCGGCAACAGCGCCGGCGGCCGCCGCCGGGCGGTACCGCCGTCGCCGCACCTGCTGCTGGACGGTTGGCCGGTCGCGATGAGGCACGCTTCACCTCCGCCATGAGCGACGCCGGGCGTGCCTATGCGGCCTTCGCGCGGGCAAAGCCGTTTTGGGCCTAGCTTGGCCCGATGGTTCGGCCGGACGGCGGCATCATGAATCGAAAAGCCCCGGCATCGCCGAGGCTTTTCTTGGACACGCTCTTGCTCAGCGGTCCACCAGCTCGGTCACGTCACCGCGAGCTGGCGTCCGGGACCCACGCCATCTTGTCGCGGTCGTATTTGAAGCCCGGCGCGGCTTTGAGCGCATCCTTGGTCGTGTTCATCGTCAGGTAGATCTTGTTGTCCTTCTTCGTCGCCTTCACGGTGTTGAAGCTGACGGCAACGTCCTTCTCGCCGGCGCCAAGGAAGCCGCCGACGCCGACGATCAGAGCGCTGACTTGTCCGTCCTGGCCAACCAGCACGTCCATGATCTGGCCGATCTTGGTATTGGATTGATCGTAGACGTCCTGCTTGTACCAGTCGGTCACGGTGAGACTGGTGCCTGGGACGGTGTTCATCACATCGGCCTTTGCAGCCGAAACCGCAAAAGCGGCGCTGCTGGCGAGCAGCGCGCCAGCGGCGAGTACGGTTAGACTTCTTTTCATTGGGCTTACCTCCGGAATGTTTGTTCAACCATGCAAGCCAACGCTTGAACGGTGCATTTGTGCCGCGGTGTTTGAAATTTTTGCGGAACAAATCGACGCATAGGGCTGTTGTGTTGTCGAATTGACCTGGACTGCACTTCAGTAGTTCGTCAATGCATCGGATCAGTCGAGGCCGATAAGACAACAGCTAATTCAACGAGGAAATGCCGTGTCGATTGGAACCATTATTCTCATCATACTGATCATCATTCTTCTCGGCGGCTTCAGCGGCTTCGGCGGCGGCCCGTTCTACGGGACCGGCTACTACGGCGGCGGCGGCCTTGGCGTGGTGATCGTCATTCTCTTGATCCTGATCCTGATGGGCAGGATCTGACGCGGCTCCTTGTGCCGTTCTGGCGCTGCAGCATTACGATTGTCGCTGCGAGACCGACCAGTTCGGACAGGCCAGCAAGGTCGTGCGCAGCCCTGCCGCCTCACGCGGTCAGCAATTTCTCGATTCGGATCGGTAACTTGCGAATGCGTGTGCCGGTGGCGTGATAGACCGCATTGGCGATCGCGGCGATGGGTTTCTTCTCCTGCACGAAATGGCGGAGCAACGTTGCAGACATCGGTCGAGTTCCGATGCCGCCTCAGCGCAACAGCGACATCACGTCGGCCTTGCGCGGCCTGACTTGCGCCAGCGTGCATTGCTCGGGCGCCTTGTCGGGACGCCAGCGCAGCAACCGTGTGCCATGCCGGAAACGATCGCCGCTGAAATGATCGTAGCAGACCTCGACCACGAGCTTCGGCCGCAACGGCTCCCATTGGCTCGAACGCTTGGTCGACCAGCGGCTCGGGCCACCCGGCGCATTACCGGTGAAGCCGGGTGGGCCGATCAACGGTTTGAGCTTATCCTTGTTTTTGATGGTCGAGGTGAAGCCGACGTGATGCAGCAGGCCGCCGACATCGTAGAGTCCCAGCAACAGCGAGCCGACGACGCGTTTGCCCTCGTTGTAGCGGAAACCCCCGACCACGCAGTCGGCGCTGCGGTAATTTTTGATCTTCTGCATGCCGGTGCGCTCGCCCGACCGATACGTGAGATCGCGCCGTTTGGCGATGATGCCGTCGAGCATTTTGCCCGACCGCCCCAGCCACGTCTTGGCCTCGGCAAGCTTGGTGGTCGCCGGCGACAATCGAATTCCGCGCTTGTCCCGGCAGTAGCGGCGGAAGAACGATTCCAGCGCCGGCCGGCGCTCGTCGAGTACCCGGTCGGTCAGCGATCGACCATCGGCGCCGACAAGCAGATCGAACACGATCAGCAGCGCCGGTGTCTCGACCGAAAGTTTCTTGACCCGGCTCGCTGCCGGATGAATCCGCTGCAGCAGGGCATCGAACGAAAATGCGCTGCCCGAGGGAACGACAATTTCGCCGTCGAGGACGAATTGCTTCGGCTTCAATGCTCCGATGGTCGCGACCAGCTCCGGAAAGTACCGCGTCATCGTGCGGCCGGACTTCGATTGCAATTCGATCCTTTTGCCGTCGCGAAAAACAAGGCAGCGGAAGCCGTCCCATTTCGGCTCGTATTGCCATGGCGGACCGACAGGAATCTGGTCGACCGAAAGCGCCTCCATCGGAGGAAACGGCGAGCGCAGCGGCAGAGCCATCGCTGGATTCACGCCTTGACGCGGACGAGCGGCTCCGCGCCCGCAGCGCCGCGCCGCTTGGCGTAGACGTGGGTGAACTCGGCGCCGAACAGAACGATTTGGGCGGAGTAATAGACCCAGATCAAAAGCATGACGAGCGATGTCGCCGCGCCATAAGTCGATTCCAGTGCCTGCTTACCGACGTAAAAGCCGATCAGGAATTTCCCGATTTCGAACAGCGCTGCGGTCAGTGCCGCACCGAGCCAGACATCGCGCCAATCGACCGGAGTATCCGGCAGCCATTTGAACATCATCGCAAACAGGACCGTAACGAGGCCGAAGGACACGGCGGACCCGGTGATTTGCAACGCGGCTTCCGGAAAATAGGGCGCGACGAATTTGCCGATCGCGGCCAGCGCCGCCGTGAAGATCAGGGACACCAGCAGCAAAAATCCGAGCGACAGCACGCCGGCGAGCGAGACGACGTAGCCGCGGATCAATTGCAAAATGCCGCCGCTATTCGATGTTTCGACGCCCCAGACCGTATTCAGCGCCTCCTTGAGCTGGGCCACGACCCCGACGGCTGCGAACAGCAGCGTGCCAATGCCGAAAATCGTCGCTAGCGCCCCTTGGTACGGACGGTTCGCCGCCGCCAACAGCGTTTCCAGCGCTTGGGCTCCCGCACTGCCGAGCAAGCCCGCGACCTGGGCGGCAATCTCGCCATGGACCGCGTCCGGCCCAAAGACCAGGCCGGCGACGGCGGTGCTGATGACGAGCAACGGCCCGAAGGAAAAGATCGAATAATAGGCCAAAGCAGCGCCCATCATCGAGCATCGATGGTTGGACCAGCTTATGGCCGTTTCTTTGATCACGAGCCGCCGTCGGCAATTGAAGACCGTTGTCGATCTGGTAATCGCGGGCAGTTCCTGGAGGTTCCATCAGAAGCTCTGCCGTTTGGAACTTTCGTCGCTGCCATCCGGGCGTCTGATCTGGTAGGTGACTGAAGGCCCAGTTGGGCTTATTTCGAAAGTTCCTTCGGCAGCAGCTCAGGTTCAACTTTCCAGTGCGAATCGCCGATCGTAAGCCGATAAACGTTCTGCGCCATATACTGGCGTGTCAAAGCAACGGCAGGCCGGCCTGTTGAATTTGAGTGTCTGTATCACCATCACTTAAGAGCGAGCTCCCCGAGCAGGGGGCCCAAATGGCGCTCGTAATGGCGCCATCGCCCGACCGATCGATGGTAAAGGGGCTGGCGCACTTGCCAACTGCTCGCGGTCTGCACGATGCGTATGGCGCTATGGAAATCGAGGCAGGCTGGTTCCCATGCGAGACCGAGAAAATCAACGAGTCGCCGGCTCTCGCCCTCAAGATCGGCAACCAGCGACTCGTACTGAATGTCTAGGCAGCGCAGTGGCAGCACGCGATGCCAATGCGCGGCGAGACGTTCGGTCTCGCGAATGCGGCGGCCGCAATCGGCGAGATCGTACGAAAACGTGAGTAACCCGGCAGAAAAGTTTTGGAAGAAACAGGATACGCCGATATCACGCGAATCGCGTCGGCAGAAAATGATCCGCGCCGCCGGATAGAGCGTGGCGATAATGCCGAGCATGAAGATGTTGTCGGGCAACTTGTCGATGACGCGATCTGCGCCGCCGCCCAATCTGTTCAGCCGTTCAAGGTGAGCGTCGGCGGCATGGCGGACCGCGGCTTGCGTCCAGGGCGCGTCGACCGGGCCAAGCTCGGCGCTGGCTTCGCCGATGTTCCTGAGTTCGCCCGCGCCGAAAACCCGCGAATGGCTGGCGGCGATCTGCTCCACGAGGCTCGTGCCCGCCCGCGGCAAGCCGACGATGAAGACCGGCAAGTCGGATGGACTGCCCCAGCCGCGGACCGAGGCAAAGAAGGCCGGGGTAAAATCGACAATCAACCGGTCGATTCGGCGCGCCAAATCCGCGGCGTCGAAACGGTCGCCTGCCGCCGCGCGCGCCGCACGGTAGAGACGGTTTGCTGCATCGTAAGCAGCGAATGCCTCGTCGTAGCGGTCGGCGTCATCGAGCGCCTTGGCGACGGCGAAACCGGCCGCCGCACGTTCTTCGATCGGCAAATCGGTCCGCGCGGCAAGAGCGACGATCCGGGTCATTTCCGGATCGTCCGCAGACAACAACCGGCAACTGGCGAGATTGCGATAGGCGTCGGCCAAATCGGGATCGATCGAGAGCGCTCGGCGAAAGGCTTCCACTGCTTCATCAAAGCGACCCAGGGCGAGGAAGCAGCGGCCGAGATCGTTCCATAACGGAGCTTCGGTCGGGCTCAGCGCCAGCGCGTCGCGGTAGTGCGCGATCGCCGTGTCTATGTCGCCGGCAGAGCGCTTGCTGGTTGCAAGACCGCGATGAGCGCCCACCAGGCGCGGATTGAGCTCGATTGCCCGCTGGTAGCACGCACCAGCTGCCCCGAACCGCCGAAGCTGGAGAAGTACGTCGGCAAGACGAACCTGCAGGTCAGCGGAACCGGCGTTGAGCTCTGTCGCCCGGCGGAGCGATGTTTCGGACGCATCGAGCCGCCCGATCCGACGTAAGACCTCACCGAGATTGATGTGGGCCTCGGCACTGCGCGGATCGAGGCCGGTGGCCCGCTCGCAGCTCGCGACCGCGGCGGCAAAATCCCCCTGGTCGCACAGTACGAGTCCGAGATTGCTGTAAGCGGCTGCGAAATCGGGTCGCAAGGCGATCGCGCGGCGATAGCTGGCGCAGGCGTCGGCGAGGCGGCCCACCGCGCGCAAGGCGTTGCCGAGATTGGAATGGCCCTCGGCGAAATTGGGGACGACGGCGAGGGCCTTGCCGATCAGCTGGATCGCCTGGTCCGGATTGCCCCGCGCTATGGCAAGCACCCCGAGCAGATGGAGCGCATCCGGGTTGCCGGGCGCGTTGCGCAGAAACTTCCGGTAAAGCGCCTCGGCGCGCTCGAGCCTTCCGGCCCGATGATGTTCGAGGGCGACGGTCAGGCCGGCGCTCGACACCGCGTGGCGCCGCCGATCGGCGCGATTACCGCTGCCCGCCATGTTGCGTCGATCCCGTCGCCGCCTGTTATTTGATTGAGCCTAGATAGCATAAGTTGCAAGCGCCGCGAAAGCTCGCTGGCTTTATCAAGGAAAAAAGATATAGTTGTGTTTGGATGCGCTGCGTCTGGTGGAACTATGACCTCACAAAATATTCCAATTACTATTCGGCAGCTCAAGGGGCAGCATTTGCGTGCTTTGATTTTGAATATCTTAGGAGCGTTTTTGTGCTTCGCGGGATTGTACGGCGGCGCGCTGGCGAGTGAATCTGTTCCGTTCGAAGAACTCGGCGGCGATCAATGCTTCATGTTTTCTCTTTTGGTTCCTACGCCAATGGAAGGAAAAAACACCATGGAGTCGCCGTTGGAACTTGTTATCAACAATGAAGAAGATTACAAGAAATTATTTAACCCACAAATCATGAGACAAAGCTGTGCCGGCATCGACCTGTCCAAAGTGATAAACAACGTGGATTTCTCCAAGAAAACGGTACTGGGTTTGTGGAGTTCCGGATCGTGCGCGGTTACTGGTTTTGAAAAAAAAGTATTGAGAGACGATATTCAGAAATGGATGATATATTCCGTCTCGGCGATTGGGTCCCCACGACTTTGCATGAAACCGGGACTAGAAAGTTTAAATTTAATCGCCGTCCCTAAGATTCCGGCTGGATACAAAGTAGTGTTTGAGAACATTCCCGAATAATTTCGGGAAGGGTTCCTGATTTGGAAAAGGGATCATGTGCAAATAGCCGTCAGGTGAAGCTGACTTGCGAAAATTTTAAGATCCGATGTAAAGGGACACGGGTTGAACGATCACCTAGCCTAGCCGGCGTTGCGTTCGTCCGATATTGGGCGCCGAAGACAGTAACAAGTTTCCCCTCCCGCGCTGTATTCAGGATCATTTGCCGTCATTACTGTGTTTCCACTGCCACGCTGGTCTCGCCGCGCACCGCATTCGTGCTGTCGGTGAATTGCACGAAAACGCGGCTGTTGGCGGGGTCGAACGGCACCGTGCCGCTTGCGGCCACGAAGACGGCGAAGGTTGGGGTAGTGCCGGCGTTGATCGTCGTCGAGACTTTCGGCGACGGCGTCTGCAGGCATTTGCCACTCGTCGGGTTGGTCTGGCACATGGTGATGGTCAGCGGCAGGCTGGCGTCACCGGTATTGGCGGCGGCAGTGATCGATGCGCCGGCGCCGAGGTTGACGGTGGCAACAGCGAAGGCGCCTACGCCCGACGCACCGGGGACATGCACGATGCCGTCATTCGTGGCGGTCGCGGCGAGCGCAACGATATCCGGGGTTGGGGTGGTCGACGCCGAGAACAGCAGCGTGGAGAGCCCGGTGACGATCGGCGCCGGCGTGGTGTTGGTGCAGCTGAAGTTGAACCCTACGTCGGTTGGCGCGATCGCCGCAGTGGGCGTCAGCGCGATGACGAAGCTCTGCGATCCGCCGGCCGCGATGTTGACCGGAGTGTTGGGCGAGCCGGTCACGGCATTGGTTATCGGATTAGTTGTCTGATAGACGAAAGTGACCGGCAGGCCGCTGGCCGGCGCGATGGAGCAGCTTGTGGCGGTGTTCGTGCCGGTATTGATGATCGTGGCAAAGGCGGTGGCGGTGCCGTTGACCTGGACCGAGCGGCTCTCCGGCAGCGCGGCGGTCAGCAGGGATGTAGGTCCAAAGACGTTAGGAGAACCATTTATAGCGGTCACGCCGACGCCGGCGTAGGTGGTGGTTCCGTTATAGCCCGTGATTGTGGTGCCGCCAGTCCCGCTCCCAGGATCGGGTGCCTTCGTATTCTTGGTTGCGACGGTATTACCCGAACTGCCGTTGTAACTACTGGTCCAGGTGAAAAAAATACCCGTAGGCACGACTGAGAAGTTCGGAGCCGTGCCTTGAAGACCGACGAGTTCCGTCTTGAAACCAACCACACTGCCAGCGGGAGCTCTTACGCCCACACCTCCACACCCTCCGGCACTGAAAGATTGGTTCGCGAGATTAGCTATTGTTGCGCTCTGTGGACCGGGTAAACACCAGTCCGCGGGAGTATCAACGAGGCTAAGTGTGGTCGCCGTCGTATGGGCCGACAGCTCGGTTTGTGGATTCCAATACACGGCAACTGGATAGGCGGATCCTGCTGCGTCTCCTCCGTGTCCGAGAGCATAACCACAAACCGGCGGTGGATCATTAAATGACGGCGGTGCCACAAGAGGCGTTCCGGGGCTGCAGCCGGAAGCAAAAGGGCTCGGAGCAGGCAAATTAGTAACTGTCTGTTGCCAGTCAAAATGGACGAAGCCGCATAACTGCTCCGCTTGTGTGATGTTGTAGCCTGCTTGCGGCGAGAACGTGGCGGTTATCTGAGGGTTGCCGCCCGCTGGTTTCGTGACAGAGTTATTGAGAGCGGTCGTACACGCGCTACTACCCGTGAGTGCGTTTTCCAATGAGAAATAAGCGGTGCCTCCCGAAGTTCCTCCCACGGGCACGGGTGCGAGCGGCTTTATGAAATTGACCCTACAACCCGTCGCAGATGGGTTAGTGTTTGAGAAATATGCATTGGGACCGCCATAGCCAGTCTTATCCATTGGGTTGCTTGGCGCGCCATAAGTATCGATCCCGTCGAAATCAAAGCCGCAAATATTATTAGTCGACGTCAAATCAAGGCTGTAAATGGATAGACCACAGACTGTCAGCGGCGTCCCAGTGCACGGGGGAATGTTATTGACTACGCCAACGAGGGTATCGTCACTGCCATCGTAAGGACCCACCCCGGGTACGGTCGTTACCGTAGCACCGGTCGCCGTGATGGTGATGATGGCAGCGCAACCTGAACTTTGAGTGCCTGGAAACGTCGGACACGTCACTTGAGCACTTGCTTCAGTGGGCAGGAATGTCCCACTGAGCAGTAAACCGACTCCGCAAGCTAATGCACGCGTGTTGAGTGTACGCACTGTCAGCCCCTATCTCCGCCCCAGCGGAACGACGCCCGAATTGCGCCCTTTTGGACGCCTAAATATTTTATACAACCGCCTCGAATGCAAGCAAAAGTTTTGAGCGCATAAAATTAAGCCGTCGGTTTCAGCGAGCTTTGCCCGCGCTAATCATGCGCGCCGCGGGCGGATTGTTCAGAGCGCATGAATTTTTCTGGTCTTCGATTTTCGACATAAGACGTTTTGAATCAAAGACTTAACATCATCGAAATGGGTGGCGGTGCCGGTTGGGCGAGCTTACCATCTCGGGCGGCCGCAACCGGTCTTTGGCGAGACCTTGCCGCTCGTTCTACTTTCAGTTGCTCCGGTTTTGTGCAAAATACATGGAGCGAAGAATTCTCAATCGCTGGGAGTTGCACGAAGCGTCCTTCGGGGAGCGTCAGAATGCATTACAAACACCCTATGAATTGCAGACACGCCATGAATTCCTTGCGCGCGTATGCTTACTCCCTCGCAGGCACAGTGCTCAGCGTCGTGTTTGGAGCGATTGTGGCGTCGGCGGCACTCGCCGACGTGCGAGTCACCGGGCCGGCGGACGCTATTCAACTCGAGGCGCAGGATGCTCCCTTATCCGAAGTGCTGACAGCGCTCGGCGCTACATCAGAGTTGCACGACCCGAACATGACAAATCTCAGTCGGCCTCTCACCGGGACCTACACGGGTTCGGTAGGCGAGATAATTCCGCGGCTACTCGCGGGCTACGACTATATCGTCAAAAAATCGGATGGCCGGCTCACCATAATGATATATGGGATGAGCACGGCAACGCGGATTGATCCGACAGCGACGCCGCCCGCGCAGAATATCGCGCAAAATAACGTGCCGGAGACGACGCCTGCGCCAGCAGCGAACGTCGCCGCGAGGCCTCACAGAAGGGCCGTTCCGGTGATCGCGACTCAGCCGCCTCCGCCGCCGCGGTCCTCCGAAAAATCAGCGGTCGCCACAGGACTTGAAATGGCGGCCCTGAGCCAAATCCAAGGTAATGCGAGCGGCGCGGCCACCACTGCAGTGCCGGCAGGCCCTGCGGCGAATATGGGCGCTCTGACACAAACGGCCGTTAGTTCTCTTCAGAGCCTGGTCGCCGCCCTCGGCGTTCGGCCGCAAAAAAAATAGTCTGCTCCGAATGACCGATGGGGCACGAAGGGAAAATAGCATTGAGGTCCGGTGCGCTGAATCGAGCTAACACCCATGTCAGTCGCCTTGACATCGTGCTGCACGCCAAGGGTCCTCACCGGGCGAGGGAGCGTTATGAGTTCGATCATCTCGCCGCTGCAATTGGTGTGCGATCCAAACTCTTGCCCCCCCCGCGGTCCCTTTTTGCGTCTCAAGATCAGCGCGTCTGCAAGCCATCTGGAATTCGACGGGACTCGTTCCCTGCGCCGGCGGTACTAGATTGAGGCGAACTTCGAGCTGATGGCGAATTCAATCAATCATGATGCGGTCACGCCGCATTCGCGCGTCGATTGGATGCCACGGCCACCGCGCGATCTGGTCTGCCCAGCTTGCGGCGCCTCGGGGCCAAAGCCATTCGTACTCGCCGCCGATGCGAGCTGGGCCGAGACCGGCCACGTTGATCTGTTCGCCTGCCCGCATTGCGACAGCAAGTTTTTTCCCGATGTCCGATGTCCTGAATACGAGAGCTTCGAGGATTTCGACAGTTACCTCAAGCTCTACCTGGAGGTGGGTGCGGGCGTTGATCAGCTTGTTCGACATCTGTTCGTGACACCATTGCGACCGGGCGCTCAATATCTAGAGGTCGGTTGTGGGTTCGGTTTTGCGCTCGATTTCGCTCGCGGTGCGATGGCTCTAGATGTGCTGGGCATCGATCCTTCGCCATTTGCCCGAGCTGGCGCCCGCCTCCTGACTTTGCCGATAATCGGCGACTATCTAACGCCGGAAACGGATTTCGATGGGCGCCGCTTCGATCTCGCAGTCGCGTCGGAAGTGATCGAGCACATTTTCGACCCTCTGCCCTTCGTTCGTCTTATCGCCGATCGGCTCAGCCCCGGGGGGATTTTGATCCTCACCACGCCGAACGCGGCGAAGGCGGCACCGGACACGCCGCTGGGTGCTTTACTGCCGTTGCTCAGTGCCGGCTGGCACTGCATCCTCTACAGCCGCACGAGCCTCGAACGGCTCTTGCGCGATGCAGGCTTCCGCCGCATCGAGATCGCGGTCCGCGAGCATACGCTGGTCGCTGTGGCCACAAACGGCGATGCCCCGATTGATCTTGAGGCAAAGCTCGATCGCAACATGTTTCAGGCCTACCTGGAGGCGCGCCGCCGGACGGTGGGCTTTGACAGCTCGCTCGCCTTCGGCTTCGGCTATCGTCTCCTCAAGGAATTGACAAATACGAAACAGTATCAGCAAGGTCTGGAGCTTTACGAGGAACTGCGGCTGGCATTTCGGAGGGTATGCGGCTTCGACATGGAGACGCCCCACACGCGATGGCTCTATTCGCACCCTGAAGAATCCCTCTCTTCGTTCGCGACGCGCTACCCTATGTGCCTTTGCGGTGTTGCGTATCTGCGCGGCATTCTGGCGCTCAATCAAGAAGGCGAGCCCGGCAGGGCGATGCATTTCTTCTCGCTGTCAACCTGCCATGGCAGCATGCTTCGGAATCTGCTGCAGGCCGTGGGCTCCGACGATGCGGAAACCGAGGTGCTGATAGAGCGCGGCCGCGCCCTCTATTTGCGTGCGCTCGCCTATGCGTCGCCGATGGAAGCAGCGACAGGCGCGTCGAGGCTGCTGCAGGAGGAGCGGACCCGCCCGCTCGCCTATCCGCAGCAGAGGGACGACGTCGTCGCCATCCTTTCGCATTTGGTAAACATGGGTGCGCTTGAAGCGGCCGAAAAACTAGTGCCTGAAACCGAAGCCTATCTGCGGTCCGGTTCTGCGTCGGATCCGCTCCGCTCCGAGGTGTGGCACGCGTTCGGAAGGCTGGAAATGAACCGACGCCACAGGCCTCGGCAGGCAGCTCTCTACTTTGCCCTGGCGGAACGCGCTGCAAAACTATGGCATCGCCGCGAGCATTCGGCCGAGGCAATTGAACAGATTTGGCGCGCTCGCCACGACCGTTTCATCGCCTGGCTGGTAGCCGGCAATGCAAGAAGAGCGCTATGTGTAGGGCGCCGGTTCGAGCCCGCCAAGATGCTAAATGTGATCCCCCGGAAGGAACTCACTGTCACATTTGTGCATCTGGTCAACCTCGGCGCGCTGGAGGCCGCCGAAAAGCTGTCTCCGGAGGCGGAAGCTTTGTTGGCGGAGCAGTCGACTGAACGCGGCCCACGTGCGGACAAGCTTCGTTACGAGGTGCGCCGCGCGCTCGGTCTTATCGAGATTAACAGGCGGTGCAGACCGCGGCAGTCGGCTCTGCAATTTGCCCTCGCGGAACGCGCCGCGAAGAGATGGCATTGCAGTGAGGACACGCCGAGCGCGATGGAACAGATTTGGCGCGCACGCTTCGATCGATTGCATGCATGGATGGTCGCCGGGAATGCGCCCAGGGCGTTGCTCGTCGGCCGTCTATTCGAAGACGCACCGGCATTAAATTCGATGCCCGACGGAATGCGTGAAAGGGCGAGAAAGCTGACCCATCAGGCTTCCACATCGCTCGCGTCGGGGACGGATTCGCGGTATCGACAAATTGCGAGGCCGCAATAACGACGCCTGGCTGGACCCTCGCGCCGTAAATGAATATAACATGGCCTCATGAAGAGGGTTGTTGGATCAACGCCCAGATGCGGCGATTTCTTGCCCCGCGGGGTGCCTTATTGAGCGCCTATGTCGATGGGTGCGATCGCGGACTGTGTCGCCTCACGATGCGGGATCGCTCGCCAAGCCTACTCCGCGGTTGTTATTGTTATCGTCAAGCCGCTCTCCTGGAATATGCCTAGATGATTTATTTGGCGGCTGCCGGCAGAAAACTTCATTATGCCTTGTTCCAAATTTGGAGCGCTTTTCATTGGCTCGTCGGCCATGCCCGACGGTTACGTCGATACGTTCGCAAGTCGTGGGCTGGAGCCGATCCGCTGTGCGACTCGAGAATGCAAGCCGTGTATGTCCACTACGACAAGAAAGGAATGATCCATAATTATGTTCTCAAGCAATTGGAGGCGCTGTTAGAGGCGGGATTTCGCACCACGTTTGTATCGAATTCGCCGCAGTTTCCAGAGAAGAACGTCGCCGAACTCGCTCCGTTTTGCCGCCAGATTCTGTGGCGTCAAAATGTCGGTTATGATTTCGGGGCATATAAGGACGGCATTTCCGCGATCGGCGCTCTAGACCGCGTAGAACGTCTGCTGCTCATGAATGACAGCGTGTACGGCCCTTTTTGTCCCCTCGACAAGGTGCTTGGAGCTATCGATGCTACGAACACCGACCTGTGGGGCATTACGGACAGCTGGCAACATCACTATCACATCCAGAGTTATTTTATTTTGTTTCTCCCCAATGCGATCCAGTCGCCGACGTTTCGGCGGTTCTGGCGCCACCTGCCGTATGTCAATTGGAAAAGCTGGGTATCCCATAAAAGCGAGCTCAAGCTCACACAAGTTTTTACTCAACGAAAGTTGCGGGCGAAGGTCCTTGTGCCCTATTGGGATGTCGCCATGCTGGTTCTCAAGAAGCTTGAAGACCTGCCAAGCGATCTGCCCGCCGTGCATCGCGACTATTTGGATCGTATACACCGCTTGCTTGTACAGGGCACGCCCATGAACGCACCGCATGTCTTCTGGGAGACGCTGCTGACCGATTTCAGCTGTCCCTTTCTGAAGCGCGAAGTCATCACGGCCAATCCGGTGAAAGTCCCGTTTATTTGGCGTTGGGAAGAAGTCGTCACTCGCGTCAGTAACTATGACCCTGACCTCATCCGCCAACATCTTCAGGCGTTGTGACTATGTGGAGGAGCGGATTTCGACGGCGAAGCGGGTAAACTCCCCAACATTATCATGACTCGGCGCGCTAAAGCGCTCGCGAGATGCCTAAATGACGACGCCAAGCCAGACGAATAGCTTATCGCGATGTTCAAGCGGCAGTTCGAATGAGTTCAGTCGCATTGATATCGTGATCGTAAACTGGAATTCGGGCATATTGTTGCAGAAGTGCATTGCAGCACTCGATCGAAGTACCGTTGCTGGTAAGGCGCGAATCGTCATTGTCGACAATGCCTCAGTCGACGGATCGGTTGACCAGCTATCCGCCACGCGACTCGAAGTGGTGCTGCTGCGAAATGACACAAATGTCGGATTTGCTGCGGCATCCAATATGGGAGCGGCGCGATGCGATGCCGAGTATATTGTGTTTTTGAACCCTGATGTGCGGGTGAGGCAAGATACGCTGTCCCGCATACTTGAGTTTCTTAACGACACCTCCAATACGGCGGTTGGCGTTGTCGGGATTCAACTCGTCGATGGTGACGACCGCATCCAGCGGACTTGTGCCCGCAAGCCCACGGTTGTCGCTCTACTTCTTCGAGCGCTGTTCCTTGATCGCGTCGTTCCTTGGTTCGTGCCGTCGCATTTTTTGATCGAATGGGATCACGGCGACACGCGGCAAGTCGACCAGGTTATGGGCGCGTGCCTGGTCGTCCGACGCGCGGCATTTCTGCAGATCGGCGGATTCGACCAACGTTATTTCCTTTATTACGAAGACTTGGATCTGTGTCTTACTGCGTGGTCCACGGGTTGGAAGGTAACTTATTTTCCCGGCGCCGTGGCAGAGCACACTGGGGGCGGCTCGACGGGGAAAATCAAGTGCCGCCGGATTTTCTATCTCGTGTGTAGTCGCCTAAAGTATACTCAAAAATGGCACGGTTCTTTGGCCGCGATGCTTCTCGGCTTTTTTACTTTATTTGTGGAAATTCCAGGCCGCCTGGGTGTTTTGGCCTTGCGCCAAATACGATCAAAGGAATTGCCCTGATTACAATATGCTGTATAATATAGGGGTACAATATTGAAGTGTAGCGGCGGACTGCCGAGAGGGCGGTCGCGCATTACGTGAGTCCGGGGTGGCGGCGGCTGATTTGCTGGTGGGGGAATTGTGGTGACGCGTGACGGTGTTGGATCCATTCTTTTGTTGACGCGCTACGGCCGTAATGGCTCAAGCAGTCGGATAAGATGTTGTAACTACATTTCCTCTCTCCGGCATGCTGGATTTGAAATTACCAACGCCTCCTTTTTTGGCGACGATTACCTCAATCAGCTTTACCAAAAAAAGCCGTACAATTACTTATATTTCATTCGCGACTACGCAAAGCGGGTGCGGCGCCTTCTTACCGTGAAATCTTACGATCTTATTTGGGTTGAAAAGGAGGTTCTGCCTTGGCTTCCGGCATGGTTTGAACGTACGCTCCTTAGCGGGATCCCTGTCGTCGTCGATTACGATGATGCTTGGAGCCTTCGCTACGCGGAGCACCACAATTTTTTTATACGCCGGCTTTTGCCGCGGAAGCTTGAAACGATCGTAAAGAACGCAACAATAGTCATTGCAGGCAATCCCGTCATTGCAGATTGGGCGCGCAAGTCCGGGGCGTCTCGCGTTGTTGAAATACCAACCGTCGTCGATCTCACCCACTATCCGGTCAAACCAATTCCTGATGGCCCGTTCACGGTCGGATGGATAGGCACGCCCGTCACGGAAAGCTATCTTAAGATAATCGCCGGCCCACTTCGACAGATACAGAAGAAATTTGGGGCTCGGATACGTATTATTGGCGGCAGTCAGGACTTTTCGATCGAGGGCGTTAATATTGATCTGGTCCCCTGGTGCGAAAGCACGGAGGCCAGTGAACTTGGCAGCTGCCACGTCGGTGTGATGCCCTTGAACGACGCGCCCTGGGAACAAGGGAAGTGCGGATATAAGCTGATTCAGTACATGGCAAGCGCTCGGGCGACCGTCGCGTCACCGGTTGGATTTAATCGCACAATCGTATCGAACAACCATACAGGTTTCTTCGCCACAAGTCCGGATGATTGGGTCGGAGCGTTGAGTGTGCTTGCTACCGACCCAGAACTGTTGCGCAATTTCGGCAGGGCCGGACGCAAACGGGTAGAAGAGCGTTTTTCTCTCAATGTGCTTGCGCCAAAAATTGTCCAACTATTCTGTGATCTCCTGCCACAAGAGCTGGCTTCGGCCTATCGTGAATCCGCGGCAACTTCCTCGGCCGTGATCGCTTGAACAGACTTTGAGGGGCGCGTGCCGAAGTCTCCCTCACTTCAGCAGCGGTCTGCAGTGCTTACGGCAAGCGAATCTTCCATATATGATGGTGATTGGGCGGAGCGCGATGCCGTGTCACCGAGGGGCAAATCATGCGTAGCTGTTACACGATCATTCTAGGCCGGTTCGTCGCGGCTGCGGTGTTTTCGCTCGCGCTGCCAATCCAGATGCTGGCTTTTGCCGGCGGGGCCTTTGCCCAAACTTCCCTTGGTCCGGCTGCGCCTGCTGCTTCACCGGAGATAGCGCCGGCGCCGCCGCCGCAGGCACTAAAGAATTGGCGTGACGGCAAGGCGCACGCGCCGCCACCCGAGAAGGGCTGCTTCACGCTGTCGTATCCGAATACCCAATGGCAGCAGGTCCCGTGCCAAGCCCCGCCGGCTCATCCATTTCTGCCCGCGCGCGGCAGCCCTGGGCCCTCCATCGTGGGTGACGGCTATGACGTCGTTACCTCGGTAACGGCGGGCCACATTGCGTTGGCCGTAGGTTCTTTCGACAGCGTCACCAACGTGACCAGCGTGAATTCGGAGTTTGGCAGCAACGACTACTCGCTTCAGCTCAACGTGAACACCTTCGGTAGCCCTGTTTGCAGCAACTCCCCCACGCCGGCAGCCTGCATAGGCTGGCAGCAGTTCGTATATGGGCAATTTTCGTGCAACGGCCCTTGCGTATTTATGCAGTATTGGCTGATCCACTGGGGATCGACAACGTGCCCGAATGGCTGGACTTTCTTCGACAACGGGGGCGATGACGAGTGCTATACGAACTCAAGCGCCGTGTATCCTCCCCAAGCACAGCCGCTTTCAAATCTGGGCAACCTCGCCGTGATTGCCGAGGCCAATTCGGGCGGCATGGATACGGTCATTTTCTCGACCGGCAGCACTCTCTACTCGGTGCAGAATAACGACAGCGTGCTCGGTCTAGCGGCAAACTGGAATAGCTTTGAGTACAATCTCGTCGGCGACTGCTGCGGATCCGAGGCCACCATCAACAACGGAGCGGCGATCGTCGTGAGAGCGAGCGTCGACAACGGCGGTTCCGCCGCTCCCACCTGCCTCAACTCCTTCTCGGGCTTCACTGCAGAGACGAACAGCCTCAGCCTGGCCAGCACCCCGAGTGCCCAAATGGGGACGATGCCGTCGGTGGTATTCACGGAGAACAGCGCCGGCGGCGCGTCATCGCCGTGCGCTTCCGCACTCAGCTTGCAGCAATCCTCGTCGTTGTTATTGGCGGCGGTGCTGCCGGAGAGCCGCTCGGCGCGGGTCGGCGGCACCGTGACGGCCTTTGCATCGGTCCTCAACGCCGGCCCAAATCCGGTCGCGGGATGCAACATCGCGCCGCTGAGCGGATTACCTGGCACCTTCGCCTACCAGACGACCAATCCCAGCACCAATGCCGTGACCGGCTCTCCCAACACGCCAGTCGTCATCCCCGGCCACAGTCAATTTCAGACCTTTGTCTTTGGATTCACACCCAGTGCCGCATTTGCGCCGACGAACAGTGTCTATAGCTTCTCGTGTACGGACGTGCCCGCGGCGCCAATTGTCAACGGTCTCAACACGTTGCTGCTGTCGGCATCGACGACCCCAACACCGGACGTGGTCGCTCTGGGTGGAACCATTCAGAATGACGGCATTGTGCATGTGACGAACGGATCGCCGCCCACGGGCGTGTTTGCCGTCGCCACCGACAATCTCGGCTCTGGTGACACGATCACCGTCGCGACGAATACCGGCACGGCAACGCTGCCGATCACGGTCACAGTCTGCCAGACCAACCCGTCGACAGGCGCGTGCTTGCAAACGCCATCCCCGACTGTCGCGACCACAATGAACGCAAATAGCACCGCGACCTTCGGCATCTTTGTATCGGCGAGCGCCACGGTGCCGTTCAATCCAGCCAATAACCGGATCTTTGTGACGTTTACCGACAGCACCCATGCGATACGCGGCGAGACCAGCGTCGCGGTCGAGACGCAGTAAACTGCGGCAAACGGTCGGACTGGCACTGAGCTACGGCACTCTGACGCTGAGCCAAATCGCGATGCGAGTGCTTCTGCTGCGGTTTGAGGTTACGGATCGTCGTGCCCGTCAGCGCCATTGGTGGCTCCTTGGTTGGAAATTCATCGGGAGCCTCGCTCGTCGTCTCGCCCGAGATACCAACAAATCTACCAGCAAAAATTCTGGCTGCTCATGAACGGCCGTGGACAGTCACGAACGACCTATTGCGAGGTTGCGCCCGGGCGGCGCCCGACGGGAACCTGTTGGCGCGCGACGAGGCGCGTCGGATCGCCGCCAACTTCGCCAAGTTGCCAGACCTGCTACAGCGGCCGCCCGGCTCTGCGCGGAGACCTGTTCTTATTGAGGACCGACCGAGACGCAGCCGCTGGTATTGCCGCTGAGCGTGTAAGCGTGGTTGTCGTATTCCTGCTGGAACTCCAGCGTAATTCCATTCCACATCTGATTGCCCGCGCCGGCACCCGTTCCCCACGTATTGGTGCCGAAGATATAAGCGCAGAGATCGCCGATTTCGCTGGAGCCACCCAACGAGCCGAACCAGGCGTTTCCGAACGGGTCTGTCGCCGACTCCATGATTTCGTGGGTCGTGGCGTTGGCGGCGACATCGCCGGCCGCATCGTTGGGTGTCGTCTGCCCGCCGGCTTGGCAGTCGCTCGTTCCATAAGGAATGTTGGCATAAATGACGTTCTGGCCGCCGAAAGAAAAGGAACTGTGGTATGCGCAATACTGCGTATAGGCGCACGAGCTGCTTGAGCCGTCGATGCAGGAGCCTTCCCCCGACGACGTGAACATCACGAATATCTTGTTGATACCTCCGGTCCAGCCCTGCGCCGTCATGACTGATTGAATTTTCGCCTGGAGTTGCGCATCCGTGACGCAGTTGCCGGGTGTTACCGTATCGGTGCAACCCGATGCCGGCAGGGCTCCGGTGTCGACGACGAAGGCCTGCAAACCACCCATGTTTTGAAAATAATTCGTCGTGCTGCTGATGGTTTGATAGTACTGGGTCGCGATGTTCATAAGGCCATGACTCTGAAGCCACGCGGTCGAGATTAATGTCGGCAGGCCGTAATTCGCCGAAAAGCCCGTCGCGCCGCCATTTTGAAGGTGCGGCGGCGCCCAAAAGATGGCGTAAACTACGACACCCGGGTTCATGATCTGACCGCCGGCATGGTACACCAGAGGTCCGCCGGGGTTATCGAAACCGATTGCAGCGCGGCGCGCGGCCGCCGCTGGGGCGGTCAGCATCGTGTGGAGGACGTTGCCGCGTGCGCCGACAAATGTCTGCTTCGGCGCGCCCACAGCAGGCGGAGCGTCCTTGATCGACATCGCGGGGGCAGAGGGGAGAGCTCCCGGATACACACCCCCGTGCTGCAACTGCACCAAGGGCTGCTGGCCCGGTGATTGCGCCCATGCAAACATGGCCGGGCAAGCGATGCAAAAGGCTGCTGCTGCGATGACCGTGATAGCCGCTTGTGGTAACTTCAATGGAGCCCCCCAAGGCTGAATTGACGGTGAATTTGACGACCAACTAAGCCAGCTTAATTCAGCGGACGCGCACCGCGCAAGTTTCGGTTGCCCCTGTGCAAAAGTGGAGTAGAGGGACGAACATCGCAGCCGGCGTCGAGTGACGAAGCCGCTTTGTCACCGCCGCGTGGCGTCGCTTTGTCGCCAGCATGGAAGCGTTGCCATCAGATCAGGCCGCGCCGTTGTGGCGGGCAGCACAAGAGTAAGCCGCCGCCAGGATGTGATGACCACCCGCCCGGCGGCCGTGACGACGTGGGAACGTAACAGCCGGCGTTGCTGCGTGCGTTATGAAGCAATCGCGCAACACTAGCAGCCAACATCCGTTGGGGATTTAGCGCTAACCGGGTGAAGGAACGCCTGTGCCGAGCAACTGATTCAGCGTGGCGATCACCCCGGCAGATACTAAGCCGCCCGCTGCATGAATAAAGATTCCCTGCAGCCCATGCAGCATTGTTCGAATTACGCCATGGTTGGGCGTGGACTTCTTAATTTCGGCCTCGATATCGGCGACACGACGCAATAACTCATGCTCGTTGACGCCTTCACGGGTCGCTTCCGCCACAAGCGACTTAATCTGCGCGAGTAGTTTGCCAACTTCCTCAAGGCTCAGAGGCGATGTCGAAGTGATGTCGGCCGACGCGTTGGCGACACCGAGATTGCCGGTAAAGGTGCCAATCGAGCCGATCTGAATAGTAACGCCCGCTGCCTTTTCGCGATCCGATTCGCTGAAATCTTTATCGGTATCGGAAACGCCCTTCTTGCTCACTTCGATTGCCCATTCGAGCACGAGCGTTCTTACCGCTTCGGTAATTCCCTCTAACGCGCTTGCTTCGAACCTAACTCCGCATTGGGAAATTTGACGATGGTTGCCTTCGGCAAGCATGGCTTTGATTTTGTCGGGATAAGGGAATATCAAAACTGCTTTCAGTCCTTGGGCCTTGAGTTGGGCTTCCATTGCAGGAATAGATTGACCAATTGGGACCTTGGAGAACTTTTCGCTGCCCGTCTCAAAATGAATCGGCTCCCATCCGCCATAAAAGCCCCTGGCAACAGGAGAGCCTGATATTTTCCGGTAGATCGGAGCTTCGTCATCGCCGCTGTAGCCCTTCAATTCCTTGTCGACCCATTCCTCAACTTTAGCCAACCCGAGTTTCGCCGCCGCGACTTTGACTTTGCGGAGCAAAGTGGAGACCGAAATTTTCTGGTCCAGCGCTTCTTTTTGTATGTCGTCTAGGATACCGGCCATGCACTGTGGCCCCCACCGTGGCCCCGAGCTGAAATTGCCCGACTTTTGTTTCCGATATTTTTATGTAACTATTTGAATTTGCTTGGCTCCCCGGGCCGGATTCGAACCAGCGACCAACCGGTTAACAGCCGGTTGCTCTACCGCTGAGCTACCGGGGAACAGCAGCTGCCGTGCGTGCCAACGCGTATAACAAAGCCGGACCGGCTTTGAAAGCCGCAAAGCGGCGGAAATTCCGGTGGGTTCGCCTTGATTTTGCCTGGGCTGGCTTGCCGACCGTGGTTGGCGGCAGGCTTCGCCGTTCCGCCCAGGTTCCGCTTCCAGCCGGCCTGATAGCTTGCAAGCTTCGATGGCAGATGAAATTGAGAGGTCGCTGGCAAAACTGCCCGGCTGTGTACCCCAGGCGTACCCCAACGGTACGGTCGCGCTTAATCTAGAAAGCTAACGTTTTGATTTTATTGGCTCCCCGGGGCCGGATTCGAACCAGCGACCAACCGGTTAAGAGCTCCTAAGGCGTCGATGCTGCGGCGCGCAAGGTCGAAGCCCGACTCGCGCTGGATGTGCGACCGAAGTGCGAGCGCGAGACGCCGCGCCTGTTGGCAGCTGCGGGTGGCTCACAGCGAGCGAACGAATTCTTCCTCGACTAGGAAATTGCGTGTTAGCTTCGCGCGCAGTGTACGGATTCCCACTTCGTCGGCGCTGATGCGAGCCTGCTCTGCGTTGGCTGCTCGCACCTTGACCCCCGGGATTCCATGCAATTCTTCGATCCATTGCGGAGAGATGCCGTCGCGCGCACCGCTCCGAGGGGCAACAATGTAGGATTTCTCTGACATGTTCGGTCCTATCGTTATTGGCCCATGGTACCAGTCAAGCGCTCAAGATAGTGGGTAGACCGAAGCCTTGGTAAGGGAAAAAAAGCCCCAGAGACCGGAAGGTTCCGGCCAGCACGCTCCAAGCCCGAACCGCGCGTTCACGGCCACGCGGCAACGACTTATAGGTCGAATCGCGGGACAGCAGCGCGGCGAGGGTTCCGGCCACTATTGGCGCCGCCATGGATGTGCCGCTTGCGGCCATGTAAGCGGGCTGCGAATTGTCGCTCGTTGGAACGGTTGAGATTATTCCGACTCCCGGTGCAATACATTTGATTTCCGGTCCGAAGCTGCTGAACGCCGCTAGGTAGGCTCCCGTCATGGAATACCGGTCCGAAAACATCGGCATGCCGAATATGTCCACCGCCATTTGTGGGGTGGTGTTTAGAATTCCCATGGCCGACACGCCAACGACGAAGGGAATGGCGGCGGGGTACAGTACAGGCGGACCGCCGCCGTTCCCGGCCGAGCACACCACGAGCGTTCCCTGATTGAACGCAGCGGTGATGCGGTCGATCTCGATTTCGGACGGAAGGGGCCCGGAGGAACTTAAATTTATGATGTCGCATTCCTCGTCCCGCGAGAGGCGCGTGATGGCTTGGGCAATATCGCCGTTGTTCGTGAAGCCGGACTGAGCGCCGGCCGTCCCACCACCTGGGTAGACCCGCAAGGCCACCAATTCGGCACCGGCCGCGATGCCCGCATAATCCTTGGGGTCCGACGGGCGTGCGCCGATGATGCCTGCAACGTGAGTGCCGTGCTCGGCGACATCGTTGGTGGCATTCTCGGACGCATCGAGTTGGCCGCCGATGATCGCTCCGGCGCGCTTGGCGTGGGCAAGATAAGGATGCGGACCGATGCCCGTATCGATGACGCCGACGCGAATCCCGCTTCCCAGATCCGCCGAAAAACGGCCTATCCCAAGTGAATGGTGCCACCAAGCCAGCGGGCCACTACGCGGGAGCGCCATCAGCGGCAGCGTCATTCGAGAGCTTGTAACTGGACGATAGCCGCCCCATGCCCGGGAGCGCGGCGCCACGGTCACGGCATTCGGCCGCCACATGCGAGGATCGTACAATAGCTCAGCCTTGCCGTCCGGGCCGGTAGTCGCGAGGGACATTGTTTCCATCCAGCCGCGAAGCGACTGCAGCGACAACATCGCTACCGCGGCCTCGATCGGCTGACCATCAAGCGTAACCAGTAACTCGACTGCAGCGCCCACACCGGGCGGCAGTTGCGTGTTCGTTGCTGCCTGCTGCGCCATCGGATGCAGCAAGTCATGCGAGCGGAGCTTTTCTTCTTCAAGGATCACATCAGAGGGCATTTCCGCCTGTTTGGCGGCAGCCTCACGGGTGGCAAGCTCGACGACTTGCGTATCGGTGGGAGACAGACTGCGCGGCGCGGCGCCACCCGTATCGGCAAGGAAGGCCGCCCTCATGGTAAATTTTTCCGGCGTGAAGCTTGGGCGGTCCTCTAATGGCGGCTCCGGCTCAGTCGAAGTGGCTAGTCGTTGCGCTATGAAATAGCGTGGCACAGTCTGCCTCGTTTCGTTTGTGCTTCAAATCGCGGAGAATCGCCGATCCGCGGGTGCGGCGGCGTTCGCTGGGCGATTTTGCAATCGACGGCCTGCAACCTCAAGCCGCGCTATTGCCTGTGCATAGACTAGCAGTATATTCTGCGTGAACGCAACAACCGGCTCGAAGATCAAGATTGATCGAATAGTTGATCTGTGCGGATAGATCATTGGACATCATGTCTTGCTCGGCCGCAATGCAGAATGTCGTGATCGGCTGCAACGCGGAAGCATTATCTCTGGAGTACAAAAAGCGTCCGCGACGATTGGGTGAAGCATTCGCGAGCACCCGACGTCGATCTGTGCAACGACCCATGCAAGTAAGTGCTAATTCCCTTGTTGCAACGTGCGCATTTCAAAGCGGACCGCGCCGCGGCCGAAGAGGGCGGTCATAATGTCAGGACTGCAGCGAGACATCCTCCAGTGCATCGGCAATACGTCTCTGTTGCAACTGCGCCATGTCGTGCCCGCGAATGGCGCCCGAGTTCTTTTGAAGCGCGAAGACGAGAACCCGACAGGCAGCATGAAGGATCGTATGGCTCTCGCCATGATCGAAGCGGCGGAGGCCGATGGCCGCCTTACCGCCGACGGCTGTGTCGTCGAATATACCGGCGGCAGCACCGGTGTATCCCTCGGCCTCGTCTGCGCGGTGAAACATTACCCCTTGTATGTCGTGACGTCGGACGCCTTCGCGCCGGAAAAGCTCGATCATATGCGCATCTTGGGAGCAAGGTTGCAGGTTATCCCGAGCAACGGCGGCCGGATGACCGAAAAGCTGACGCGCGACATGATCGAGGCGGCCGGCGCAATCACATTGAGGAAGGCCGGGGCGTTCTGGACGGATCAATTGAACAATATGGACCAGATCGTCGCCTACTATAGAATGGCGGAAGAGATTTGGCAGCAGACGGGCGGTCGAATCGACGGCTTTGTGCAAAGCGTAGGCACGGCAGCGTCGCTGCGCGGCGTCGGCGAGGCCCTGCGCCGCCATAATGAGCACATCAGAATAGTTGCCGTGGAGCCCGCCGAGTCGCCGGTTCTATCGGGTGGCAAAGCGGGCGCGCATAAAATCGACGGAGTCGGAGCAGGTTTCGTAGTTCCGCTTTGGCAAGGCGATATCGTCGATGCGATCGAACGCGTGTCAACGAACGATGCGGTGGCGATGGCGATACGGTTGGCGCGCGAAGAGGGGCTCTTTGCCGGAACCTCGACTGGCAGCAACGTCGTCGCGGCCTTGCGGTTAGCCGAACGGTTGCCACCCGACGCGACCGTGGTGACGGTCTTGTGCGATTCCGGGATGAAGTATCTCAAGACGTATGGCGCGAAGTTGCTTTCGGCAGACGAAATGGTTGACCATGTCGGCGAGCAGTGAGGCGCGGCTGGGCGACACGCCTCATCGGGTCATGCCAAACAAGGATCCCGTCATCACGGCGGTATTGGCGTCTCTGGCGCCTGCCGGAGTGCGCATCGAGCACCGCATTATCGCGCCCGGCGACGAAGACGCGTTGCTCGACGCCGAAGCGCGCTACTTCGCCAATAGCATCGCCAGGGTTCGGCGGCAGAGCGGAGCGGCGCGACTCGCGGCGCGAGAGATACTGGTCGACCTCGGTATCGTCGATGCTGCCCTGCCGCGGCGCCGGGGAGGCCCGCCTGAGTGGCCCAGGGGCATCGTGGGATCGCTCGCGCACGACGACGAAGTTGCGGTGGCCGCCGTCGCTCGGGGTGAGCTGTATAGCGGAATCGGCATTGACGTTGAACCGGCGCTGCCGTTGCCGCCGGAGCTTATCGAAAAAGTCGCCACGCAGGCGGAACGGCGGCGCTATGCGACGACGCTCGTCGAGAGCCGGGTGCTGTTCGCCGTGAAGGAAGCGATCTACAAGGCGCAGTACCCGATCCACGGCGAGTTCTTGGATTTTGATGACATTGAGGTTGATCTGACGATGAATCAGGCCGTCACGCGCGGCGGCCGGCGACTTGCAGTTGCCGTTGCCACGTTACCGCGTATTTTTGCCTTGGCGTTCATTCCGTGCGCATCTTCATTCAAATAATGCGCAGTAATCTCGGCGGTCATTCCACGACCGCACGCGGATCAGCTTCGGCACGCGTGCTGCTCCTGGCGGCGGGAATCTCCAAGGCCTGAACCAGCGGCATTGTCAACGCTGTCGTAACAACGGCCATCAGAATGAGTGCTGAAAATGCGCCGCTCGAAATGAGGCCCGCGTCCAGCAACACGTTTAGAATAATTACTTCGATAAATCCCTTGCATTGCATCAGCGCCCCAAGGCGGATCGCGTCGCGCCACCGATGGCCGGTGAGTCTGGCGGGGACAGCCGTTCCCAGAATCTTGCCAAGCATCGCGGCGAGCGTACTGATGACAAAGAAGAAGAACATGTTGCCGGCGTGGAAATCGAGCGTCACTTTGAGGCCGGTGGCCATGAAATAGAAAGGCAGTAGAACGAAGACGGTGACAGGCTCAAAAAGCGCTCGGATGGATTCTTTCGCAGATTTCGGCATGGCCGCACCAGCCGTGAAGGCGCCGATCAGGTAGTGCAATCCTAGCGCTTCCGTGGCTAATGCGGAGACAAGCAATATCAATGCGATCAGGACGACGTGGCTGTCAGCAAGGTCGCATCTGTCGATGGGTGCCGAAACAAAGAGCCTCGCAAGCAACGGACGCACGACAAACGCCATGAGTCCGAAAAACAGCAGCGTTGACAGCACGGTCGCGGCGAACGTACCGATCCGGCTGTTGGCAGCGTCGATTGTCGTCAACAGGGCGATAACCGCGAACCAAAGCAGCACGTCGTTCACCGCGGCATAACCGATCGCAAGTCGGCCGAGCTCGCGTTTGATTAGGCCCATCTCACGTAATATTGCGCCAAGGACGGGAAGCGCGGTGGCGCTTACGGACAGTCCGATCGCCAGGACGAAACTGCTTGGCCTGGCATTGGGTCCGATCAGTTCCGGAACATGAATGATCGCCCAAGCGCCGACGCCAAGGCCCAAGATGAAAGGCGTGATCATGCTGGACAGCGCAGTGACGAGAAACGCCCGGCTCTTGCCGGCAATCTCTCCGGTATCGAGATGAAGGCCAGTAAGAAAACTGAAAAACGCCGCGCCTAGCCACGAGACACCCAAAAGTCGCTCCAGCGATGAACCAGGTAACACGAGAGCGCTAGTGGTGGGGGCGATCTTTGCCAACAGGGTTGGCCCAAGTGCGATGCCGAGAATTATTTGGGCTACCACGAGTGGTATTCGGCGGCGAATAACGGGGACGTTCCAAATGGCGACCGGGACTGCGATCAGGATCGCAGACTGAACGAGAAAGAGAAGAACCGGCGACATTGCAACGCCTTGTTATGCCGAATGCCGATCGATTATGAGTAGCGGATTATTCCATAAATTACTACAGATTGTATTAGCCGACGTAAAGAGCTAGTATCGCGCTCATCGTTATCGGGTGGACCAACGAGTTCTCATCACATCCGGTAAGAGTTGGTCGACGCGCCGTCCGACGCGTCATTACGACAAGGTGAATTCGCAAATGATCCGCGGCAACCGTGGCGTTGTCGGAATTCTTTCCCTTATCGGTCACACGCCGGTGGTGGAGCTGCGTGGTTTCGATACCGGCAGGTGTCAGCTGTTTGTGAAACTCGAGACGCAAAATCCCGGCGGCTCGATCAAGGACCGTATTGCGCTCAGCATGATAGAGGCAGCCGAGCGAAAGGGAATACTCGCCTCCGGAGACACCATCGTAGAGGCAACCTCCGGCAACACCGGGTTGGGACTTGCATTGGTGGCGGCGGTAAAGGGTTATAGGCTCATCCTGGTCATTCCCGACAAGATGTCGAAGGAAAAGGTCTCACATTTGCGCGCGTTCGGTGCGGATGTTCGCCTGACCCGGTCCGATGTGGGTCCCGGACATTCGGAGTACTATGAGCAGGTTGCGGCACGCATCGCCAGGGACACGGGCAATTATTTTATCAATCAATTTGACAACGAAGCGAATGCGCTGGCCCACGAGAATATGACAGGGCCGGAAATCTGGGAGCAGCTGGATCACGAGGTGAACGCTATTGTTTGCGGCGTTGGTTCAGGCGGAACCCTGACTGGACTCAGCCGTTATTTTGCACGCGTCAACCCTGAACTTGAGATGGTTCTCGCCGATCCAGAGGGATCGGCGCTCGCTTCCTACGTCAAAACCAGAAAACTTGGCGCTTGCAGCGCCTATGCCGTTGAAGGAATTGGATGCAGTCACGTGCCGGCGTTGACCGATCTGTCGCGCGTTGCGAGGGCCTTCACGATTTCGGATGCCGAGAGTTTCCGAACATCGAGGGCGCTGTTAAGAACGGCAGGAATTTTCGCCGGTGCGTCATCAGGTACTCTGGTTGCAGCGGCGCTAAAATATTGCCGAGAGCAGGTTGTGCCAAAGCGCGTACTGACCTTCATCTGCGATAGTGGCAACAAGTACCTTTCGAAGTTCTTCAATGAAACTTGGCTTACCGAGCACGGATACGCCGAAACCAATGCTTGCGATTATCATGTCTCGATGCCCGTGGCCGGTCCATAGTCCTTCGCATTTGGTCGGCGATCCAATGCGCCGCCGCCGACGAATCGCGAGCATCGTCAGCACGATCCAGGAAATATCGAAGTCGGCGCACACTGCGACGTCTTCAACAATTGCTTCAACGGTCAATCGGCCGATATCTCTTGATTTTTGTCGGCTTGCGTTATATTTTACCACAGATTGTATCGAGATTAACGGTAGACCAAGACGGGCGCTCGCAATTGGCGCCGTAGGAGTCCAACATGGCACCTTCGAAGAAGCCGGCTAGGAGTGAAACCGACAGTCCATCAGCAGCAAGCACTTCGGCAGCAAGCAGTGAAGACGTCTTGAGGCCGTTCCAGGAGGCTTCCGCCAAGTATCTTCAGGCGAAATGCGCGGCCCAGGAGGCCGCGATCAAGCAGCGCGCGCAAGCTTGTTTCGATCTGCAAGATCGAATCCGTGAGGTCGAGCAGGAGGCTTACCGCGCGATCATGGAGGCGACAAGAAAACACACGCAAAAATTAGGGCAGTCATCGGCCGCCGATCCCCCTGGAACCCAGGCCGCGCGCGCTCAGTCGCAACTCGACTATGAAAACGAAGTCAGACAGGTCTACATGGACAGCCATGTGAAGCTCGCCGGTATCGCTCACAAGGTGTCCAGCGAGGACGCCGGTGAAGCGATCAAAAACTACGCTGATCAGCAGCAAAACGCCTATCAATCGTATTTGGCCGATCTGCAGCAAGCCTGGTCTGCAACCAAGTCGCTCGACCCGCAATCGATGAGCGCAATTGCGTACAATATCATGTTCACGATGCACGCTTCCTGAAGACCGCAGCGATAGGGAAGCTGGCAAAGCTGCGACTAATAATCGCTGCAGCCAGCGTCACTGTTGGATGTGTGACCAACGACGCAACACGTGTGGACCGACGAGAGGGGTGCGGACTGGCTCCAGAATAGCCGCTTGCCGGCGGTCGTTTGCAGTGAGGCGTCCCATCACGTGGTCGTAAAATGAACGTAGAGCAGCGTATCGCCCAACTGTCGCCGGCAAAGTTAGCGCTGCTCGAGCGGAGGCTGAAGAAAAGTAAGCCCGACGGCGGTCCGCGTTTGGAGACCGTCGGCAAGCCAAGCCAAAAAGACGCGCCGCTGTCGTTTGCCCAGGAAAGGCTGTGGTTCCTTGACCAAATGGAGCCAGACAGCGGGCTCTACAATTTGCCTGCCATCGTCCCACTGCCGGGCTCCGCGAACGCGCAGGCAGTGGTTGAAAGCGTCCGGGAAATCGTTGCGCGGCACGGTGCCTTGCGGACGCGCTTCGTGGTCAAGGACGACAGTCCGCGTCAGGTCATCGGCGATGACGCCGATAAGGCGTTCGATTTCGCCGTGATTGACTCGCGTAGTGGCGAGGCCGCATCAGACCTTCAGCGCTTGTCACAGACACTTAACGAGGTGATCTGGACGCCCTTTGATCTTGCCACTGGACACTTGTTGCGCGTGCGGCTGTTTTTACAGCCTGACAATCAAAATTTTCTCTTGGTGGTGATGCATCACATCGTCTCTGACGGCTGGTCCATCAACATCTTCACGAATGAGTTCCGCGCGCTTTACGAAGCCGCGAGCACGGGCCGCGTCTGCAGTCTATCCGCACCGGCGATGCAATATGTTGATTATGCGATTGCGCAACGCCAAACGTTGGAAGGCGACAAACTGGCGTCGCTGCTCGGCTATTGGCGCGCGCAACTGGCCGATGCGCCGTCGCTGTTGGCGGTGCCATTTGATCGGCCGCGGCCGCCCCGGCAATCGTTCCGCGGTGCCATCCATGGGTTTGGCGTCCCGGAGCTGTGTTTGCAGCGCTTGAGGGCAGTGTGCCACGAGAACAGCGTCGTTCCCTTCATGGTCCTGTTGAGCGCCTTCAACGTACTTTTGTTCCGCTACGCCCATCAAAGTAAGATCGTCGTGGGCGTACCGATTGCAAATCGGAACCGCTCCGAGTTCGAGACGGTAATTGGCTTTTTCGCCAATACACTGGTTATGTGCAGTTCGCTTGCGCCAAACATGACCTTTCGCGAGCTCTTGATGCAGGTTCGCGACACCACATTGGGCGCTTACGCCCATCAAGAGCTGCCGTTCGAAAAGCTGGTGTCCGAATTGCAGCCGGAGCGCAGCCTCAGCCATAACCCACTATTTCAGGTGATGTTCATTTTTCAGAATTTGCCGGGGGAAGAGGCGCCGCAGCAAGCCCAGCGACCCGACGCTTCATCGACAAATACTTTCGGCCCGGAGGTGAAATTTTCCAAGTTCGATCTGACCTTAGCAATGACTGAAACCGACGGTGGCCTCTCGGCAGTGTTCGAATATGCAACGGATTTGTTCGAGCCGGCGACTATCGAGCGCATGGCCGGTCATTTCGTGAATATTCTGGATTACCTGTTGCAGCATCCGGACGAGCACCTCAACGGCTTTTCGTTTCTGGCGCCGGCAGAGCGGGAACTCGTTCTGGAAAGGTGGAATGACACCGGCCGAAAATGGCCGAAGTTCCTACCGCTGCACGGCAGCTTCGAGCAGCGGGTCCGCAGCGCGCCCGACGCCACTGCCCTGATTTATCGTGCCTCGCAGCTGAGCTACGCGGAACTCGATCTGCGCGCCACTGTCGTTGCCACGCTTTTGCAAGGCCGCGGCGTCGGCCGCGGCTCGATCGTCGGCATCTGCTTGCAGCGATCCACGGAAATGGTGGTCGGCCTGTTCGCGATATTGAAGGCCGGCGCCGCCTATATGCCGATCGACCCGGATTTTCCCGAGCAGCGCGTCGCCTATATGCTTGATAACGCTCGGGCCGGACTCGTATTGACCTTGTCGGCGTGCGTACCGATGCTGGCGCGCCATCAGGTCGAAGTCATTGCGCTCGATGAGCTTGGCTACGATCGCCCGGCCGACGCCGGTTCGATCTTAGGCGTCGCTGTCACCCCCACCGATCCGGCTTACGTCATTTTTACGTCGGGTTCGACCGGCCAACCGAAGGGCGTGGTGGTTTCGCACGGCGCGATCCATAACCGATTGCAATGGATGCAGGAGAGATACCGGCTGACGGAGCAGGACCGGGTGATGCAGAAGACCCCCTTCACCTTTGACGTATCGGTGTGGGAATTCTTCTGGCCGTTGTCCGAAGGCGCTGGCTTGGTCATCGCCGAGCCGGATCGGCACAAGGAGAGCGCGTATCTCGTAGAGCTCATCAAGCAGCAGCAAGTGACGTGCATGCACTTCGTTCCCTCGATGCTGGAGCTGTTTCTGCACGAGGATCTGTCCGGGTGCCCGTCTCTTAAGCGAATTATCTGCAGCGGCGAAGCGCTGACCGTCGAGCAATGCAAAAAGCTGCAGGCGCTCGCGGGTGTGAGTGCACACAACCTGTATGGGCCGACCGAAGCCGCGGTCGACGTCACCCATTGGGATTGCGATCAGTGGCGCGACCAGTATTTCAGCATTCCCATCGGCCGGCCGATCGCCAACACTCAAATCTATATACTCAACGAGCGGCTTCAGCCGGCACCGATCGGCGTGGCCGGCGAGCTCTACATCGGTGGTGCCAATCTTGCCGACGGCTATCTGAACCGGCCTGATTTGACCGACGAGAAGTTCATCAGGAATCCTTTCAGCGGCGCCGATGGCAGCCGGCTTTACAAGACCGGCGATCTGGCGCGTTTTCGAAGCGACGGCAATATCGAATATATCTGCCGGATAGACTCGCAGATTAAGCTCAGAGGGGTACGGATCGAACTGGGCGAGATCGAGCACGCCTTGTGCCAGTATCCTGGCGTCGCCGAAGCCGTCGTCGTGGTCAATCAATTTGGCGATCAGGATGAGCGGCTGGTGGCTTATGTCGTTCCGGCGAAGTCCGAAGGCTCGCTCGACGTGCACGCTATTATCGTTTTTCTCGGACTGCGGCTGCCGAATTACATGGTGCCCGCCGTCATCATGGCCATCCCGGTTCTGCCACTGACCCCGAACGGCAAGCTCGACCGCAAAAATCTACCGAAGCCGCAATTGGCCAAGGTCGCTGAGCCAGCCCAATCGGCGACCGTGCTTGAGAGCGAGTTGCTGGATATTTGGCGAAAGTTTCTTAAAGTCGAGACCCTGGACAGGAGCGAGGATTTCTTCGCCTTGGGCGGCCATTCGATACTGGTCACCCGGGTAATCAACAGCATCAATAGCCGCTATCATCTGAACGTGCCGGTTCGGCTGCTGTTCGAAAATTCGACGGTCAAGTCCTTCGCCAAGGCATTGAACGAGTTCGAAGACAAGAGCTGGCTGGACGAATCGAGGGCGGCGATGGCCATTATGGCGCACTCGCAGCTTCACTTACTCCACACACTAGATGAAGCGACCGACGAACATTTGGACGAATTTCTGAAGCAGCATGCCGACGATCCGGCTATCGCAAGCTTTGCTGATGTGAGCGCCTTGATTTCGTGGTCAAACGATTCGCTCTCAACCAACAACGCCTCGGGCGCGCCTGGGGCGGTCGTCACCTCTGGCGTATCCGGACAGACCGTCGAATCGCCGCACATGGTGTATGTTCAATGCTATTTTGAGCTTTCGCAAATCAAAGCTGCCATTGACCACATCTTATATCAGCATCATCCGCTTTCGCCTATGCCGATGTCGAATGGCGGCGGAGACTTGGTCGCTAGTCTCCAGGAGCGGGGCAGCGTGCTCTTCGAAAACTATGCGCACCAGGTCAAGTCCCGCTGGTCGGAAGCCGAGAACGGCTTCATGGCGCCGGCCATATTGGCGGATCATTGCGGACAGTTGCTCAGCCTTGCAGGGCTCGCGATGTCGATCATGGCGCGGCCAGAACCACAGCAATGAGGTGAAAGGTGGCATTACGGCAGGGGCTGGCAACATTAAGCTTGGCGCAGAAGCGCCAAGTCGCGCGCGCTTTACTGCGGCAAAAGTTCAGCGCACCGCGGTCATTTCCGGTGTCTTACGCCCAGGAGCAGCTGTGGTTCATGGACAAGCTTCAGCCCGGCAGTCCAGTCTACAACATACCGCTCTACATTCCCTTTCATGGCTCGTTTGATCTGCGAGCCCTGAAGCTCGCGCTCGATACTCTTATTCGGCGGCACGACATGCTGCGGGCTCACTTCGACAGTGTCGACGAGCAGGTCGTTCAGATCATCGAGCCGGAAGTTGCTGTCGATTTGCCTTTCGAGGATCTCTCGCGGCTTCCGCCAGAGCGGCGTAACGCAGCGCTTGGACAACTGCTCAACGAGGAAGTTCAAAAGCCGTTTGATCTCGCGGCCGGAGCGTGTGCGCGCTACAAGCTAATTCGGGTCGATCCTGCCAATTATCTCCTCAGTGCGACGTTCCATCACATCGTCACGGATGCCTTTTCGCTCGGCATCTTCGTCCATGAGTTGAATTCGGCTTATAAGGCCTACGCGGGCGGCCAATCGCTCGCGCCGTTGCCCGTTTTGCAGCTCGAATATTCGGATTACGCAAAATGGCAGCGCGGCTATCTGCGCGGCCTGCGCTTGAGCAAACTGGTGAACTATTGGACCACCCAGCTTGCGGGGGCCCCCCCAATTCTGAGCTTGCCTACCGATCACCCCCGGCCGATCGATCAGACGTTCAATGGTACGGTGGTCGGGTTCGTATTCGATCAGGAGCTAAGCGAGCTGCTCATCGCGTTCAGTCAGCGCCACAGAGTGACGCTCTTCATGCTGCTGCTTTCCTGCTATTACGTGCTGCTCTATCGATACGCCGGCCAGGAGGACATCATCGTCGGAGCTCCGGTGGCAAACCGCGGGCATCCAGAGCTTGAGGCCATCATCGGCCTTTTCGTCAATACGACGATTTTGCGGATCAAGCTTCAGGACAATCGAACCTTCGCGAGCTTGCTGCAGGACGTTCAAGCAACGGCGCTGGATGCATTCGAGCATCAGTCTCTGCCGTTCGGCAAGCTTATCGACGAACTGAACGTCGAGCGGGTGCCTGGCTATCCGCCGCTGTATCAGGTGGTATTCAATTTTCAGAACGCTTCGTTGATCGAATCGGCGAATCCAAGCGCCGAAGGCGAAGCAATGGTCACAGAGCGCTCTCCCTTTGTTCATTCCAACACCGCAAAGGTCGATATCAACTTGACCGTGACGCAGAATGGCTCGGGCATCAGCGGCGGCATCGAATACAATTCTGATTTGTTCGATCGCGAGACGATCGAGCGCATGATTGCGCATTTCAAGAAGATCGGGGAGACGATCGTGGTTGATCCCGCAATCCAGATCATCGATATTCCTTTAGTCGGTTCGAACGCGGACGTGCCGGACTTGGATCGGATTGCGGCGCGCAGCGAACATGCGGAATTGATCAAGTCCGGGGAGTTCAATTTTGGTACGTAGAGGTTGACAACCGAGTGAATACAATCGAAGATACTATTGGGTATATTCTCGCAAACGTTGTGTTCAGACAGCTTTCGGTTGAGGTCGTCCATGGATATGGGAGGCATCGTCAGCAAAGCTGCCGAGCTCTATCCCAATAAAGTTGCTCTGCACGACGGACAGCAGAGCTACACCTTCGGCGAGGTGGAGCGTCGGAGTAGGGATTTCGCAGGCACCCTTGTATCCCGCGGCGTGTCGACAGGGGACCGTATTGCGTACTGCGTTCCAAAGAGTGCGTCGCTGATCATCGCGATTTTGGGCTGCCTGAAAGCCGGCGCCGTTTACGTCCCGGTCGATCACAAATTGCCGAAGAGTCGGCTGCTGTTCATTCTAAACGACATTCATCCGCGCATTATTGTGTCGAGCAGGGCGCAGTACGATTCTCTTGCCGCGGAACTTGCCGCGGCTCCCGACTGGATCGACGGCGACCAGCTTCTGGAATACGCGGAGGATAGCGTCAGCAGCAGACCGTTGCCGCAACCGAGGCCTGAAGACGTCGCTTATTGCATCTACACGTCCGGCTCGACCGGGCAGCCGAAAGGCGTGCTGATCAAACACAGCAGCGTCGACGTGTTCTATCGGGCCTTTGCCGATGTTATGACGATAGACGCGCAATCAATTTGCATGAACACATCTGCGCTCTATTTCGACGTTCACATTATGGACTTGTTCTATCCCCTCTACTGCGGCGCCACGGTTCATTTGTCGTGCGGGCCTTTGGTCGCAAATAGCCTGCTGCGCACGATCGAACGCGAACGGATAACGCACTTCACCGCAGTGGGCTCGCTCATGACGATGATGAGCGAGGGGAGCCTGTTCGATAGCTGCGATCTGTCGTCGGTCCGCCGCATAATGACGGGCGCGGAGGTCATCAATGTCGGCACTATGCAAAAGTGGCTGCGAAAGATACCCGGGCTGTCGATCGTCAACGGCTACGGCCCGACCGAAGCCACGGTGATCTGCACCTACTTTTTGATCGACCGCCTGGAGACCGACCGGTCCGCCTTCTACCCCATCGGCAAGGCGCTCAAGGGTACGAAGCTCTTGCTGCTGGACGGCGATCGGACGGTCGCCGAGCCGAACAGCAAGGGAGAATTGCTTATCGGCGGGCCGCAGGTCATGAAAGGCTACTGGCAGAACGAGGGGCAGAACCGTGACAAGATCGTTCGCGTTGGGGGGGAGAGGTATTACCGATCGGGCGATATTTGCCAATGGTTGTCCGACGGCAATTTGGATTTTGTCGGTCGGGTCGACGAAGAGATCAAACTGTTGGGGTTTAGAATAAGCTTGAGCGAGATCAAGCGCGTGATGGACGCGACGGTCAGCGTACGGGAGGGCCACCCCGTCGTTGCGGAGCATCCCGCCCTGGGAAAAGTGATTGCTGCGTGCTTCACCGCGACTGGCGACCGCTCGGTGGACGAGACGGCAGGCGACGACAGGGTTTTCGGGAAGCTACAAGCCGTTTTTAAGCGTGAGCTGCCGTACTACATGGTTCCATCGCTTTATTTTTTGTTCGATGAATTTCCAAAGCTGCCGTCGGGCAAGACCGATAAAAAGCAGATTTTGCAGCAGGTAAATCGCCGAATACACGGCGCGGCACAGGGTCTGACGCGCTTCTTCTGCTATGAGGAAATGTCGGCTGAATAGGGATTTCGCGTCAAGCGAGGGATGTCGATGGAATCGCCTGAGAGTTGGTTTCACCGAAGAGCGACGTTTTATGTCGAAACCCAAATTCTGTTCCACCTGAATCAGGTCGGGGTGGTGAAACTGTTGAGTCAGGGGGCTGCATATACGGCGCCCGAAATCGCGACGCGCCTGCAGCTGGACGAAGGCGCGACCAGTGCGCTTCTCGACTATGTCCTGGCGGTGGACGAGCTGTTCGAGCGTGACGGGCAGGGCAGATATTCGCTGTCTGAGTTCGGCCACAACGTGGTTGCGCGGTTTTCGTCCAAGAAGGCCAATAACGAGCCGCCGGCGATCAATATGTTTGACGTTCGAGTCGGCGCCTATGGTCCGGTCTGGCAGAATTTGACTCGGATATTGAACCGAAGCGGCAGCTACGGCACCGATTTTCATCGGGACGGACGATACGCAGAAACCGGCGTCTCGAAGCTTGCCGGGAACTTTTGGAGCGGATTGATCGATCATATCGAGGAGTGTGGAGCGGGTACCGTGGTGGAAATTGGCCTGACCACGGGATTGTTGGAGCGGCTGGCCGAGAAATATCCCGAGCATGCGCTGTATGGCTTGGACAGGAGCAAACGCATCATCGACGACAGCGTCGCGAGCGCGGAATCCCGCCGAATAAGGAACATTCGCTTCATCAACGATGACTATTTCGAGCCGGACCGCTGGTGCCGAGCCGTCGACGCGGGGAAAAACGGGCTGATCTACTCTCTGCATTTCCATGAGCTGATGGCTCATGGCGATGCCAAATTCGTCGAGACATTGCGCAAACTGAAGAGCCTTCTTCCAAACTGGGCGGTGCTGGCCTTCGAGCAACCTCGGTTGCCGCGCGAGGACAAAGCAAAGGTTCCGGAAACGCTGTGGATGTACGCGCAATCGAACATCCTCATCCATCACTTGATAGGCAACGGCAAGATACTCACTGCGGAGGCCTGGATGGATCTCGGCCGCCAAGCGGGCTGCACCGGGGTGAGAACGCGGCCGTGCAACTATCTCGGCTACGAAGCATATCTGTATCATCTGTGAGCGCAACGCAGCTGGGACCAGAGGATGTCGATCACCTTCAGCCAAACCGCATTCCGGGACAAGCAGGCGGACGCCGCTTACGCGCCCGCACAGACCGTTACCGGTTCCAGCGATCTGCTTATCAGCCAGTCAGTCGATCCGGACGATCTGCGGCATCTTCTGGAAACTCTGGCACAGGAAGATTGCGCCCATAGCTGGAAGAATTTCGGCCCGACCGGAACGCTGGATGCTCTGGCCCGATGGGAAAACGAGCAACGGCCAACGCAGCTGTTCTTTTTTTATGTGCGCCGCGGCGGCAAGTTGCTCATTGTCGCCGCCAGCGCAGTCGCAGACCGCCTGATCGGCGATTTTCCGCATGCCGGTTTCTGCGTGCTGGGCCGCTGCTACATCATGCCGGAGTTTCGCGGCCAAGGGCTGTACCGGCGTATCCTGGAGTTTCGGCTGGAATATTGCAGATCGCGCTTCGGCAGCGCCCTCAACGCCATTCACATTGGCACCGATAACGAGCGCGTCGGGCGAACCCTGATGAACCACCGTGTACTCGGCTGGCCGAGGTTCATCCATTTGGGCGAGCAGGAACTGCATGTCGAGAACAAGATCAAAATGGTGGGGGCCTACTTGCTGCTCCTGCCCGCTTATGTCGACAAAATAAAAGACGCGCTCGGCGGGGCTCACGCGCCGGCCTGCGTGGCGGATCTGCGAGGCGCGCTGGCTAAAATGGATGCGGAGGACGTTCGCAATCTAGGCGCGATCATAAAGCAAGTGTCGACGCAGGCCCGCGAGCCCGGCTGGTTTGATGGGCGTGATCGGCATGAAATTGAAAAGCTGGAGCTCTTTTGCAGTTGCATACCTTTGGTCGGGTTTTGATCGAGCTTGTCGCTGAGGAGGGACGGACAACGCCGTGCGTAACTATCAGGAAATTGCAGTAGCGGACAGCACCGCCGGCTTCGAAGCCTATCTCGTGATCTATCCAACGGAGAATGACATCTCGTTCGGTGGCACGCGGATTGATCAGTCGGTAACCAGGGACATGGTCGTCGAGCTTGCGGAGAATATGTCTTTGAAGCTTGCCGGTCACGGATCGCCCGTCGGTGGGGCGAAGGCCGGGTTGCGGGCGTCGCCGGACGACCCGCGGCTCAAGCAATACCTCAAGCAGTTTGCCGAGGCTTGCCGCGACGTCCTGAGCAAGACCACCATCCTGGGCAAGGATATGGGGGCGAAGCAATGGATGATCGACGAAATCTACGGCGCGTTGCAGATGCCGCAATTGGGGATAGCGCAACGGCGCAATCCGGCGACGGAGTGTCCGGATCGACTGAGCGCCCTTGACGGCTACATCACGAACATGACCGGCCAAGGCGTGTTCTGGTGCATCGAACAAGCCCTCGGCGCCAACCTGGCGGGCGCTCGCGTCTTGATCCAGGGATTCGGCGTCGTAGGATCTGGCGTTGCATGGCATTTGCATCGGCGGGGTGCCAGGATTGTGGGCGTCAGCGACCGTAACAAGGCGTTGTTCAACGCTGATGGCATGGACCTAGATGCATTGCTGGCGGCGAAAGACGAAAATGGTGTTCTTGCGGAAAACAAGCTTCCGAGATCCTGTATCGGCATGGAGCGGGATGCGTTGCTCACGCAGCAGGCGGACCTGCTGGTGTTGGCGGCGGGCTCTTATGTCGTCAATCGGGATGTAGCTTCGAAAATTCGTGTGCCATTGGTCGCGGAGGGCGCCAATCTGGCGCTGACCCCGGCGGCCAGAACGGCACTTCATTCGAATTCAATTCGTGTCGTGCCGGATGTCGTGGCCAACAGCTCAAGCGCCGCCATGGTCGGACATCAAATAGCGTCCGGCAACACGATCAGGCCTTCCGTATTGTGGGCCGACATCGAACGCAGGATCAAGCGTAATACCGAGGCCGTCGATCGTCTGTCGAGGCTGTTCGACGTCGATCCGAAAAGCGCATTCCGCCGCGCCGTCGAGGCTGACGGCTGTACGGACAAGATCGAAGTCGTTAGCGGCGGATAGTAGGCACGTAGGCCAAGCGGTGTTACGGAGAGCGAGTTACATGTTACACCGGCAGGCGAACAACAGCCAATATGCATTTAATCGCTGCTCGGTGCTCGGCAGCAGCGGAGCGATGCTCAAGTGCTGTCACACCCAACTAAATCCACGCAATCCAACGGTCCTGATTGCGCTGCCATTCGGCGTGCCGGCCAGCATTGCGCATGCGGCGTTCGAAAAGTTTGGACGCGAATTTAATGTTGTCACCTGGGAGACCCGCTACGTCCTGAATTTGGATGAGGCGTTCACGGGCGAGGAAAAGTTGGCGCCAAGCGAGCATGTCTCGGACATGATCCACATTCTGGCAAGTTTGCGGATCAAAACGTGCTTTCTCATCGGTTATTGCTCGGGCGCGGGCATCTCGTTGCTTGCCGCTCGGCAACATCCCGAGATCTTCACCGAGCTGATTCTGGTCAACGGTGAATATCAGCTGTTTCGGAAGGGTCATGTGTCGACGAATTATCAACGCAGCATCGACACCTTTCTTCCCGAAGTGGCTGTCGGTCGGCCAAATGCACGCGCCATATTCGCAAAAATGTCGGAGGTGTCGCAGGCGAGCAAGGCAGCCGAGCCATCGGAGTTGGAGCTGCAGATCAATCTTCCGTTCAGCCGGGAAGAATACCTCTTCAGGTATGCAAAGAACTACATGGCGTATCGCGACTTCGACGCGTTGACTGTCGCTTCGGAAATATGCGGCCGTACGTTCGTCGTCACGGGACGGATGGATGTTCATTCCAGCATGGAAAATTCGGGGGCGGTCTTTGAGTGCCTTCGCAACGCGCAAAAGTTCGTCGACGATGAGGGCGATCACTACGCGTTCTGTCGCGCCGACTCGTTGACACTCGCTGAGATTGATGCTTATCTAAAAATGCTATCTTCAGACGAATAGCGCCGGTGTGCGATTGCGCCAACGGTCTAGGTCGTCGGTAAGCTTCAAATCATCGCCTGCGTAACGTTGGATAGATCGCGAGAGGCAAGTTCATCGATCCAGTCTCGGCTGCGGCTGGCGTGCGAAGGAGGAAATCGGATCTTGTGGCTTGGTTCTCTATCCGTCGCTGTTCGGCGGCCTGGTGGCGGACTTTCCGCGCTTCCGATGCGCGCGGACGTTCATTTTCGCGGTTCCTGAGTCCGTAACCTTTTAATGTAGCGGAGGGGTGTCGTGGTTAAGCAACAATATGATGCGGTCATCGTGGGAGCAGGGCCGGCGGGAAGCACAACGGCGGGCTATTTGGCGCGGCTTGGGCACAGCGTTCTGTTGCTTGAACGAAACCAATTTCCTCGGCACCGGATCGGTGAATCGCTGTTGCCGAGCATGATGCCCGTTCTCGAGGACTTCGGCTTGATTGAGGCCTGTCGCGGGGCGGGATTCGTCGAGAAGACCGGCGCCACGTTCATATGGGGAAAGACGCGCGAGCCGTGGGACATCCGCTTCTTCGAAACTCCGTTTCTGCCCTCGAGCATCGCATTTCATGTCGAACGCTCGGTATTCGATCAGATCCTGCTCGATCATGCCCGTCGCGTCGGCACCGAAGTGCTACTCGATACCACGGTCGTCGATCCGATACAGGATGGTGATCGCATCGTCGGGGTGGAATATCGCGACAATGCAACAGGCGAAACGAAATCGGTCCACGCCAAATTCGTCGTCGACGCCAGCGGCTCGGCGTCGGTTATCGGCCGGCGGACGACGCAATGTCGATACGACGACAAGATGCGCCAGATTGCCCTTTACAGCTACTTCAAGGACATACGAGGCGCGCGGGACTTCCGACGCAATCACATCATCGTCGAGAGCTGCCCGAAAGGCTGGTTCTGGTTCATCCCAATGAACAGCGAACGGCTTGGCGAGGTCAGTCTTGGCCTGGTCACCGGCCGCGAATTTGGCGATGAAATCCGGGCCAAGGGCGCACAGGCTTTTTACGAAGAGGCGCTTGCGAATGCGCCGTACGTCAATGAATTACTGGGGCCAAGCCGAACCCGCATCGGCAGCATGCACGCGATCCGGGATTGGGCATACGCCTGCGATGAGACGGCGGGGCCGGGATATTTCCTGTGCGGCGATGCAGCCGCTTTTCTTGATCCGCTGCTGTCAACTGGGGTGTCGCTTGCGATGCTGGCGGGATATTCCGCCTCAGTCTGTATTCATTCGGCACTGCTCGATCCCGGCATGGAGTCAGCTGCAGCGACGTTTTACAGCAACAATTATCGGCAAATGTACGAAGTGACGCGGGACTTTCTACACTACTTCTACGCAGGCAACGCCACTGCGCATCGGGACGAGCTATTTTGGAAGGCCCGTCGGCTCCTGAAATTCGACGAGAACATTGGTGCCAAGCAGGCGTTCTCGTTTTTCATCAACACAATTCCCGGGAACCCACATCCGGCGCTGGAAAAGCAGATCCCGATGTTTCACCAATTCATGAACAATCTCGATCATTCGGTCAATGAGGTGAATGCGGCGGCCGGCATACCGAAGATCGTGCATGGCGAATTCAAAAGCGCCCGCGAAGTGAACGATCAAGACGTTCCGATCGTCAACGGCCGACTCGAAGCGACCTGGCGATTCAACAGGAAGAATCACACGTTGGAGCCAATTCGCGGCATCACCTTCGATCGAGACCGCCCGGTATTCTCCTCGACAAGCTCCTGGTTGATGGGCCGCAATGTAGCCCCCCTCGACAACAGCGCTTGCGCGCTGCTGGAGCTCATCGATGGCGAAGTTCCCTGGTCTTCCATCGTGAACAAGTATTCGGGCAAGGCGGGATTGGCCCCGGATGAGGCGCAAAAGCGGCTGTTGGAAATCGTTACGCCGTTGCTTGCCGACGATTATGTGCTGGTCCGAAGTCAGGCCGGATAGGGAGAAATAGCGTCGTCGCGAGCGAGTGTCGCGAATATCGGTCAAGAGCGCGTGCTTAATCCGGTATGGTTTGCCTAAAGCTTGCTGTCAGACGGAATGCGACGTCGCAACAGTCACAATCGGAGTCAACGCATGACACAAAACTCGGAAGTCGAGGCCACAACGTGGAGTTCACTCGGCAATCAGACGCTGCAGACCGCAAAGCAGGAGCCGCAGTCGGAGAGCGAGCGATACCTGGCGCAGCTTTGGATGGAGATCGTCGGACTGGAGGATGTCTGGCGGCACAGCAAGTTTCTGGAAGTCGGCGGCAACTCTCTGAGCCTCAACATAATATTGAACCGCGTGCAAAATGAGAGGGGTGTGGCGCTGCCGCCGCAGCAGTTCTTCGACGCGGAACAATCTTCGCTGTCCGAGATCGCGCGGGCGCTGGACGCGATGCTCTCGGCGGAGCGGTGGCCGTTGGAGCGAGGGCCGCGATGAGCGGCACGGCGGCCGAACCTATCGGTTTCACGTCATGGGAGTAAAATGGCCTATACTTTAAGTGTCAATGTGATATAAGCAACGTCAGGCTGTGTGCGGCAAACGGTTGCCCGACCATGCCACCTCAAAGACCGTGCCGCACGCCAATAGAAAGACAGGATTCCTGATCTTTCCGACTCTCAGGTGGGCAGGCTGAAGAATATTACGGCAAGTGAGTGGATAAGCCGATTGGAGGATGCAATGTCGCTATCCGAAGAATACCAAGTCAAAGACGCTACGATCCCAGCCGAACACGGCAGAACTTTTTTCGATGAAAACGGCTATATGGGGCCGTTTACGATCTACGAGCCGGGTGAGGCGGATGCACTGTGGAAGAAGGTAAGGATTGAATTGCTCGATAAGAAGAATGCCATCTACCGGGGCAATAGGATGAACTATGACCGGCATCTCGATATCAAGTCGCTGAGCGACATAGTGAGTCATCCGGAGATCGTGCGCAGAGTCCAAGCCGTGCTGGGGCCGAACGTCCTGTGTTGGCGCACTGAATGGTTTCCCAAATATCCTGGCGACGAAGGCACGGCATGGCACCAAGCCGAGAGTTTTGTGGCTTTCGAGGGCGAGTCGAAACTGGTGCCGACTGCGCCGCATGACGGCTCCTGGGAATTGACAGTTTGGTTTGCTTTCACTGATGCGATGCAGGAGACGGCCTGCCTGAAAGTCATTCCGAAGACACATCGCACTTGGTATTTCGACGAACAAAGGAATATTGCGTTTGATCCCGCGACAAACGGCAAAGGCACCGGCGCCGGCTTTTACGGGTACGACTTCGAAAAATTGAAGATTGACCCGGACTGGAAGCCGGATGAATCGAAAGCGCTTCAGATCGAAATGCGCGCCGGGCAGGTTTTGATGTTCACGTCGCGCTGTTTGCATGCGTCGGAGCCCAACGTCACGAAGGACCGCACCCGCATGGGAATGGCCATCCGCTATGTTCCGACCGATGTAAGGGTCTATGCGAACCACGACAGTCAATTCACTCACTTCGGCGAGGTCTTTCCTCTCGACAATTATGCAACCATGCTCGTCGGAGGCCAGGATACGTTTGGGCATAACCGGATCGCGCTTCCGCTGAAGTGAAAGGCCCAAGTCTTGCGTGAAGGTCTAAGGGCCGCAGAAGAATGAAAAAGGGTCCTTTAATCTACGACCGGGCCATGCACGAGGCGCGCAAGTATTGGCGTGACCGGCTGGAGTCGATATCATTCGACGGACACGTCGCGCTCGATCACCCGCGTCCCAAGGACGGCAAGCCCCGCCTGACATCTGCCGAACGGGAGTTCGATGCGGACGTCCACGCGTTGTTGCACCGCCTCACCGGTGACAACCGCTTTCTGTCGTACACTGCTCTGATCGCCGCCCTGAAGATCTGCTGCAGCAAATTCAGCGGCAGATCAAACGTGACCGTCTTTGTCCCGACGGCATTGGGCGACGCGGATGCCAATCTATTGCCGATCAGCAGTACGCTCGGTGGTCAACAGTCGTTCAAGGACACGCTGCTTGCTACCAAGGAACTGCTTTCCGATGCGTACAATTATCAGCAATATCCTTTCTCACGCATTTTGATGGATATTCCGGACGCGCGAAGGCCGGCGCATCTTGCCATGGTTGCGGCGATGGTAGATTTCAGCGCCACGGTCGCGGACGGCAGCAGTGATGTATCCGTGGTTTTTGAAACCGACGAGGCCTCGACCAAAGCCACAGTTCGGTTCGATAGCCGGCTGTTCGAGAACGCGACAATTGCCCAATTCTTCCAGTTGTTGAACGCTATTTTGCGTCGATGTCTTCGGGACATGGCGGTGCCCATCGCGGACCTGTGCCGGGACGATGGTAAGAGCGCCGACGACGGTGCGCGCGACAATAGTGAGGAGACAAGCAAGATAAGGTCGACCCTTGCCGCTGTCGGCATTGCGGAAGTTCGACAACACGGGGATGGCGAACTGCATCGGTTGATCGAAGCGCGGGCGCTGGCTCACCCCGAACGCACCGCCATCGTAGAGGGCGACCGCATCACGACATACGGGATGCTGAACCAATACGCCGATAGGCTGGCACTGGCTCTGGCGAGCCTACCACTCGATCGTCGAAAGCCGGTCGCCATTGCCCTGGAAGCAAGTACGGAACTGGTGGTCTGCATGTTCGCGGCGTCAAAGATCGGACTCGCCTTTGCTCCGATCGAGCCGCTTCTTGGAAGTCCCGGCGCGGGGCTATCGGCCGCAACTTTGGACTGCGAGTGTGTGCTCTGTTGGCGCGACAGCGTCGCGGTGAAGCTGGAACATTCCGGCGGCATGCTTGCGGGCGTCAAGTATGTGGTCGGCATCGCATGCCCGGATTGGGCAGGCGGGAGCGACGTGCCGACGCTCGAGGTCGAACTCCGAGATATAGCGCCGACGGATATCGGGGCCGGAGGGGATGTATCTGCGAGGCCGAACGCGGTCTTGGGAAAGCAGAACGGCCGCACCGGCGCCCTCCACATTGACGCTTGCTGCGTCTTCGGTGTCGGCCAAGGCGCCGACACGCCCAAGTCCGAAGTCAACGAAAGCGAGCTGGTAAGCCTGCTCCAATGGCTCAATCGCCGCTACGGCACGGACGAACACGACCGCAGCATCATGGTGCCTGGCTGCGGCGCCTGTGAACAGCTTTTCAATACGTTCGGCATGCTGATCGCCGGCGCCAGCGTTGAAATTCCTGAGCGCTCAACGCCGCGGGAAGAACGCCCCGTTGCTGAGCTGCTGTTATCGGCCGGGGCGACGATTTGGGCGATTCCTACAGCCCTGATGCAAAACACGCTGGCCAGTCTTGTCGCATTGCGGGGCGCAGGGGCAGAGCGGCGCCGGACACGCGCGATTCTGCTCGTCGGCGAGAAGCAGTGCTGCAGCTTGGCCGGGAAACTGGGGCAATGTTTCCCGAACTCGCAGATAACGGGCTTTTACGCGCCCGCCAATGCCGGACTTTGGACCACTTACTTCCCCCTGAACGAACCGGCATGCGCTGCCGGTCAGGGGGTCGTTGCGCAGGCCATTCCGGGTTTCGAGCACCTCGTCCTGAACGAGAACGGGGAGCCGGCGCCGCCGCAGACCAAAGGCAAATTGCATGTGCGGCCATTGTCGGCCTGCACGCGCCCGACGGGACTACGCGCGAGACGACTGTCGGGTGATCGTATCGCATGGCTCCGCGGCGCCGCACATTGTTTCTTCAAGGCTGGATGCTGGGTCGAACTGACGGAGATTGAAGCCACGCTTTGTCAGCACGAACACATCTTGGCGGCCGAGGTCATCGCGGTCACGACCGATGGCGAACCCGCCAGCACCGTGCTCGCTGCCGTTTTGGCCGATCCGACACTTGTGTCCGCCGAAGGCGCCCAGAACGTCCTGGCGCTGCGGGAGGGAGTCGATCTCGTCCCTGACCGCTTCGTCGTAATGGACCACTTCCCGCTGACGATCGTGGGGGCCATAGATGATGATGCTCTCTTCAGACTTTGCGTGGGGGATCAAGGTGCTAACGGCGCCCGCAATAGAGAAGCTGACAGTATCCATCGACGGCTGAAGCCGATCTGGCTTGAGATCCTGCAACTGGAGAACGTCGAAGACGACGACAGCTTTTTTGCGAGCGGCGGCAATTCGCTCAAAGCGACCCTTCTGATGGCGCGCATCAAGGACGAGTTTTCCGTCGACGTGTCGGTGCTGGATTTCTTCAGGAAACCGACGACGCGAGCCGTCGCGCAGCTCATAGCCACCCAATCCGCCAGCGCGAGGAGTTCACAGAGGGGCTTGGACTTAAAGCCTGTGTCAAGGGAGCGGTATCGCGTGCAGCTGATCGAGGGCGATGGCGCCGCGTCAGCGCTGCCGAGCTGAACCGGGAGTTGCTCATGAAGATCACGGTGAGCAAAAATCAGGAAATATTCGCCCCGCCGGTTTCATACTCGCAAGAGCGGCTTTGGTTCTTGGAGCAGCTTGAGCCGAATACCGCGATTTACAACATCCCATATATGGCCACTGTAAAGGGCGCCGTTCATCGCGCTGCTTTCAACAGGGCGGTCAATCGGCTGATCGCCCGGCACGAGTCGCTGCGTACATATTTTGTCAAGATCGCCGGTGCGCCGCGCCAGGCCATCCTTGCCGAATTGTCGGTCGAAGTCGACTGGCAGGATCTGCGCGATCTGGACGCGCGCGATTATGCCGAGAAACTGCAGGCGATTTGCACGGAGGTAACGAGTACTCCGTTCGACATGGGGAGTGCGCCGCTGTTTCGCATCATGTTGGTCGCGACACCGCGAGAGACGACGATCATTACGACCATCCATCACATCATATCAGACGGCTGGTCGATCGGAATTTTTCAACGCGATCTGGTGGCCTTGTATCAGGAGGAGCTGGGCGGCAGGCCGGCTACATTGCCGGCATTGCCGATCCAATATGCCGACTATGCGGTGAGGCAGCGCGAACGTCTCGACGGCGATGGATTGGAGCGCCTCAAACGATATTGGGTCCCGCAACTGAGCGGCGTGGCGACGATCCTTGAGATTCCGGCCGACCATCGGCGTCCGTTGAAGCAGTCGTTTACTGGCGACGTTCATATGTTTGATCTCGGTCCGCAGCTGACTGCCGATATCAGGGCGTTGAGCGCCCAACAGGACGCGACGCTGTTCATGGCCTTGCTTGCGACATTCACCGTGCTGTTGTATCGGCTTACGGCCCAGGACGACATTCTGGTCGGGACGCCGATCGCGGGCCGCACCAGCGTCGAAACTGAAAACCTCGTCGGCCTTTTCGTCAACACCCTGGTCCTGCGAACGCGCCTTGAGCCAGAGTTGTCCTTCGTTCAATTGCTGTCGCAAGTCACAAAGACGACACTCGAGGCGTTTCAGCACCAGGATATGCCGTTCGAGAAGCTGGTGCTCGAACTCAATCCAAAGCGTGACCTCAGTCACAGTCCCTTGGTGCAGGTGCTTTTTTCGCTGCAGAATATCCCGCCGCTGCAGGCGCTGATAGCGAGCGGCGGCCAGGCCGATGGCGAGCTATCGCAAAACCTGAATGGCCACACGGGTACGGCGAAGTTCGATTTCGCGCTGTTCGTATCGGAGGTCGGCGACCGTCTGCAGTGCTCGATCGAATTCAATACCGATTTGTTCGCACGCACCTCAATCGTCGCCATCGGCGAGT
>Ga0210398_10000393_pt1 | contig 51390 bp, 32 predicted proteins | sample IncBWC4OmetaG_FD_161047 | JGI IMG/M metagenome (GOLD analysis project Ga0210398, IMG submission 161047) | Forest soil microbial communities from Barre Woods Harvard Forest LTER site, Petersham, Massachusetts, United States - Inc-BW-C-4-O | ecosystem: Environmental > Terrestrial > Soil >...
GTCGCGCGGTCCGTAGAACTGCGACATTCCCATGCATCCGAGACCGAGCTCCGACACTTCGAGTCCCTGCTTGCCGAGTTTTCGTTTTTTCATGATTGATTTGCCTCGCTCTCATATTGTCATAGCCGAACTGAAGCCGTGATCGAAGCGTTTCACTTCTCATTGCTACTCCATGGCACGCCTCGGACGTCAACACGTGAATAGTTTCACGGCAAAGTTCTGTCGGTTCAAAGGAACTGGTAAACTCACTGATCGTAGCGGCTAGCAGCACCTGGGGAGGACTCTTGATCATCGGGCGAGGAAGTTCATTGCTCGCATCCTCACGCATCGCGCGGGCCGCGTCGATTGCGTCCTTCATTTTAACCTTGCTGATTTTGTTTTCGTTGAGCGCTCGCGCGCAGGACGCGGTCGGCAACGACAACGCGCGGCGCGACGCATCGGTGAGCAAACTCGAGGTGACTCCGACCACGCTGAAGTTCGGCAAAATCAATCTGTCGAACGGGGCGGCCACTGAGACCAAGTCCTTCGTCATCAAAGACAATGGCGGTATCGCTCTGTCGGTGACCGTCGCGCCACCAGCCGGAAGCCAATTCTTCCATATAGTGTCTGGTCAGGGCGCGACGCTGATTGAGCCGCATGGAGAATCCACCGTCACCATTGAATTTGCGCCGACCAGCGGCGGAACGGATTGTTCTGCGAAGATTGCAATCACCAGTGACGCGACCAAGGGCAAGGCGTCGGCTAGAGTCAAAGTGACGGGCTCGGCGAAGAGGAAAAAGAACAAGCCGACGCCAACGCCCACCCCATCCAGCACCGCCACTCCGACCGCGACCGCAACGGCTACCGCAACTGCGACGGCGACTCGTACCGCGACTGCTACACCGACTGAGAGTGCGACATCAACTGGATCTCCGATCGCGACGCCCACCGCAACCGCAAGCGCTGTCATCCCGACCGACGTGTTGACCTATCACAATGATATCGAGCGCACTGGGCAAAATCTGACCGAGCAAATTCTCACGCCCACCAACGTCAAATCTTCGTTCGGCCAACTCTTCCAGGATTCGGTTGACGGGCTGGTTGACGGGCAGCCACTCATCAAGACCAATGTGAGTATCCCCGGCCAGGGCACGCACAACGTGGTCTATGTCGTCACTGAGAATGACACTGTGTACGCGTTCGACGCCGACACTGCCGGCGCGCCGCTTTGGCATGTGTCGGTGCTCGGCACGAATGAGACCGCCTCCGACGACCGCGGATGCAGCCAGGTGACGCCCGAGATCGGTATAACGTCCACCCCGGTAATTGATCCGACGGCGGGCACTAACGGCACTATATACGTGGTCGCAATGTCCAAGCTCGTCGCCAATTCGACGACGACTTACTTCCAGCGCCTCCACGCGCTCGACATGACGACCGGTGCCGAAGAGTTCGGCGGCCCCGTTGCAATCTCGGCGACGTACCCGCCCGGCCCGGCCTTCAGTCCTAAGCAGTACAAGGAGCGCACGGGACTGCTGCTGCTCAACGGCCAGGTGATCATGTCCTGGGCGTCTCACTGCGACATTCCGTCCTACAACGGTTGGATCATGGCCTATGACGAGAACACGTTGGCGCAATCCTCTGTGATCGATATCACGCCCAACGGCAGTGAAGGCGCCTTCTGGTCGTCCGGCGGAGGGATCGCTGCCGACAGCTCCGGTAGTATCTATATCCTTTCCGGGAATGGAACTTTCGACACGACTCTCAACGCTAGCGGGTTCCCGTCGAAGAATGATTTCGGCAATGGGTTCCTGAGACTTACCAACTCGAGCGGGTTCGCCGTCGCCGACTTCTTCGAGACCTTCAATACTGTAAGCCAATCGAACAGCGATACCGACCTGGGCTCGGGCGGAGCGATGGTGTTGCCGGACATGACCGACTCGACCAACACCCTCCGGCACCTTGCGATTGGTGCGGGCAAGGACGGCAACATCTACCTGGTCGATCGTACAAACATGGGCAAATGGAATTCAAAGACCATGGACAATTCCAATGCCTACCAGACGCTGACGGGCGCATTGAGCGGCGGCGAGTGGGCGATGCCGGCCTACTTCAACGGCACGGTTTATTATGGCTCAGTCGCCACCTCGCTTCAGGCTTTCTCGTTTACGCAGGCCAGGCTGAACGCGATGTGGTCGTCGAAGACCAGCGAGGACTTCAGTTATCCGGGGACGTCGCCAAGTGTGTCGGCCAACGGCACCAGCAACGCAATCGTATGGGCGATCGAGGCTGGATCGAACAATCTTGGAGTCTTGCATGCCTACGATGCGACTAACCTGGCGTCTGAGTTTTACAACAGCAGTAAGGTTTCCGCCGACAGTTTCGGCGACAACAAGTTCGTGACTCCGACGATCGCGAACGGCAAAGTCTATGTCGGCACCCCCAGCAGCGTAGCCGTGTTCGGGCTGAAACCCTGAACCTTGCGTGCGGCTTGGGCGGGCCCGATCGTGTGTGTAGCGAATTGTGATTTGCGTGGAAAATCAGCAATTTGCAACACAAACGTATCGCAGGAGGCGGAGGCGGTTCGATACCACCGGCGGACCGTCGGAAATGCGATAGAAGCTCTGATTAGGAGTTGCGTCGGCCAGCTGAACGATTTCTCGAGCTTAAATTCTATGGCCCAGCTCTAGTTGCAGCGACGACCGCCATTGCAACGATGCCGCCCTTTTTCGAGGGCGGCATCGTCGCTCATTGGTTATGGCAACACCGTCGAGGCTGCGCCGTTGGTGGGGTTGCGCCGCTAGCGAAGGTCGGGCCGACCGACCAGGCGTTAGTCGACTGACTGTACAGTTCGCTGTAATCGTTCGTTGCGTTCGGGCTGCCGCAAGTGGTCGTCGCTTGTGAGGTGCCGATAACCGCCGACTGCAGGCTCGGCGTCGCCGTGGTGCACGCTCCACCGGCGACTAGCACCTCGGTTGCATCCGTGCCGGCGCCGATTTGCCCCTGGGCAGCGCCTTCACGCGCCTGGTTGAGCGATCCAGTCGCGCTGAATGTGCCGCCGGTTCCCGTGGCTGGATCGTACAGGTCGGTTTCAGACTGCGCCGCCTGCTTGATGCCGGTGGAAGTCACGCAAGTCGAAGGCAGCGTGCCCGCCTCGACGTCGACGCCGCCAGGCAGAATTACTTCGCCCGCCAGGCTGCCGGTCTCCAGCAAGGTCGCCACACCCGCGCGCTTGGCACCCATCGTGTTGGCCGCCGCGCTCCAAGTCTGCGTGCTCGGATCGAACACTTCGGCGGTGTTAACCGTCGTCGCGACGGTCGGGGTTGTCGACGTGGTGACGCAGGCGTTAGCGTTCGCTTCGATTCCGCCGAACGCTACCACTTCGCCGGAGAGCGCTCCGGTAACCACCGATGGATCCAGCGCCATCAGCGCGAATAGTTCGCGCGGCGTCGCCAACGATCCGGTCGTGCGGGAGAAGGTCTGTGTCGCCGGGTCGAGAATGAACGACAGGTTCGACGCCTCGCCCAGGAACGTGATGAAGTCGCCGCCCGCCAGCAACACCTTGCCGCCGTCGTTCGGAATCAAAGCGGCGCCCTGGTCGACCATACCGCATGCGGCGGTGTTGGCTGCGCCGTCCCACCAGCTGAACTATTGGTTCCCAAGCCGGAGGAGCCGGCGGTGTAAGTGAACGTGGTGCTGGTCGGAATTGCCGTTACGACGAAGGTCCCATCAAAACCCGTAGTGCTCACATCGGCGATCGTAGCGTCGTCACGATGGTCAAACCGATCGGATTCGCGGTCGCCGTAGTGACGGTTACGGTCGTTCCGCTTTCGGAGATCGACGAAATGGCACTCGGAGTCCCGGGGCAAGTTGCAGGAAGGCCGGTGGAGCATGAGGTCCCGGCCGCGCACACCGGTATTGAGTTAGTCGCGGTGAAGGCGTCGGTCGCCGGGTTGTACAACTCTGCCGTGTACAATCCCACCTGTCCGGTTGGTGCGCCCGAACCAGCCGCCGGCGTCGTGGTGCTCAGGAACGAGCTGCCGGTCGAGCCGCCTACGATCAGCACCTGACCGTCTAGGGCGGTGCCACTGCCCGAAATCAAGGTCGCGCTGGGACCGCTGCGCGCGACCGTCATGGTTCCGCCGCTGCCGCTGCCGGCATAGGTGAACGCCTGGGTGCTTTCGTTGTACAGCTCCGCAGTGTTAATCGCGTTGCACTGGAATCCGCTGGTGCTGCCGTAGGTCGCAGCCGAGCAGGTCTGGCCGCCAACGATTAGGGTCAGCCCGCTGGGCAGCGAAACGGCCACCGACGACTCGCGCGCGGTCTTGAGGTCGCCCACCAGCAGGAAGGTGTTGGTGGCGGCGTTGAAGATCTGCGCGCTGTCGCTTGAGACAGTGTCGGTCGCCAGGTTGATGACGCCGGACAGCTTCCCACCGCTGTCCCCGCCTGCTACCAGGATGCTGCTCGCCTCTGGGCCCGGAGTTCTGGTCGCTGTGGCAGTTGGTGTTGGGCTGCCCGACGACGTCGCAGTGGCCGTCGCCGTCGCAGTCTGAGTCGCCGTCGAAGTGTTGGTGGCGGTAGTGGTAGCAGTAGCAGTCGCGGTTGCGAACGATGTAGCCGTCGCGCTGGACGTAGCCGTGGCAGAAGCAGTGACGGTCGCCGTTGCGGTCGGGGTTGCCGTATGGGTCGTGCTTGCGGTTGCAGTCGCAGTCGCAGTGGACGTCCTGGTTGAGGTCACCGTCGCTGTGGCAGTAACGGTGGCAGTGGCGGTCGCGGAGGACGTTGCGGTCGCCGTTGGCGTCGCTCCGGTGGAACTCGCACTCGGAGTCGATGTTGTGGACGCTGTCGGACTAGCGGCGGCGCCGAACGCGACGCCGGTGAGAGTGACGGTTTGGGTGGAAACCTGGCCGTTGTCGGTGAAGATCAGCCTTCCGGTTTCGGTAGTTCCACTCGAAATGCTGTCAGTGGTCGGGTCGAAGGTTACCGAGACCTGGCAGGTTGAATTTGCCGGCACCGAGCTGCCGCAAGTGTTGGTGGCGATGGCATAGGACCCGCTGGTTGCGATCGAAGTAAAGGTTACCGCGACAGCGTTCGAGTCGGTGAGCGTAACCGTTTTCGCTGGCGAAACACTACCGACCTGGACTCTGCCGAACGACAGCGACTTCGGCGACAGCGTGGGGGTCACGATGGTGCCAACGCCGGACACCGTGATCGATTGCGTGGGAGTGACCGCATTGTCGCTGACAACGACGGTTCCGGTTATTGTCCCCTTTTGCGGGGGAGTGAAAACCACGCCAAAGGTGCAGGTACCGCTCGCCGCGACTTGAATTCCGCTGCAAGCGTCATTGACTGTAGTGAAATCGCTGGAAGGCACGACGCTGGTCACGCTCAGTGGAACATTGTTGGGGTTGGTCAAGGTGATCGTCTGCGCGGCGCTGGCGACCTCGACCGGCTGGCTACCGAAGCTCAGGTGTGCGGGCGAAAAAGTCGGCTTTACCAGGATACCCTTGCCGGAGAGACTGACCTTCTGCGGACTGTTGGAGGCGGCGTCAGCGAAAATCAGAGATCCCGTAAGGGTTCCGGTCTGTCTCGGAGTAAACACCACTCCGACCACGCAGTTCGCGCTGGCCGCGAGGCTGGTGCCGCTGCATCCGTCGCTCGAGACGCTGAAGTCTCCGGAAGTCGTGACGGTGTTGACCTGCGCCGAAAAGCTGTTCGGGTTGGTCAGGGTTACACTTTTGGCGGCGGAGGTCGTGTCCACTTCCTGTTCAGTGAACGCGAGCGCCGTCGGACTGACGGTCAACTTTCCGATAGCGGTTGGAGTTGCTGTCGGAGTTGAACTCGAAGTTGTTGATGTCGCGGTCGGCGTCGCAGTGCGGGTGGCGGTCGCCGTCGCGGTGGACGTGAGGGTCGTCGTCGCGGTGGCAGTCGCACTCTGAGTCGCGACCGCGGTGAGGGTCGCGGTGGCGGTCGCAGTATCAGTAGCGGTCGCGGTCGCCGTCGGCGTTGCGGTCGGGGTCGGAGTTGCAGGCAGCAGGAATTGGGCGGCCAATAGCTCGCCGTTCTCGTCGATCAACGCTGAGTTACTCCCCGACGCCGACGGCAGTCCGACTTTCAAGTCGATGGCTGCGTCGAGTATGCCGCCAGCGCCGCAACCGTTGGCTCCAGGGAAGGCGAAGGTGGTGTCGGCCACCTGGATGCCGGTGATCATGAGCGCGTTTCCGCCGGGGCCACCGGTAGTGAGCTGCGGTTGGCCGTCCGGGGTTTCCACCAGATTCGAGACTATGGGGTCGCTGTTCGATCCGATGTAGCAATTAGGCCCGAGCACCGAGTTGTTGAGCTGGATTTTGACCGGCACCGTCACGACGCTGTACGGACTGGGTCCGTCGTCGCAACTGTCCAGTGGCCCGCCGCCGCAGAAGAATGCCGTGGTGGCGGTCGGGTCGACGACCGTTGCCGGCGTCATCGGACCGGCCAGTTCGATCGAGGCGGTGACATCGTGGAGACTGAGGTTCACTATGCCCGTCAGACCTAGCAAGCCGCCCGGCACGTTCTGGGCCGGACCGCCGAAGACCTGACCGTTGGTGGGAGTAACGATCGGTTCGACGCCGAAAATTCCCAAACCGGAATTGCTATAGGCGCCAAGGTCCACCGTGTCCGGGTTGTTCGAGATGGTCACGGTCGAGTTGCCGATTGTAAGCGTGCCACCGTGGTCTCGCTGTGCGAGCACACCAACGATTCACCGTTGGGCGGTGTGAAGTTAATCGGGCAGAGACTGAACTCGGGAGGATCTCCAGTAACACTGGCCGATGCGGCGGCGGCAAAGGCGAGCGATATGGACACTACGAGTATCGCGGCCAGCCGGATGCTGAAGGGCAATAATTGTACACTGAAGCCCGGTCAGGCTGATTCAGCCGTCGACTCATTGCGCACACCCCTCCAGATGCGTGATCTAGGTCTTCGGCTAAACTTCGCCGCCGACTCGATTTTCAGTTCGATTTCGTGCCTGCGGAAGGCAAATTCGAGGCCCGGGCGCTTTGGTGAATTTCACTAGAATTTTTCAAGAGTAGCGGAATGTCGAGAGGCCGCTAACAGAGTGTGAACTCGGACATTTTACATTCTTGATGGACTTGAGGATGAGTTGGCCCCGGTCCCAAAAAGCGCGATGCCGTCCCCTCTCGAGGCCGGCATCGCCGCATCTGCTTCGATTTCTGCCGCGCTACGGTAGCACTGCCGAGGCCGCTCCATTGGTCGGCGCGAAGCCGGTGGCGAAGGTCGGGCCGACCGACCAGGTATTACTCGACTGGTTGTACAGCTCTGAATAATCGTTAGTGTCGCGTTGCCGCAGGTGGTCGTCGCCTGCGTGCTGCCGATGACAACCGATTGCAGGCTGGGAGTCGGAGTAGTGCACGCGCCACCGATGATCAGCAGGTCAGTCTCGTCAGTGCCTGTGCCGATCACGCCTTGGCCTGCGCCTTCAAGCGCCGCCTCGAGCGGGCCGGTCGCGGTAAAGGTACCGCCGTGGCGGTGTCCGGTGCGTAAAGGTCGGTCTCGGACTGCGCCGCCTGCTTGATTCCTGTGCTGGCCGCACAGGTCGATGGGGCAGTTGCCTGCCTCGACGTCCACGGCGCCGGGCAGAATCACCTCGCCGGCGAGGCTCAGCCGGTTCAGCCAAAGTCAGTGCAAATGCTGCGGCCTCCCTGCCTAGCTCACGGCTCCGTCCCCATGGGGCTGATGTTATGTGGGCTGATCGGATCACTCCCGACGATCTCCGCCATACTCGCGCTCCCCGCCGATCCAACTCCTGTCAGCGTGAACGTTACCACCACAATTGTCCGATGCCGACGAGGAAGACCCTCTGCGGCGAGTTAAGGGCGTTATCGGTGATAACCAATTCGCCGATCTTTAAACTTCTCGCCGTCGGTTTGAACTCGACGGTGATGGCGCACGACGTGCCGCCCGCCAGTTGCTTGCCGCAAGTGCTGCTAGCGACCGTGAAGTTGCTGCTGCCCTGAATCAGAACGCTCGCGATGGTCGCGGTACCGTTGCCCTTCGGGTTGCTGAGCGTCACGGTCCTGCTAGTGCCCTTGTTCACCCCGCTTACGAAGATCAAAAAGTCCGGCGACACACGAAGTGGCCCGATCGGGGTCGCGGTTGCCGTCGGGGTCGCGGTGGCTGTCGCTGTTGATGTCGCTGTCGCAGTGGCCGTTGTCGTCGCCGTGGTAGTGGCAGTCGGAGTTGCCGTTGTCGTCGCCGTGGCAGTGGCAGTCGGAGTCGCCGTCGCGGTTCGTGTCGCCGTTACCGTGCCTGTGGGCGTCGCAGTTGCGGTCTGAGTTGAAGTTGGCGTTGGGCTCCGAGTCGCTGTCGCTGTAGCGGTTTGTGTCGCTGTTGCAGTAGCCGTCTGAGTCGAAGTCGCCGTGGCTGTGGCAGTCTGCGATGTAGTTGAAGTTGCGGTTCCAGTGGCCGTCTGAGTCGAGGTTGCCGTGGGTGTGGCAGTCTGCGTTGCGGTTGCGGTTGCGGTTCGCGTCGCTGTTGCAGTAGCAGTCTGTGTCGAGGTTGCGGTGGCAGTGGCCGTCTGGGTGGCTGTGGCAGTCAGCGATGTAGTTGAAGTTGCGGTAGCAGTGGCCGTCTTGGTGGCAGTAGTAGTTGCGGTTGCCGTGCCCGTCACGGTCGGCGTCGCGGTATTGGTTGCAGTAGCTGTCGGCGTAGTCGATCCGGTTGATGTTGCAGTTGCGGTCAGCGTCGCGGTGGCGGTAGCAGTCGCGGTCTTGGTTGCAGTAGTCGAGGTTGCCGTCGCCGTCGCAGTCGTGGTTGCCGTCGCCGTGGCAGTCGCCGTTGGAGTTGCCGTGGGCGTCGCAGTTCTCGTCGCTGTCGCTGTTGCCGTCGGCGTACCACTAGTCCCTGTCGCCGTCGCTGTTGCCGTGCGAGTTGCGGTGGCTGTCGCCGTGGCAGTTGCTGTTGCTGTTGCCGTACGAGTCGCTGTCGCCGTCGGCGTCGCGCCCGACGTAGAAGTAGAAGTTACGGTTGCGGTCGGCGTGGCACCCCCTATCGGCGCCGAGTATTCCAACGCCCGATTGTTCCCCTTATCCGTCACGTAGAGGTTGTTCGACGCGTCCACTGCTACTCCGGCTGGAGCGCTCACGCTCGTGGAGCTAATCCCCGTGCATGCGTTCGACGTGAAACTGCCGCACGTTCCAAAGACCGTATCGGCCGTCGTGTCGGTGGTCAGCGGAGTGTTGTACTCCAGCACCCGTTTGTTGGTGCCATCATTCACGTATACATTGCCAAGGCTATCCACAGCGACTGCTGTTGGACCGTCGAGGCTGTTGGCGCTTTCTCCGCCATCGTTGGCTTTTCTCGTGGTGAAGCTCCCGGCCTGGCCAAAGACCGTATTTGCCGTGTCGTTGGTCAGCGGGCTGTTGTACTCCAGCAGGCGGTTGTTGCCGCTATCTGCCACGTATAGATTGCCCGGTCCGTCAACCCCGACTCCTGTTGGATCGCAGAGGTCGTTGGCTGTCGGTGGTCTGAGAATCGGGAGGGCGGTGCTTTCGTAGTTGCACGCGTCGTTGGACGAGTTCGAACGGGTGAAGCTCCCACCTTGGCCAAAGACTAGGGTGGCGGCGCCGCCGGTGCTCAACGGGGCGCTGTACTCCAGAACTCGGCTGTTGCTGCTATCCGCCACGTAGAGGTTGCCCGACGCATCCACCGCGACTCCGGAAGGGTCACACAGGTCGGAAGCGGTGGGAGTGGCGGTTCCCGTGTCGCTGTTGCATCCCGTTAATGTAAAGCTATCGCCTTGGCCGAGGACCAGGCTGGCGGCGCCCCCCACACACGGGAATACTCCCGCGCAGGCCGTATATGGATTCGCGTACTCCAGCACTCGGCTGTTGCCGAAATCCGCCACGTAGAGGTTGCCCAACTTGTCCACCGCGATCCCCTCTGGATCGCATAGGCTACTCGCGCCGGCGGTATCGCTGGTCCCATTGCACAGGTATGAGAGGAAATCGGGCTGTCCAATCACCAGGTCCGCCGCTTCGCCGTTGGTGAACGAGGCTGCGTTGTTCCAGCCCAGCACCCGGTTGTTGGTGAAATCGGCGACGTAAACTCGATTCGGCGTAGCGCTCGTATCGATCGCCACGCCCTGAGGGCCGTCCAGCCCTTGAGCGTCCACCAGGTTGGCAACGTTATGGGTTAAACTGTCCTGCCCAAGCGAGTTGTCGGCGGTGGTGTCGGTGGTCAACGGGGTGGTGTAATTCAGCGCCCGGTTGTTGGAAGTATCCGCCACGTAGACGTTATTCGACGCGTCCACGGCGACACCCTGCGGCTTGCACAAATCGTCGGCAGTACTGATGCCGTCGAGTAGGACGTCGAAATTGCAAAAATTCGAGGTGAAGTCCCCGCCCTGGCCAAAGACCGTATTCGCCGCGGTGTTGGTCAGCGGGGTGTTGTACTCCAGCGCGCGGTTGTTGCCTTCATCCGCCACGTAGAGGTTTCCCGAGCTATCTGCCGCGACCCCAACCGGATCGCATAGGTCGACGTCGGTGGAACTGCCGTCGGTGGTGTCGAAGTTGCAGACACTCGTCGTGAATTTCCCGCCTTGGCCAAAGACCTGATCTGCCGTGGCGTTGGTCAGTGGCGTATTGTACTCGAGTACGCGGTTGTTGTCGGTATCAGCCACGTATAGATCGCCCGAGTCCACCAGGACTCCTTTTGGATCGCACAGGTCAACGTCGGTGGGAGCGGCTGCATCTCCGGTGTCGCTGTTGCATCCAGTTGACGTGAAGTCCCCGCCCTGGCCAAAGACGTGGGTCGCCGTGACGCCGCTGGTCAGCGGAGTGGTGTACTCCAGCACCCGGTCGTTTCCAGCATCCGCCACGTAGAGGTCGCCCGACCCGTCGAGCGCGACTCCTACCGGGCTGCACAGATCGACGGCGCTGGAAGTAGAGCTCCCGGTGTCGCTGTTGCATGCGTTCGATGTGAAGCTACCACCTTGCCCAAAGACCAGGCTGGCGGCACCACCCACACACGGGAATGTTCCCCCGCAGGCCGCATATGGATTCGAGTACGCCAGCACCCGGCTGTTACCCATATCCGAAACGTAGAGGTTGCCCGACGCGTCCACCGCAACTCCAGCTGGACTACAAAGGCTGCTTGCGCTGGCGGTACCGCTGGTCCCGTTGCACAGGTAGGAGATGAAATCGGCCTGTCCAATCACCAGGTCCGCCGCTTCGCCGTCGGTGAACGAGTCGGCGTTATTCCAGCCCAGCACCCGGTTGTTGGTGAAGTCAGCGAGGTAAATTCGATTCGGCGTGACGCTCTTGTCGATCGCCACGGCCTCAGGGGCGAACAACCCCTTGGCATCCACGAGATTGGCCGCGTTATGCACGAAATCGAACTGCCCCAGCACACGGTCGGAAGTAGTGCCGCTCGCCAGCACAATCACCGCACACAGCGCGAGGGGGACGATCGCTGCCGTAATCCTGAGCGACCGGTGCCACCTTCCAACGCGTCCAATTAGCGAATGCATTGAGTCATCCTCTTGATGGGAGCAATCTCTCCGCGGCTCTAGGGTCCCCCACCAAACGGCCCTAGAAATGTGGTAAGCGAGATCTCGGTTCTGGCTTTCGAAGTGCCTTGTCTTTAGCCTCTTACCGTTGCCCGCGTCAAGCCAATTTGAGCAGTCAATGATGATTTGAATCACCCGCGCTTCGGCGCCGCGAAGAGACAACTTTGGAACGGCTGATCGAGTATTGGGGACTGGATGTGCACACGGCGACCGGGGGGCGCGTGTGGCGGGTGACGCCATGGCACGCTGGTGAGGTCAAGCAGGGGTAATTCTTCGATCGGGATTCCCGGTAGGACCCCCTTCGGCCAAATCCTCGCTGTCAACCGTCAACCGTTTGACACCCATACGGCGGTTGACAAGCGGTGGTTGACAGACGCGATGGGCGTTCGTCAGACGATCAGTCCAACGCGTTCTACAATCACTTTTCCTTACGCCATTCCGGAGAACAGGGTGCTATTCGATCGGGATAACGGCACGCAGCGGCGACCATCTGTTCTGCCGCGAACCTAACATCATCGTCGCCCGGAAGACTGCGCAGATTTCCTAGACCTCGCCCCTTGATGCACTTGGGCAAATCCTAGCATTGTTGTTTTTACGAGGATTAATGCCGACCCCGACAATGCGTGGGACCACGTACGGTCACTCTCATGAGTAAGCCCAAAACCTCGCGGCGCGCCTTTCGCGCCGGAGGTGGCGAGTATGCTGCGGACGCAGGTTCGTTCTCGGAACTGAATGATCTGCGCGCACGATTCATGAGGACAGCTTTCGAATGTCAGCCCGACCTGGAAACCGAAATCAGACGACTCTATGACACTGATCTACGGGGCCGATCAGGTTGGCTTGAATCCGAGATACGGGGAAATGTCGCACCTCCAAGCAGCAAAGCCTTCGCTCTGGGTCGGCCGCTGCTCGAGCGGTGGGGCGAGCATTTCGGATTGCGCGACGAGTGGTGCCTCGATTGGGCATGGGCTCAGAAACTCTCGGTCTGGTGGGCGCAGGAACGAAAGCAGGTTGGTTCTGTTCACAGTGTGTGGTCCGGTCCTGCTCCGATCCGTGCAGAGCCTCTACGCGTGGAAGTCCTGCCATGGGACATAACTGGAAGCACTCGCTCTACCTTCGAAAAACAGACGCGCGAGCAGTTTGAGAGCAATGCAATCAACTCGAAGGTGCCGCTCGTTCAGCTGGATACGTCCAAACAAAAGAGCGACGCAATCCTTCCCACTTCCGATGGCTCGCCTGCTATCAGGTCTGCGGCTTCAGTCAAAACGCTATAGCCGAAGCCGTCGCCGTTTCCCGGCAAACGATTCAGTCCGCTATCCACGGTCTAGCCAAAGAGATCGGACTCTGCATTCGTTCGCCCGCCGCGAGTCGACGAGCGACAAGCGCGGCAGTTCTAGCTGCCCTCACGAGAAAACCCGCCGACTAACGGGGGCAAAAAAGCGTCTAAGGCCTGTCCGGCAATTACGGGCGAGCTTAACGCGCGTTATTCATAGGCTTGAGTGGTCTTTTAGATGAGCGCTCAAACACCGATGACGCGAAAACGCCCAAACGGAGTAATCGTGATCTGGCGGATCAGCGCTCCGGCGGTCGTCGGGGATCGTAGGGCTATGCGGGCGTTACGCTGAGGGCATATTGGTTTCTGGTCAGGCGAGGCGGCACCGATGTCGGAAGGCAAACAAGGCGCCTTTGCACATCCGCGACCGCATACGGGAGTTGCGCCGGGTGCGGGCAAGGGACCTGCTGCCGAATCCAAAGAACTGGCGCCTGCATCCAAAATCGCAGGCGAACGCGCTGCTCGCGCTGCTTGAGGAAATCGGGTATGCCGACGCGCTTCTTGTTCGCGAGTTAGAAGACGGTCGGCTGATGCTCATCGATGGCCATCTCCGAGCCGAGGTCACCCCGGATACTGAAATCCCAGTGCTGGTGCTCAACCTTAACGAAGCAGAGGCCGATAAACTCCTGGTTACGCTCGACCCGCTCGCCGCGATGGCCGAGGCGGATGCCGAGCGGATTAAGACGCTTCTTCAAACTGTCCAGAATAGTGATCCAGCGGTCGAAGTGCTGCTGCGGAGGACCGCAGGCCCGCAGCTATGGCAACTGATTCATCCACAGGAGGAACCACCAGCGGCGATCGACAAAGCCGCTGAGCTCCAGAAGAAGTGGGGAACCAGGACTGGACAACTCTGGCGCATTGCCGAGCATCGGCTTCTCTGTGGCGATTCCAGCAAGGCCGAGGATGTGGCGCGGCTGATGGGTAACGAGCGGGCGCCCCTTTTCGCGCACGATCCGCCCTACGCAGTGGGTTACACGGGCGGCGCCCATCCTGACAGCTGGGTAGACCGCGACGCCGCTAACCAGAACAGGGACCGGTCAAACCAGCATCCGGACGGCAACAACGCGGATATCGGAAACAGCGAAGAGGCTGGCGTCGATCTGTATCGCGCCTTCATTGGCATAGCGATGGAGCACGCTATCGCCCGGAACGCGGCCTGGTACTGCTGGCACGCGAGCAAGCGCCATTCGATGGTGGAAGGCGTCTGGAACGAGTTCGGCGCCTTCGTTCACCAACAAATCATCTGGGTCAAAAGTCGGCCGGTACTGACCCACTCGATGTATCTATGGCAGCACGAGCCATGCCTATTCGGCTGGCTCCGGGGCGAGAGGCCGAAGATGCTGAGAGCTCAGGTCGGTGAGATGGCGGGCGAGTTTCCGACCACCGTATGGACAGTTGCCAGTTCCGAGGTCGAAACCGACGCGCACCCCACCTCGAAGCCATGCAAACTCTTCGCGCTCCCTATGGAGATGCACACCGAGCCCGGCGATCTTTGCTACGAGCCCTTTGCGGGAAGCGGCTCGCAGCTCGTCGCGGCTGAGCAACTTGGACGGCGCTGCTACGCGATTGAGAAGTCACCGGCATTCGTCGCGGTCGTGCTGGAACGCATGGCCGCTTTCGGCCTCAAGCCGGAGGTGATCAGTAGATCATGAAACGTCAGCCTGATGGCACGTGGCGGGGTCCGCGGCAACCGGTGGTCATGTCGCAAGCGCTTCTGAAGGCGCGATGGGTGGAGGCAGAGACGATCCATCTCAAGCGCATGGGACTTTCGTTTGATGCAATCGCGGAGCAAATCACCCGCGTTGGCCGCGGCCAGGCGCAGCCGATAGTTGCCCTTTCTGAAGGTTTGAAGTTCCCACCCGACTATGCGATCAGCCGCCAAGCGGTGCACAAGGCGTTTCGACGGGCAATCGGCCGCGAGCCCGCGCTCGCAGTCGATGAGCTCCGCAAGCTCGACCAAGCGCGCTCCGAGGAGATGTTCATGAACTTGCAGCCGGCCATCCGCAAGGGCAGCCCGCGCGCGATCGAGGTCGGGATCAAGCTGCTCGACCACACGGCGCGTATTAGCGGTTGCGCCGCGCCGCAGCGCCACGAGCTGACCGGCAAGGACGGCAAGCCCCTCACCTTGGTTCAATTGCTTGAGGCGGTGGGACCGATAGGAGATGAAGATAAGGAGTCAGATGAAAAATGAAGACAACAAGTAGCAATGGCGAGCTATCCGCGGAGCAGAAGGCATTTGTGCGCCAGGTGATGAAGGATCCTGTGCTGTTCGCTAAGAGTATTTTGGGCGTACAGGTCTGGAAGGGCCAGGTCGAGATTCTGCGATCGATCAAGAGTCGCCGCAGGACTGCGGTTAAGGCCTGTCATAGCGCGGGCAAGACGTTCGCGCTGGCGATTGCGGCGTTGTGGTGGCTCGCTCGCCACCCCGAGGGCATCGTGCTCACCACCTCGCCCACCTTCCGGCAGGTAAGAACCCAGCTCTGGGCCGAGATCCATCGCCTCGTTGAGCGATCGAGGATCCCCTATCCAGAGCTCAAGACCACGGAACTCAAGTTTCGTGGCGACGAGAACTTCGCGTTGGGACTTTCGACCAATCAGGCCGAGAACTTTCAGGGCTACCACGGTAAGTCGGTCTTGATCATCGCTGACGAGGCGCCCGGAATCGAAGTCGGTCTCTGGGATGCGATCGCCGGGACGATGGCCGGTGGCAAGGTACACATCGTGATGGCGGGCAACCCGACCACCGCCTCGGGGGCCTTTTTCGACGCCTTCACCCGCGACCGGGCGCTTTGGAATTGCATATCCATCGACGCACTTCATTCGCCCAATCTAAATGGAATCACCCTCGAAGAACTCCTGCAGCTAGATGCCGCGTCCGGCGGGCCGCTGGACCAAAATCCGATCCTCTACCTGGTCACGAAACGCTGGGTCTACGATCAGTATCAGGTCTGGTGGCACGGCGATGAGGCGAGCTCGCCGAGCTGGATGGCCCGGGTGCGCGCGGAGTTCCCCGAGCAGGCGCAGAACGCGCTCATCAAACTGGCGTGGCTTGAGCGTGCTCGAACGCGCGCCCGCGAAATCCCGGTTCAGGACAGCGGCGGCGCCCTAATTGCCGGTGTCGACGTAGGCGGCGGCGAAGCGGAGACCGCCGTCTATCTCTGCGAGTCGGTCCCCGAGCGGCACAAGATCATCAAGGTGGGCGGCTGGCGGGGTGAAGACACCCGGGGCCATGTAGCCAAGTTCCTCGCGCCGTATCGCGACCGACTTTCCGTGGTGCGGGTTGACGGGATCGGCATCGGACATAACTTCGGACTTCATCTACGCGACCTCGACTTCCCAGTTGAGCTGGTCAACGTTGGTCTCCCTTGCAAAGCCCGGCCCGAGCTGGGAGAAAATGACCCCGCTCGGCGGTTTACCAATTACAAGGCGCAGCTTTATCAGAGTCTCGCCGATGCTTTCGAGCGTGACCAAATCGAGGGCCTCACCGACGACGCGACCCTGGGACAGCTCGCGAGCGTGCTCTACGAGATCGATTCGCGCGGCCGCATTCGAATCGAACCCAAGGAGAAGGCCCGCCAACGGGGAGTGCCATCGCCCGACCGCGCGGAAGCGCTCATGTTGGCCTACGTGCCGGCGGTCGGCGGTCCATTCTCGGCCTACGACTACGCTCGCGCAGTCCTGCAGGAGCTGCCGGCGCGAGCGCCGTTGGCCGAAGCGGCTCGGCTGGCAGGCGCACCGGAGGCGTTAGTGCGGCACTTCGCCCACCGCCCGCAGTCGCCGACGGCGGGCGAGCGGCCGGGTCAGAGCCTGATGGACATTTACCTGCGCGCGCGGGCGCGTTTCGATTGCGGAGAGGAGTAGAAGCGCGCCTGGCGTTTCAGCTATGCGCGGATATTCGCAACCTTCACAGCAAGGAAGGTGCGCTCTTGACACGCTCTAGGATCCCGCCGGCGCTAAATTTCGGTTGAATGTTCATGCGCGTTTGACAGTCAGTCGTATCACAGCATGCTGCTGTTGAGATATTTGATGACTGTTCCTCCGGCCATAAGAAATCTGTGTAGCGAAATACTGATCTCTGCGGAAATTTCAGTAATTCGGCCACAAACAGCTCCCAACGTCACGAAGAGGGCGTCCGAGTCTCGAAGAGATCCTCAATGGAACAACCAAAAAAATCGCAAAGCTTGGCGATATCGGTGAGGTCCACTCGTCGGGCTCGGTCGTAATAAAGCTTCGACAGCATGTTACGACTGATACCTGTTGCTCGAGCGACTTCAATGATGCGGACGCGCTTTTCGCCCATGAGTCGCGAAAGCCGTGATCGGATCGTTATCTGCTTGAAACGGCTTTTCGCCATACACGATCGGTCACGTTACTCCGCGCACGCTAGAGATGCAAAATGCTCTTGCGTCGTGCACGGTAATATGTCAAAATGTTCGTTAATGAAGCGTTATGCACGATAGAGGTGCGTTGCGGAAAAAGGAGTATGAGAGTTTATGAAATCGACTTTGGATTACCATGACGGTCATCTCTGCATCGTCAACGAATCCGAGCAAGACGGACACGGCCCTGACGGCGGGTTCGCAACGGTCCGCGAATGGTACGCGGTGCGGGAAGCCGCCGAGGCCGAAGTGGCGACCCTCGTCGGGCGCTCAGTAAGGCAGTTGGTGTCGGGCGAGGGTCTGTACGTCGACGAAGACGGCGAAGCGTATCAGTTGGCGGGAAAGAACGGAACGAAGCCGATCGCGGTAGAGTATCTCCCAGGCGAGGAGAAAACGGAACTCGAGAGGCTGTTGGAGGCGTCGTTTACTTGTAGGAAAAAACACGAAGCGAGCAAAGATTCGAAGCGGGCCCGGCGAAGGATCGGCAACAACAGACGGAAGGCGCAGCGCGTGCTGCGGGTGGCGAGCACCGGACCCGAATCGGCAAGATCGCAAGTGCCGCCGACCACCGCGAGTGGCGCAGCTGTAAACGATGAGACTCCCGAAAATTCGCTACAGATGAATCTCCATCAGAAGCTGGCAGAGGTCCGGCGCCGGATAGGCTACATCCAGAAACGCGGCCACAACGAACGCTTCAACTACAGCTACGTCACGGCAGCCGACATCGCCGGCGCGGTGGGCGACCTCCTGTCGCAGCTTGGTGTGGTCGTAGTTCCGAGCCTCGACTCGATTTCCTATGAGCCGGTACGAACAAGCAACGGGCAGGCCGAGCGGGTGGCGCACGTCGTCATGACCTACACCTTCACCGACGTCGACACTGCGGAAGCGGTGACGGTCAAGGTTCCCGGTGAGGGCCTCGACGCCGGGGACAAGGCTGCTTACAAAGCGATGACCGGGGCATTGAAGTACGCGCTGCTCCAATCGTTCCTGCTCGCGACGGGCGATGATCCCGAAGAAGAACGGATCATCCCATCTGGTGATTCGACCCATCGAGAACGCACTTCGGACCGGACAGTTACCGCGGAAGAGGCTCGCGAGCTACGTCAATTGATCGACGACACCGGCACCGATCTTGAGCGGGTGCTGGCGTACTACAAGGTTGCCTCGCTGGAAGAGATGATCGAAAGCGCCTACCGGCGCGCAGTCGAAGTACTTAACCGCAAGCTGGCCAAACGCGGCAATCAGGAGACGGTTCATGCCGCGGATTGAGCGGCTACACCAGAACACGCCGGAATGGCACCGGTGGCGGATGCAGGGGATCGGAGCGAGCGACGCTCCGGTGATCATGGGCGAGACACCCTTCAAGACCCCGAGAACGCTCTGGTCGATCAAGACCGGTCGTATGCAAGAAGACCAGGCGGGGCCGGCGGCGCGGCGTGGTCGCGAACTGGAGACCTTCGCCCGGCGAGCGTACGAGAGACAAACACGAATCCAGGTTGAGCCGCTGTGTCTGGTCCACCAAGAATTCGAGTGGATGCGTGCATCCCTGGACGGGTTGAGCTTCGACGGCTCTACGCTCCTGGAAATCAAGTGCCCGTTGAACCGGCGGGATCGCGCATCAGCGCAGGAAGGTCATATTCCCTCTCAGTACCACGCACAGCTCCAGCATCAACTGGAGGTCACCGGAGCAGAACGTGCGCACTACTGGTCCTTCCATGGAACAAACGGAATCCTGATTGAAATGCGCCCCGACCGAGAATACGCCAAGCGGCTGGTGGAGGCAGAAGCCGCCTTCTGGCAGCTGGTAAAGGAAAACCGGTGGCCCGAACTGGCTAACGAGGAACTGGACCTGAGCGCGGATAAAAAATGGCGTCACGCCGCGCTGCGTTACCGTGAAGCCAGGCTCAGGCTGGATAGCGCAGAGTTCGAGGAGCACAAGCTGCGCGCGGCGCTCGGGAGTATGGCGTCAGCGTGGCGGACGTATGGCTATGGCGTCGAGGTCTCGAAGAGCTCGCGCAAAGGCGCGGTTGATTACGCCTTGGTTCCTGAACTCCGCGGGGTCAACCTCGAACCCTACCGTAAACCGCCAGTTGCCGTTATGAAGATCAACTTCATCGAACCCGATCATCAATAGGTCGTCATGGAAGAGTTTTTCGGCTTTCGTAATTTCCGCCAGTTCGAGCGCACCCGCAGAGAAATCAAGTTGCCATACGATCTGTTGAACGACACACGTTTCCGTCAGCTCCCCGACGCTCAAAAGGCCCACTTGATCTGCCTGCTGCTGCTCTCAGCGCGAATGAACAATCTGCTGCCGAACAACCCGGTCAGACTGGAGGGGCTGATTGGGGCGACCGAGCCTTTGGACCTGAGCGCGTTTGCCGCCTTCCTTCACTTCGACGAGGCGGAAAGACCGAGCTGGCAGGACCGCTTGGCGAGCCGGCGCGTGCCCGACAGCATGCGCGCGGCGGTGCTAGTGCGCGACGGCGGACGATGTCGAAGATGCCGTAGCGCGATCAATCTGGAAATGGATCACATTGTCCCGATCAGCAAGGGCGGCAAAACCGAAGAATCGAATCTCCAGACCCTATGCCGACGCTGCAACAGCGCCAAATCCAGGAAGCTGGTTCCGCGGTTCTGACGATGAGCACGGCAGGCGAATCAACGCGCAGTATCGCGGTCGAGTTGGCCCTGTTGCACCTGCGCGAACTTGAGCCCCTGATCGCCGAGGCTCCCGAGCTGCTGGTCTCGACCGAGACGGTGCTGGCGTTTGCCACCATCCGAAATGCTGATCCGGCTACCTGGCAAAGCTGGAAGAAGGTTCTCGACAAGTACGAGAAATTGCGGCTGATGGAACACATGCTCGGCGCAGCGGTCGCGGCCAATCACTGTGAGCTCGAATCCAATGCCGACCGCTTGATTAGGCTCGTTTTTGAAACCCGCCCGGAGTTCTTCCATGATCCTGACCAGTACGGATGGGCTTCCATTCGGGTTGACGGTCATTGGGAGAATCATCCGATTCATTCCCGAGCATTCAAGCTCTTCCTGCTGCGAACCTTTTACCGGAAGACGGGAGAGAGCCCCGGGCCGCAGGCAATCCACGCGGCACAGGAGCTGTTTGAGGCGATAGCGCTATTCGACGGCGAAGAGAATCCCATTCACCTGCGCACAGCGGAGTACAAGGGCAAGCTGTACCTCGACCTGTGCGACCGCGCATGGCGGGCAATCGAGATCGACTGCGAGGGCTGGTGCATTATCGATCTGCCGCCGGTGAAGTTCCGTCGCGCGCGCGGGTCACAGCCGCTGCCAGAACCTGAGCGAGGCGGCAGCCTGGAGCAGCTTCGCAGCTTCCTTAACGTTGATGACCAGGGCTGGACGCTAATCCGGGCCTTTCTGGTGGCCACGCTACGTCCAGGCCTGCCGTGCCCAATCCTGGTCGCGAAGGGCGAGCAGGGAGCAGGTAAGTCCACCGCATGCCGGGTGATCACCGCACTCATCGATCCCCGAACGGGAGCGCTGCGAGGCATCCCGCGCGAGGTTCGGGACCTTATAGCGGCCGCCAGGAACTCGTGGATCGTGTGCTTCGACAACCTGAGTCACCTTCCAGACGAGCTGGCCGACGCCGCTTGTCGGCTGGCAACAGGGGGCGGGTTTGGTGGGCGGGAACTCTACAGTGACCACGATCAGGCAGTCTTCGATGCCATACGTCCAATGATGTTCAACGCCATTCCGGACCTCGGTGCTGCGCGTCCTGACTTCCTCGACCGGACATTGATCGTTGAGTTCTCGGAGCTGAAGCCTGAGATTCGACGTGATGAAGCGCAGTTCTGGCGGGAGTTCGAGCAGGTACGACCGCAAATCCTGGGAGCGCTGCTCGACGCCGCCGCTGCGGGCCTTGGGAATCTGCCGGAGGTCAGGATCGATCATCCACCGCGAATGGCGGACTTCGCTATCTGGATGAATGCGTGTGAGGAGAGGCTCGGAATGAAACCGGGCGAGGCCTTGGCTGCTTACCGGTCAAACTGCGCTGAAACGCACCAACTGACGCTCGAGTCTTCGCCCCTTTACGATCCTATTGCCAACTTGGCTCGAGAGGGTTTTAACGGGACGGTCGCGGAACTGCATACTCGGCTCACCCGCATGGTAAGCGAAGGCATGCGCCGTTCGCTCCGTTGGCCCAAGGCACCGAGTGCACTGGGCAGCGCGCTTCGCCGCCTGGCAAGCAACCTGCGCGCAGACGGAATCGAGATTCAGTTCAGCCGAGCCGATGTTCGCGGCAGGCGCGTGGTCTCCCTAGTCTGCGCCTCCAAATTCCCGAAAAGACCGTCAGTTGCTGTCAGTGACCACCAGTAACTATGCGCCACGTCATCTGAAAAGCCGAACTCCCGACGCCGCTTGGCCGCTTTTTCTACTGCAAAATCTAGAAAAGGTAACGCGAACCGCTTATACGGTTGCAGCTGATGACCACTGACAGCAACTGACGGTCTTTTCCGGGCTTTCAAAAGCGTCGCTACCCTTCGGCTGAAACAAGGAGGTTAAAAATTAGGAGCCTACTCCCTTCTTTATCGCAGACTCCTTGAGATGGGGGCTGGATGGAGGGCAAGAGGTCGGAGCCTACCGGGCCAATTGTCGCCGTGGCGCAGCATGTGACGCTCTCGGGGGCGGCATCGTGGGTCTGACCGACTTCGATGACCAGCCTGGCGCTATGGGGAGTGTGAGGTTCGGCCTTACCGGCGTCGAGTCGAATCATCAGACGAAGCCTGTGACGCTGAGCGAAACCTTCAGCGAGACGAACTCTCAGGACGTCTCGATCACGGGGGGCACTTGTGCCACGACTCTGGCGGCGAATACCGCTCGCACTCTAACGGTGACATTCAAGCCGGGGACGTTGGGAACGGAATCGGCGACGCTGTCGATATCTGACACTCCCGACCCGCACAATGTGAGCCTTACAGGAACCGGACCTTGAGCGAGTGCAAGCCGTAAGAGATGCGGCGCCGAAGTTTGCCGAAACGCTCGATTGTTGCTAAGTGTCCGTCGGTCACAACTCGCTCCCCGCGAAATGATTGGACTCAAAGGCAAGTAAGGAATGACTCTCAGCGTCTCGGCGCGCGGAATTCCCGACTGGCGCGCGATCCGCGGCGCGATAGCGCGGTGAGGCATCGTCGCTACTGGCTTATGCTTCGCCGGCAATTCGCGCCGAAAATACCTTCCGAAGAGGGTACGGAGCCAAGTGCTCCTCCAGCAGCACGCACCGACTTGGTGAGGATACTGAGCGCCGTGATAATCGTGGTTGCTCTCCTCGCGGGGACCGGTCTGCGGGTCGTGCGGCTGGATAAGATGCCTCCGGCACTTGCCCAGGACGAAGCCTGCGACGGTTACGACGCCTACTGCATACTCAATACAGGGCGTGACCATCACGGAAATTTCATGCCCATCGTGATGCAGGGCTTCAAAGACTATCGAATGCCGCTGTTTCAATACTCACTGGTGCCGTTGGTCGCCATGTTCGGGCTCAAGCCCGTTGTCGTTCGCCTGGGCGCCGCGATCTGGGGCGTCATAGATTTGATTGCGATCACGAGTGCGGCTGGCTTGCTGTTGGGATGGCCTGGCGCCGCGGCCGCGGCGGTACTCGGCGCGCTAATGCCCTGGCACGTTGAACTTAGTCGCTATGGGATCGAGGCGACCACCGCCTCCGCCACAATCAGTATAGCTATGGTGTTTTTCTTCTTGTGGCTGCGCCGGCGCAAGGGGTTGTGGCTACTGCTGAGCGGCCTACTACTCGGACTTTCGCTGTACAGCTACGCAATCACAAAGCCGATGCTGCCGCTGTTAATTGCACTCATTGCGATACTGTACTGGCGAGAGTTGAAACAATCCAAGGTCAAGGCCTTGGCTGCCCTGGCAATCGTATTTGCCTTGGCCGTCCCGCAGGCCGCCATGATTATTCACAATCCTACCGAGATGCAGGCGAGATTTACTCGTCTCTCTCTGTTCAGCGCAGAAGCGCTCTGCCCTGGCTGCAACAAACAAGACGTGAAGGTGGCAATGGATTCGATTCCCTACTTGCTTCCAGCCAACCTTCTCAGCAGTTTCACGCCCTCATTTCTATTCTTCAACGGTGACCGTGGCGATCACTGGACTATGATTCATCCGCCGAATTTTGGTGAGCTGTTGCCGGAGCAGGCTATCCTGATAGGATTTGCCCTGGTCGCACTGTTCAGCTCGCGGCGCCGAAGGGTTGCGCTTCTGCTCCTGGGGTGGTTGATAGCCGCGGCTGTGCCGACCGCCCTGATAATACCTCTAGGTGCAAGCTCTGCCGAGCCAGGCATGATGCCGACACCGCACGTACTGTACAACTACCACTTTCCTACCACACCGGTCACACCATGGCTTTTGCTCGATCATGCCGATTCGCGACACGCGGCCCTGGAGATTGCACCATGGATCCTGCTGTCAGCGTTGGGATTCGTAGTTCTACTCGATTTGACTTCTGCCAGACCCGTGCTGCAGGCTGCTGCTGCGAGCATAATCCTGGCTGGCATTATATTCCACAGTGCGCGGTTCGCGCGCTCTTACTTCGAAGATTTCCCGACTATCGCGGCTCCTTATTTCCAGTATGGGATTAAAGATTTTCTACAAGCGATCGACCAGCGGTATAGCAAGGATCTTCCGGTAGTCATCACACCTAGAATAAATCAACCCTACATGTACGTATTGTTCTTCGAAAAGTATCCTCCGGCCGATTATCAGCGCGGTCCGGTGCTGCAGCTTCCGGGTTCTGAAGGGCCCGTTGTCTCATTTGGACGCTACCGGTTTATGAACCCGGGCTGGGCTTTCCTGCGGACCCCGCATGGCGTATTCGTGTTCCGTGGTAACGACGAAACGCCCGTGCTGCCCGACGTTTCGATTCGTTATCCGGACGGCAGCGTCGCCTACAAGGTAATTGTTAGATAGTCGGTTTGTATGCCTGAGGCGGGTAGTCCCAGAGTTTCGTCCAATTCGGTTTCGAGTGCACTGAACGCGACGATTCTTGCAGCTGCGGTCCTGGTCGGTGGATGGTTACGCTTCCGCGGACTGGGCGCTTTGGACATGTCCGCCGACGAGGGCACGTCATGGATGCCGGCCTCAGCTCCGACTGTCGGCCAGACGCTTCATCTGGGGCTGGAACTCAACCCAGGCAGGCTAGCGGCCCATGACTTAACGCTGCACTTCTGGATGCTAGCCTTCGGCGATGACGTCGCTTCGATCAGGGCGCTCTCCGCCTTCCTCGGTACGCTGGCAATAGTTCTGGTGTTTGGCCTTACCCGCGAGCTCTTTGCGACCAGAGACGAGACCACGGCTCCGCTGTTCGCGAAGGACAGCGGCGCAATAGCCGCGCTGAGCGCTTTGGTCTTCGCGCTTAACGTCGTAGCTATCAGGTACTCGCAAGAGGGCCGGATGTACGCGTTGATGCTGGACGCGACTGTTGTCCAGTTCTGGTTCTTCGTGCGAGCCGTTCGCCGCGGTGGATTCTATAACTATGCCGGGACTGCCCTCTTTACGGTGCTATCGATGGCAACCAGTTTCGTCGCGGCCCTTGCGTTTCTGGCGGAAGGGTTATGCCTCCTCTACGCCCTACGACCCGGTCTTAGCCAGTGGCCCTACGCCTGGAACGTGGCGGTCACGCTTGTATTCGCTGGTGCGATCGTCGCTGGTCTGGCTCCCTGGCATCTCTGGGTCCAGAAAGCCAATTTCATCAGTTGGATAGGGCCCGGTGCCTTGACCGAATACATGCGCAGCTTTTTCGGCGCGGCCATTGAAAGCCCGGTGCTCATTATGACCTTGGCGCTCTCGGTCTGGGGGCTGATTCGCGGCTGGTCGCGCTATGCGGAGGGTATAGGCCTTACCCTGGTTTGGATGTTCGTGCCGCTGCTCGTACTCGCAGCGTGGCTTGGACCTATCATGCTACAGGTCGCAACGATTTACTCATGGACTCCTCTTTTCGCTGATCGATGGGCGCTTACGTTCATCGTGCCCATGTGCATCTTCGTCGGGCTTGGGATCTGGGAACTAAAGCCGTCGTCTATGCGAATAGCTGCGCTGACGCTGGTAGTCGTGCTGGCCGGATTGCGGATCCACTCTTATGATCCCCGCGACGGCGATGTGGAGTGGGGAGTCCAATGGCATGCGGCGACGGAAGCGGCTCTACCTGAGCTCAAGGCTGGAAGGCCTGTAAATGTCGTCCCCGGTTATGGGATGTATGTAGTACAGTACTACTCCCGAAAAGATCATGTGGAACCTGCGCTGCTGGCGCAGGACAATCGACGGGCGCAAGTGATAATTCTCGAAGACACCGCCAATACCCTGCTACCCCAGGCCGTCCCAGCGTTACATCGCTGGTACTTCGTGCAACGCGCGCGGTTGCGTGGTGTATCGGTGCTGACGACACCTATGGCGATAAGCCAACCGACTGACGTTGTGCCTCCCGCGAAGTAGTCAAGCTCGGTTACTTATTCTCAGCTCCGTTTCGAATCGCGGCGCAAGCAAACTGCGCCTCCATGTTGCGCGGCTCCAACGCCAATGCCAGCCGACATTGACCTAGCGCCTCGTGGTCGCGGCCCATACCGTGGAGCGCCTTTGCCTGCGCTAGATGCAGATGCGAATCTCCGAGCGCGCCCACGCTCGCGCGCTGTAAGGAAACCAGTGCATCCCCATTCTGCTTCAGATCCGTTTGCAGATCTGCCAGTTTGATAAAGACCTCGGGACTGCTCGAGTAGCGCTGACATAGGTCGCGCAGAATCCGTTCCGCCCCTTCTTTGTCGGAGTGTTGCAATCGGATCGTTGCGTTAGCGAGACCCTCTGCCAGTTCTCCTCCCGACATGGAATCTACTTCCTTCAGCACCGCTTCAGCCTGCTGCGGCTTTCCGTCCGAATCGTAGAGTTCCGCCAGCTTGGCGTAGCGCATGGCCAGAAGCCCGAATTTCGGCGTGGGATGCGCCTTCATGATCTCCAATGCCCTGGTATACTCCTCGATTCCCTGGTCGACGTGTCCGAACTGCGCGTCGTGAAGACCCCGATTGTACAATCCGACTCCATCGCGCTCATATTCAAACTGGGCTTCAGAAATAGGCATTTCTTTCTCATCCGAGGGATCGTTCACGGCCTGGTTGAATTCCAACTCTGCGCCGTCGATGTCGCCGCGCCTGGCCAGAAGCTCGCCGAGATAGAGATGCAACGCTTTAGGATACGGGTAAATTAGCCCGGTCCGGTCGGGCTCCAGACGCAAGGCCAGCCTGGCCTCCTGCTCGGCCCGGTCCAGGTTGCCGGCTTTGTCAAGATAGGTCGCCAGAGTAAGGTGCCATCCGACCGATTCGGGGAAGCTATCGACATAAGCCGTGGCCGCCGCTACGTCATCGTGCCAGTACCACTCCACCTTCCACAAAGCGACGGCATAGACTACCAGCAACGCCGTTGCTCCGCCGAAAGCGAGCTGCCTGGCAAGCGCGTTCCGCTGGGCAATGACGACAATCAAGTCGCCCACCAACAGGTACCATCCAACCGATGGCAGGTAGAGATAGTAGTCCTGAATGAGATGGGGCATCGAATGCAGCAGCATCATCGGCGCGAGTAAAATGCCGATCCACCCACCGCAGAAGAGGTACAGCCGGTGTCTGCGACTACGCATCGCGAACAAAAGGAATGCTGCTGTCACCAGCGCGACTACCGCCAAGGGCAGCCAGAAGGCAGGTGACAGGGGACTCGAAACCGGCATCGCTCGATGGTTAGGTAGTGTTAGCCAAGGCATTGCCAAGTCGATTAGATACTTGGCTAGCACCTTCGGTATCGTGAACACGTCCTGTGCCGGAGTCAGAAGGTTAACATTGTAATAGGGATTGCTGACGAAAAATCCCAGCACCAGCCGCCTCGTAACCATGTATAGGAGCAACACTACCGCGAACGGCGCCTGCCAGATGACGGCCCGACGCGCACGCATCCACAACGAAACTCTATTCGATTCGACCGTTCTGCGCGCCTCCGGCTTGTCGCCGTAGTAGAAAAACGCATAGCAGGCCACTAACCCCGGTAACGCGACCGCGCTCTCGTGAGACAGCAGCGCGCACGCGTATAAAGCGATCGCACCCGCCCAGTTGCGTGCATTTCCCGCTCCGGGCGACATGATCAGGTAGAACGACGAGAGCAAAAACGCGCTGGCAAGTACGTATCCGGAGCCCGCCATCCACATAACCGCCGCAACGTGCAGGGGAGTTAGAGCGAACATGGATGCTGCCAGCAGGGCCGTCGTAGAATCACCTGCGAGGCGGCGAGAAATCTTGAACACCATCCAGACCACGAGCAATTGAATGGCTAAGACTGAAGCGTGCCATGGCAAAGGATTGAGACCAAACAAATGGTAGTCAATCCAATAGAACACCAGTAGCAGGGGCCTATAGTTCCGAAACTGATAACTCTGAAGGAACGCCGCGTCGGTATACCAGAACTCATTCCTGGTAAACCCCTTCCACAGAAACGACCAGCCGTGAATGTCGGGGTTCTGGACAATCATGGCAACGTCGTCGAGGATGAAGCCGTTATCCAGACTGAGATACACCGCCGAAGTGACCGCCAGCACGCACCATAGGATCACCGTCTCGCGCGTGAACCAGCGCGACCACACTGCAGTCAAAGGTAGGTTTGATTCCGCGTCGGAAGGGGTCGACAAGAGTTCGCGCGGGTTTGTCGAGGGTTCTCGCAAAGACCTATCCTAATCTCTCAATTGCGCGCAAGATAACCTTAGTCGAAAATTATAAGGATCCAACGCCTCCGCGAGTCGGCATTGATCGGACGCCTCCTGCTCGCGGCCCAAACCGTAGAGCGATTGTGCCATCGAAAGATGCAATTGTGCATCGGCGAACCACCCTCCACCGGCTAGCTGGTAGCTGTCCAACGCCTCCTTGTAGTGCTTTAGTTTGAATTCCACATCACCTAAAAGGATCAAAACTTTGTCGTCGGTGGGATAACGAACGGCGAGATCGCGCAAAATACGTTCGGCCCCGCCCTGGTCAGAATGATTCAAATGTATCCTTGCGCGCGCCAGTCCCGCTGCCAGCTCGCCTTCAGGCATAGAATCGACTTCCTTCAGCACTGCCTCGACTTGAGCCTCATTTCCCTCCGAATCGTAGAGTTCCGCAAGCTTGATATAGCGCAGGGCTAAAGGGCCGTTCTCCGGGACCGGAACCTTCTCCATCATATCTATAGCCTTGGTGATTTCCCCGATAGCTTGTTCGGTGCGCCCGGCCGCAGCGTCGGCGACCCCGCGATTGTACAGAGTCAAGCCATCGTCGTCATACACGAGAGGTAACCGCGCTGGATGTACTTGGTCTTCATCGAGTGGCGCTTTCGCGCTCGCTTCGAGCTCCAACACTGCCCCGTCCATATCGCCGCGTCTGGCCAGTAGCTCGCCGAGAAAGTGATGCAACTCGTTGGAATGCGGATGCTCAATCCCGGTCATGTCGGGTTCCAGACTCAACGCGGTCCTGATTTCATTCTCGGCCTGTGCCGAGTCGCCTTGTTGATCGAGATGAGTCGCCAGAGCCCATCGCCACCGCACCGACTCCGGGAACCCTACGACGTAACCGCTCGCGGCCGACACGTCATCATGCCAGAACCACTGCGCTCTCCAAAGAGCCACCGCATAAATCACAAACATAGCGATTGCTCCTCCGAAAGCGATCCGTTGGGCGACGGTATTCATTCGGGCAACACTAGCCAACCAATCGCCAATCAGAATGCACCATCCGATCGACGGCAGGTAAAGACAGTAGTCCTGAACCAGGTGGGGGACCGAGTGTAGCGACAGCATCGGCACTAGCGTGATTCCTATCCATGCTGCGCAGAAGAGGTAGAGTGGAGCTCGGCGACTGCGCATCGCGATAACGAGAAATGCTGCCAGCATCAATGCGATAGCCGCGAGCGGCATCCAGAATGCGGGCGATAGGGCGCTGGATACCGGGAACACTCGATGATTCGGCAGTGTCAGCCACGGCATTGCCAACATAGTTATGTAGGTAGCTAGAACCCAAGGTACCGTCAGAATGGCTTGCGCGTCGCTCAGCAGGTTCTGCCGGTAATAAGGGTTGCCGACAACGAACCCCAGCACCAGTTTCCTCGTTGCCAGGTATAGCAACAGCTCAAGCGCGAACGGCGCCTGCCAGATGATTGCTCGCCGCGCGCGCACCCATAATTGGGTTACTTGCAATTTGAACGGATCCCGCCCCGCGAAACCTTCGGGGTCGAACAGAAAAGCGTAAAAGGCGACCAGCGCTGGAAACACTGTCATACTCTCGTGACACAAGAGCGCGCCCGCGTAGAACACGATGGCAAACGTCCAATTCCTCGCCGACCCTTTTTCGCGTGAGATGATGAGATAGAATGCGGCCAGGATCGAAGCGGTGCCAAGCACCATCCCGCAAGCTGCCATCCATACTACCGTCCCAGCGTGGATAGGCGTGAGTGCAAACGCAGCCGCTGCCAACAGCGCCGTCGTTGATTCGCCCGCGAGCCGTCGGGAAACCTTGAACACCAACCAGACCGCGACCAGATGCACCACCACGATAGACGCATGCCACAGCGCCGGATGCAGACCGAACATGTGGTAGTCCATCCAGTACCAGACGAGTATTAGCGGTCGATAATTTCGAAACTGTTGAACCTGAACGAAACCCGCATCGCTGTACCAGAACTCGCTCCTCGTAAACCCTTTCCATAGGAACGACCAGCCGCCAATGTCGGGATTTCTGATGATCTGAACTAGGTCGTCGAGAACGAAGCCGTTCTCAAGGGACCTGAGATACACCGCAGCAGTGACCGCGAGGATGCACCACAGGATTGCCCTCTCGCGGGTGAACGCGCGCGACCACGTCGCCCGCTCTTGCAAGTACCTTCCGACCTTCAACACACGATTCGAACTCTGCATTCCGGCACAGCCCGGCATAGTTGTCAACTTACCTGTACTATGGCAGGGTCTCTCCTGATTGCTGCCAATGAAATCCGAAGCCGGCGCGAAGCCACCTGAGTCGTTTCTGAGTGCCTTCGCGGTGCGGCTGAGTCAGCTGGTAGTGGTACTTTCACTTACGGCAGGAATCATTCTTCGCATCATAGCTCTCGACGCCGTACCTCCCGGACTGCACCATGATGAAGCCTGCAACGGATATGACGCCTACAGCATCCTGCTCACCGGCCGCGACCATCACGGCAACTTTCTGCCAATCGCGATCGAAGCATTCGGCGATTACCGTCCGCCGATTTTTGACTATTCACTCGTACCTCTCATAGGAGCCTTCGGGCTCAAGCCGGCCGTCGTGCGGCTAGGAGCTGCTTTGTGGGGTAGCGTGGACCTCGCAGCGACTATTGGTCTTGCGGGTCTTATGCTGGGATGGCCCGGAGCGGCGGCCGCCGCCGCACTGGGTGCGCTCTCGCCGTGGCATCTAGCCTTTAGCCGCTTCGGTCAGGAAGCGATAACAGGATCTGCCACTGCCACCTTGGCATTTTTGTGCTTCTTCGCCTGGCTCAGCAAGCGCAAATTCGGTTACCTGATACTTAGCGCAGTGTTGATTGGAGTCTCGCTGTATTCCTACTCGGTTGTTAAGTTGTTCACGCCGCTTATGCTGGGATTGCTGACGGTTTTGTACTGGCGCGAACTGAAGCAGGCTTGGCCGAAGCCTTTGATCGCATTGGGTGTCATAGCTATCATAGCTATTCCTCAGATAGGTCTGACTCTGCGCCATCCGGCCGAGATGCAGGCGCGTTACAATCAGATGTCGCTGTTCGATTATATGGCTAACTGTCCAGGCTGTACTCCGGCGGTATCCAACGATTCCACTCTCGCTCAAGTCGAAAATTTCACGGCCAACTGGGCCGGTTATTTCTCGCCTTCCTATCTGTTCTTGACCGGCGACCGTGGCGATCACTGGGCGATGCTGCATCCGCAAGGCTTCGGGCAGTTGCTTCCGGAGCAGGCGCCGCTTATCGCGCTGTCATTGATAGGACTTCTTGGCGCGCGGCGCAGAAGAATCGTAATTCTGCTGGCAGGATGGTTGGCGATCGCCGCGATTCCCGCCGCACTGACGGTTCCATCGGGCGCCTGGCAGCCAGAGTCAGGTTTGCCCACCCCGTTCGTGTTTATGGATCGGCCCATCCCGAACGTGCCGCTTACTCCCGGTCTTCTGTATTCTCATCCCGACTCGCGCCGCGATGCTTTAGCGATGACTCCCTGGACTCTACTCTCCGCAGTGGGGTTCGTGGTCCTGTTGGAGTTGACTGCTTCGTCGGCCGTGCTCACGACGGTGGTAGCAGTTGTGTTTGCTGCAGGCACGATATTTCACGGAGCGCGATTCTTGCGCTCATACTTTCACGATTATCCCACCCAGGCCGCGCCGTATTTCCAATACGGATTGGAACAGGCGATTGCGCAGACACAGAAATTTGGCGCCGGCCGCAGACCAGTGGTCATTACTGATCGGGTCCAGATGCCTTATATCTATGTCTTGTTCTTCGAACGCTATCCACCAGATCTCTTTCAACGCGAGCAGGTGGACTACGTACCTCATAATCCCGGCTCCAGCCTCTACGATTCGGTGACCCATTTCGACGGCTTCGTGTTTGGCAATCCGGAGGTGGGATACTTGCGCTTCCCCCGGGGAGTATTCGTTTTCCCGGGACGTCAGGCTCCTCCCGTGCCGCCCGTAGCGTCGATTCAATACCCTGACGGAAGTACCGCATACAACATCCTTATCAAGTGAGCAGCCCTCGAAAGGAAACGGTGTGAGCCAGGCGGTACATGAGGCTGCGGGGACGCGGCTGGAGCGGGCGGAGCGGTTTTACCTGCCGGAGCTGGACGTTCTTCGATTTTTTGCTTTCTTCGGCGTTTTTGTTTTTCACTTGCCGCCGTCCGGCGTGTGGTTCTTCTGGAGCTACGGCATCTTTGGAGACCTGGGACTTGCCGGTGTCTTTGGAGTGGATTTGTTCTTCACGCTCAGCGGCTTTCTGATAACCAGCCTGCTGTTGAGGGAACGGGACGAGACCGGAGACATCAACCTGAAGGCGTTTTACGCGCGGCGAACGCTGAGAATCTGGCCGCTCTACTACTTCGCGATAGGACTGACGTTTCTGCTCACGCAGCTTCCGCTGTCGCTCCTGTCGGCGCCGTTGTGGGGCAACATGTTTCCGCCAATGCAGGCGAGCGTGTACTTTTTCCTCGCGATCTTCCTGTTCAACTTCGACTTCGGCAACCTTGGTTCCACCGGGCATCTGCCGATCATGTATCCGCTTTGGAGCATCTCGGTCGAGGAGCAGTTCTACCTGTTCTGGCCATGGTTCGCGCGCTACATCCCGCGCAGGCGGATTGTACTGGCGCCCTTGCTCATGCTGGCCATTGCGGCCGTTGCGCAGATGGTTTCATTGCCGCTCAAGCTTACTTGGGATAACACCTTCACCCGGCTCGACCCGATCGCGATAGGCATTTTGATAGCGCTTCTTCCCAGGTTCGAGCTGCGGCCACTTATACGGCTGGCGCTGATCGTGGGTGGCATTGCGAGTTGGGTAGTCGCGGTACGCTATTGCGGGTTGCCTGTCCAAACCAGCAACGCCGGCAATGTGATTGGTTATCCGCTGGTCGCGAGCGGAAGCGGCGCTATCGTATTGGCGATTCTGGGGATTCAAACCTTCAGATCGGGTTCGGCGGTCGCTCGGGCTTTGACTTACCTTGGCAAGATCTCGTACGGGCTCTACGTATACAATCCAATCGCAAAGACCGCCGGCTACATTATTCTGTATCGCTGGGCGCTTCCGGCGAGCGCGGCGGCGGGGCGGACGGAGTGGGAGACTTGGACGGCGTTCGTGGTGTTTGTGTTCAGCTTGAACTTAGCGATGGCGGCGGCGTCTTATCAGTGGCTGGAAGCGCCGTTCCTACGGCTGAAGGAGCGATTCACGCGGGTGCCGTCCCGCGCGGTGTGAGACCGCGCCCGAAATAGTAGTCGCCGAGAAGGTCGAAGGCTTGACCGCGGTGATACCCTCACGGCCTCGACTGTGATGGTTTTGGGTGAAATTTTGCGGTCAAGGCCTGAAGGGCGGCGCGAGCGGCCTCCACTCTCTGACCCATCCCCGGCCTGGCGATGGCGCCAGCCAGATGAACGTGCGTCGAGCCTGTTCTCGCGTAGTAGGCGCCAAGCTTATAGTAGTCTTGCAGATAGGGCTGCGCTGATGCTTCATCCCAAGTCGCTAGATCGAGAATCAAGTCCGGCTTCATTTGGCCAATTGAGTAGGCGTAATCCCATTTGAAATGACCCGGAAGGAACGATTGCCACGATGGGCCGGGCTTCATCCGCTTCCAACTCTCGTGCGCGATGACGCGGTCGGTCTTTCCGAGAACTTCGATTGAAAACCGATCCGAGAAATAGGGCACGACCCCAGCGCCGCCGACCATGATCCGCGCATCGGGGTCCGTCATCTGACCAACCCGAATCGCTTGTGCCACGTCAAACTCGTTCATGCCGATTCCGTACGGTGGGTTCAGCAACATAAGCGACGCGCAAGGAAGGCTAGTAACATCGTTGAATCCAAAGCCGAGCGTCTCATTACGAACGGGCAAGTCGGCGGAAATCAGGGCTAACAGTGTGAGAATCGCCAGTACGCCGCCCGCGCCAAGTTTGGCTACCAAATCAAAATTCTGGAAGGCGCGCGTAAAGGAGCTGGCGCAACCGTCCAATCCGCACGCAAGGAGGACGAAAAAGAGCGGCATGACGACCGCTACAAACCGATTGCTTCCACCCGCGGAGTCGGTGAAGTCCGCACCGATCCAGACATTGTAGATGATAAGTGTCGCGACCATCAGCCCGAGGAGTGTCAAACGCCAATCGCGCCGGACCAGCAGCAACACGGTCACGAGCGCGGGCAGCAGTGGATTCATCTCCATCAGGAATCGGTAGGTGGCGATAGCTCCGCGAGTTATGCGCGGGATGAGCGGGAATCCGGTGAGCTTGAGGTAGTAGGTGTTCGGGAACGGGTAGCCATAGTAGTAGAAGTTGAAACCGGTCTGCGCTCCGACGAACAGCACGAGTACGATCCCGCCGACAATGACGTGCTGGAAGCGCCTGGGCTCGTCCACAATCGCCAGAATCACGAGTACGACGGCGGTGGGCACGACCGCATCCATGCGCACCAGCGTCGCGATGCCCATCAACAGATACAGCGGGGTGGCGGAAGACTTCTTCTGAACGCAGAGGATGGCCATCCGGGCCATCGCGCTTATCAGCAGCGTCAGTGGCGCGACTTCCGAGCCCTGAAGGCCCCAGTTGTTGGTGGCAACGTAGAACGCGGACAGGAACGCGGCGGCCAATCCTGTACGGCGTGAGCCATTGGATACCACCTCGCCGAGGCGTGCGATCACGATCAGATTGGCGGCCAGCAGAGCGAGACCGCTTAGCTGAACGAGCAGGCTCATCTTCGGCGCCGAGACGGGAAGCAGATGATTGAGGGCCATGTAGAGGACCCACAGCGGACAGGTAAACCCCTCGACGCGCTCTCCGCCCGGATTGAACACCAGTCCGTAGGCATGAACCAGATTGCGCGCATAGCGCATCGAGATCATTTCGTCGTCGAGCAGGCAGAAGTAGCGGACGCCATCGACAACGAAGCTCGAGCGATAGATGAAGGCGCATCCCCAGAGGACATACGCCGCAACGATCGCAGTCAGCGCGAGATTGGACCTGTCAGGCTTTGGTGCGGAATCTGGCGTATCAGCAGGCGCTGTTGGCGCGTGAGATCGCGTTGGACCTGCAACCATTTTGAAAATCGAGATCCCCTTTCGCTGAGAATCGTGAATCTACGCCGTGCTGGAAGCTGGGCGCAAGCTGAAGGGAACGCCTGAGAGAAGAGAAAGCGGGCGACCCGGAGTACGGCGGCATTCCGTGCGGCTGCCATCGGCGTACGCAACCGTCATAGCGGCGGTCTTTGTGGCTGGGGTGCTCGCGTTTATTGCGTTGGTCGTGCTAAGCGAACCCGATCGCGCTCGCTAGCGTGGTTGAGTCAGAGTCCGACCCATGAGTTCAGCAACACAAGAGCGCGTGGCTACACCGCCGAAGGCGGGGCGGTTTTATCTTCCGGAACTGGACTTTCTTCGATTCCTCGCATTCTTCGCCATTTTCCTTTTTCACCTGCCGGAACCATTTGTGCTCAAGTTCTTCGACAGGCCGGGCGCGCTTGGCGACGTGGGCAGGGCTGGGGCCTTCGGAGTTGACCTGTTCTTCACGCTGAGCGGCTACCTGATAACCCGGCTGCTAATGAGGGAACGCGAAGAGAGCGGCGACATCAATTTGAGAGCGTTTTACGCGCGGCGAACGCTCAAGATCTGGCCGCTGTACTACTTCTCGCTAGGACTGGCGTTTCTTCTCACGCAGTTCCCGGCGCGGATGACCACGGCGCCGCAACTCATAGGCAACGTATTCGCGCCTATGAAACCGAGCGCTTACGTCTTCTTTGCGATCTTTCTCTTCAACTTCAACTTCTACCAATCTCTTCTGACCTATCCGCTTCCGCTCATGGGGCTTCTCTGGAGCATCTCGGTCGAGGAACAGTTCTACCTCTTTTGGCCGTGGTTCGTGCGTTACCTTCCGCGAGGACGCCTCTTTGTCGTTCCGATAGTCATGATCGCGGTCGCGTGCATCACGCGTGCGTCTTTGACGTGGGACCTAAGCAGGCTTCTCTGGAACTACACCTTCGCACGCCTTGATCCCATTGCAGTTGGAATTTTGATCGCGTTGATGCCGGCGCTGAAGCCGGGGCGCGCGCTTCGCCTGTCGCTGGTAGCGGTCGGAATTGCGAGCTGGCTGTTTGCTTCAGGTTGGTGCGGACTGCCTTATGAGCTCGGCAGAGTCGATATAGCGATTGGTTATCCGGCGATTGCTCTGGGAAGCGGGGCTTTCGTACTGGCGACACTGGGCACAAAGAGTTTCAACCCAGGTTCCGCGCTGGCCCGACGCCTAATCTATCTGGGGAAGATTTCCTATGGTCTGTACGTGTATAACTCGATCGCATATTCCACGGCGGCTTTGTTGGTGTATAGAGCGCTTGCGCCCGAGAGCGCCCGAACCTGGAAGACGCTCTCGCTCTACGTACCGCTTGCATTCGCCTTGAACGTAGCATTTGCCGCTGCGTCGTATCGCTTGCTGGAAGCACCCTTCTTGCGGCTGAAAGAGCGATTCACGCGCGTCCCGTCGCGTGCAGTATGAGCGGTGCCCGAACTATAGCTGGTGCCTGACGCGCCATGGAGAACGCGAGTGTCCGCAAGGCAGAGCACCTGGATGAAGCGCAACCGCCGACCCGACCTCCGCTGAGTCTGCGCGCTCCGCAGTTATTCGCGATCTTCGCCGTCGAGGCAATCGCGATCGAGATCGCGCGGCTTCCCGTGGACATGAGTTTCTCCCGTTTTGCGTTCTTCGACTATGGCGCCAATCTTACCCTGCAATCGCTCATTTCGCAGGGCTATCGTCCGGCCATCGATTTCGGCATCACCTATGGCCTGCTTGGTATCCTGATTGGAAAAGCGTGGTTCGGATGCTTCGGTTTGACGCCCCTCGCGTACCAATGGGCGATGCTGACGGGAGCGATCCTGTTCGCGTGGGCGCTGGCGCGGATCTTTGCGGAGCGGAAAATCGGCGCGGCGGGACTGGCTCTGCTGATCGTGTCGTTCGGGTTCGCCTACCAGAGCAGTTACCCGAGTTTAACGCACTGTGTGGAGGCGGTAGTCCTTGCGCATGCGCTGGCGGCGCAGGTTCGGGGGTCATATCGAGGCGCGCTGGCGCTGGCGACGGTCGAGATCCTGGACAAACCGAGCATGGGTTATATATACGGCGCCCTCCTGTTGATGTTGATCGTGCTTGAAATTCGCCGTGAGAGCGGGACGGTCAGCAATTTCATCGGTGTGATTTTGCCTGCCGCGATCGTTTTTATGGTCCTCAGCATGGTGCTGATCTCGATTTATGGCGTGCGATCCTTCCTTGTGACGATCGTGCCGATAGAAGGGGTGATCAACTATCGAACTGTGCGCTACGGATTCATCAGCGGAGGCGGAAAATACCTTTGGAATCTTTCAGGAAGGGTCATTCCTTATTTCCTGGACGTTCCCGGCTATTGGATGGCGAGCACATTGTATTTGCTCGTCGCGGCAGTCGTGCAGACCGCGAGCCTTATACGCAGAAGGAGTCTGACTCGCGCGGGCGAGCTGATTGTCACCTGCGCAATACTTCATTTCTCGTTCGTGTTTCTTTTTTTTGGCCCCTCGGTCTCGTGGTATTACTATTCATTCTTACTCGCGATTGGATGTGGCCTCACGACGGAGATGGGTGCAGAATGGCGGCGGGCCGCAGTGCTTCTCTGCGTCCTGGCCACGCTCTCGTGGTACACCCCGGCATCCGCCATCTACACCGGGTGGAAAAGCACTTCTCCCAATCCTGAGACAGCCGGACTATGGTCACTGCCCGGCGAAGCAAGTGAGTGGAACAAGGTTGTTGAGATGGCACGCCATGAAAAGATGGTGGTGATAGATATCAGAGGCGGCGTTGAATTGATGTATCCTGAATTCGGCAAACCGGTTGCGCTCTTTCTTTCCCCGGGTCTGATGACCGAAGGGGATGTCACACGAACGGCTGCGCGACTCTCGACTGCGGACTCGTTCGTGGTGCCGGGTGTGACACGGCTGTTCGACGGTCTTCCGGACGCGCCCGAGATTACGGCCGCGATTGGGCAATTCGAGCTCGAGTGGAAAGGGTATTTCTTCGAGGTATATCGACGGCGCACAGGAAAGATTGAAGAATGAAAACCGGGATTCTTCGCTTCGCTCTAGAATGAGGAGACGGGGACTTACGCTGCCGTGGAGGCTGCTTCGGGGACGGCGCTGTGGACATCCTGGCGCAGCTCGAGCTTGCGGCACCGCATGAAGAGGTCGCAGCGGCCGACGTAAGCAACTTCCTCGATGGCGAAGCCGTGGCGGGTCAGGATTTCGGTCAACCTGTCACGCGTGTAGTGCGTGATGTGCTCGTCCTTGTAGCCGCCCGGCATCAGGAAGCCGTAGATGGGCTCGATGGTGCGCCAGACCCAGGTGTCGTAATCGGGAGTACCGATATTCAGCCTACCGCCCGGCTTCAGCACGCGGCGCATCTCGTCGAACAGGACCTCGTCATACGGAAGGTGCTCGATGACCTCCTGCGAGACCACGCAATCGAAGGTGGAATCGCAAAAGGGCAGCGCGAACGCTGAACCCTGAACCAGCGGCATTCCGTAGCGGCGCAGAAAACGCAGCTTGCCGAAATTGAAGTCCATTCCGATTACGTGGTTGAGACTCTGCACGGTGAGGCTGGAGCCGCAGCCCGCGTCGAGGATACGTCCGGCGCCGCGCGCCCAGGTGACGAAGATGTGATGGCGTCGACGATGCCAGAAGCGCTGAATCGGGATGATGCTGTAGAAGCCGCGCTCGTCGTAGTCGGCAGACTCGAGCGAGTTGCGCAGCTTCCAGAGTGGGAAGGCAGAGCGCAGGATGTCGAGGCCGAAGCGCACGATCCGGGCATGCGAACGGCCGGTGGCGCGCGGAAAGTACACGAAGGGGACTTCGACGATGCTGTAGCCACGGGCGTAGGCGCGGACGAGCACCTCCTGCTGCACCTCGAAGTTAGTCGAGGTGAGCGTCAAGCCGTCGAGCGCTTCGCGGCGGTAGAGACGATAACCGCTGGAGACGTCGCGCACCGGCATCGACAGCATCCGGCTCAGCAGGAGGTTCAGAAGGAAGCTGATCCAACTGCGAATGAATGAAGCATAGGTGACCCCGCCGCGAGTGTAGCGCGAGCCGATCACGATGTCGGCGCGCTGGCGCGCCACCCACATCTTGCTGATGAAGTCGGGATCGTCGGAGTTGTCGGCGTCGAGAGTCAGAATGTAGTCGCCGACGGCTTCGGCGAACCCGGTTTCCATCGCGCCCGCGAAGCCGTGGCGGCGCTCGGCAATGACGCGCGCGCCGAGCGATTCAGCGGTGTCACGGGTGCCGTCGATCGAGCCGCCGTCGATCACGATGATTTCATATGAAAGTTTTTCGCGCTCGAGGCTGGCCTGGATGCGCGGGAGCAGGATGCGCAGGTTGTCGCTTTCGTTGAGGACCGGGAGGATTACGGAAACATCCATGAGGGAGCGCGTGTTCAGCCCGGACACTTATTAGCATTCGCGCGCGAACGCAATGTCGCGATCAGCGCGACCGTCTCCTAAGATGCGGCAACGCCGTTCCCCGCGAAGGGGAACGGCGTTGCCGGTTACGTCAGTTGGTGTGCGACCCTGCTATGGCAGCACCGCCGAGGCTGCGCCGTTGCTCGGCGTGAAGCCGCTGGCGAAGGTCGGGCCGACCGTCCAAGTGCCGCCCGACTGGCTGTACAGCTCCGAGTAGTCGCTGGTGAATCTCGCGTTGCCGCAGGTGGTCGTCGCCTGCGCGCTGCCGATGACCACCGACTGCAAGCTCCCGTTCGTGCATGCACCGCCGATTGCAATCACATCGGTCTCGTCGGTGCCGGTGCCGAGCACGCCCACGCCTTCGCCTTCGCGCGCCGCATTGAGCGAGCCGGTCGCGGTGAAGGTGCCGCCGGTGCCGGTGTCAGGCGCGTACAGGTCGGTTTCGGCCGTCGCGGTCTGCTTGAGTTGGGTCGTGGCCGCGCAGGTCGATGGCGCTGTGCCCGCCTCGACATCGACCCCGCCCGGTATAATCACCTCGCCTGCCAGAGGACCGGCTTTGATGAGCACCGGCGTAGCCGCGCGCTTGGCGCCCATGCTGTTAGCGGTCGCGCTCCACGTCTGCGAGGTCGGATTGTACACCTCAGCCGAGGTGAGCGTGGTCGCGATCACCGGGCTGCTCGGAGTGGTGAGGCAGGCAGCCGAGGTCGCCTGGATACCGCCGAGCGCCACTACCTGTCCGGACAGCGCTCCCGTGACCACCGACGGATCGAGGTAAACCAGCCCGAACAGTTCGCGCGGGTTGGTCATCGAACCCGTCCGCGTGAAGGTCTGCGTGGCCGGGTTGAAGAGGAACGCGGTGTTCGACGACTCGCCCAGGAACTGGTAGATGTCGCCGCCCGCCACCAGGACCTGGCCGCCGCCGATCAGCGCCGCGCCCTGGTCTACCATGCCGCACTCGGCCGTGTCGGACGCTGCCGTTCCACCCGTTGCAGCACCCAAGCCACCGGCCGCGGCGTAGGTAAAGGTGGTGCTGGTCGGAATCGTGAGTACGGTGAAACTGCCGTTGTAGCCCGCCACGCTTGCATTGTTGATGGTTACACCTTCGCCAACGGTTAGGCCGGCCGGATTCGCCGTCGTCATCGTGACCGTTACAGTCGTTCCGCTTTCAGTGGCGGATGAGATCGCGCTGGTGGCACCGCCGCAAATCGAAGCAAGGCCGGTGGTGCACGTCGGAGGCGCCGTTCCCGCCGGGCAGGCCGGAAGCGACCCGGTCGCGGTGAACGCATCGGTGGCCGGGTTGTACAATTCCGCTGTGTTCAACGCTACTTGCCCAGACGGTTGGCCTGAACCCGGTGCCGGTGTCGTGGTGCTCAGGAACGAGCTGCCGCTCGAGCCGCCTATGATCAGCACTTGGCCGTCCAGCGCCGTGCCGCTACCCGAGATAAGGGTCGCGGTCGGGCCGCTCCGCTCCGCGGTCATCGCGCCGCCGCTGCCGCTGCCGGCGACTGTGAACGTTTTGTTGGTCTCGCTGTACAGCTCCGCCGTGTTCAGCGCGTTGCACTGGAAGCCGTTGACGCCGCCGTAGGTCGCGGCCGAGCAATCCTCGCCGCCGACTATAAGCGTCAGGTTATTGGGCAATGCCACGGCCGCTGCCGATTCGCGGGCGGTGGTGAGCGAGCCCACCAGCAGGAAGCTGTCGGTGGCGGTGTTAAAGATCTGAGAGGAAGCGCTCGACACCGTGCTGGTCGCCAGGTTGATGATCCCGCCCAGTTTGCCGCCGGTGTCGCCGCCCGCTACCAGGACGCCGCCCGCCTCAGGTCCGGGAGTGCTAGTTGCGGTCGCAGTCGGTCCACTTGTTCCGGTCGAGGTAGCTGTGGCAGTGGCTGTAGGTGTTCCGGTTGCCGTAGCGGTGGCTGTCGCAGTTGCCGTGTTAGTCGCCGTGGCGGTGGCTGTTGCAGTTGCCGTGTTGGTCGCCGTCGCGGTGGCAGTTGGTGAGCCACTGCTGGTTGAAGTTGCGGTGGCAGTGGCGGTGTTGGTGGCCGTGGCGGTCGCGGTGGCAGTCGGCGAGCCGGTGCTCGTCGAAGTTGAAGTCGCGGTCGCGGTGTTAGTCGCGGTCGCGGTGGCAGTTGGCGAGCCACTGCTGGTCGAAGTTGAAGTCGCGGTCGCGGTGTTAGTCGCCGTGGCCGTTGCGGTGTTGGTCGCCGTTGCGGTGGCCGACGGGCTCGGGGTCGACGTTGGGGTCAGCGTCGGCGTCCCAGTTGCGGTTGCCGTCTGCGTCGGCGTGGCCGTTTCAGTGGCGGTTGCCGTCGGGGTCGGCTGGGTCTGGATTACTCCGTCACCCTGCAGTTCGATATGTTGGGGACTCTTTTGTGCGGAGTCGGTGAAATTCAGTCCCTTCTTCGCTTTGACTTTACCTTTCTTGGTCGGTTGGAAGTCGACACCAACTTCACAACTCGCGCCTGCCGCCAGCGTATCGGTGCAATTGTCACTGGCGATGTGGAAGGGCGAGGCGGCAGTGATATCGGTGATCGTAACCGCGGTCGTACTGGAATCATTGGTTATCGTTTCGGTTTGAGGTGCACTGACATCGCCGACGAAGACTTGGCCGAAGCCGAGCTTCTTGTTGGAGAAGCTGACCTTGGGCGGCTTGGGTCCCTTGTGGTCGGGCGTCACATCGGAAGATTGCGCTAAAGCCGGCTGCGCGAAGGCACCGAAGGCAGCCAGTAGTAGCAACACTGTGCAGGTGAGGCCGATAAACGACCGCGAGAACGACTTAAAGCGCATTTCCAAATTCCTCCTCAGGAACACCGGTGACACTTTTTTTTGGCTCATGCAGCTTCTCGTGCGCATTGATTCGCCCGCCCCTGCTATCACGAGCATAAGTGTCAGAACCGCACGCGAACCTAGTCTGCGCGTTGCAAATTTGTCAAGCGCACTCGTTAACAGAATGTTCCAACCGGTACACAATTCGGGCGCCATACGCCCCAAATTCAGGCATCGATTGTCAGAATGTTCCAAAATAAACGTCGTCGAATTCATCTTTCACAGAAATTGACGCTTTTTAGTGCACTCGTGATAGTCGCGCGCCTTGCGATTTGATTACAGTACCGCCCGATAGTACGTCCCGGGTGCCGAAGTCAGGTGTGCTCCGCAGAGCGCAAAATCAACTCGCATATGATGCGCATTGAGGCAGCGGGGAGTTGACGGGACGGGCAGGGGAGACTATTTCGGTTCCACGCGGAACTCTGTTTGAGCCCGCGGGAGTCGTGAGGAAGGAGGTTTGACAATTCGCGCGCGCGCAGCTTATGTATGCGGCCCAGCGTAGGTGGGGATTTGGTTCCAGAGTTTCAAGCGGATTCTAACGTACGAAAAGTCTCGGGAGGCAGTATGAAAAGATTACTTTTAGGTCTTGTCATGGTGGGCGGCTTGGCTTTGGCCAGCGCTCCGATGGCTAACGCGGCAGCACCCGCGGAGTGCGGCCATAGCTATGCGATACTAATGAACGGAGCTGAGCCCAGCACCGTTTCGGCGACGGGCGCCGCGACGCTGCCCGGAGCAGTCACTCAGGCGGTCGGCGTTGGCTCGATCACCTTCGGTACGGCGAGCGGCACGAGTTGCTCAGTAACCGGCGGCGAATTGATCTACAACGCCGGTGACATCCAGACCAATCCGGCCGGAGTATACGCCTCGCCGGCAAGCTGCTTCGCGCCTATTTCGGCGCTCGGTAGCGGAATCCCGTGCTTCGATGGCGGCACCCACATCACGGGATCGCTGTCAGCTGGCGGCCCTGGTGGGTCGGCCATTCTGAGCATCGTTTCGTCGTACACCTGGTTGGACGCGAGCGTAACGAGCGGCACCATTCCATTCGGGTTCTGGGTAACCGACGGGTTGGGCAGCTCGACTGCGGTCGGCACCAGCATCCCGGGCACGGCCTCACCTACTGACAGCGGGCCGCCGGTATTGACCCTGACGCTATCGAAGCAGGATGCCTCGGGCAACGGCAGCACCTTTGGCACCACGCCATACATCGGAACGCAAGCGGTGAGCTGTTCGGGATACGGCGCCAATGCGACAGACTTTGTCGCGTCGAGCCAGGATTCCACTCCTCCGGCCGGACCTAGCGGCGGTTTCGGCTCAACCCTGGGTGAGTACGCAATTTTCGGCGCATCGTGGCCGGGTGGCGGACAACTGAGCTTCAATACGAATGACTACTACACGCTGTCGGCAACTTCGGTACCGCCGAACAACCAGGACTGCGCATTCAGTCTGACGCCAGCAAACTCCGTTGGCAACACTGACTACGACAATTCGCCCAGCGCTACCTCGGCGGCATTGTTTGCTGACGGCTCGGCCAACTTCATCGCCAGCGTCGGAAGCAGCGGCACGGCCTGCACCGATGCTAATACTGCTGGTTCCGGATACGCAGACAGCTCAGTGCTATGGGGCGCCACGGACGGCAGCTCGTATGTGCTCGTGACCGGTCTGGTCAGCACGGCGACCGGGTTCGTACCTCCGGGCGACATCGCCACCTGCGTCGGGTCGGAAATATCTCCGGCAGTGCCGAGCGTGTTACAGTTGGTTTCGTCGACGATTGTCGCCGTCGGCACCACCGTGTCGAAGCCGGTTGAGTTCTACAACTTCGCCCCGGCTGATTGCGACCTCGAGCTCTCAATGGCGACCGCGAGTTCCGGGAGCTGCACCGTCAAGTTGACGCCGACCGCCGGTTCGGATGCCACGGATTCTCTGGGACCGAACACAGGGTTTGTGAATTCTCCAGTGGCCATCAGCTGCACTTGCGGAACTGTTGGATCGGGCGCTGCGTCAGTTACGTCAAGCCTGTCGATCAGTTCGGTGGCTTGCAAGCTGACGGATCAATCGTCCAGCCCTTACACGATCACCTGCAAGAACTAGGGACGAGTCGAAACTAAGAACGTCGTAACCGGACGGCGGGCCAGCAAATGGCCCGCCGTCCGCATTTGTGCGCTGGGCAGAGCGGGGCAGCCTCGAGAAGGTAGTGTGTTAGTTGAATCGGATTCTGTCGATCTCGCGCGTGGCTGGACGCGCGAAGAATCCGGGATCCGTTTGCGACAGCGCCTACGCTGGTATTTTTGCGGTCGATGTTTAAACTGATGTGCCGTCGCCGGACTCAGGATATCGAAAATTCAAAGATTGGAATTCAGCGATTGGAAGGAGTGCAACAGGTATGAAATTCACCGTAGCCGCCGCCGCCGTGATTGCTCTCGCGCTGGCTGCCACTACCGCCTCGGCCGGTGTCGTAATCACCGAGAAGGTGGACCTCGATCACCAGGGGGTCAAGAGCAAGACCAAGCAGACCGTGATGATCCAGGGTCACAAAAAGAAAGTCATCACTGACGAGGACGAGACGGTTACCGATCTCGACGCCCGCACCATGTACATTATCAAGCCGAAGTACAAGGAGTTCTTCAAGGTTGATCTTCCGCCCACTGGCGTCTACGCGATGAAAATGGTGTGGGATGGAGCAACGGTCGGACTAAGCAAGGCGACGGAAGCCCCGCATAAAGTCGCGGGATACTCTTGTCAGGATTACGCCGGCACGGCGCATATCGTTCGCTTCGACCTCAGTGTGATCAAATGCGTGGCGAGCGACGCGCCGGGGGCCCAGGAGTTCGTCGAGTTTCAAAAGGCGCAGGCTGAAAAGTTCAAGGGCACCATCCTTGCGCCCAAGGGCGAAATTCCGGACGGGATCCCGGTGGCATCGATCACTAAACAGGTGCAGCCTGTCTGGAATCCTCCGCCCAGCGTTCCGCCACAGGTGGCCGCCAACATAAGGGCGTCGGCGGCGGCGTTCAAACCGATCATCCGAGGTATATCGGTCACCAAGATTGAGGTGAAAGACCTCCCGACAGACACATTTGCGGTGCCCGCGGGCTACAGCAAGGGTGTAGTGGAGGCGCAACTGCCGCGGGTGCAAATCAAGCAGAAAGAAAAGATGAGTGCTGGCGGTGTGCCGACAGCGCCGGCCGCGGCGGCTTCAGCAGCGCCCGCGACTCACTGATCCCTCATTCTCGCGGCTGTGCGGCGGTGCGCCGCACGGCCGCCGCCCCTAGGATTGTGAAGTCGAAACCAGCGGTCGCGACCTTAGGCGATGAAGCGTCACCGGCGACGCTGGTTTGGGATCTCAGCTCGTGCCAAGCTGGGATTCTCGGTGGGATTTTGCTGGCGACGCTCGCGATGTATCTGCCGAGCCTGCGCAACGGCTGGGTGTTCGACGATTTTTCAGAGGTCGTCAACAACAAGTTGATCGGCAGCGGCTCCTTTTTCTGGAAATCATTCATTTACGACGGTTGGTGGTTTCGAAATCCGAAGCAGCTGCCGCAAAGCGCTTATTATCGCCCGCTGCAGAACGTTTGGTTCTGGTTGAATTTCCATCTGCTGGGCGTGAACCCGGTTGGATGGCATCTCGAAAAGATCGTGTTGCACCTGGTCGCGGTCGTTCTCTGCTTTCGAGTCGCGCAAATGCTCACCCGCAGCAACGCAGTTGCGCTGCTGACCGCGGCTATCTTCGGGCTGATGCCGGCGCACGTCGAAGGCGTGGTGTGGATGAGCGCGATTCCGGAGCCGCTGTCGACGGTGTTCGAGCTGGCTGCGATCCTTTGCCTGATTGGCCGCAAGCCGGGATGGTCGCGCGGGATGCTGTCGTCGCTGGGGTTCTATGCGTGCGCGCTGCTCACGCATGAGACGTCGATCCTGTTTCCGCTGATCGTCGGCTCATACGTTTTTCTCATTGAGCGTGGATCGGATCGGCAAGCGCCGGATCGCAACTCCGAAACATTCGCGCAGCGCTGCATCGCCGCGGCACGGGTTGCGGTGCCGTTCGGGTTGCTCGTGATCGCATACTTGGCGGTGCGGCTGCAGGTGCTGGGATGGAATTTGGCATTCCGGATTCCGCATCCGTTGACGATGGGCGTGATCCAGGGATGGCAATTTGAGGTTCCGACTCACCGCGCGACTGATTTCATAATGACGTGGCCGGTCGTGATGCTGAGCTATCTCGCGGTGTTGGCGGTTCCGGGAATCGCGGGTCCGGCGCATGACGTGAATTGGATCGAGCACGTATCGCCGAGCACATTTGCATCGGCAGGCGTGCTCGCGATTCTTGCGGCGATCGCATGGTTGCTCATCCGGCGCAGTCCGGACCGGCGCCTCTATCTGTTCTGCGCGGCATGGAGTGCGCTGACGCTAGCGCCAACGATGCAGCTAAATTCACTTTGGGCGCTGGTCCAGGACCGCTACCTATATGCGCCGTCATTCGGATGGAGCCTCGCGCTCGCGGTCGTTGTCACGCGATGGGCCGCATCAAGTCCGCGCGCGCGCGCCACGGTCGCGGCGGCGACGGCAGCGTTGCTGGCGGCATACATGGTGACGGCGATTCGAATCGAGCCTTATTGGCACGACGACGTAACCTTCTTCGGACAATGCGTGGCTGACGATCCGCCCCATCCGGGCAATCGCCTCCTGCTGGTTAGTGCGTTGAACAAGACCGGCGACTACGCGGGAGCGGTGGGGGTGCTTCAGAGAGCGCTGGTGCTCGACCCCGACGACGCGCATCTGCACCTGAGACTTGCGCAACAGTACCAGATGATGGGGCGACAACTGGATTTCGTGCGGGAGTTTCAGAAATTCAATGAACTCTCGGCGGCAAGACTCGAACGAGCGCGCGCCGCACAAAGTTCCGGCGCATCGCAACCCGGCGGCGGGCCCTGAGCAGGGCTGCGGCGAGCGAGGACGATTGATCTACGACGATGGCAGAACTATCTTCGTCGCAAGAATGAAAACAGGTTGAGTAGCTATGAGATTGGAGACAAGCACTACGCGAACCTTCCATTTTGGGCTGGTGTCGATAGCGGCGCTGGCGTTTTCGATCGCGCTTGCATTGGGGAGCAGGTTGCCGGCGCGCGCCCAGACCACCGATGACAATGCAGGGGCGGACGCGTCCAGCGCTCCGGCGGCGCCGGCGGATGATCAATCGAACCAAGCCGATACGGGCGATGACGCCGAGGCCCAGGCCGACAAGCAGGCGCACGACGCGGTTGATGCGGCGGACCAAGCGTTGCAAACGGCGACCGAGTCGCGCAATCAGCTGGAAAGCGACGGCGCGTCGCAGGATCAGATCGATGCCGCCAACGAGGCAATTGCACAGGCGCGCGCTGAGAAGGACGCCGCCGACGAAGCCGCGCAAAAGGCGGATGAAGCAGCGCAGGGCCAGTGAAGTATCGGCAACCGGTTAGCCTGCTCGGATCTGCCCGCCCCTTAAATTTTCATTCAGCACCGCGTCGTCCGAATCCGGGCCTTTGAGCACACTAGGTGGACGGCGCTCCGGATTTCTCCTGGGTCCGAAATGGCGGTCATTAGCCGATTTTGTTGCTCAATCACTGGACCGCACTCGCTCGATGAGCTATTTCTCGCGTCTACCCTGTTCTGTGTGGCGCTATTCGACTGTTAGATGACGAAGATGGCAAATTCAGGCGAGAACGACACAATGCCGTCACGGGCGCGTAACACTGTGCTGCATTTGCTAACAGGAAGAGTATTCGGCGGTGCCGAAGAGCATGCACTGTCAATTCTGACCAAAATGCGCGCAAATGGATTCGAGCCATGTCTCGCTGCGCCGAACGCGCTCATCGAAGCGATGGAACCGAGTCTTTCTGCGGCGGGCGTAAGGTGCCTGCCGCTTGAATTTTCGTCGCGGCTCGACGTACTGACGAGCGCGCGATTGTTGCGATTTATTCGCCGCGAAAATATCGCGATTCTGCATTGCCATTTGTTCACCGCCAGTCTGTCGGGCGCCGGAGTGGCGCGGATGGCGGGCGTCGGCGCGGTGCTCGAAACCTGTCACGGGCCGGAAGTCTGGCGGATGGGGAAAGGGCTGCGCGCGAGTTTCTGGGTGGATCGGCAGGTCGGGCGGCTGGTCGACAGGTACATCGCAGTGTCGCATGCCGCGGCGCGTCATCTAATCGAAACAAAGCGCGTGCCCAAGGACAAAATCCGGGTTATCCACAACGGACGTGACCTGGACCGTTTCGGTCCGACCAATACTCAGCGGCGCACCGCGACTCGCAATTCGCTGGGACTTCGCGATGAGCCGACGATCATGACGCTGGCGCGGCTCGACGAACAGAAAGGGCATCGGCATCTGATCGACGCGTTGGCAAAAGTCGCTGCGCACCGCCCTGACGTCGTCACAATTTTGGTCGGCGAAGGTCCGCTCGAGAATCCGCTGCGTGCGCTATGCGCGGCGCGGGGGCTGACGGATCGTATACGATTTCTCGGCTATCGGCGCGACGTGCCGGAGTTGTTCGAGGTGGCGGACATGGTCGTGCTGCCCTCATTATATGAGGGACTCCCGCTGGTGGCGATCGAGGCGTTGGCGGCGGGCCGGCCGATGGTCGCGACCGAAGTCGATGGTACGCCCGAGGTGGTGATCCACGAAAAGACCGGGCTGTTGGTGCCGCCGGCGAATCCGACTGCGCTGGCGGCGGCGATTGAGCGATTGCTCGACAATCCGGAATTGGCATCGCGGCTGGCGACGGACGGACGCAAATTCGTGCGGGAAAATTTCACTTTGCAGCGGCAGATAGAAGAGACTGTTGCGCTTTACTCCGAACTCACCGGTCAGAGCCGGGAAGGAGCGGCAGCTTAGGGGCTTCGGCGTCGGGGGACGCAAAAAATTGACGAGCCTGTTTTACATTTCAGCATTCCTGCTGTTGTACGCATACGTGCTGTATCCGGCGTTGCTTTTTGCGCTGTCCGCATCGCGGCTGCAGCGGGACGAGTCAGATGGCGACCGCGACCCGGCGCCGTCGTTGTCGGTGATCGTCGCGGCCTACAACGAAGAGCGGTGCATCGCTCAGAAAATCGAAAATTTTCTCTCGTGCCGCTACTCGGGCGAAGCCGAGTTGATCGTCGTGTCGGACGGCTCGACTGATCGCACGGCAGAAATCGCCGAGTCGATGGCGGCCGCGTCTGCCGCGTCGGGACGGGTGCGCGTCATTCGTCAGCGCGAGCGCCGCGGCAAGGGAGTGGCGGTGAATGCTGCTGCGGAAATGGCGCGCGGCGATGTGCTGGTGTTCACCGATGCGAACGCGATGTTTGCCGCCGACGCGCTCGAGAAGGTGGCGCGGCCGCTGCGCGACAAATCGATCGGATTGGTGACGGGAGTGTCGCACTATCCGGACGAGACGATTGGGTCGGCGTATCAGCGCTACGAGCAAATGTTGAAAGCGCTCGAGTCGCGGCTGGGCGCGGTTGCGGGAGCTGACGGTGCGCTGTATGCGATGCGCCGCGAGTTGTTCAAGCCGCTGGACCCGGCGCTGATTAATGATTTTGTGCATCCGATATTGGTGTCGCTTGCGGGCGCGCAGTCGGTGATGGCGGCCGACGCTTTCGTGATCGAGGAATTCTCGGCCGCGGCCGAATTTTCGCGGCAGGTGCGGATGGTCTCGCAGGCAGCGCTAGTATATTTCCGGCTGCTGCCGGAGCTTGTCGCGAAGGGGCGATGGCTCTCGATATTGGTACTGACCTCACATAAGCTACTGCGTTGGGTGACCGCTCCACTGCTTGCGATCGCGGTAATCGCGACCGTGCCTCTGGCGGGGCGTGACAGAACTTTCGAAATTGTACTGAGTCTCGAGATATTGTTCGCGCTCGTCGCGGCAATCGGGAGAGTCGCGAGCCGGCGCGGCACCGAGGGCAAGGCGACCTTCGCGTACCAGTTTATTGCGTTGAACTGCGCGCAGGCGATTGGCCTATGGCGATGTTTTGCCGGCGAAGTGCCGGTGCTTTGGGAACCGCGCAAGCTGTAGTCGGGGAGATGACTGTAGGTTGAGTGTAGTAGTTTGCAGTGAGAATCTACGGGCGGATTGGGACGACCTGATCGCGCGCTGTGCCGACGCGACCAGCGGCCATCTTTGGGAATGGCGCGAGGTGGTCGGCTCGGCTTACGGCCTCGAGTCATTCTACCTGATGGCGCAGGATGGGCACGGCCGTCCAATCGCGGCGGCGCCATTTGTTTTTGTGCGCAGTTTTCTTTACGGCAGCGAGCTTTCGTCGATGCCTTATATCGATTACGGCGGCGTGTGCCACGCCGATGGGCTGGATGCGGCGGAGCGCGAAGCCGCGGAGGGCGAGTTGATCGATCATGCGCGCGAGCTGGCGACCAAGCTGCGCGCGAAGCGGCTGCTTATCCGCAGCTTGCAGCGGATGCGGCCGCCGTTCGAAGTCAGCACGGAAAAAGTGGCGCAGCATCTGGCGCTCGCGTCGACGCTCGAGGAGCAACAGCGGAGGCTGCCGTCGGAGCGGCGAAACCGGCTCAAGCGAATCGAGAAGTTGGGACTGGCGATCGATGTGAGCGATCCTACCGAGCCGGCGGCGCTCGCAGACTTGTGCGCTATCTATTCGGAGAATCAGCGCGATCTCGGATCGCCAACGCATGGACGTCGATTTTTCAGCAACCTGGTCAGCCGCTTGCGCGAGAGAATCTCGCTGATCCGCGTGCGCCACAATGGGCGCGTGGTTGCGGCGGGACTTGCGATGAATTTCCGCGGTGCGATGACGCTGCCGTGGTCGGGAGCAACGGTCGAGGCACGTCCGGTCTACGCGTCCAACGCGCTGTACTGGCGGGCGATACGCCTCGGAATCGAGTCGGGGTGCCGTACTTTCGATTTCGGGCGGTCGACCGCCGGCTCGGGCGTTTATGAATTCAAGCGGCAATGGGGTCCGACCCCCGTGCAACCGTATTGGAGCACGCTCTATTTGTCGCCACACGCGGCGGCGCCGCGGCAGCGCAAGAGCCTGCAGACTTTCAGCCGGTTGTGGCGCTACTTGCCGCTCGGAGTGGCGCGCCCAGTGGG
>Ga0210398_10000394_pt1 | contig 51236 bp, 41 predicted proteins | sample IncBWC4OmetaG_FD_161047 | JGI IMG/M metagenome (GOLD analysis project Ga0210398, IMG submission 161047) | Forest soil microbial communities from Barre Woods Harvard Forest LTER site, Petersham, Massachusetts, United States - Inc-BW-C-4-O | ecosystem: Environmental > Terrestrial > Soil >...
CGCCACCGCCACCTCCTCCTCCGCCACCGCCGCCACCACCGCCGCCACCCCCTCCGCCGTCGCATTGATCGAAGCGGCGCGAACGCGTGCATGATGGAATCGCGAAGGTTGACTGCCTTCGCGATTCTGTTTTTTCGCTTGAATTAAGGAGAGGCACGCCGCGATTTGTCTAACTCAGTATCCATCGCGATTCCGACCCACAACCGCGCGCGAACCCTGAGTGAGACGCTCGCCAGCCTCAAGGCCATCGCGATTCCCGAAGGCGTGGTCCTCGAATGCCTCGTCATCGACAACGCCTCGACCGACGAAACCCCCGCAGCAGTCGAAGCCGCCGCGCATTCGTCGCCGCGGTTTCCGATTCGCCGCGTCCTCGAGCCGCGGCAAGGCTCGAGTTTCGCGCGCAATCGCGCCGTCGACGAGACGCGCGGGGATTTCATTTTCTTCCTCGATGACGACGCGACGGCCGACTCCGAGTGGCTGCGCGCGATGCTCTCCGCGATCGAGCGGCGCGGCCTCGACGCGGCCTGCGGCATGGTGTTGCCGCGATGGAGCACGCCTCCGCCGCCGTGGCTGGGGCCGCGGCTATGGGTAAAGCTCGCGGTGCACGATCGGAAAGCGATCGAGGCGGCGCCGGCAGATGAAGTCGAGGCGCTGCAGAACTATTTCAGCGCCAACGTAGGATTCCGGCGTTCGGCATTCGACCGCTTCGGGCGCTTTCGCGAAGACCTCGGCGTGGTCGGCAAAAATCCGATGTCCGGGGAAGATACCGAACTGTTCGCGCGCATCATCGCTAATGGCGGCAAAATGGGCTTCGTGCCGGGCGCCATCGTGCATCATCTGATTGGGCCCGAGCGGATGACTCCGGAATATCTGCGGCACAAGAGTTTCGCCTACGGCTTCGGCAGCGCGATTGCCGGCGGCAAGAGCCACAACCGCCTCGACAAGCTGGCGAAAAATCTGGTCCGGATGTACGGCGCGATGCTGCGCGGCGATCGCGAGGCAGTCGTGTACCATCGCCTCGAATGCGCAAATTTTTTCGGTTACTGGCGCGGACGCCTCGCGCGATTACCGCTCGCGACACGAACGCCAACGGAGTAGCTAGTCGGATGTCGAATTCCGATGAGATGGCAACTCAACACCTGGCCGGCAATCGTCGCACTGACTCTGCTGCTCGTCTGCGCCGCCAACGTCGCGCGGGCGCAGATGCCATCCGATGCGATGGGCCTGCCGATTCCGACCACCATCGTGCTGGCCAAACCGACCCCCGGCGAAACCTATCGGGACCGGCTTTTGATAACGGTCGGCGTCGGCCCGACGATCTATCGATTCATCCTCAAAGACGGTTATACCAATCATCTTTACGTCAAATGGGCCAGCATCTGGGAGCAGGTGCGCCTGTCGAGTCCGAACCTGGTAGCGCAGGGCCTCGATTCCGAGAAGTTCAGCGAGGTCGAGCCGGGCACGACGGTGACCATCTCAGGAATGTACACGCCGGAGCAACGCGACTTCGAAATTATCAGCGTCGACCTGGGCGACAGCCGCTTCCGGAAGGACCAGCAACATTATTAGGCCACCGCGGACCCGGCCCACTCGCGCGCTCCCCGAACAAGTGCCTGATAGATGCTTGCTTCATTTTCTTCGGCTCGCTCTGATCGGTCCGAGTTTCAATTTTCGCGAAGGGCCGTCTCTTATGGAGAAAATGCATTTCACCCGGATGGATCAAGGTTCCGATGAGGATTTCCAGATCCTCAAGCGCGTCCATGAACAGACCCTCGCTGATCTGCCGGACCGCCTGATGGCGATGGTTAACGACCTCTCCGCCGATCAGGCCTACAATCTCAACCGCCGCGGCCATAGCCTGCAGGCTGCTACCCGCGCGATGCGCGACGGCGCCGGTGAGGAGCTGATCGTGGTGGCATTGTTCCATGATATCGGCGAAGCGCTCGGTCCGATGAATCATGGCGAGATAGCGGCTTCAATCCTGCGTCCATTCGTTTCCGACGATCACTACAACCTGCTCAAGTATCACGGTCTCTTCCAGACCTATTTTTACGCGCGCCATCTCGGCCTCGATCCCAATGCGCGCGAGCGCTTCCAGCATGAGCCGTGGTATCAGATGACGGTGGATTTCTGCGCCAGGTATGATGAGGTTTCATTCGATCCGGCGTATTCCAACGAGCCGATCAGCACTTTCGCCCCGATGGTGCATCGGGTGCTGAACAAGCCCTGGCTTCCCCCCGGCAAAGCGAACTGAGAGTCTTACCGGACTCCGATGCGAACCCTGAACCCGAGCGGCATCCTCAACGCGTTCCTGCTGGTCTATGCGGGATTGTTTCCCATCATCAATCCGATCGGCGATGCGCCGATTTTTCTCGGGCTAACTCGCCACTGCAGCGAAGACGAACGCAACTCGCTGGCCTTGAAGGTAACCATCAACAGCTTTTTTCTGCTCCTGGGTTCGACGCTGGTCGGATCATATGTGCTGGAGTTCTTCGGCATCACACTACCGGTGGTGCGAATTGCCGGCGGCCTGGTGGTGGCCGCAACCGGATGGAATCTCTTGCAGGCCGATCCCGATGGAGACGAAGAGCAGACCGCGCATAAACCCAAGCATCCAACCACCGCGTTCTATCCTCTCACGATGCCGATCACGGTGGGGCCGGGATCGATCGCGGTCGCCATCACGCTCGGCAGCCAGCGGCCGCGAGTGGCCGATCTGACTGAGCTCGCGATCCTCGGAGCCGCGGCCTTCGCGGGTATAGTGGCCATCACGGTGACGATTTTTTTGTGCTACCGCTTCGCGGAAACGACGATTGGAGTGCTCGGCCAGATCGGGACCGATGTGCTGGTACGACTGTCGGCCTTCATCCTGTTCTGCATCGGCATCGAAATCATCTGGAACGGCTACAGTTCGCTGATGCACGTTGCCGGCTAGCCTCGACTGGTGGTCGCCACGAAGTCCAGCATCCCGCGGCGCAGAATGCCTTCAAGGTAGGGAATCATTTCGAGCTGCGCCAGCTCCGTAAGCGAGATCCATCGCGACTCGATATGTTCGTGCGGCCGCAGTCGAATGTCACGCGCATCGTCGCCGATGTCGCACGCGAAAATCATTTGTAGGTACGGGCCGGCGCTGTTGTGAATTCCGAGCAGCCGTGGCGACGAAATCGCGAGCCCGGTTTCCTCCCCGATCTCGCGCGCGAGGCATTCCTCGAATGATTCTCCAACTGCGAGATGGCCGCCCGGCAGATCCCAACTGCCCGGCCGGTAAGACATCGAGGGCGCGCGCTTCAGCACCAATAGCTGCTCGCCTCGCGCGATCACGCCATGAACTCCGACCCAGAACTGATCTTCCGCCATCGCGATCAACCTAACCGAGTGACAAATGGGGCGCCATCGCGTTTGAGCAAGCGGGGCGCGCCGAAGTAGGATTTCGCGGCAACGGAACCGCAGGGGAGAGCGTTATGGAAAAGTCAGAATTTTATCGCGAGGCGCGCAAGGACCTGACCGGACCGCTGCACGGGGTGCGGGTGATGGACGTTACCACCAGCTGGGCCGGACCGATGTGTGCGTGCCTGCTCGCGGACCTCGGCGCCGACGTGATCAAAATCGAAGCGCCCGACGGCGAAGTCGGCCGGCGGATCACTCCCTACTTGCCGGGCACAAATCCTCCTATCGGTTTTGCGCATGCCACAGTCAATCGCAACAAGCGCGATTTCACCCTCGATATGCGCGCGCCGGAGGGCCGCGATCTTTTCTTGAAGCTCGCACGCACCACCGACATCATCGTGCAGAATTTTCGGCCTGGCACCCTGGACAAGTGGGGCCTCGGCTATGACGACGTGCGCAAGGTGAAAGCGGATATCGTGTACGTGTCGATTAGCGGATGGGGCCAGTGGGGGCCGGATCACGACCGCGTCGGCTACGATCCGATGGCGCAGGCGGCGGGCGGTTTCATTTCCCTCAACGGCGAGGTCAATGGACCGCCGGTCAAGGCGCCAACTTTCCTGTGCGACGATCTCGCGGGACTGCATGGCGCGATCGGCGCGATCGCGGCGCTGCGTCATCGCGATCAAACCGGCGAAGGGCAGCATGTCGATGTCGCACTCCTCGACGCCATGCTGTTTCAGTCCAATGGCTATCCGACGCTGGGTGCAATGGGTATCCCGATGGCGCGGTGGGGTAACGAATTCAGCTTTTCGATTCCAGCCAACATCTATCAGTGCCGCGACGGGCGAATAATCGCGGGCACCCTGCTCGATAGCCATTGGCGCGTGTTCGCGCGACTCGCCGGGCGGCCCGACCTCGCTGACAATCCCGAATTCGCCACGGCCGCTTTGCGCGCGAAGCATCGCGACGAATGCAACGCGCTGTTCGCGGGATGGTGCGCGACGCGAACGGTCGCGGAAGCGGTTGCCGACTGCGCGGCGAACGCCATCGCGTGCGCTCCGATTCGCTCCTATGCAGAGGCGGCGCGTGACCCGCACGTCCTCGCGCGCGACATGATGCAGGACACGGCGCAGGCTGATGGCACGGTCGTTCCGGTGGTGGGACCCGCCGCGAAATTCTCGCGCACGCCGACCAAGGTTCGCACCGCCGCGCCCGCCCTGGGCGCGCATACCGATGAGGTACTGGTCGAGCTCGGCATCGACGCCTCGACCCGGACCCATCTGCGGGAGAAAAAAGTTATCTAGATTTTTTCGGCGCGCGGCCCCAGCCGCCGCCACCGGGAGTTTCGAGGCGAATGCGATCGCCCGGCATCAGACGGACATTGGTTTTCCCCGGCAGCTTTTTGCGCTGGCCCGCGTGCACCAAATAATTCGCGCCGGGCGCGCCGTCGCCGCCACCTGCGAGGCCCCAGGGCTGAGTAATTCGGCGATCGGTCAGCAGGCTGACGCTCGACTCGACCAGGCATTCGATCTCGCGCACCAGTCCGTCGCCGCCGCGCGAAACGCCCCGACCTCCCGAGCCGCGACGCATGCGATACTCGGTGACCCGCATCGGGTAGTAGGTTTCCAGCGCCTCGATCGGCGTGTTCAGCGTATTCGTCATGTGGGTATGGATTCCGGATTCGCCGCGCTGCTCGCGCGATGCGCCCGCGCCGCCCGCGATGGTTTCGTAGTAAGAGAAGTGACGCTCGCGAAAGCGATCGAATCCACCGATGGTCAAGTTCGACATCGACCCGGAACTCGCCGCCGCAATGCGATCGGGCGCCGCGGGTGCCAATGCTTTGAATAAAACGTCGACGATTCGTTGCGAGGTCTCGACGTTGCCGCCGGCAACGGCCGCGGGAGGGTTGGCATTAACGACCGAGCCCGCGGGCGCCAGGACCTTGATCGGGCGCAGCAGGCCTTCGTTGGCGGGAACCTCCTCGGTAGCGATGCATTTCATTACGTAGAAAGTAGCCGAGAGTGTGATCGCGTAGTTCGCGTTGACGTTGCCGCGGACCTGCGGCGCCGAACCGGCGAAATCAACCAGCGCTTTGCCATTGCCGATTTGAATCTTTACCCGAATCGGAATCTGCGTGGTGCCGAAACCGTCGTCGTCGAGGAAATCTTCCGCCGCGTAAATTCCCGCTTTGATTTTGCGCAACTCCGCTTCCATCAGGCGCGCCGAATAGGTCTTCAGCCCCTCCATCGCGGCGGCAAGGGTTGCGCGACCGGACGAATCGACCAGCGCGCGGAATCGATCCGAGCCAACCGAGAGCGCGGCAATCTGCGCCCGCAGATCACCCTCGCGCTCCTCGTGCACGCGCGTATTGGCGAGGAACAACGTCATCACGTCGCGCGCGATTTCTCCCGCCGCGACGATCTTTACCGGCGGCAGGCGGAAACCCTCCTGGTAGATCTCGGTCGCCAGCGCCATCGAGCCGGGCGCCATCCCGCCGATATCCGCGTGATGCGCACGATTGGCCGCAAACGCGAACGGGCGCTTTTCATCGCCGAGAAAAATCGGCGCGACCAGCGTCAGGTCGGGCAAGTGAGTGCCGCCCGCGAACGGATCGTTGAGCGCCGCGATGTCGCCAGGCAAAAGCTCGAGCCGCTCAATTGCGGCTCGCACTGAAAGCGGCGTGGATCCGAGATGGACCGGGATGTGCGCGGCTTGCGCGACCAGCTCGCCACGTCCATCGAACAGCGCGCAGGAAAAATCGTGACGCTCCTTGATGTTGGGCGAGAAGCCGGTCATCCCGAGCACCACACCCATCTCCTCGGCGATCGCGGCGAGGCGATTGTTCATGACCGCGAGAGTGACCGGATCGAGTTTCACGCGCGCATCTCCAGATGAAAGTTGCCGAAATCGTCAACTCGCAGCGCAAACTCGGGCGCGAGGTAAGTGGTGGAACTCAGCTCCACGATCATCGAGGGTCCTCGGAGTTTCGCGCCGGCGCCCAGATCATCTCTCACATAGATCGGTAGGCGTCGAATTTTGTCGCCGACCAGAGTATCGATTTGCGCAACGGGCGCAGGCGATTTTGCACCTTTATCAAGCTTGCGAGGAACCATCGATGGTCCCGGGGCCGAAGCGCGCAGGCGGAGGTTCACCACTTCCACCGCGGCATCCGGCGACGAATGTCCGAAGGTCTTACGGTGCGTGGTATGAAATTCCGCGATGAAGCGGGGCGTGAGCGCAACCTCGAGTTCGTAGGACTGTCCTCGGTACCGCATATCGGCGAAGACTTCATGTTGAATCTTCGCCCGCGATATTTCTTCAGCGGAAAGTTCCCGTGTCGCGCGCTTCATCATCGGGGACGCGCGACGGATCAGCTCGCGATAGTTCGGCGAGGCGTCGCGTATGGTCATCGAATACTCGCGTCCGAGCGGCGCACCCAGCGCGCCCCATGCGCATAGCAGGCCTGGATTTCGCGGCAGCACGATACTACGAATGCCCAAATCGAGAGCCAGCTCGCAGGCATGCATCGGACCGGCACCGCCGAACGCGAGGAGCGCGAAATCGCGCGGATCGAACCCACGCTCGACAGTGATGACGCGAATCGCGCGCTCCATATTGGCATTGACTACGCGAATCACGCCGCGCGCCGCGAGCGCGGGACTGGTATGCATCGCGGTGGCGAGCTTCCCAATCGCGCGCGCTGACCGAGCGGGGAAAATTTTCATCCGGCCGCCGAGGAAGTTTTCTGCGACGATACGCCCGGCGATCAGATCCGCGTCGGTGACCGTTGCAAGATCGCCGCTTCCGTAGCAAGCGGGCCCCGGATTCGCGCCGGCACTCTCGGGACCGACGCGCAGCGCACCACCCGCATCGACGCGCGCAATCGATCCACCACCCGCGCCGACGGTATGAATATCGATTACGGGCGTACGAACCGCGTAGCCATTTTGATAACTCAAAGTGCGGATGCGCGGGCGCCGATCGAACATCGACACATCGGTCGAAGTGCCGCCCATGTCGAAGGTGATGAAGCGATCGGTGCCGATGGCACGGGCAAGCTCGCCGGCGCCGATCACACCCGCGGCGGGTCCGGAGAGAATCGTGCGCACCGGCTCCTCCCGCGCGAGGTCGATACCGATGGCGCTCCCGTTCGATTGCATAACCCGCAGGTTTGTTCCCGCGAGGCGCGATTCGAGGTTCCTCAGATGCAACGACATTCGCGGCGCCACATAAGCGTTGACGACCGTGGTCGAGAGGCGCTCGAACTCGCGATATTCGGACAGAATCCGATGCGACACCGAGACTGGGCGACCCGGCGATTGGAGCATATCCGCAATCGCATTCTCGCTTTTCGGATTCGCATAGGAATGCAACAGACAGATGGCAAAAGCCTCGGCGTTGATTCCTCGCGCAATCGATCCGAGGCGCGACAATTCGGCGCCGGTAAGCGGAGTGGCGATAGTTCCGTCGAACAGCGTCCGCTCCTCGACCCCAAAACGCATCGCGCGCGCAACCAGCGGCTCGGGACGCGAGGGCGACAGCGCGTACAACTCGGAGCGATTCTGCCGACCGATCTCGATAAGATCCTCGAAGCGGGCGTTGGTGAACAGCGCGACGCGCGCACCCTTCCCTTCGAGCAGCGCGTTGGTGGCGACGGTCGAGCTGTAGGTGAGCATCGAAGCTTTCGTCCCGCCCAGCATCTGCGCGAGCCCCTCGATCACCGCGCGCGCTGGATCGCCAGGGGTCGAGAGCGTTTTATGAACGACCAGCTCGCCGTCGACCATCGCAACCAGGTCGGTAAACGTCCCGCCGGTATCGACGCCCGCGATGATTGCCGTGTGCGGTTTTCGTTGGCGCGATCGTTTCACGAAACTTTCAACAGGATTTTGAAGTTCGATGTCCGGGCCGCTTCGTCGAGGGCATGAAGACCATCGTCGAGGGGAAATGTCGCGGAGATCAGGGGACGCGGATCGATTTTTCCCGATGCCATCGCATCGAGGGCGGGGGCGAAGCGGCCACATCGCGAGCCCAGCACCGTGATCTCGTTGATGACCACCGGCGCGAGGTTGAGCGCGGCGGAGGCGGCTGCCGTGCTTTTCAGAATCAACGTTCCACGCGGCCTGATCAGCTCGAGCGCGCGCGTGAACCCGGCATTGGAGCCGGTGCAATCGACGACGACGTCATAACGATCGTTCAGATCTTTTTCATGCTGCGCGGCCAGTCCGATACGCTCCGCCTTCTCCGGATGATGTCCGCCAACGGTCACCGCGTAGCTTTCCGCTTTGAACGCCATCGCGACCAGCGCGCCCAAACGCCCATCGCCAAGAATCAGCACGCGCTGATTTCGCGGAATTTTGATCTGCTCGAAGATTTCATACGCGGCCGCGAGCGGCTCGAGGAACACCGCGATCTCGTCAGTGATGGAGTCGGGAAGGGAAATAAGATTGCGCTCGGGAAGCCGGAGATAGTCGGCGAACGCGCCATCGCGGCCGAGAATTCCGAGCACCGTTCGCTTCCGGCAATGCCTCCCGAGACCATCGATGCAGGCCTGGCACGCCCCGCATGCCGCGTTGATCTCGCCGACCACGCGACGTCCTCGCAGCGCGGGCTTCTGGGTCTCGACCACCTCGCCCACGAATTCGTGACCCGGAATTCCGCGGTAGCTCATGTAGCCCCTGGCAAGTTCGAGATCGGTGCCGCAAATTCCCGCGAGACGAACGCGCATGATAACCTCGCCCGGCGCCGGCTTTGGATAGTCGGTCCGCAACGAGACTCCATTGTCGATTACAATCGCACGCATGTTCGGATTGAATCGCATTGAAACAAAAAAACCGCGAGGCAACCACCCCGCGGTCTTCATTGGATCGATGGAAACCAGTTCAGTCGGATTTGCTGCTCGACGCAGGCTTCGCGCCGGATGCGAGTTTGGCGGGCTTCTCGCTCGAAGGGGCCGCCTTGCCCTCGGAGGTCGAGCTCCCGGTCTCGGAGGTCGAGGTGCCTTTCTCGGTGGCCGGCTTGGATGCCTCGCTCGAGGAGGCGCTACCGTTAGTACCGTTAGCCGTACTCGCAGTATCCGCCGGCGGAGTGGTCTTTTTGGCGTAGTCGGTGGCGTACCATCCGCTGCCTTTGAGCACAAACGAGGTCGACGAAATTTGCCTCTCGACTTTGTTTTTGCAGTTGGGGCACTTCTTGAGCGGCTTCTCCTTGATGCCTTGCATCACTTCGACGACGCCGCACTTGGGACATTTATATTCGTAAATCGGCATAAGAAAACGTTTCGCTAGCGCAGAAAACTACAGCATTCCTTAAGGAGTAGGTAATCACGCGAAGAATCATTGTCAATGAAATCCCGGTGGAGTTCACCTTTGTTTCGCCTCTCCTGATGCGACGAAAACACGCCGCGCGACAACGCCTGGCTCTGCGCTCGCGATTCGCACGACCTTGTTCCGCGAGGCCCCACCGCGAAGGATCGAGACCCGGCTGTGCGGCACCCCGGCGACATTCGCGATGGCGGCGATCAATTCGTCGTTCGCTTTTCCTTTTTCGGCGGGTGATGCGACACCAATGGTGAGCCCGCGGGTGTCGATGCGAACGAACCCGCGACGTTGCGAGCCCGGGCGCGCGACGATATCAATCGTCACAAAATCGAGCCCCACTCTAAGCCAGTGGGGATACGGTGCATCAGGCAAACGGCCCGCCTACGAGGGCTTGCCGAAGAGTCGGCAGTAGAACTTGCTGGATGATTTGGATCCCGAAGATCACCACCAGCGGCGAGAAATCGATCCCGCCGAATACCACCGGCAGGTGCTCGCGGATCCATTCGAAGACCGGCTCAGTCACGGAGTAGAGAAAGCGTACGATTGGGTTGTACGGGTTCGGCTCAATCCACGTCATTACCGCGGCAATTATGACAATCCAGAAGTAGAGATTCAGCAGGCCGGAAATAAAGTACAGCGTCTGAGTGATAAAAACTGTCCAGGCCCCCACGGCGTTGCTCCTCCTAGAAGTTGCGGCCCAGTTCGCGCGAGCGATCCGCGGCCGCATGGACAGCGGAAGCCACAATATCAGAAAAGCCCGCCGCGGCGAATCGCTTGAGCGCGGCCTCGGTGGTGCCGCCGCGTGAAGCGACGATTCGAATCAATTCGGCGGGCGCCAGCTTCGACATCCGCATGTTGTACTCGGCGCCTTCGACCGTCTTGAGCGCCATCCGAATCGCGAGGTCGCGCGGAATTCCCTCGCTCGCGGCGGCATCGGCGAGCGCCTTCACGAAGAGATAGACATACGCTGGGCCACTGCCCGAAAGCGCGGTCACCGGATCGAGCAGCGACTCATCTTTGAGCGCGACCGCGTCGCCGACCGCGAGGAAAATCTTAAGCGCGAACGCCTCATCGGCTTTTGATGCGCCCTTCGATCGCACCAGCGCCGCCATTCCGCGGCCAACCATCGCGGGCGCGTTCGGCATCACGCGAATCACGCGCGCTTTGGCGCCCAGTCCACCAGTCAATCGCGCAATGGTGATCCCGGCCGCGATCGAGATGAAAAGTTTTTCCTGAAGGCGGATCTTCTGCGCGGACGTCACCCCTTGGAGCACCTCGTCGATTTGCTGAGGTTTGACCGCGAGCAGGACCGCGCGCGACTCGCGTATGACTTCGAGGTTGTCGTCGGTGACGGCAATTTTCAGCGCGGCTTTGATTTTTCGGCGCCGCCCCGCATCGACATCCGATACGATGAGGTCGGCCGGCTTGCAAACTTTGCGCTCGAGCAGGCCTTTCGCGAGCGCCTCCGCCATGTTGCCTCCACCGATAAACCCGAGCTTCTTCATTGTGGTCGCTCGCCGAAAATCGCGCGCCCGATGCGCACCATCGTCGCGCCTTCTTCAATTGCCACTTCGAAGTCCTCCGTCATTCCCATCGAAAGCTCGCTTAGCGCAAGCCCCGTAGTCGCGGCAAGCCGATCGCGCAGCAGGCGCAGCTCGGCGAAATACCTGCGCGTGCTTTCCGCGGTTTCAGCAGGCGGCGGAATCATCATCAGACCGGCGATCTCGACCTTGTTGCGCGCCGTATCGATCAACGCTGCGAGCTCACCCGGGGCCACGCCCGACTTGCTCGCCTCGCCACCGAGGTTGACCTCGACCAGCACCCGCATCGGGGGAGATGGACGCGTTCGCGCGATGGCGTCGGCGAGGCGCGCGGAATCCAGCGTTTGAATGATATCGAAGGTGCGCAGCGCGAGGCTGGTTTTGTTGCTTTGCAGATGCCCGATGAGATGCCACGTGGCGTCGCGCAAATCCGTCAGTCCAGCGCGCTTCGACACCGCTTCCTGGACGTAGTTCTCGCCGAAGTCGCGGGCCCCCGCATCATATGCGGCACGAACCGCCTCGGGCGGCTGGGTCTTGCTCGCAAGCACCACTCGGATCGCATCGGGAGCGCGCGCGGAGCGCGGGGCCGCTTGCGCGATGCGCTCGCGAACCTCGCGCAGCCGTCGCGCGATTTCCTCCGCTCGAAGCACTAGAGAATTCCATTCGCGCGCAGCGCGGCGATCACCGCATCGGTGGGCAGTCCCATCACATTGTCGCGCGAGCCATCGACCTGCGAAATGAAGCCGCCGCCGATTCCCTGGATGCCGTAGGCGCCGGCTTTATCGAACGGTTCGCGGGTCTCGATGTAGGCCGCGATCTCCTGCGGCGTCAGCGGCCGGAACGTGACGCGGCTCGCCACCGCCTCGCCGGCGATGATTTTTCCATTCGAGGCGATTGCAAACGCGGTCACCACGGTATGAGTTCGGCCCGAAAGCGCGGTTAACATGCGCGTCGCATCAGGCGCGTCGACGGGCTTTTCGAGAATTTCTCCGTTGCACTCGACCACCGTGTCGGCTCCAAGCACGGTGCGGCCGGGATGCCGATCCGACACGGCGAGTGTCTTTTCGCGCGCCATCCGCAGCGCGTAGTCGCGAGCGCTTTCTCCTGGCGCGCGGACCTCTTCGAGACCGCTTTGCATCACCTCGAAATCGATCTGCGCGCGCGCCAGCAACTCTCGACGACGCGGCGAACCCGATGCGAGGATCAATTTCGATGGGGCGTTCATGGGCGAGAATCAGGTTATCCCGCTCCCCGATCGCGGGCCACCCCAATTGAGAAGCGTGCCGCCATCAGATAACCCAGTTAGAGATGAGTTTGCGGCGCTATCATCTGGTGGTGATGATCCTTGCGGCGGCGGTGGTCGGATGCGGTGCGAGTTCTGACGGTCCGGCAGCGACGTCCCCCGCGGCATCCAACCCGGCCCAGCCAAGCGCACCGATTTCGCAGTTGCCGCAAAACGCGGAATCGCCGCCGCAGTCTTTCCTCGACGGGTACCGCGCCTATCAGAACCACGATCTCGCAACCGCGGACGAACGGCTGGGTTACGCGGCGGAACATTTTCCGCGCCTCGCGGACTATGCGCTCTATTATCGCGGCCTGGCGCAGCGCGATTCCGGAAATCTGTTAACGTCCGCGGCAACTTTCGAAAACCTGATCCGCAGCTATCCCGAAAGCGTCACAATACCCGACGCCGAAGTCGCGCTGTCGGATGTCTATCTTCGCCTGCAGCGCGCGAGTGATGCGGCCGCGGCGGCTTCCAGGGCCATCGCGAGAACCACCGATGCCAAAATCGAACAGTCGGCGCGGCTCGCATTGGCGCGCGCACTGGCAGCCGAAGGAGACGCTCCCCGCGCGTACCATGAGGTAATGACACTGCGCGAAACCTACCCGCGCGGGATTCGCGACGCCGAAGCGCGGAATTTCGCGTACTCGATTTTGGCGAACAATCCTGCCGTCGCCGACGTGAATTCAGTCGAACATCATCGCCAGGAAGCGGCGCTGCTGCTCAAGGAAGGTCAGCCATCGATCGCGCTGCAGGAAATGACCGCGGGCCTCGCGATGACGCCGCCACCTTCGCTGCGGGCGGAATTCATCTTCATGAAAGCGCAAGCGCTGAAGCCGCATCCAGAGGAGGCCGAGGTCGCCTACTCGGAGTACCTGCGCATCGCGCCGACGGGACCCTCGGCGCCCGCCGCGCTCGACGCTCTCGCGCTGATTTATTGGCATCGCGAGGATCGCGATCTCGCGCGTGCCACCTTCGGCAAACTGATTGCGCGATTTCCCCAGAGTCACTTTGCGCCGGGGGCGATGCTCCGCATCGGACGCATCTACGAGGAGGATCACAAGTACGATTTGGCGCGCGCGCAGTATGGAAGACTCATTGCGCGGTATCCCTCGAGCGACTCCGCCGACGATGCGCGTTTCCGGTTGCCATGGAGCTACTATATGACGCATCGCTACGCCGAAGCGGCGGAGAGCTTCGCCGCGATGCGCGCGCATCCGGGCTCAGAGGCCGGCTCCCATGACATGTTTACCTACTGGGAGGCGCGAGCCAAAGAAAAATCCGGTGACAGCGCGGGCGCGCACGCGTTGTACGAGCAATGCGCCGAGAGCATCGAGAGCAACTACTATCCGGAACTGGCGCGGCGCAGAATCGATGCCGCGCTGCCGGAGCTTCCCGCGGCGAGTGCTCCCGACTTGCGCTTCGATCCGAATCTGGCGGCGCCGGCCGGTGCGATGGCTTTTCATGTCGATCGAGTGCTGGCGTTGCGCGAACTTGGTTTGAAGGATCTCGAAGCCGGCGAGTTAAAGCAGCTGGAAACTGATGCCGGCTCCGACCCCCAGTTGCGCAGTTTCGTGCTCGCGGGTCTCCAGTCGGCGGGCGCCTATTACGCTGCAATTGTCGCGGCGAGCAAGCTGGAAAAACGGGGCGCGCTCAGCCATCCGGAGGCCGAGCGTATCCGCTACCCGCGCGCGTACTGGGATCTGATCGCCGCGAAAGCCAACGGCGACGGCCTCGATCCTTACCTGGTAGTTTCACTGATGCGGCAGGAAAGCTGGTTCAATCCCGAGGCCACCTCGGTTTCCGATGCGCAGGGTTTGATGCAACTGCTGCCCTCGACGGCGAGCCGGATGGTGCGCGAGAACGGCCTTCCGGTAGCACAACCCGTCAATCTGTACGACGCCGATATCAACGTGGAACTGGGCACCATCTACCTGAAGCAGCTCCTCGCGATGTTCAATCGCAACGAGATTCGCGCCGTCGCCGCATACAATGCCGGGGAGCACGCAGTGCAGGGTTGGAATGAAAAATTTCCCGGCGACGATGACGAATGGGTAGAAAACATCGGCTACCACGAGACACGCGACTACGTGAAGCGTGTCATCGGTAACAAACGCGAGTACCGGATGCTCTACGGGGGTGGTGTCCAGTCAGCGTCCGCCGCGGGCAAGTAGCTACCAGAAGCGGATGCGGCCGGTATCGACATGGACGAAACCGGTGCGCGGATAGTACCCGACGCCGCCGCCGAACATCGAGATCGCCGCGCGCCGCACGTTGTTGAGCGAGCGCCCCTCGAGGCAAATGTCGATCGCCTTGCCGTCGAGATGCAGGCTGTGGACCGCCACCCCTTCGGTAGCAAAATGTAACATCGCGTTGGTCTTCGGGGTGCGATATCCCGAGATGATTTGGAACGGCTCTCTGGTCGCGAGGCGATGGTGCATGCCCGCCAGCAGATCCAACAGCGCGGGATCGATCGGCTTCACCTCGTCTTCGCGCCAGTCGCGCAGGATGTAGTTAATTTCCTGGAGCGCACCGGGAACGTATTCGCCCTTCGCAAAGTAGGTAGTCTTCAGGCTCTCGCCGGTATGCAGATTGTAGAATGATAGCGAGCGCGAACGCTTGGGAATCACCCGAAAGGCAGCCATCGCGGCGCCTGGAATCAGCGCGGGAACCGTGGCGACGAGCCCCATCTTCAGCAGCTTGCGCCGGCTCACCATCGTCGGCGCGTCATCAACATCCTTCAATCCAGTCGTCCCCATAACTGAACCTATCTTTTCGCCGTCACATCATGAGCGAGACCGTCGTGGCTGTCCACAATCGCCGACGCTGCGGGCCAGTCAATCAAATCCGTGACCTTCAGGCTAGCGGCGATATGCTTCACGTCATCGAGCGTCGCCCCACCGTCCTCGTATATATCACGATCCACTTCCAGAAAAAGACGCCCGTCCTCAGTTTTCGCGAAGAGCGCCGGCTCGTAGATGATCATCCCTGGCTCCCCCTTCGAGACGCGACGGAACAGGTCCTTGATGTTGTCCGGGTCCAGCCGCACACATCCATGGGTGTGATAGCTATAGATGCTGGCCGGCGCATTGGTCGCGTGGATGCCGATGCCGCGGATGCTGGTCCCGATCCAGTAGTTGCCGAGCGGATTGTTCGGCCCTGGCTCGACCCGGGTCTGAACTTCCCTGCCCTCCTCTTCCATCTCGTCCTGGATGTCCTTCGGCACCACCCAGGCCGGATTCTTATGCTTGCTGATGACCGAAAACGAACCGGTCGGCGTCTCCCAGTCGGGTTTTCCTACCGCGACGGGATAAGACGTCACCAATTTCCCATCCTTGTAATAGAAGAGCATCCGCTGCGGCAGATTGACGAGGATCCCGTCGCTGATGTCGCAGGGCGCGATGTGCTGATTGTCGATGTGAACGCTGCGCCCATGTTGCACCAAGGTGAAGCGTGAAATGTGATTCGCGTGCGCGATGAGCTTCGAATCTTCGCCGAGCTTCGCCGAGATCAGATGAACCTCCTGCTGATCGCCGGGGGCGTATTCGAATTCCTTGCCGACCAGCGTGTTGCTGAGGCAGGGAAAATTGCGCATCGCGTAAGGCAGCGGCGTGGGCGTCGCGGTCGGCGTGACGGTTGGCGCTTCAGTCGGGTTGGTGCTCGGCGAGGCGACCGGCGGTGGCGGCGCTGACGGCGCTGGTTGATTGCAGGAGTTCTGACAACCGGGAATCAACAACAACAGAAATACGAAGAACGCGGCAATCGCCGTCGCGCCAGGGCTCCGGATAAGATTGCGGCGGTCGAAGCGATCGGGCGGCGCGAGCATCTGCATTAATGATAGCGGCGCCTGAAACCCGAGTCATGGCGCAGTCGGTCAGGATTACGACTTCTCGAGTTTCTTGAGCGCCTGATCAACTCCCGGCATCCGGCTCGGCAGCCCGCGTCCTTCGATGCGATCGCGAATCAGCCCACCCGCCATAAGCACCATGTGATGCGCGTGCGCATTCTTGATCGCGCTGCGAAAGCCCATCTCATCCTGCGCGCCATTGATGGCAATTTTCAGCATCCGCAAGGTGAAGCGATCGCTTTCCGCAATTCGCGACGCCAGCGCGTTGGTCTCCTCTTCGAGGCGCGCGCGCGGCACCACCATGTTCACGAAGCCCAGCTTCTCGGCCTCCTCGGCCTTCACGAAGCGGCTCTGGTAAAGGATCTCCTTGGCCTTGCGCACGCCGATATCCCATGGAATCGAAAAGTACTGCAGCAGCGAGGGCAGGAACATCGCGTCGTCCGATGCCACCACCAGGTCCATCGCGGCGGCGAACATCCAGCCGCCGAAAATGCAAAACCCGTGCACCTGAGCGATGGTCGGCTTGGTGAGGTCGCGCCACCGCAGGGTCGCATCGATATACAAATCCCACGAACGCTTATGCTGCCCGCGCATCCCCTTCGGGTACGGCCGCGCCAGGGTATCTTGCTTGTCTTCAGGGGTGCCGAGGTCGTGCCCGGAGGAGAAATGCTCGCCCTCGCCCTTGAGAATCACCACCCGGACGTCGTCGTCCTCGTTGGCGGCGGCGAACGCCTGGTCCATCTCCTCGATCATCAGGCGCGACTGCGCATTCTTGTAGCGCGGCCGATTCAGGATCACCCTGGCGATGCGATCGGACTTCTCGTACCTGATGTGCTTATAGGACATGGTTGCTGACCTCGCGCGATATACCAGCCGCGTAGCCCGCGCAGGCCGCGCTTGTCAACCCGCATCCGACAAATAGACGGTATTTGCGCCGTACAGACAGGCGGGTTGATTCGTTGGGCGGCCACCGTTAGCTTGAAACCGGGAGTCCGAATGGGGGAGGAAAATCAGCATCGGAGCAGCATCGAATAGGCGCGCGCGTACACTGCTGCAGGGGCTCGGTGCGTTCGCCCTCTATTGCGCGTTGGCGTGGTTGTTCTTCGGGCGCGGGCTGATCGGGCATTTTTCCGACCGCTACATCGGGCGCGAGGCCGACCCGTCCCAGATGATCTGGCTCATGAAATGGTGGCCCTACGCGATTGGCCATCATCTCAATCCATTTTTAACCAATTACGTATGGGCGCCGGTCGGCTTCAACTTCGCGTGGATGACCTCGATCCCGTTGCCGGCGCTCGCCGCCGCTCCCCTCACCGCGTGGCTGGGCTTGGTCGCGACCTACAACATCCTGACGCTGCTGAGCGCGCCGAGCGCCGCTTTCTGCGCGTTCGTGCTATGTCGGCGGCTCACGGGTTCCTTGTGGCCCTCGATACTGGGTGGATTTGTCTTCGGTTTCTCCTCCTTCATGCTCGGGCAGACGCTCGGTCATCTATGCCTGATCCTGTCGTTTCCGGTTCCACTCGCGGCTTACCTGATCGCGCGCCGATTGGAGGGAAGCATCGCAACGCGATGGTTCATTGCGCTGATGGCGGCGGTTTTGATTGCCGAATTCCTTATCGATATGGAAATGTTCGCGACCGCGTCGGTGGTGGGGGCGCTGGGGCTCGGAATCGGCTGCTGGACGTCGTCCGACGAGGTTCGCGAACGTTTGCTCGGATTGCTCCCGACGATTGCGGCCGCATTTGCAATCTGCGCCGTCGTGGTGAGCCCATATCTCTACTACTTCCTGTTTTTTGAGGGGCTCCATCAGCCGCTCTGGCCATCGGAAAAATTCTGCACTGACCTGCTCAATTTCATCGTTCCGACCCCGCTGACCTTGGCCGGAACGATCCCCGCCCTGGCAAAGCTGACTTCCAGTTTCACCGGAACAGTGATGGAGCGCGACGGTTTCATCGCGCTGCCGCTGATCGTGATTGCGATCGCGTGGGCGCGACGCCATTGGGAGGAACCGCTGTGCAAGGTGTTAATCGGGTCGGCGGTTGTGGTCTCCGTATGCGCGATGGGGCCCTACCTTCAAATTGGCGGCCTGCCGACCGTTCCGCTGCCGTGGCTGGCGATTGCGCATCTGCCATTCCTCGAGCACGCGGTACCGGATCGGCTGATGGTTTTTCCCTCGCTCGCGATGGCGGTGATAGTCTCGCTGTGGATGGTCGATCCGCAAAGCCGTCGCGAGATGAAAGCGCTCGCGGTCGCATCGACGCTGCTGTTGATGGTCCCGAATCCGTCGGCGCGGTTTTGGGCCTCGACCATGCAGACGCCCGCATTCTTTACCGACGGAACTGCGCAGCGATACCTCTCGCGCAACGATGTGGTGCTTACGCTGCCATGGGGGATCCAGGGCCACAGCATGGACTGGCAGGCCGAATGCGACATGTGTTTTCGCAACGTCGCGGGTTGGACCGGAATGGAGCGCTTCGCGGTCCGCCGCTGGCCGATCGCGAACTACCTGAGTGGCTCTCACGACTTACCCGAGCTGGAACTGCAGTTAAAGGCCTTCCTCGCGAACAACTTTGTCAGCGCGATAGTCGTGGATGACTCGGATTCACATGCTGACGAGTTGAACTCGCTCGCCGCGTCGACGGGTCTCGCTCGGAAACAGATTTCGGGCGTCTCCCTTTACGAGGTCCCACCTGGGGCGCTGGCCGACTTCAAAGGGCTGACCGGGCTGGAAATGGAACGACGGGCAACCCGGATTCGCTTCGAGATGGTGCTATCGGCGGCCAATGCGTACCTGGCGGCCGGCAACCCGCTCGAAACCATCAGTCCCAATCGCCTCATCGAGTTGGGCTTTTTGCCCGCCGGCTGGAGGCGCGAGCCTCGAGGCTTTTACGATCTGCTGGTGGTGCCTTGGTCGGATCGTGGTGTCGTCATCGGTGAGCTCGCCTCACCAACGGCACTCCATAGTTTGATCGATAGCTATCGTGGAGTGGCGACCGAAGTTCTCCTACCCTATCCAAAGATCGTTGCCAGCCGAGATTCCGTTCCTATCGGGCGTTTTTTTCAGAACCTCCTGCTCCCTCCCGCAGCAATGCCCGTTGATGGTGAATCGATGGAATTTCTCGGGCTTGCGTTCGAGCGTGAGCAATTACGCATCGCCGCCACAGACACGAGTATGGCGGACGCAAAGAAACTACCGATCAGGGCTTGGTAAGACGGTGAGTCCACACTCACTCTCGGGCGGACCCATCTCGAGCTCTTCAGCGCCCCGAACCGTCGCGTTTATGACGGTCGCGCTATTTGCCTTCACCTACCTGATATTCTCAATTTCTCCGGTCATCGATAGTTCCGATTCGGCGTATTCTATGCTCGTCACTGAGAGCGTCTTACATCACCATAGCTCGCATCTGAATTCCTACCAGTTTCCGGCGCCGATTGCAGAATTGAAGACTAGTACGCCTCCCACTACGGACCCGGCAAATCCTTTGACCTACCAACTCGGAAGGGTCAATAGCAACATTGTATATTGCTTCCCAAATGGTAGCTCCATCCTGTCCCTTCCGTTCGTGGCGATTCTGAACGCGCTTTCGATCCATGCGGCCAGGTCTGACGGCAGATACGACAAAGTGGGCGAAGTCACGATTGAAAAGACCTTATCAGCGTTGCTGATGGCGCTCCTTGTCGGCATAGTGTTTCGAACGGCGCTCCTTCTACTCTCGATCGAAGCCAGCTCGATAATAGCCGTAGGTTTCGCCTTCGGAACGCAAGTATGGAGCACGGCGACGCGCTCGCTATGGTCACACACCTGGTTCATTCTTCTGGGCGGTATAGCGGTCGGTTTGCTTCTAAGCGCCGAATTGAAAGAAAAAGAAATCCCGGCTTTCTTGCTGGCCACCGTCCTTTCGTGGATGTACTTCGTTCGGCCCATGGGCGCGATTCCTATTCTGTGCGTGCTCGTTTATGTCGTTATCTACCATCGAAAAGGATTCTTACCCTTCGCTATCAGCGGTGCGCTTTGGTTTGGAGCTTTCGTGCTCTATTCATGGTTCACCTTCGGGGAGTTGCTTCCGGGATACTACCTGGCTTCGCGTCTTGAGTTTCACGGGCTGTCAACCGCATTAGCCGGGATCATTGTCAGTCCTTCCCGCGGTCTGCTGGTGTACGTTCCAACAATCGTCTTCACCTTCTACCTGATAGCCCGGTACTGGAACCAACTCCCTTGTCGCCAACTAGTCAGATTGTCGCTGGCAGTAATCGCTCTGCACATTGTTTGCGTCGCTGGATACCCTAACTGGTGGGGTGGCGGGTCGTATGGTCCGCGCCTGTCCACCGATCTTCTGCCATGGTTCGCTTTGCTCGCGATCATAGGTTGCGAGGGGGCTAAAAAGTCTAACTGTTCAATCCTGAATGGACCGGAATTCGGGGTGGCCTATGCTCTCCTGTTTCTCTCGATAGCTATCAACGCGCGAGGAGCCTGTTCTGTATATGCTCACCACGTGTGGAATCTGGAAATGGCGATCGATCATCATCCGGAACGCGCTTTCGATTGGTCGTACCCCCAGTTCGCCGCAGGCCTGATCAAGCCGCCAGAATACGTATCCTGGCGATTTCCTTCGCCGCAACAATCCTTAAAAGCGAAGCCGTCGAATAGCCTCGCCCGACAGTAATGATGTCCGGATGGAATAAGAACTTCGAAGCAGTCGGTGCCCTGCCACTGCGCCGCAGAACTTCGGGCGCTACTCCGAACGCTCAATAGAGAGAGCGGTTAGCTTCAGGATTCTGATAGATTTTTTGGAATAGTTCCAGCTAGTGGAGTTCGCGCGGGTGCGCCGGCTTTACGCATGCACGATCCCGCACCACTTAGTCTTGCAACTGCTCGGCGCGAAGCTTCTCGCTGATCGCCATCGCATTCAGCGCCGCGGTCAGGCGCACCGGATAAACCGCGGGATTGGTGAGCGAGCGCTGCCTCGCGCCCAGCATCGCGAACTCCCCCATGAAATGATCGCGCGCTTGATCCAGCGTGGGCGGGACCCCCACCCGGCGGCCATTCTCGAACACCGGCTGCAGCATCGGCGTGATCCTGGAGACCGCGGGCTTGAACTCGCGCGTCACGCTGCTCGGCGACTCATCCACCAGCCCGACCAGGTCCTGCGAATAATGACCGCCGGCGTCGATGCCCCGGAAGACCTGCTTGCGCCCCGGCACGGTTCCTTTCCCGGCCGAGGTCTTAAGGCGCGGGCGGCCGAGGTAGTCGCATAGCTTGTAGGTATAATCGGCGCTGGGAGCGTCGTCGCTGACCGTCAACGCGGTGCCGACCCCGAACGCGTCGATGGGCGCGCCGGCTCGAATCAGGTCGGCGATGCGATACTCATCGAGATTACCGCTGGCAAAAATCGCGATGTCACCGAGACCCTGCTGATCCAGAATGGCGCGCGCCTGGCGGCTCAACTGGTAGAGGTCGCCACTGTCCAGCCGCACCGCCTGTATTTTGATGTCTTCCTTGATGAGCCGCTGGGCGAGTTCCGCAACGTTTTTGACACCTTGCAGGGTGTCGTAGGTGTCGACGAGCATGGTGCTCAGCTTGGGAAACGCGCGCGCGAAATCTTCGAACGCCGCGCGTTCACCCTCATGCGCCATGATGAAGCTATGACTCATGGTGCCGAACACCGGCATCCCGTAGCGCTTACCCGCGAGCAGGTTGGAGGTGCCGCTAAATCCCGCGAGATAGCTGGAGCGTGCGGCGATAAGGGTCGCATCGGCACCTTGCCCGCGCCGCAGTCCGAACTCCACCAGGCGCCGTCCCGAAGCGACGCTGAAACAGCGCGCGGCCTTGGTCGCGGTCAGTGACGCGAGGCCAAGTTGATTAAGGATCAAGGGTTCGAGGATCTGCGTCTCGATGAGGGGCCCGCGCACCTCCATCACCGGTTCGCCGGGAAAGAAGATGCTGCCATCGGCGATGGCGTGCACCGATCCGGTAAAACGCAACTGCGACAGGTGGTGTAGAAATTCGGCTTTGAAGAGGCGCAGCGATTCAAGATAGTCGATTGCTTTCGGATCGAAATGGAAATCTTCGAGGACCTGCAGCACCCGCTCGAGCCCGGCCGCGATCATATATCCACGGCTCGCGGGAAACCGCCGCACCATGACTTCGAAGGAGGCGTCGCCGGTCATCCCGCGCTCGAAAAAGGCCGCCGCCACCGTAAATTCGTAGAGGTCGTTGAGGATGGAGACCTCGTCCGGGTCGAGGCGCAGGTCGATCGGCATTGAGCGAGACTCTAGCGGAAATGGCCGCGTTGCGGGAACTGAAGCATCGTCAACGCTGCGGTTCCGGCGGCTCGGGAGGTTTCGGCGCGGGCGGGGTCGGCGGATTATCGTGCACGATGCGGGTTTCACGCTCGCCTCGATCGCGCATCCAGGCCGAGATCTTCTGGAGCCGTTGATCGACGAGGTGATTGACAGTGCCTGGTTCCTCGATACTTCCGGCGCGGACCCCGGTCAGCAACTCAATACCCGCATCGATGTTGTCGACCGGATAGAGGTGGAACTGGCCGCGCGCGACCGCATCGACGACTTCCGAATCGAGCATCAGGTTGGCGACATTGGCTCGCGGCAGCAGCACACCCTGCGAACCATTGAGGCCGACCGCCTTGCAGACCCGGTAATATCCCTCGACTTTTTCATTGGCGCCGCCGATAGCCTGCACATCGCCATACTGGTCGACCGAGCCGGTGACCGCGAGGTTCTGGCGGATCGGGACTCCGCTCAGCGCGGACAGGAGCGCGTAGATTTCAGTGGAACTCGCGCTGTCGCCATCGATGCCGGAGTACGATTGCTCGAAGCAGATGCTGGCGCTCATCGCGACCGGATGAGCCTGCCCGAAGCGATTGCGCAGGAAGCCGCTGAGAATTGCCATCCCCTTATCATGGGTCGAGCCGGACAGCCGCGCCTCGCGCTCGATGTTGATGACGCCCGCCTGGCCCAGCGCGACGGTCGCGGTGATGCGCGAGGGGCGTCCGAAGGCATACCCGCCGACATCGATGACGGCGAGCCCGTTAATCTGGCCGACCGAAGTGCCCTCGAGATGCACGATCAGCGTGCCATTAGCGATCAGACGGCGAATCTCCTCTTCTATGTAGTTCAGACGCAGCATCCGTTCGCGCAACGCGCGCTCGACATGCTGAGCAGCAACACCGCGGGCGCCTTCGCTATCCGCGAAGTAGGCCGATTCGCGCGCAAGGTCGTCGATGGGCTCCATCACCGCGAGCATACGGGCGCGATCGCCGGCCAGGCGCATGCCGTACTGGACAATTCGCGCGAGCGCATCGCCTTGGAACGGCGGCAGATTCTCGCGGCGCATAAGTTCACCGACGCGCGAGGCATACTTCGCGGCCGCGGTCTTATCGGCGCTGACGATGGACCGAATCTCCGCTTTAACCTTGAACAATTCGGGAAAATCGGTGTCATAAAAATACAACATGTTGTAAAGATACGGCCCGCCCAGCACGAGGACCTTGTTGTGGACCTCGATCGATTCGGGGCGCAGGCCGCTCACCCCGAAAAACGGGAACGGCTCGAAGGTCTCGACCGTCACGCGGCCCGACTTGAGGCTGCGTTTGAGCGCCTTCCAGACGCCCGCCTCGATCACCGCATCCTCCATATCGAGGACGAGAAAACCTCCATGCGACTTGATGTATGAGCCGCTGACGATGCGGGTGAAGTTGGTCCCGGAGCGACCGAGCGGATCGATCCAGCGCTCGATGGTGCCGAAGAGGTTGCGATAGGTGGGCGCATCCTCGTTGACCACCGGGGCGCCCTTGGTCTCCGAGTTGTCAACCATAACGTTGACCTGGTACTCGAACCAGCTACGGCCATCTTCAGGCGTTTGCGGCATTCCCGGAACGGGCGGGGCCTGCCGGCCTTCGGTTTCGCGAAAGCGATCGAGGTTGTCGAGGATGTGCTCGCCGACGCGGTCGAGGTATCCGGCGACCGCAGGATTTTCCAGTTGCCCCTTGATTTCGGCGATCAGCGGATTGACCAGGCGCGCGGCAAACGAGCGCTCGATAGTCCGGATGTCCTCGACCAGTTCACGCATCAGTTCCTGTTGCTTGAGAACGACGCCGCCAAACTCCTCCTGCAAGGTGACCTGGGCCCTCGCCATTTGCTCGCGTTGCTCGTCGGTCTTTTCCTGCATCGCCTTGTTGAGCACCTCGGGCGACTCAGGCATTTTGCCTTCGATGAGCGGGACGAAGATAACCTGGCCGTTGGGCGTGGTCTGAATCGCAAAGCCCTTCTCGCGGGCCTTCTGCTCCAATCCACCGAAGAGCTCCTGCGCGCGTTTGTTGTATTTCTCGCGCAGTGCGGAGCGTTCCTGATCGAAGTCTTCGCGCCGGAATGCCTTCGGCAGTTGCTCGAGGATGGAACTTACCAGTTCGTTCATCCGATCCCGCAGCTTGGGACCTTCCCCTGGCTTCAGATAGAGCGCGCATGGCGCCTCGGGAGTGCGGAAGTTGTGCACGTAAACCCAATCGCCCGGAGTCGGCATCGAAGCGGCTTTCTCGGCCAGCAGCTTCATCACCGATTCCCGCTCTTCGCGTGAGCGCACCCCGGAGACGAATACGTTGTATCCGGGACCGCCGACGCCGATTGCCATCCGGATTGCGTTGAACGCGCGGCCCTGGCCAAGAAGTTCCTCGCCCCCGCCATTGTGCGATGCGGCGAGCAATTCATCGGGAGTCAGCGGCGGCGCGCCGCGCAGCTCGGACGGTGGTAATTCGATCGGCTGCGGCGCGGCCTTCAGTTCGGCTGCTGTTTCTGCGGGCGCGATGCGCGAGTCTCCGGCGGCGGTGTTATCAGGCATGGAGAGGATCTCACTGGAGAGCGGACGGACGCACGCTCGTTAGTTGTTGACTTTGATTCGTTTGGGTTTTTGCTTCGGGACCATGACCACCAGAGTATTGTCGGTCCAGCGCGCTTCGACCGCTTCGGCCTGGATCGGGAGCGCGAACGAGTAGGCACTTTCAAACATTCCCTCGGGGCCGGCGGGAGCGCGGACGCTGAGCCGCTGACCGGCGACCTCTATTTCGATGCGGGTGGGATCCACGTTAGGCACCGCGACCCGAACCTCGTAGCGATCGGGATGATCGAGTATCTCGGCCTTCTCAAATTCGTCCCGCTCCGATGAGCGGCGCCATCGGGAGATCAGCATCTCGTCGAAGAATTCGTCGAGCGCCCGCTCAAAATCCTCAACGCTAATTCCCGCTCGTTTCGCCATGGGCAAAATCCTTGCGCCAATTCTAATGCCTCACCTGCGTGTCGGTCGAGGCTGCAAGCGCGATTTGGCGAGAACGCCATCACGAGGTGAAGAATCGGTTTCAAAGGAGGCCAAACCGTCGTTCCCGAATCCACCCGGCAATTCAGAGGAACTCGCGACAGGTCTTTCCGTCAGGGCCGTTCGCGAACGCCCCGCTGAAGTTTGATCGCGCAAAGCGCATCGATCCTGCATCTCCGCGAAAGTGTGAACGATCCAACCTTTGCCGAAAGACCGCTTGCCTCGATAGAGGCCGCAACGCTATGGTCGCCTTCGTGGCGAACTTCACCAAGATCGTTTCCGCGACCGACTTTTCCGAGGACTCAACTCTGGCGATCGGCTTTGCCGAAGAGCTCGCGCGACGCTTCGGGGCCGAGATCATCCTGCTCCACGTCGACCAGGCACTCCCACCGGTTATGGTTTCGCCTGAGATCGGTCCCGTGATGGATGTCGGCGCGATGACGAGAATTGGCGAGGAACAGCGCATGCTCGCGCAAAAGGAACTCGACAAGATCGTCAACCGCATGCGCGAGTCGGGCCTCAAGGCGCGCTCGCTGCTGAGAGTTGGCTCGCCCTTTCTCGAAGTAATCCATGCGGCGCAATCCGAAGGCGCGGACCTGATCGTGATGGGTACCCATGGCCGCACCGGCATCGCGCACGTGCTGATGGGCAGCGTGGCCGAGCGCGTAGTGCAGAAGGCGCATTGCCCGGTGCTCACGATTCGCCACCCCGATCGCAAGTTCAAGCATCCCCTCGACAAATAGCCGCGCGGGAACCCTGCGAACTATTTTCCCTTGAAGCGCGGCGAGCGCTTTTCGATGAAGGCTTTGACGCCTTCGGCGAAATCCTCCGACCTGGTCATCACCTGCACCGCGGCGTCATTGTCCTTGATCGCGGTCGCGAGGTCGGTAAAGAGATGCTCCCATACCATCTTCTTCGCTTGCGCCACGCCGAGCGGTGAGCACTTGCTCGCGATGTGGCCGGCGACTTCACGCGCGGTTTCCATCAGCTTGTCGTGCGGCACCACGCGATTGACCAGGCCGATCGCGAGCGCCTCCTGCGCATCGACCAGGCGTCCGGTGATGGCAAGTTCCATCGCGCGAGTCGCGCCGATGATGCGCGGCAGCATCCAACTGGAGCCGTGTTCGATCGCCAATCCGCGCTGGGTGAAGATGAGTCCCATCCGCGCCTTGTCTGATGCGAGGCGAATGTCCTGGTAGAGCGCGAGCGTGAAGCCCATCCCTACGCAGGCGCCATTGATCGCGCCGATGACGGGTTTCTTCAGCGCCATGGCCCACGAGTACTGTGTCCGATAATCGGGCCGCGTGCCGGCGGGCAAGTCATCCTTAGGAGCTGAAAACGCGGTGCCCGCCGTCGCGCGTCCCTGTGAGATTTCGCTCAGCCCGCCCATGTCGGCGCCCGCGCAGTATGCGCGACCGGCCCCGGTCACGATGATCGCGCCGATGTTATCGTCATGATCCGCATCGAGCATCGCGTGGCGCATCTCGGCGCCCATTCTCGCGGTCCACGCGTTCATCTTGTCGGGCCGGTTCATGGTCACGGTCGCGATTCGATCGGCTTTGTCGTAGATGATGTCGCTGAAATCCATAGTTAGCCTCCGGCGCGTCGTCGCCAGCTTGTATTCGGCGGTTAAATCAAAGAGCCCGATCAAAGCATCACCTGATGACGATGCCAAACGGAAAATTTCCGGGCCTTCTTTCCAATCCCGGCCGCGACTGTTAGGTACTGACGGTGGCCGAAACTCGCATCAACGTCAGCCAGGTACGTTGGTTCAGCAAACCTGGTCTTCTGAAGCTGATCCCGTCCCTGTTCAGCGCGACCATGCTGGTCGTCGTCGCGCTTCCCGCGCGCGCTGAGCAAGCGAGCAAGGCGATGGTGGTCTCGGAGAGCGCGTTGGCTTCCGAAGCGGGACTCGCGATTCTCAAGCAGGGCGGAAACGCAATCGATGCGGCCGCGGCAACCGCGCTGGCGGTCGGCGTTACCAATCCGGCCTCGTGCGGGATCGGCGGCGGCGGCTTCATGCTGATCTACATCGCGAAAGAAGGAAAATTTTACGCGCTCGATTATCGCGAAACCGCGCCGCATGCCGCCAGCGCCGACATGTACTATCGCGATGGGCGACCCAACGAGGAACTCGCGAAGGTCGGGCCGTTGGCGGTCGCGGTGCCGGGTGAGGTGGCGGGAATGGACGCCGCGCTCAAGCGCTTCGGCACCATGAAGTTTCAAGCAGTCGCCGCGCCCGCGATCAAACTCGCACGCGATGGCTTCCCGCTCAGCGAGCATCTTGCGGGTGAGATCAAATCCAACACCGCGATGCTGGCGATGGACCCGGGGCTGAAGGAAGTTTTCCTGAAGGACGACGGCAGTGCGCCCGCCGCCGGCGACCAGATCTATGAAAAGAAACTCGCTGACACGATGGAGCGCCTCGGCAACATGCCGGTCGCGAAGTTCTACGATGGCTCGGTCGGCAAGGAATTTGTTTCGTATCTGCAGGAGCATGGCGGCATCATCACCGATGACGATTTGGCGGATTATCAGCCTCTTTGGCGCGACCCGCTCCATCGCGCCTACCACGGGATGGTGGTCTACGCGATGCCGCCGCCGTCGTCAGGCGGGGTAGTCCTCGAGATGCTCGGAATGCTGGAGCCGGGGCATCTGCCCGGGCTGGGGCTCAATTCGCCGCCGTACCTTGCGCGCCTGATCGAGGTGATGCGCCAGGGATTCCTCGATCGGTCGCTGTATGCGGACCCGGTCTACATGCACGTGCCGCTCGACATTCTGCTATCACCCCAGCATATCGACGAGGCGCGCGATCGCGCACTGCATCAGAAGAGTCCCGCAGATACCTCCGCGGAAGCGCATGACCACGGCACCTCGAATCTATGCGTCGTCGACGAGGCGGGTAACGTGGTCGATATCACGACCACCATCAACACGGTTTTCGGCGCCAAGATGACGGTGCCGAAACTCGGCATCATTTTAAATGACGAAATGGACGACTTCTCAGTCGCCCCGGGGGTTGCGAATGCCTACAAGCTGGTGGGCGCCGACGCGAATTCGATCGCGCCCGGCAAGCGCCCGCTCTCCAGCATGACTCCAATCATCGTGATGAAGCAGGACCGGCCGGTGCTGGTGGCGGGAGGTTCGGGCGGTCCGACCATCATCAGCGGGGTGCTGCAGGTCGCACTCGGGGTGCTGGATTTCCGTTGCACGGCGGAACAGGCGGTGGGCAATGCGAGGCTGCATGAACAAGGGATGCCGGACGTGGTGGCGATTGAAGAGAAGATGCCTCAAACGACTCGCGACGCGCTGGAACAGATGCGCTACAAGCTGCGAGTCGTTCCACAGCTAGGCGCGGTAAACGCGATCACGATCGCGCCGGGCAGCCTCCACGGCGCCTTCGATCCGCGCAAGGGCGGCGGCGCCGCGGGCTACTGACGCGGCTGAAATTCGATTTATCCCGCCGGCTCCCGCCTGTACAGTTGTCGATCGTGGCTGAGGAGGCATCGAGCGCGGCGCGCACCGAGCATCACGCGACTGAAGCGACCGCGCGGTGGCGCAGCATCGAAACGCTCGCCGTGCCCGTGGTCTTCGCCATCGCAGGGCTGATCTTCTTCTTTCATCTCGGCGCGTACGGATTCTGGGAGCCCGACGAGGCGCGCTACGGCGAGATCGCGCGCGAGATGCTCGCGATGCGCGACTACGTCGTGCCGCATCTCAACTATGTCGCGTACGTCGAAAAGCCGCCGCTGCTGTATTGGCTGACCGCGCTATCGTTTCGAATTTTCGGGATCAGCGAGTTCGCGGCGCGCCTCGTACCCGCGATGGCGGCGCTGCTCGGCGTAGTTGCGACGTTCATTTTCACCGATCGCGCGCTGGGACGGCGGCGGGCGCTGATGGCAACCGCGATCCTCGCCACCGCGCCGCTCTATGCGGTGATGGCGCAAGTGCTGACGACCGACACGCTGCTCTCGGCGCTGACGACGATCGCGATCTTCGCGTTCTACCTGCATTACCGCGACGGCGGGATTTGGTGCTGGATCGGCTACCTCGCGATGGGGTTCGCGACGCTGACCAAAGGGCCGGTCGGGATCGCATTGCCGGCATTGACGATGCTGGTTTTCCTGTGGTGGGAGCGCGCGCTGCGAGGTTCGATACGCCGTTTTCATGCGATCGCGGGCGCGCTGCTGGTATCAGCGATGGTCGCGCCGTGGTTCGTCGCCATCAGCATCCGCGAGTCGGGCTTCCTCGATTTCTATTTTGTCGGCGAACATCTGCGCAGGGTTTTCGATTCGTCGTTCAGTCACGGTGAGCCGTTTTATTTCTATGTCCCGGTGATCCTCGGCGGATTGCTGCCATGGTCGCTGCTGGTGCCATTTCTAACCTGGCGCAAAATGGCGCCCAATCCGGCGCGGCGCTATTGTGTGATCGCGGCGCTGGTGATCGTCGGAATATTTTCCGCGGCGAGCGGCAAGCTGATCCCTTACATCATCCCGGCGCTTGCACCACTGGCGGTCTTGCTTGCCGATGGAATCATCGCGTGTGCATGGCCCGATGAATCACGCGCCTTGCGCTCGCCCGATTCTCGAATTCTGATGGAATCGGGCCCGTTGCTCGGACTCCTGGGCGCGGGAATTATTCTGGCCGCAATGGAGGCCGCATCGTTTCGCACCCCGTATCCGATGCTGTTGCAACCGGAGTTGTTTGCAATCGGCGGAATCCTGGTGTTTGGCGGGGCGATGACGACCATCGCGTTTTCCGCGCGACTGACCGGCGCCGGCCTGTCCTTGATCGTTATCACGCTGACGGGAGCGCTGTGCGCGGCGAGTTGGGCGAGGCTCGCGGCGGAGCCGCTGCGCTCCTACGCGAGTCTGAGCCGGGCGGTTGCCGAACGCGCGCCGAGCGCGAAAATCATCTGCTACCATCGCTACGTGCAAGGATTGCCCTTCTATACGCGCCGCCGCGTGATCGTCGTCGGACCGCTCAGCGAGTTGCGGTTCGGGGCGGAGCACGCCCGCGATGCGAGCGACTACTTCTTCACCTCCGACGACGACCTTCTGCGTCTGTGGAACCAGCCGGGAGATACCGTACTCGTACTCGACGCCGGCGACTTGACGCGATTGAAAGGTCGGCTGGGAAATTTCACGCTGCTCGCGGTCGAGCACACCAAGCGCGCGATCGTGAATCATGGAGAGCAGCTTGCCCGCGAATGAAACTGCGGTGCGGCCCTCGCATCGGTATCGCGCGTTCGCAATTCGAATCGGGCTGGGCGTCGCGATCATCGGATTCCTGCTCTGGCGCTTCAATGCTGGACCGGCGCTGCGCAGTCTGGCGCGCGAGCGAATGGTGTACTTCGCGGTGACGGTCGCGCTCTATCTGATCGCGCAGTCACTATCGGGGTGGCGATGGCAAACCCTCGCCGCGGTGTTGAACCTGCATGCGCCGGTTTCCGAATGCGTCCGCTATTACTTCATCTGCATGTTCACCAACGTGTTCGTTCCCGGCCTGATCGGCGGCGACGCGGCGCGTGCGTTCTATCTCGGGCGCAAATATGGAAAAACCGCTGAAGCGATCGCTTCGGTGGTCGCGGATCGAGGTTACGGATTGCTCGCGCTGTTCGGGTTCGCCGCAGCGATCGCGCTGACGCTGAATCATGGAACGCTGTCAACTAACGTGACCAACCCGGTGGTGGCAATCGGCATCCTGGCCGTGGTGGGGTACCTCGCTTCGCCGTGGATCGCTCGGCTGATTCATTTGACGCCGCGCCCGATTCGCCGAATGCTCGGCATCGTTGCACCATATCTCCATCGCCCGGCGACGGTGGCGCCTGCGATAGTTCTGTCACTGATTCTCCAAGCCATCCTCGCCACCTGCCAATTCGTGCTCGCACTCGGGATGGGCCTGCATCTGCCCCTTGCGATGTTCCTCCTGATTGTCCCGATAGCCGGTGTGCTCGCGGCCCTGCCGTTGACCCTCAATGGCTTGGGCTTGCGGGAAACTGCCTATCTCTATCTGTTCGGGATGGCTGGAGTTAGCCGCGAGGACGCCATTGCGCTCGGTTTGCTCTATTTCGCAGCCACGATGGTCGGCGGATTGGTGGGCGGAATCGCATTCGTCACTACCGAGGTTCCGACCCCTCGAACTGATATGGACACGACGCTGACGAACGTTGATTGAGGCCGCGACAAACAGAATAGAACGATGTGCCGGTTTGAAAAGGAGCTCCTCTGCCCATCAAATTGACTAACACAAAGATCTTCAGATTAGAGACTGGTTAATATTGCGAATGGTTCGGGTGGTTTGTATATTGTGGGCCTAACCAATCGGACAGGCATCATCGTTGATGCTGGAGATTAGCTGAATAGATATGGATTTCATGAAGACCATGTTTCTCAACCCGCCTTCCTACGAGGATTTCGATGGAGGCGCGGGTTCACGATATCAGGCCACGCGCGAGGTCTGGTCGTTCTGGTACCCGACGTGGCTGGCCTACCCGGCCGGCATGATCCCCGGCGCGCGCCTGCTCGACGCTCCGCCCCATAATTACACAGTCCAGCAGACCGTCGATGAAGCAAAGAACTACGACCTGGTAGTGATTCACACTTCCACCCCCTCGCTGCGGATGGACGCGCGCACGGCAGAATCGATCAAGGCGGCGAATCCAAATTGCATCATCGCGTTCGTCGGAGGCCATCCAACTGCGCGACCCGAAGACGTCCTCAAGATTTCGAGCGCCATCGATATCGCGGGCCGCAAGGAATTCGATCATTCGATGGTCGAGGTTGCGCAAGGGATGGATTGGGCGCAGATCGGCGGCATCAGCTATCAGCGCAATGGCGCGATTCAGCATAACCCTGATCGCCCGATTCTGACCGGTGCGGAGCTGGACGCGCTGCCATTCGTGACCGAGGTCTACGAAAAGAATCTCGACTATCTGAAGTACAACAGCCCCTATTGCCAGTATCCGTATGTGTCGATGTACACCGGACGCGGATGTCCGGCCAAGTGCACCTTCTGCCTGTGGCCGCAGGTGACGCAGGGACATAGCTATCGCACGCGCAGTCCCGAGAGCGTTTACGAAGAAGTCTCGCAGATGAAGGCGAAGTTTCCGAAGATGAAGGAACTCTTCTTCGATGACGACACCTTTACCGCGGATCCGGCGCGCGCGCGCAAGATTGCCCAGTTGCTCAAGCCCCTCGGCATCACGTGGTCGACCAACTCGCGCGCCAACGTCGACTACGAGACGCTGAAGATCCTGAAGGACGGCGGTCTGCGCCTGTTCGTGGTTGGTTACGAAACCGGCAACGCGCAAATTCTCAAGAACATCAAGAAGGGCGTTGGTCTGGAACGCGCGCGCCGCTTCACCCGCGATTGCCACGAGATCGGAATTCTCATCCATGGCACCTTCATCCTCGGTCTCCCCGGCGAGACCCCGGACACCATCCAGGAATCGATGAAGTTCGCGCGCGAGATGGATTGCGAGACGATCCAGGTATCACTCGCGTCGCCGTATCCGGGCACCGAGCTTTACGACTACGTCGAGAAAAACGGCTACCTCGCGGTCAACCCGTTGCTCGATCAGGATGGCTATCAGAAGTGCACCGTGGCCTATCCGGGTCTCACCAACGACGAGATCTACGGCGCGGTGGAGAAGTTCTATCGGAGCTTCTACTTCCGTCCCAAGTATATTTTCAAATCGATTCGCAAGATGGCGACTTCGGCGGAGGAAACCAAACGCCTGCTAAAGGAAGGCGCGCAGTTCCTTTCCACCATGCGTCAGCGGCGCCATCAGCTTCGCGACAATCCAACCGTCGCATCAGCCTAGGAGAGAAAGCAGCGACCATATTCGCGACGTAACGATGAAACTGCTCGTCCTCATTTCGGAATTAGGCGTCCTCGTATCGACGATTTATTACCTGGCGGCGATTGTCGCGGGGCTGCTCTTTGCTCATCGCAGCAATACCGCTCCGCCACCGCTGCCGAAGATTCCGCCGCGCGTCGCAATCCTGAAACCGCTGCGCGGGGTGAGCGAACATCTGCGCGAGAATGTCATCAGCTTCCTCGAGATCGCATATGCCCGAGTCGAGTATATCTTCGGCGTCGCGAGCTACGAGGATCGCGCCATCGACGTGCCGGTTTCGTTACGAGCTCCGTACCAATTCGCAAACATGACGGTCATCGTCGGCGACGAGCCCGGGTACTGCAATCGCAAGGTCGCCAAGCTGGTCAAAATGGCCGGCCGCGCTGCGGACAAGACCGATATTTTCGTGCTCAGCGATGCCGACATCTCGGTCGAACCCGATCACCTCAAGCGGGTGGTTTCCGAACTCACCGCGAATGAAAAGATCGGCCTCGTCACCTGCATCTATCGGGGACGGGCTTACGCCAGCTTCGCCTCCAAGATGGAGGCGCTCTTCATCAACACCGACTTCGCGCCGCAGGTGATCCTTGCCGAAGCGCTCGAACCGATGCACTACGCGCTCGGCGCGACCATCGCGGTGAAGCGCGAGGCTCTGCAAGCGATCGGCGGCTTCGATGCGCTGAAAGATCTTTTGGCTGACGACTTCCATCTCGGCTCCAAAGTTTCTGCGGCCGGTTACAAAATCGAACTCTCCAGTTCCATCGTCACCGTCGCTTGCGAGGATCACGACTTCTCGAGTTTCTGGAGTCATCAATTACGCTGGGCGCGAACCTATCGTCAGGTCAGGCCCCTCAGCCTCGCGACGATCTTCATCCACGGCCCGTTCTGGGCCCTGGTGTACATGGTGGCGAGCCGCTTCTCGTTTCATGCGTTCGATGTGCTCGCAATGGTTCTCGGGTTGCGCATGTTGATGGCGACCATCATGATCGGCAAAGTTCTCAAGCAGCCACAACCGCTCACTGACGCGCTGCTGATACCCTTCAAGGACCTGGTCATGACCGCGATTTACTTCGCCAGCCTCACTGGCAAGACCGTCAAATGGGGCGGGCGTAAATTTCAGTTGCTGCCGGGCGGCGTGATGCGCGAACTCGCCTGACGCTTCAGCCTCCCAGAGTTACCCGCAGAGTCATCCCCGATGTTGATTTATCTCGTGCTTGGATTCCTCGCGAGCACGCTGATGGCGCTCGGCCTGCTGATAATGAAGAGCCGCGCCACCTCGCTGCCGGATGCGCGCGGGACCCGCGTTGTCAGCGGTGTGATCGCATGGCTGCGCGATCCGCGGTGGACGGCGGGCATGTGTGTGCAGATCGCCGGCTGGGCAATGTATGTAACCGCGGTATCCCAGGCGCCGATCTCGATGGTCGCGGTGATGATGCAGGGCGGCATCGCGCTGTTCGTGATCTTTTCGGTGGTCGTCCTCGGCGAACGGGCACGCCCGGCCGAATGGGCCGGTATCGTCGCCATCGTGGTGGGAATGATCCTGCTCTCGATGTCGCTTTCGGCGGGCGCCTCGCAAGGCGCAATCGACGGGCGCGTAGTCATCGCCATCTCGATCGCGTTGGCGCTGGTAGCGGCGGCCTGCTTCACGCGGCCGCGTCTGGCCCAGGGCGGTATCGCGCAAGCGGTCGGTTCAGGAATCGCTTTCGGACTGGCCGGCATCTTCACCAAGGCGATGACGGACACGTTTGAGGCCAGCAGCGCCCACCTCGTCATCCGCGTGATCAGCGATCCCTGGAGCTACGCGATGCTGGCGGCAAATCTTGCCGGGATGGTGATGCTCCAGAACTCGTTCCATCAGGCGCGCGGAATCATCACGATGCCACTCTCGGGAGCGCTCTCGAATCTGGTGCCGATCGCGGGCGGGATGTTGGCGTTTGGCGAGCGGCTACCCAGCGATCCCCTCGCCGCGACGATGCGCGTAGCGGCCTTCATCCTGACCATCGCGGCGAGCACGACTCTGGCGGTGTCCGAGGAAGAGAAATTGGTAAGCGCCCCGGTGCCGGTAAAGAGCGCAAAGCTTGCCAGTTGAATCTTCGCCCTACTGCATCCAAATTGTTCCAAATTGAAGCATTCTGATACAGCTCGATAACATTTGGGATGCAGCTAACCTAACTAACGTAAGGAAAGTGCTTGAGTTTTCCCACGGCACGATTTTAGCTCTCTATAGGACAAAACGTCCTGGTGGAAGTTGTTCGAAGACCAACCGTTGCGCGAGTTTCTGGCGGGAACCTCGCAACGGTCGGGGGGAAAAAGGGGAACCGCTGAGGCGGGGATATAGATTGGCGACGAGACCGGGGGGACTCGTCGCCGTCTTGATTTTTGGGCGCCGCGATTTCAGAACGTCGGCTAGAATCTCGCCTTCGGCACCTTCAGACCCGGCACCTCGGCGCGAGCCTTGAACACCGTCCCTTTCTTGTTCGCATCCTCAGTATTGTCCGCCGTAACGATGTAAAGGTCCTGCATGTCGCGCCCGCCGAAGACCAGGCTGGTCACCATCGTCGACGGCACCTTGATGCGTTTCTTCACCGTCGCGTCCTTACCGAAATGCACCACCTCGCCGGCGCGCACAGCTGCTACCCAGATGCCGCCCTCGACGTCGACCGCCATCCCATCGGGCCAGCCCTCGGGCAGCTTCGCGAAGATGCGGCGATCCTTGACCCCGCCGTCCGCCGCGACGTCGTAGACCCAGACCGCCCCGGTCGGCGAGTCGCTATGGAAGAGCTGCTTGCGGTCGGGGCTGAGCCCCATGCCGTTGGTCACCTCGATACCATCCCATAGCTTGGTCACCTTGCCCGGTGGATCGATGCGAAAGAGGCTGCCGGGAATGGGTTTGTTGTTGCTCAGCGGATCGAAGTTGATCTGCCCGGTGTAGACGCTGCCGTTGTCGTTGGTGGTGAGATCATTGAAGCTGCACGACTTCCCTTCCCATTCGGTGAAGAGGCCGCGGCTGTTGCCGGTTTTTTCATCGAAAAGAATCAGGCCGCGGCCGGTCATGACGATGCCGCCGCCCTCATTGAACATCATACCGCCGACACCCTTGCGCTTGGGCACGACGGTGTCGACTTTGCCGTTGGTATTGAGGCGATAGACACCGCCGTTGGGTACGTCGGTGAAGTAAAGACGATCCTGCTCATCGACGCGCGGCGCTTCGAGCAATCCGAAACCTGACGCGAGGGTGGTGAATTCCATGGCATGGTCCTCCAGCGCCTTGCTTACCACGGTTCGCCCGATGCGGGCGAGGGAGATTGCTAGGTTGAGAATGGATTCGCGGGTGACAAGCGACCGCCCGGCAACGGTGGCGGCATCGGTGGATTAGGATCGCCGGGACCCTCATTGGTATCGATCAAACCGACGTGTCGATGAAAGACGTAAACCAGGGTGGGCTGAAACACTCGGGTGAGGAGCGCGATCGAGGCCGCACCGCCGATTACCACGATCGCCAGGGGCCGCTGCGTCTGCGCACCGATACGGTGTGAGAGGGCGGCGGGTAAGAGTCCCAGGCCGTCAACCAGCGCGGTCATCATGAGAGCGCGGAAGCGGCGATCGGCGCCCATCACGATCGATTCGAGTACCGAATGGCCCTGCGCATAGAGCTCATGGATGTAGAAGTTCAGCAGGATTCCATCCATGATTGCGATCGCGAAGATCGAGACAAAGCCAACTGCGGCCGAAACGCTGAACGGGGTGCCGGTTATCACCAGCGCCAACACGCCGCCCATACAAGCGAGCGGGATCTGCGCCATCAGAATCAGCGTATTCACCACCGAAAGTGTAGCGCCATACAAGATTCCCATAATTATGAGCAGCGCCAGCGGTATGACAACCATCAGCCGGTGATTGGCGGCCTGTAACTCGCCATACTCACCTACCCACGCTAGATGGGTGCCTTCGGGAACCTTGATTTGACTTCCAACCCTGGACTTCGCTTCCGCGACCGCGCTCTGAAGGTCACGGCCAGTCACCGAAAAGCGCACCGGCACATATCGCTGTAGATCCCCGCGGTAGATGAACGCCGCGCCACTTTCCGCATCGACGTGAGCGATTTGTCCCAGTGGGACATTGCCCCCGGTCGGCACATTGACCCGGATGTTCTTCATCGCCTGGATGCTCTGCCGGTACTGGGGCTGCCATCTCACCACCAGTGGGAAGCTCATGTCGCCCTCCAGCACCTGGGTCGCAGTCTGGCCGCCGATCGCCGCCTGCACGATGGCGGAAACATCCCCGGTATTGAGTCCAAAGCGGGCGGCTTCGAGTCTTTCCGGCGCGACCACGATGTTGGGCTGGCCGAGAGAGCGAAACACGAAGACGTCGGTAACGCCGCGCACGGTCTTGAGTATTTCGGCGATCCGGTTGGCGAGCGATTCGTCGGTATCGAGGTCGTAGCCGAAGACTTTGACTGCGTTGGAGCCAGCCTTGACCCCCGAGAGCGCCTCGTCGATGTTGTCCTCGATATTCTGCGAGTAAGAGAAACTCACGCCTGGGAAGCGTTGGTGCAGCTTGTCATCGATCTGGTTGACCAGCCGCTCTTTGGTCAGGCCTTTGGGCCATTGGCCGTCAGGTTTTAGATCGACCGAGAATTCGATACTGAAGAAACTGGTAGTCTCAGTCCCGTCGTCGGGGCGGCCAAGTTGTGAAACGACGTTGGCAACCTCGGGAAACGAAAGAAATACGTTACGCATCTGGTTGACCAGCTTCGCGCCGTGGTCAAGCGAAATGGTGGTCGGCAGTATCGCGTGCGCCCAGATGTTCCCCTCTTCCAGCTTCGGCAGAAACTCGCCGCCCAGGCGCGGAAAGAGTGACAATCCGGCAAACATAATCGTAGTGATGATCACCAGCGTCAGGCGTGGATAGCGCAGGACTCTTACAAACAGGTTGTGGTAGAAGTTATGAAACGCCTCCCAGACAAAATTCTGCGTTTCCTTCATCCCCTTGCGCAGCAGAAAAGAACTTAAGACCGGCGACAACATTACCGCCAGGATGATCGCTATGGTGAGCGCATAAGCATAGGTGTGCGACATCGGCGAGAAGATCGCGCCTTCTACACCTTTCATGGTGAACAGCGGAAGGAAGGCGACCAGGAAGATCAAAGTCGAATAGAACATCGGGCCGCCCACTTCGACCGAGGCCCGGCGGATGCAATCGTAGGTGCTCTCACTGGGCAATTCGTTGGCAGTCAGATGGCGGTAGATGTTCTCCATCACGATGACGGTGGAATCGATAATGATGCCGAAATCGACCGCGCCCAGCGAAAGCAGATTGGCGGGCGTCCCGGTCAAGTAGAGCAGGATGAAGGCCCCCAACATCGCGAGCGGAATATTTATCGCGGCTATGATCGCGGTGCGCAGATTGCCGAGAAAGAAGATCAGGACCAGGAAGACCAGCACCATTCCCAGTAAGAGATTCTCCAGCACGGTGTGCAGAGTGGTGTAGACCAATGCGGTGCGATCGTAATACGGGACTACCTTGTATCCCTTCGGCAGCAGCCCAGCGGTGTTAAGCTCCTGGGTCTTCGCTTCGACCCGCTTGAGGGTGTCCAGCGTATTGCCACCCTTGCGCATCAAGACGATCCCCTCGACTACTTCGTCGTGATAGTTCATTCCGACGATCCCGAGGCGCGGGGTCCAGCCGATGCCGACATCTCCTACGTTGGCAATTCTGATCGGGGTCGAATTGTTCGTAGCCAGCACGACATTACGGATGTCATCCAGGGTATGGATAAGACCAATCCCGCGCACATCGAAGGCCTGCTCGCCAACATTCAGGTAGTTACCGCCGGAGTTGGTGTTGGAGTTCTGGATAGCCGAGATCACCTGCGAGAGTGGGATGTTGTAGTAAATCAGTTTCTGCGGATCGAGCTCGACGTGGTACTCCTTGGTAAGTCCTCCGAAGCCGTCGACGTCGAGCACTCCGGGCACCGTCTTGTACTGCTTTTCGCAAATCCAGTCTTCGACCTGTTTCTCCTTGATCAGGTCATGGTCGGCGCCCTGGACGGTATAGCGATAAATTTCTCCGATCGGATTCTCCGGTGAAAGCCCGGGTTGGATACCTTGCGGCAAGGTGACGAACTGCAGCTGGTTGATAGTCTGCACGCGGTCGAACTCGTAGTCGCTATCCCAATCGAAATACAGCCGTACGTCGGATAGCCCATACAGCGAGATCGATTCCATCGCGGTGAGATGCAGCATCCCGCTCATGCCGTATTCGGTCGGCACGGTGACGAGCTTCTCGACTTCCTCGGCGCTTAAGCCATTAGGCAGGGTCAAGACCTCAGTCATTGGTTGGACAGGATCCGGGTAAGCCTCAATGTCAAGTTCATGAAAGGAGTAAGCTCCCGCCAGGATCAGCAGGAGGGCTACGCCCATCACTACGACCCGCTCGCGCAGTGCGAGCGTCATCAGAGCCTGGATCATTTAACCGCGCGCAGCTATGCGCCCTCACCATGCGCCTGATGCCACAGCGCATTGACCTGCAAGGATTCGGCGTCGACCACGTGTTCTCCCGGCTTAAGTCCGGAAAGCACCCGCGCCAAGCCTTCTTCCGTCCACGCCCCGATGGAAACCGCGCGGCGTTCGAGCCGGCCATTGCCGACATCTACGAACGCGTAATATTTGTTGGTGTCGAAGACCAGGGCTTCCTGCGGAACCACCAACGCGTCGCCGGCACTGGTGACGATCCTGATTCGGGCGAGCATCTGCGGCTTGAGCTTCAACCCCGGATTGGCCACCGCGCATCGAATCTGCAACGTATGCGTAGTCGGATCGACGTTGGGACTGACCCGCGCGATGGTGCCCTTGAAGACATCGTCAGGAAACGCGGTAATCACCGCCTCAAGTTGTTGTCCGACGTGCACGCGCGCGAGATCTACTTCGTAGAGATCGGCAGTGATCCAGATCGGATCGAGCGTTCCAAGCTGATAGAGAACGTCGCCCGGATTGATCGCGGTGCCGCGGACCGCCTTGTTCTGCACCACGATGCCGCTGATCGGTGCGCGCATCCAGATGTTCGGCGACGGCGCCTTGAGCGCGTTGATGTCAGCCTCTTCCATCCCCAGCAACAGTAGTTTGCGCCGCGCCGCATTCGCCATCGAAGCCGCCAAGTCTGCGCCGCCGTCGATGCTGCTGGTGTTACTCACCTTCGCGGTCTGCAGTGCCTGCAGGTACTCGGCCTCTCCGGTCATGAAATCAGGGCTATAGAGCTTGGCGATTGGCTGGCCCCGAGTGACGGTGTCCCATAGCGAGGCGCGGATGTCTTCGACTCTGCCCTGCACCCGCGAAACGATGGTGGCGACCTTCTTATCGTCGAAGGTGAGTTGTCCGGTGGTCTCGAGGATGCTGGGGAGCGGAACGTCCTTGACCTCGGCGAAAGACATCCCCGGCAGATCGCTCTGCTTAAGCAGGAGATACACATGGCCATCGTCCTGCACCAGTTGCGGCACGGCTTGGCTTTGCGTGGGCGCGGGGTTGTCGGCCGAATCACTCTCACATCCCGCCATACCGATGGTCAGGAATACAGATATCGTAAGCGCGGTAATGCTTTTGATCTTCATTGTGGCAAGGGCGCTCCGATCGCCTGCTCCAACGCCACCCGGTCCGCGAAAAACTGGTTAGCGCTTTGAAGGTAGCTGGCGCGAGTAGCGTAGCTCGCTTGCAAGGCTGCCGACAGAGTTAGAAAGTCGATCTTTTGCGACTGGTAGGCAGTTAGCGCGACGCGAAAATCCTGATTCGCCAGCGGAATGAGTGACCCCTTGTAGAGTTGAGCCGACTCGTAGGCGAACTGCGCAGACCTGTACAGTTGCGTCACGGTGGAAGCGGTTTGGCTGCGAATCAACATCAGGTTCGAACGCGCCGCCTCCAGCGCATACTGCGCGGACTTCACATCTTCACGCTGATGGATCCAGAAAAAAATCGGCACATTGAACCCAATCGAGAGCGTGTTGCCATGGGTAACATCCGGCAATGGCCGAGCCCCGCTCTGGAGAAACTGATCATAGCTGTAGCCAACCTGGTAGTCAGGAATGTATTCGAACCTCGCCAGCTCCAAAGCGGTATTCTGGTTGCGCTCGGTAAGCGCGGCCTCGAGGATTTCCTGGCGTGCGTGAAATGCCATATCAATCGCGGGCTGGAGTTGGAGATTTAACCCCACCAGCCGCATGGTGCGATCGAGGTTGAGTGGATTGTCGGGGTCCCGGTAGAGCAACTGGTTAAGGCTGGTTTCATCGTTAGCCTTACTGACCTGGTACTGGCGTTGCTGAAGTTGCGCCTGCGCCAGATTGACTTCCGCGGTGATGAAGTCGGTCTGCGCTGCCTGGCTGGTCGAATAAGCGATCTCGGTGACCTTCAGAACCTGATGAAGCGCCTCGATGTTCTGACCGTTCACGTCGATCAAGGCCTGGTCGAGAAGCACCTGAAAGTAGCCGGCCTCCACTGCCGCGCGCAGATCGCGGATTGCGCCTTCATAGGCGAAGCGCGCGATCTTTGCCGTCCCGCGCGCCTGGTCGGCCTGCAGCTCGGCCTTGCCGGGGAATTGGAGATTCTCGGTCAGTGAATGCGAATGGGTGGCGGCGTGATTGAACAGGCCGTGGGAAGCATCGACGTTGGAAAAGGTGAAAATCGGATCGGCGGGCGCGTAATTTTGCAGCACTTGATGCTCCGCGGCCTGCCATTGCGCATGCATCGAATGAATCTGCGGATTCGATTCGATCGCGAGTTCCACCAATTGACTAGCATTGAGACCGGTCTCGGCGCCCGCGTTCGATGCGGCGAAAACACCGGTCGCCATGACTGTTAGCGTCATCAACGCAACTATGTTCCTGCCCCGCTGCATCATTGACCGCGTCTCATGCTACCAAATCAAGGCTGCGCTTCTTCCACGCTTGCCGGATTATCGGCAGTTTAATTCGGCGTGACGCCATCGTGAGCAAGACCGAGGTAATCCGACCGGGCCCGCCACATTAATACGTTATTCCAGAGATCGGGATTCGCAATTTAATGTTAGACGGTAGAGGAGAACGGGGACTACTCGATGGACCGGGCCGGCGACTCCGCATCGGCCTGCTCTCAACCGTCGCGCGGAGCATGGCCGAGGGTGGACTCAGCGCAAGCGCTTGCCTTGGGGCTGCCAGCGTCGGAAAGGTATCGGTCACACGCGCGAGAGTGCTTAGGGACGGTGTCAAGGATGAGGAGTCCTGATAGGATGCCTGCATCGGATGGAGAAGGCCGCTGAGCGGTTTCAGGGGCTCCGGCTCCGTAGCGCAAATTGATCGCCCGGGCATCGAGGATAGAGTGAATACCACCGCGAGCGCCGCCCATAAGCATCGCGCCAGGTTGATGCGCAGGTATCTCACTAACCGCGTCGGCCGGGGATTGCGCGCGATGTTGGCGCTCCTTTGCATCTTCTCTCTTGCCGCATCCGCCTGCACCCGCGATACCGGCGCCATCGCATCCTATTATCGCAATCGCGACGGGCGGGTCGACGAATGGCAGTATAGGCTAGACGACGGAACTATCAAGATAGCCATCGACACCACCGGGCGCGGCCAACCTGATTTGATACGCACGTACCGCAACGGCGAATTAGTTAAACTGGAACGCGATCGAAACCTTGACGGCCAGACCGACTGGGTTGAGGAATACGATCATGGAAAACTGACCCGCCTCACTCGCGACGACAACTTCGATGGCAAGCCCGAAATCATCGATACCTATCGTCACGGCAAGCTCGTGCTGGCCGAATACGATCTCGACGCCTGCGGCTCGGTGGATAGGACCGACTACTACGATGATTCCGGGAAGCTGATTCGGACCGAGCTTCGCAAGCGCTGATTATTTGCTCGCGACCCCCGGGTTCTGCAGCGAGCGGACGAACGTCACCACCTGCCATCGCTCATGAATGGACATTGCGTCCGCGTATGTGGGCATCGCTTTGCCGCCGTCGCGGATGGTGCCGTAAAGGTAGCCGTCGGGAAGATGTTTGCTGACGCCGTTGACGAGGTCGTCGGGCTTGGTCTTAAGCAGATGCGCCACCGAACCATCGCCCAGCCCGCCGGCGCCATGGCAGGGCGCGCAGTTGGTGGCGTAGAGGCCTCTGCCGGCCGCGAGGTTCTCCGGAGTGGGCTGCAGCGGATTGTGCTCACTCGCCGTCATCTCGACCCGCGTCATCGGCAACTCAGGCAGCTCGCCTCCGCTCGCGATGGGCAGGGTACCCTCGGGCATCACCCGCGGCGCCACTGTGAGTGGGCGGACGGTCGCGCCGCGATACATGTCGATATCCCACGGGAACGACCATGCCGAGGTCGTGGCGCTCATCAATAGCGCGGGAATGAGCAGCGCTCGTGCGGCGTACCGGAGCCTCATCGATCCCTTATACCGCTCATTCGCGGCGGAGGTAAATCGCGAGGCCTACATGCTTGAGCTGGAGGAGCTCGACCACGCGACCGGACTCGGGCTGGCCGAGACGGCCTTGCTGACGAAGGCGCTGAGTCCTCCAAGGACGAACGCCGCCACGCCTGCGATGATAATCACTCGGAAGGTTCCGAGGCTTCGGGGTTGCTGGTTGAGACTTGTTGATGCGGACATATTCCTACGTTATCAGTGACTTACGAGAACGGGAGCCTATCAGCTACCGATCCGATGAACATCAGTAACACTAATCTGACGTTACTTCAAATATTTGCTCATCTGATATTACTTTAAGGATTTTCCAGCCGGAGGCAAGCCCCCCTCGCCACTAGGCAGTGTCTTCAGGAAAATATCGAGCATTCATGGGCACTATTTGGCTTCGTTTGGTAATTTCGACGATCCGCGTCCGCATCGCAGTGGGTTTGCTTTTGCGATTTCACAATCGATAGTTCGCTTGGCCCGAGCGCTGGCAAACTTGGCGGCTATGCTCAAAATGCGGATTTCGATTTTGTGAAGTGCAGCATCCATAAGGGTTATTTGGCTTCGTTTGGTAATTTCGGCATTCCCCTCGCATCGCCCCAAATGCCAACGGCGCTCCTTCGAGCGCCGCGGATCCTCATTGTAGCATGCCGCTATTTTCCAATCAGCCCCCTACCTCTTGATCGAAATAGTCTTCGCGCGTATTGGTAATAACCGACCGACCAGTCGGTCTAAATTCCGATTCGGAAGCTTTCACCATGTCTTCAACTCCTGCATCCAACCTGAAACCCATTGCCCTCGATAGCAGCGCAGTTCGCCCAGGAGCGCCAACAGCGCGCGTCGCGCCCGGACCGCGTGGACCGATCAGCGCGTTGGCCCTGATGCGCGCTCCGCTGCCCTGCCTTGAGAAAATGTTTCGCCAGTACGGCGACGTCGTCCATCTGCGGATGCTCAACCTGCACGTTTACGCCATCGCGCATCCCGACGGCATCAGGCACGCGCTGCAGGACAATCATCGCAACTACACCAAGTCTGCCGATTACCAGATCCTCGCGCGCCTGCTCGGCAACGGGCTGGTGACCAGCGAGGGCGCGCTCTGGCTGCGGCAGCGGCGCCTGATGCAGCCGATGTTCCATCGCCAGAAAATTGCGGCCTTCGGCGCGATGATGACCGAGTGCACCGGCGAGATGCTCGAGCGATGGAGCGGGCGCGCGCAGAGTGGCGAAGCCTTCGACGTCGTCGGCGAGATGATGCGCCTCACACTGCACATCGTCGGGCGCGCGCTGCTCACGATGGATCTGACCAGTCATGCCGACCAGGTGGGACGCAACATGACCATCGCCAACGAGAGCCTCTCGGAATTCAACCTCTCGACCCTGATGCCGTGGTTGCCGAGCCCGCGCAATCTCCGTTTCAAACGGGCGACGCGCGAACTCCACAGCCTGGTGCTCAACATCATCGCGGATCGGCGGCGCGACGCGCGTGACTACGGCGATCTGCTCTCGATGCTGCTGGCGGTGCGCGACGAAGAAACCGGCGAGGGCATGAATGACGAGCAACTTCGCGATGAAGTGCTGACCCTGATTCTGGCCGGTCACGAAACCACCGCGACGGCGCTCTCGTGGATCTGGTACCTGCTCTCGCAACATCCGGAAATCGAAGCGAAGCTTCATGCTGAACTCGACGAGGTCCTCGGCGGCCGCGTACCAACGATGGCCGATCTGGCGAACTTGAATTACACCGGGATGGTGGTCGACGAGGCGATGCGGCTTTATCCGCCGGTATGGGCAGTGGGACGCGCGGCGATCGACGACGACGAAATCATGGGCTATCGCATTCCCAAGGGCAGCAACCTCGCGCTGGTTCAATGGTTCGCGCATCGGCATCCGTCGTTCTGGGAAAATCCCGCGCGCTTCGATCCGGAACGCTTCTCCGCCGAACGCGCGGGAGGCCGTCCCCGCTATGCTTATTTCCCCTTCAGCGGCGGCCCGCGGATGTGCATCGGCAACATCTTCGCGCTGACCGAGGCGCAACTGGTGCTCGCCGCGGTGGCGCAGCGTTATCGCTTGCACATGGTGCCGGGGCATCGCATCGAGCTGCAGCCGCTGGTCACGCTGCGCGCGCGCTATGGGGTCGAGGTGACCCTCGAGCGGCGCGCCACCGGGAGTTAGCAAAGGAAACCGCGATGCCACCGCGTCCCGATGTCAGCGAAGAGCGCCGCGAGCAAATCCTCAACGCGGCCGCCACGGTATTCGCGCGCCTCGGCGTGCACGAATCGCGGATGGACGATATCGTCGAAGAAGCGGCGCTGAGCAAAGGCGCGCTCTACTGGTACTTCAAGAGCAAGGATGACCTCGTCGCGGCTTTCATCGAACGGGTGTTTGCGCGCAGCATCGAGAATCTTCGTGAGTCGCTGAAAACTGAACAACCGTTCCGGGAACGTCTGACGATGATTTCACGTTCGGTCGCGGCCGACATCCGCGAGGTGACCCGAGTCCGCAGCGTGGTGTTGGAATACTACGCGCTAGCCGCGCGCGACGCGCGAGTGCGCGACCGGGTGCGCGGATACATCGAGGCCTTCATCGATTTGTTAGCGACCATGATCGCGGACGCCATCGAGCGGCGCGAATGCCGCGCCACCGATGCTCGCAAGACCGCGATTTCCCTCGAAGCGATGTACGAGGGCCTGACGCTGCTGCGGTTTGTCGGCGCCGCCATCGATGACATCGACGCGATGTTCGACCACGCCACGCACCTCGTTTTCGATTCGCTCCTCCCTCCTGCGCGAACGATTTGCGATAGCGACTAGCCGCGCGCTTTTGGCGGGCGGCCGGCCCACAGCAGCATCGCTTCGAGGCGCGGGATCAGCGGCGGCGCGGTGTTCTGCGATCGGATGAACATGGCCTGGATGCGGCTGGTGGTGCGGCGTAGCTTGACGGCCTGATCGAGCATATCTTCGATGCGTATTTCGCGCGCCTGATTGGTTCCCACCGAGATTTTCAGCTGCGCACTAAAGGCCGCCCGGATGCTGCGGCACGCCAGGATCCCGGCGCGATCGCCACTCAGCGTCTCGGCCCGCCAGTAGCCGGCGAAGATCAGGTCGCGCAGCCACGCCACCCACGACAGGACCGCGGGCAACGTCGACTCCTCACCCCCCATCAGCAGCGCAATCCGCGTGTGTCCGAAACAGATATGGCCGAATGCCCGCCCGAGCGCGTAGCGGAGTTCGTCCGGTTCCATCGAATCGAGGAGCGCGGAGGTCAACACGATAACGTACGGCGCGCTCAGTCCGAATGTCTCGGCCTCGAGGCTGAGCTTGCGGACCACAAACACGCGGGTCGGCGGCGCGTGAAAGCGCGCGCGCAGTTCCTCGACGATGTTGTGGATGGCGGGAAACTGCGTCGCCGTCACCTCGGCGCCCTGCAATCGATAGTTGGTTTTGGCCTGCAGCGCGGTAAACAACATCGAGATATAGACCGCGCCGACCGCGAGCAGGATGTCTCTCTCGCCAAACCAAACTCCGCTGATTATGAGAACCGCTACGACGAGGAGCGCGAGCAGCAGCATCCAGCGCTCGGTCGGATGCCGATAGTCGAGCAATCGAGAATCTTGCAGCGGCAACGGCGAGTCGGGAAACCGTTCTTGATAAGCGTGGTGACTCAGCGCTTTCGCGACGGTTTCGCCGCTGTCGGGGACTGTTGGCATTTTCGACCTGGCTTTGAATGTCGAGCGGCCTCGACGGCGTTCAGATGGTAACAGGGCGCGCGCATTGGGTCATCGGCAAGCGGCATTTTCGAAAAAAAAACCGCCGGCCCACGAAGCGAGCCGGCGGTTATTATCACTCGGTCAGTACGATTTGCTATGCGGCGGCCTTGAGCGGCTGGGGCTTGAATTCCAGGCCCTGCGCACCCGCATCGACGATGACTTTCTGGCCGTCGCGCACCTCACCCGCGATCAGCTTGCGGCCCAGCGCGGTTTCCAGCTCGCGCTGGATCATCCGGCGCAGCGGGCGCGCACCATATGACGGGTCGTAACCGTTCTCGGCGAAGTAGTCGCGCGCCGCATCGGTCAGTTCGAGATCGATCTTGCGATCGACCAGGCGCTTGCGCAGAAGCTCGATCTGGATGTCGACGATCTTGCGCAGCTCTGGCTTGGTCAGCGGGTGGAACGTCACGATCTCGTCGACGCGATTGAGGAACTCGGGGCGGAAATGCTGGCGCAGCACTTCGAGCGCCTGCGTCTTCATCTTCTCGTAATCCTTGCCCTTGAATTCGAGGATCAACTGGCTCGCGATGTTGGAGGTCATGATGACCACGGTGTTCTTGAAATCCACCGTGCGACCCTGACCGTCAGTCAAGCGCCCGTCGTCGAGCAATTGCAGCAATACGTTGAAGACATCGTGATGCGCCTTCTCGATTTCATCGAACAGGATCACCGAGTAGGGACGGCGCCGCACCGCCTCGGTGAGCTGCCCACCCTCATCGTAGCCGACGTAGCCCGGAGGCGCGCCGATGAGCCGCGAAACAGTGTGCTTCTCCATGTACTCGGACATGTCGATACGCACCATCGCGCCTTCGCTATCGAAGAGGTATTCGGCGAGCGCGCGCGCCAGCTCGGTCTTGCCGACGCCGGTCGGTCCGAGAAAGATGAACGACCCGATCGGACGATTGGGATCCTTGAGGCCCGCGCGAGCGCGAATTACGGCATCGGCGACCGCCGAAACCGCCTCATCCTGGCCGATGACGCGCTTATGCAGATGCTCCTCGAGATGCGAGAGCTTTTGCACCTCGCCTTCCATCAGGCGCGAAACCGGCACCCCGGTCCATCGCGCGACGACCTCGGCGATATCGTCCTCGTCGACCTCTTCCTTGATCAGGCGAGTGCCGCTGCCCTTCTCGGAGACGCCTTTCTCTTCGTCGGCGAGCTGCTTTTCGAGGCCCGCCAGTTTGCCGTTTTGCAGCTCCGCGATCTTGCCGTAGTCGTATTCGCGTTTGGCTTTTTCGATTTCGAGCTTGGTTTGCTCGATGTCAGCCTTGATTTTGGACAGCTTTCCGAGCGCGCCCTTCTCGGCTTCCCACTGCGCGGTAAACTGCTCGCGCTTTTGTTTCGCCTCGGCCAGCTCCTTCTCGATTTTCTGGAGCCGATCCCTGGAGGCAACGTCAGTCTCGCGATTGAGCGCGGCGCGCTCGACTTCGAGTTGCATCACGCGGCGATTGACTTCGTCGAGCTCGACCGGCATCGATTCTTTTTCGGTGCGCAGCTTGGCGGCGGCCTCATCGACAAGATCGATGGCCTTGTCGGGCAAAAACCGATCAGTGATATAGCGCGCGGACAAAATAGCCGCGGTCACCAGCGCGGAATCCTTGATGCGGATGCCGTGATGAACTTCGTAGCGCTCCTTGAGCCCGCGCAGGATCGAGATGGTATCCTCGACGCTCGGCTCATTGACCATCACGGGCTGGAAGCGCCGCTCGAGGGCCGCATCCTTCTCGATGTACTTGCGATACTCGTTGAGCGTGGTCGCACCGATGCAATGCAACTCGCCGCGCGCCAGCATCGGCTTGAGCAGGTTGGAGGCATCCATCGCACCCTCCGCCGCGCCTGCGCCGACGACGGTATGCAACTCGTCGATAAAGAGGATGACCTCACCCTCGGCCTGTTGAACTTCCTTGAGGACGGCCTTGAGGCGCTCCTCGAACTCACCGCGAAACTTCGCGCCCGCGATCAGCGCGCCCATATCGAGCGAGATGAGTTTCCGATTCTTGAGGCCGTCGGGCACGTCGCCGCGAATGATGCGCTGGGCGAGGCCTTCGACAATCGCGGTCTTGCCGACGCCGGGCTCGCCGATCAGCACCGGATTATTTTTGGTCCGTCGCGAGAGCACCTGGATGACGCGGCGGATTTCCTCGTCGCGCCCGATGACGGGATCGATCTTGCCCTGCCCTGCGAGCTTGGTGAGATCGCGTCCGTACTTTTCCAGCGATTGGTAAGTCGCTTCGGGGTTCGAGGAGGTCACGCGCTGGTTGCCGCGCACCTTCTTCAGCACGCCCATCAGCTTGTCGCGGGTGAGGCCGGACTCGCGCAGGATTTTGGAAACCGCACCGGGCTCGTCGAGCGCCGCCATGATGACGTGCTCGATGGAGACATACTCATCCTGGAGCTTGCCGGCTTCCTGCTCCGCGGCCGCCATCACGCGGCCAAGGCGCTGGGTCATGTAAACCTGACCCGCGTTGGCGCCACCCCCGGTGACGGCGGGGACCTTCTTTAGCTCGTCATCGAGCTTGCGCCTGACGGCGGCCACGTCGGCGCCGGAAAGCTTCAATATCGAAGCGGCCAGGCCCTGGTCGTCCTCGAGCAGCGCGGAGAGCAGATGCTCAAGATCGACGGCCTGATGATGAGCGCCGAGCGCCTTCGATTGAGCGCGCCCGAGCGCTTCCTGAAGTTTGTCCGTATAGCGATTGGGATCCATTTATATGCCCTGAGCCTCGAATATTAAGGTAATCATTGGCGATGTTCCGGCAAGTCATACGGAATTTACCATGTCTGCTATTCAACGCTGCGCCATTTATACGCGCAAATCCTCTGAGGAAGGCATCGAGCAAGATTCAATTCGCTGCAGGCACAGCGCGAAGCGTGCGAGGCATCATCAAGAGCCAGCAGTGGGAGGGGTAGCGGCTCGTGAAAGGGCGTACGGTGACGGCGGCCTATCCGGCGGCACCGCCGCTCGGCCGCGCCGGAATTACGATTTGATGAGACGAGGTTGTTCAGCAGAGGGCCACTCGTCGATTCTGTGCGTCTTGTGATAGATCCGAATTCTTACTTTGCTGAGGGAAGTTTTCGACGATCTGGAGGCGCGCCTTTGGCAGTAGACCGAGGATCGAAAGTGCCTTCACAGCAAAAAAGGAAACTTTGTCCATGAACCAGGAGCGCAAGATAAACTCTAAGGGCAAGCAAGTTGCGGTGGTAGTCGGCGCCACTTCAAAGTGGCAATCGAATGGCCGCAATACCCTGCTGGCTCACGGTCAAATGGTAGACGACAGCTCCCTGCCGGTCGGCGCGCGCTGGGGCGTCGGAGGCGCCATCGCGCAGAAGTTCGCGCAGGAGGGATTCTTCGTCGTATTGACCACTCGCTATGAGGCTAACGCGTCAGCACTAGCGGATGCGATTCGGAAGCAGAACGGCGAAAGCATGATCGTCGAGCTGGATCTCGTCTCGCAGGATTCGATTTCCACCGCGTTCG
>Ga0210398_10000395_pt1 | contig 51059 bp, 46 predicted proteins | sample IncBWC4OmetaG_FD_161047 | JGI IMG/M metagenome (GOLD analysis project Ga0210398, IMG submission 161047) | Forest soil microbial communities from Barre Woods Harvard Forest LTER site, Petersham, Massachusetts, United States - Inc-BW-C-4-O | ecosystem: Environmental > Terrestrial > Soil >...
ACGCTCGGGTTGAGTGGGGGGGGGAAAGTCCCAATTGTCTGACATCGAACCTCGGCACTCGCAGTAGGCTCCGGATAAAAGCCCTCAGGGCGGTCGACGGCCTGTCCCCCTGAAGGCGGGGTCGGGCGGAGGGCAGGTCGGACGGAGGGCGAGTCGGGACGGAGGGCCGAGTCAGGCGGGGGGCCGAGTCGGGCCGAGACCTACCCGGCCTTGCGGGCACGGAGCCAGCGGCGAAGCGACTCCTGGGTTTCACCCGACTGCCGGCCCGCAAGCAGGCTCTCGACGCTGATATCTTCGTCCAGGTCCGGCCAGTGAACCCCTTCGCCGCCGCCGATCAGACGCCAGTTTGCCCGCTCCGCGGCGGTGCCGTGCGCCAGGCGAGGGAACCACGCGAGCGGCACCGTGATCGTTCTGCCGTCAGCCAGATCCACGGTCAGGGCCTCGTCGTTTAGAGTTACGCCCCGGGCCGAGACCTCCCGAAGTTCAATTCCCGAAGAATTCATGCCATCCTCTCAGCAACATGGCCGCCCGCTGCTCGACGAGCAACTCGACCCGATGAAGTTCCGTCCTGCCAAAACCGCGATTTCGTTCCAGTCGCACGGGATCGAGCCAGAACTTGGCCTCAGAGTCTTCGGCTCCACATGCACGTGCGGCGGCTCGTCCCGGTCGGCCGAGTAGAAGAAGGACCGGTATGGTCCGTACTTGAGAACCGTCGGCAACGCACTCAGTTTACATTCTTGACCGGCAAACCGCCAGAAGGCCGGCGGGCGGGTAGTCGGCTAATTGTGCGTTGCTGGACTTTAGTCCCTTTCCTTCCGCAGCCACTCCCAGAACCACTTTTGCTGGTAACCGGCGTACCGATTTGCTGCGAATTCGCAAAGAAAGAAGTTGTCGGACGGCTCGATTCCCGGCACTTTCTTGATTCGATCCCGCCACACACTGAGATCGGCGCTTGTGTAAAGAATCCAACAGTGAAAGTCGTATCGCATCCAGTCCCTAGCCTTGCCGAAAAGCTCCTCCAGGGCATCAATCGGCAGTTGTCGCGTAGCGTCGCCCTTGAAGCAAAACCCGACATGAACAAACCGACGCGCCGCCATTTATTCTTCGATCTCCGGTGGTGGATTAAGTTGAGGGGGTGTGATCGAGTCCGCTACAATCACAGGCAGGAGAATTCCCATGTCCCAACGATCCGAGTACAAGGTCATCTCAGGGAAACCGAACGACATGGACAAACTTCTCGCCCCATTGGCGGCGCAGGGCTGGAAGCCAATCTTAATGTCCTCATCCAGTGTCGGCCTCGGTGACCGCCCAAGCCCTGTCGGCGGGCTTCCTGTCCATGCCGGCGACGTTCTAACCGTGACCATCCTGTTGGAGCACGTCGCCGGGAGTTGAACCGAAAACGCGATCCCACAAATCGTCATTTGTCTCGTTTGCGTAGACGCCAGCAAGTTGACCAACCCGCATCAGCGCAGAAATCTTGTCTCTGGCTGGTGCGGGGTGCTTTCCGACCATCTCCAGAATCTCGTCCACGATCTTCTCGCCTGTTTTCAGCATTTTGTCCTCCTGCCGCTGCGATGTTAAAATCGAGCACATGGCAAATATTCCAGGCCCACAGCCCGAAGTTATGTTCTGCCCGAACTGCAAGGCCGACCTGCGTAACGTTCCACGAAGTAAGATGAAATCCTCATTCAAGCGCCGTGACGGAACCGTCTCGCCTCACACCCACACATACGAGTGCTCAAAGTGTGGGAAGCGGTTCGAGATCAATCAGGACCTAGCAACGCACAATTAGCGGACTGCCGGCGGGCGACGACATGGAAAACAATGTCGCCGCCACCCGCAAAAAGTCGACAATCGCCGGCTCCCGCTCTGCTGTTATGAGAATCGCCAGACGTCGCGCTCAAACGTGAGATTTCTGCGAACCTGCGGAGACCAGGACCGACAGGTAGACTGCGGGGTCAGCGGGCTCCTGAGGGTGTTGGATTGGCTGCGGGAGGCTTCACCTTCTCGCTCGAGGAGAACGTCGCGTGGTTGTAGCCGCCGCGAGCGCCGCAGTCGTTCGCGCGGCACATTCCGGTTGGATCCTCGAGACGCACGCATGTGGCGGTGGGGATGATCTCGAAAACGCAGAGTCTGCCCCGGCTGTCCGTGAGTTGTTCGGCGAAGAGGCCTGCGCGCCGGTAGCCGGCAACGCCGTCGTGGTTGCACTCGTGTCCGTTGTAGAACTCCAGATGAACCTCGACGCGGATGGATGTGGCGGAGGCCGGACGGATCCGGAGAGTGTCCGTGGACTGGAACTTGTCGCCCTGCACATCGCCGTTCGAAAACAAACGGCGGTAGGCGCCCTCAATGGCCTCGATCGCCCGCCCGGCTTCAGCGGGCTCGCCGGGATCGGTCACGGAGGCCTTCCACGCATCCCGGCGGGCCGAGAGATGGCGGGTGGATTGGGAAAAAGCGCTCGCGAGACAGGCTCCGGCGTCAGGCGCCGCGTCGCAGGACCCGAGAATCTTCGCCTCTTCGGCGCGATCGTCGAGGGGCGGCTGGCCCAGACCGGAAACTTCCCAGACAAGTGACGTCCAGTCGCGCTCCTGCCCGGACAGTGCCTGGCTCGCGCATAGAGCGACAACCGAAGGACTGCCGCCCACAAGACACGTTGGGATGTCGCGGGCGTAATAGAGCGCCCTCGATCGCAGGGAATAGGTATGTTCGAAGCTTGCGCCGGGAGTTTCAAAGTACGAACAATCGCCCGTTCCCACGGTCGCGGTGATCGAGGGCTGATTCGTTCCGGTTTTAGTCAGCGTCAGGGCGCATTTTTCTTCGTGGCCGGCGCGGAGGTGGGCAATCGCCTCGGTGCCGTTCTCGATCTGCAGGTCGGCTTTTGCCCCGCCATGGAAGGTGGGGCCGAGAATTTCGAAGGAGGCCTGGCAGCGTTGGCCGGAGCACTCGGAGATGGAGAGACCGGCGCCTTCATCATGCGCGGCGATGTGCCCGGCGCGTAGAATGTGCGTGAACGTTCCCCACTCGCCGGTCCAGTCGGCCGCGGTCGTCTGAGGGCGGGTGGGAAGGCCTGATGCGGCTGATCCGATCAGCAAGGCAAGTCCGAGGACTGTACGCGCGTTCCGCGTTGTGGAAGGCTGCTCCATCAGGATTGGTTGAGGATCTGACGCCTCCAATTCAACTATGCCGATTCAAAAGAACCGGCGTTTGAAGGCTTCGTGCCGCTCGCGCGCCGCGGTCATGAGCTGTTCGAAACCGGGTTCGTGCCGAAGGTTGTCGAGCAGAGGGTCGGCTGCGAAGTAGGGGTAACAGAAAAACCCGTTCTCGATCGAACCCCGCAACACGCGCAGCGCGGAAGCTTTGTCGCCAAGCGCGGCGTATGCCTGCGCGAGTTTGTAAGCGGCTTCGGGATCGCGAACTCCCCGCGCTTCGATCTTGCTCTCGGCGTCGCGCAGGATCTTGAGGCCCGGCCCGTCCTGCTTTTTGATGGCGAAGCTGAACGCCTCCGCGAGCTGTGCCTGAAAAAGCGACGGATCAAGCTCGAAGGCGCGATCGAAGTGCTGTTCCGCCTGCGCCCAATCCTTCTTGTAATACTCTCCGAAGCCCCGATAGAACTCGTCGAAAGCGGAATCGCCTTCGGCCGGCAGGCTCGCGAGAAACACGTCGTAGCGCCCGAGGTAAAGATATCCGTTCAGCGCCGAACTGTGGAGCTTGACGCCCGGGTCGAGCTGGCGCGCCCGCTCGCATTCCGAGACCGATTCCTGCAACATGCCGGCAAATCGATAGGCGTAACCCAGTTCCCAGTGCGCCTCCGCGTGGTTCGGATTCGTCCGGACGGCTTCCCGCAACAAGGGCACCGCCTCCTCGGCCTTGCCCGTATCGGTCAGCAGGTTCGCCATGTAGATGCTTGCTTCCATCTGGCCGGGCTGCAGGGAAAGGGCTTTCTGGTAAGCGGCCTGCGCCTGGCGGTACTGATCGCGGCCGCCGAACTTGAAGGAAGCGTTGGCGGTGTAGGCCCGGCCCAGATGAGCCCAGGTGAGGGCGTAATCGGGCTCCATCTCGGCGGACTTCTCCAACATCTTGATGGCCATGGGAAAATCCGACCGTGAATAGAGGTCAACCCCGCGCAGGTAATACTCGTAGGCAAGAGGGTCAATGCTCTGGGTTCCGTGAAAGCGCCCGGCTTCAGACGAGGAGAGATTCAATTCCAATCCCCGGATAATCTGCTGCGCCACGTCATCCTGAAGGGTCAGGAGGTCCGCATATTTCAGATCAAGCGTGCGCCGCCAAAGAATCTTGTCGCTCTTGGCGTCGATCAGTTGCGTGGTGATTCTCACGTGGTCGCCGTCGCGAATGAAATTGCCGGTCAGCAGCGTGTCAACCTTCAGGTCTGCGGCGACCTTCCCCACGTCGAGCGCCTGGTTTCTGTACTTCTGGACTGCGACCGACGGCCGGACCGTCAGGGCGCTGACATATCCCAGTCTCGTGATGATGGCGTCCGCGAGCGAAAATCCCAGAAAATCGCTGTCGGGATCCTGTCTCAGATTCTGGAACGGAAGAATGGCCAGGCTGTGCGGCCCTGCTGAAAACAGCTTTCCGGCTGACTCCCTTCGATACAGAGCATAACTGAACGCAGCGAGCGCGATACCGAGCAACACGACCGCCGCGAGCGCAATTTGCTTGCTGCGCTTGGCCGCCGGCGGCGCGGCTGGCCGGCCAACCGAAGCCGTCTCCGCCGTATCCTCCATCAGGGACGGCCTTGCCACGCCGCCCTCGACGGATCTGGAGGGTCCGGCTGGTGAACGCAAGCCGTCATCGTCTTCGGCCAACTCCTCAACCGTGGCCGTAAAACGATACCCGCGGCGGGGGACGGTTTCGATAAATTCCTTACCGTCGGCGTCGCGTCCGAGCACCTTTCTTAAGGTCGAAATGTTGACCGTCAGGTTGGACTCTTCCACAAAACTGTCGGGCCAAATCCTCTTCAGCAAGTCGTCCTTCCGCAACAGACGGCCACTGTTCTCAACCAGAAGTACGAGGATGTCGAACGCCTTGGGCGTTACGGGGACAGGTTTGCCCTCGCGAAGCAACAAGTGTTCCGGAGGGTGCAGGCGAAAGGGGCCGAACTCGTAGCAGCTACTGACTCTCAATGTTTTGACCGAACTCGTACGGCAACGACTCAACGCGCAATGGAAGTTTGCGAGGCCGGGCAGGCGCCCTGGCAACATCCAATCCGGACCTCGGCTTCTACTCGAGACCCATGCGCCGCAGCAGATCCTGATAACGCGGGTCGGAGTGCAGGCTCTGCAGAAGAGGATCCACTTTGGCGTAGATCAGGCCGGGATCGCGGGTGCGGAACGATTTCTCAAGCGCGTCGAGAGCCCGCTGCTGCTCTCCAGCCAATGCGTCGAACACCGCCATGTCGTATGGGGTCTCCCTGGCGTTTTCCTCATAGGCAAGAATTTGCCTGACGGCCTTGTTGTATCCTCCGGTCTATCGGCGCTCTCCACCGCCGCCGACGAACTTCTTCCGGCAACCTGCGCATCAGCCTTTCCCCATTCCGCAATGGCCTCGTCGAGCATACCCCTCTGCTGATAGTAGCGCCAGAGCCGGTCGCGCGCTTCCAGAAAGTCGGGATCCAAATCGAGAGCCGTCCGGTATTGCTCGAGCGGCTCGGCTTCCTGGCCAGCCAGCTAGTAAGCCCAGCCGAAGTCGGTCCGCATGATCGGCGAGAACCGGGTCGAGGTCTACGGCGCGCTGCATCCCGGCGATGGACTCGGCCCCGCGTCCCTGCGCCGCCAGGACCAGAATCGCGTACCAGTGGTAGGCCGGGGCGTAGTTCGGATTGAGCTCCAGGGCGCGCTTGAATTCGCGTTCCGCGCCGCCCCAGTCCCAATCGTAAAGAGCGGCTACCCCTTTGACTCCGGCGATACGGCTCCCATCCCAGCCACCGCAATCACCGTAACGCCGATCAAGTCCGTAAGTAACCCGGGGCTGAAGTTCACTGCCAACTGGCCCGACAATCAGAATTACAGCACGTCGATCCGCTACACTCTTCAGATCAACGACGGCAAATCCACCCTGACCGAAGCCTCGCTCAGCGTGCTTGGGGGAGAGTTCAACGGTGGGACGCTTTCAGTCACTGATTCAGGGTGCCTCGGCGCTTTCGTGGGCCTTTGCGACCAGCCGCGGGAACTCAATTCCGGCGTTCCGCTCCTCCTGCAAGTCAACCTGATCGGCGGCTCGTCGACAGCCAGCTTCCCTGGAAACACCGAGACCATCGATCACGTCGACAGCCTGGTCATCGCGCAGCAGCCAGGGCCGACCGCAATTACAACGATCACCGACCAGTTTGTGGTGGTCCCCTAACCTCGAAGCCAATCGGGGCCCGGCGCCCGGGCCCCGTGAAGATCGCCGGCGGGCGCGTCCGGGCGTTGCGATGTATAATCGGCGATTCAGATGACGTCCCCGATTAACCCACATCCACGGCGGAGAGCCCGCACGTTTTTTGTCCTGCTGGCGGGCGGCTTCTGCATTCTCACGTTGATCGGCAAGCGCTCGCCCCTGCGCGCGCCGGCCGCGGTGCGCGAAGGTGCGGGCGGCGGAGTGGCAAATGGAAGCGCGGCGAGCGGTGCGGCGGTGACGCCCGCCGAGGTCCAGCGTTTCCGCAATTTCGGCAAAGCTTACTACGAGCAAGGCAAGTACGACGACGCCGTCGAACAGTTCGAGAAGGTGGTGGGCTCCGGCGAACCCTACGCGACCGACCATCTGGACCTAGGTCTCGCCCTGCTGCAGGACAACCAGTTGGACCAGGCCCTCGCGCAACTGACCACGGCGCGGCAGATGGACTCAAACCTTCTGGCGGTCTCCTACAACCTGGGCGTGCTCTTCAAGCGCGAATTGCGTTATCCTGACGCGGAGGCCGAATTCCGGCACGTCACCGGGTCAGACCCGGCGGACCCGGCAGCATGGTTCAATCTGGGCACGGTCGACTTCGCCGAGAAGAAGCTGCCCGAGGCCCTGGACGCCTTCGAGCGCGTCACCGCCATGGGCTTCGGGCGGGGACAGAATTTCTACGTCGCGGCCACGTTCCACATTTTCACCATCCTCACCCGCTTGCGGCGTCCGGAAGACGCGCAAAAATACCTGAAGCTGAACCAGGCGTTCCGCGACAAGGTGCCGAACATTTCCATCCAGTATCCCGCCCTCGAGGCGGGCCGCTACGGCGCCATCGTGGTGCCGCCCGCGGCACCCGCCGCCCCGTCGCCGGAGCGCCTGAACCTGAGTTTTGCCGACATCACGTCGAGCCTTGGGATCAATGCCCCGGGGCGCGCGGCCACAGCGGAGCCGCGAGAAATCAAAAGCAGCGAATACTCGCTCGACTTCGCCCGGCGTACGATTCTTCCGTGGTTCCCCACCACGTTCGCCGTCGGAGACTATGACGGCGACGGCCACCCCGACGTTTATGTCGTGGTACCTGGCGGACGCAATCGCTTGCTGCGCTCGAACGGCAAAGGCGGATTCACCGATGTCACCGAGAAGGCCGGTGTGGCCGGCGATGGACGCGCGCTATCGGCGGCGTTCTTCGATTACGACAACAGCGGGCACCCTAGCCTGGTGTTGGCTGGACTTGGCGGAGTCACGCTCTATCGCAATCACGGTGACGGCACGTTTTCAAACGAGACCGTCAAGGCGGGCCTCGCCGGAAAGCCCGGCGAGCTCGATACGCGCGCGGTCGCGTTCGATTCCGATAGCGACGGCTTCCTCGACCTCGTCGTCACGGCCTACACGGACCTGAGCGCTGCCCCGCACAAGGAAGCTTTTCAATTTCCGCAGGACTTTCCTGCCGGAGCCGTCCGGCTTTATCGCAACAACGGCGACGGCACCTTTGGCGACGTGACCCACGATTCAGGCCTCGCTTCGGAGCGCGGCAAGATGCGCGGCGCGCTTTTTGCCGACTTCAACGACGACGGTTACGCGGACCTTGTGCTGCTGCGCGAGGACGGCCCTCCGCAGTTCTATTTCAACCAGGGCGAGGATCACTTCGAAAATGCCACCGGGCAGGCGGGGCCGGACTTCGCGAAGCTCGACGCGGTCGAAGGCCAGGTCGCGGACTTCAATCACGACGGTGCTTTCGATCTGGCGCTGTGGTCGCGCGACGCCTACACCGTCCTGCTCGGGAAGAACGGCGGCGCCTTCCAAGCGGTCGATTCGCCTCCGGCGCTGCCGCCGGCTTCGGGGCCTTTTGCCAAGCCCGGCGCCGTGGCGGACGTCAATGGCGACGGATTTGACGACCTGATCGCCTTCGACCGCTCCGGCCGGGTTCACGCCGTCCTCAATCGCAACGGCCAGTTCCGGGAGACGCTCGAGATTCCCGCCCCGAGCGGGACCGTCGCGAGCATTGAGGCTGCCGCGCTCGGCAATCTCGGGAAACTCGACCTCCTCACCGCCGATGCGCGCGGTGGCGTGCGCGGCCTCGAAGAACAAGGGCCCACGCCGCGCTGGGCCGCCGTCAGCCTCGACGGTTACAAGAGCAACAAGGCAGGGGTGGGCTGCGTGGTGGAGTTCAAGGCGGGGGATTTCTACCAGAAAGTGCTCTCGACCGGCGGGACGGTGCGCGTTTTCACGGGAAGGATCGCGAAGCTGGACGTGGTGCGCGTGACCTGGCCCAATCTCATCGTCGAGAACTCCATCGGCGTTGCCACGGACACGGTCACGAGCGTGCGCGAATCCGAGCGACTGGCAAGCTCCTGCCCCTTCCTCTACGCCTGGGATGGCAAGCGCTACGTGTTCTTGAGCGACATCATGGGGGTGGCTCCGCTCGGCGAACTCGCGCCCGACGGAACGCGGCTGCGGCCGAACCCGGACCAGGCCGTAAGCCTCGGCAGTGCGCCTCATACCCGGAACGGCAGCCTGACCCTTCAGGTCACGAGCGAAATGCGCGAGACCGACTACTTCGACCAATTGCGCCTGGTTGCCGTTGATCATCCCGCGTCGGCGAAGGTGTACGCCAACGAGATTTACTCGTCTACGCCGGCGCCGCCGGAAGTTTATTCGCTCGGCGAAGAGCGACCCCTAGTGTCGGCAGTGGACGATCGCGGTCACGACGTTCTCCCCTTGCTGCGCGAAGCTGATGGGCGTTATCCGACGGACTTCCGTCGCGACCGCATCCTGGGCCTGGCCGATCCGCACAGCTTAACGCTCGACCTCGGCCCCTTCCCCGCCTCGGCTCACCCGGCGCTCTGGCTTACCGGTTGGGTGTTCTGGACGGATTCCAATGCCTCGCGCGCGCTCGAGACCAACCGGAAGCTCTCCATGATCCCGCCTTATCTGCAGGTGCGCGACAAGACGGGGCGCTGGACCACGGTGATCCCCGACATGGGCTTGCCGAGCGGCACGAATCGCACCTTCCGGGTGGATCTCGGGGGCAAATTCCTGTCGAGCGATCACCACGTGCGTATCGTCACCAGCCTGTGCGTCTACTGGGATCGTATCTTTCTTACGATCGGCGATCAGCGCCTGCCGGGTCCTCCGGATCCGCGCGCCACGGAATTAGCCGCCGCCCGGAGCGCAGCCGCGTCGGGCGGCGACCTGCCTCGCGCCTCCGAGTTGCCACTCGCGGGCGCGGACCTGCACTACCGGGGCTTCTCGCAGCCTATGGTTGATCCGGATCACCTGCATCCCGACGACTTCAATTACACGCGCAGGCTGGCCGATGCCCCCTGGAATCCGTTTGCGGGACGCTACACGCGTTATGGTCCCGTGGAGGAATTGGTGGCGAAGGCCGATGACCGCCTCGTGGTGATGGCGGCCGGCGACGAGTTAACGTTGACCTTTGATGCGGCCAGGCTGCCGGGGCTCCCGTCAGGATGGCGGCGCGAATACCTGCTGTTCGCTCGAGGGTACGCGAAGGACGGCGAACCCAATACCGCCGACTTCCGCACCAGCGACCCGCTGCCGTTCTACCGGATGTCGAACTATCCCTATCCGGCCGGCGAACGCGGCCTGCTGAGCCCCGCGCTGCAGCAGTACCTCGATTCTTATGAGACTCGCCCCGGCTATCAACTTATCCCCGACCTCGGGCCGGGCGTGGCCGCGAAACCGGCTGTTGCGGCACGGTAAGGTGGGCGTGGAAGCGCGACTGCGATATGACACGCCCCCCGGGGTGCCTTGACGCTCGGAACTTTTTTGGAACTTTCGCAGCCGTTTTCTCGAACTAGTTGGTTGTAATGTAGCGGGCTGAACGTTCGGCCAATTGCGCAAAGCCTCCGCTTTAGACTGGCCTCGACAACCGCACATGCGACTAACAACAACACCTTTCGGCGGCAGACATTGCTGCGCCGTGAAGGTGTGTCGCACTGATGCGCCCACCGCCATGCAGTTGACAGTCACGTAATGAACAACCTCCGGAGTGTTCAGGATGGCCGAAGATAGGGCCAACCAACGGGACGGAGGCGACATCCATCCATATTCATAGGGCGAGGTTAAAACTATGCGTTCTAAGCGGGTGTTTTTGTTGACTCTTATAGCAGTCTGCGCTTTTCTGTTTGTCTTCACCGGTCAATCGTTCACGCAATCAGGGACGCAAGACCGGGTTACGCAACCCATTGACCAAGGCTCCGTGTCTGTCGTTAAGGGCAATCTCAGGCCTTGGGCCCAGCCGCGATATGACCAGGGCGCAGTCGATGAATCGTTCATGCTGAACCACGTTGCCCTGGTGTTCAAGCCAAGCCCCAGCCAACAATCCGACCTCGATAACCTTTTGGAGCAGCAGCATAACCCCTCTTCGCCGAATTATCATAAGTGGCTTACGCCGGAGCAGTACGCCGGCCGCTACGGCTTGACCGGCAATGATCTCGCCAAGGTTGTCTCCTGGCTTGAGGAGCAGGGATTCACCGTCGGGGAGACGGCTCGCGGACACAATTGGGTGGCTTTCTCAGGTACGGCCGGGCAGGTGGAATCAGCTTTTCAGACCCAGATTCATCGCTACGTGGTCAACGGCGAGGCGCGATACGCAAACAGCGCCGAGCCCTCGGTCCCGACCGCCCTGGCCGGGGTGGTGATGGGAATCCGTGGCCTCGACAACTTTCGCCCCAAGCCGAAAGTGAGGGTCAGAAGCGCATATACGGGGCCAAGGCCCAACTACACGTCGAGCGTCTCCGGGGACCATTTCCTAGTGCCTGACGATCTCGCCATCATTTACAACATTCAGGGCCTTTACAACGCCGGGATCACCGGGGCCGGCCAGAAGATTGCAGTTATGGGACAGACGGACATCGTGATCGATGACATCAGTGAATTCCGCACCAATGTCGGCCTGCCCGTCAATAACCCGACGGTGGTGACGATCCCTTCCTATGTCTCGATCACCAGTACGGGCGACCTCACGGAGGCCGACCTTGACCTGGAGTGGTCGGGAGGGGTGGCCAGCAGTGCGGACATCATCTACGTGAACGCGGGGAACTCCGCCAATGGCGCCTTCGACTCCCTGACTTATGCCATCGACAATAATGTGGCTCCCATCATCAGCATGACCTATGGCGGTTGCGAGCAGGAATTCGGCGCCGCGGCCATCAGCACTTATCAATCGCAGCTCGAGCAAGCGAGCGGCGAGGGAATCACGGTGCTCGCGGCTGCCGGGGATGACGGCGCCACCGATTGCGACAACAACAACCCAGCCACACCGACGGACGTCGCCGTCAACGGGCTGGCGGTGGATTTCACGGCCAGCTCTCCCAATGCCACGGCAATCGGAGGCAGCGAATTCTACGGAGACAGCACCACCGGCGCAAACACCTATTGGTCGGGCAGCAATAACAGCACGACGATGGCTTCGGTGCTTTCCTACATCCCCGAGATGGTCTGGAACGACACCGCGACCGACTCTGAGCTTTCCGCCACCGGGGGCGGCGCGAGCATGTTCTTCACAAAGCCAAAGTGGCAAACCGGCACGGGCGTGCCAAACGACGGCGCTCGTGACGTTCCCGACGTGTCACTCACGGCCTCGCCCGATGAGGATCCCTATCTGATCTGCTCTTCGGATTACATCAATACGGACACGAGCGCGACCGCGGACTGCGTCAGCGGTTTCAGGGCCAGCGATCAGACTCTGGATGTCGTCGGTGGAACTTCGGCGGCTACGCCCGCGTTTGCAGGCATCCTGGCCTTGATCGAACAGAAGGTGAACGCACGCCAGGGAAACATCAACGAGATCCTTTATCCGCTTTTCGCCAAATCGCCGAGCGCATTCCACAACGTCACCAACGGCAACAACGAGGAGCCCTGCGAGGCCGGATCCCCGGATTGTCCGAATGGTGGCCAGATCGGTTTCGTGGCCGGGACCGGATACAGCCAGACGACCGGCCTCGGTTCTGTGAATGCCTTTAACCTGGCGGCGGCGTGGACCTCCGTTGCGCCCGTCACCGGGAGCACGCCTGACTTCGCGGTTTCGCCCAGCCCCGAGAATCTCGCGGTCACCGCGGGCAGTACCGGCACCACCACCCTGACTGTTTTTCCCAATAACGGCTTTACGGCAAGTGTGAGCCTTGCGTGCACCGTGGCTTCCACCCTTTCGGGCGTCACTTGTTCCGTCAGTCCGGCGACCGTATCCGGGAGCGGCACTGCCACGCTCACCGTCACCGCTTCGTCAAGCGCCCGAGTGTTCGGCGATATAAAGTTCCGAGGCTTTGGATGGTTCCAGGGCGCCTCGATACTGGCATTCGGCCTGCTTCTTGGCTTGGTCAGCTTGTGGGCCCGGAAACGGCGCACCGCATTCGGTACGCTCTACCGGGTACCCCGGCGAATCTGGCTGGGCGTCGCGCTGGCGGGTCTGCTGGCAGCCGGCTTCAGTTGCGGTGGCGGAGGCAGTTCAAGCACGACGACCACCACCACCGCCACGACCAATGAGACTGGCAACGTCAGCGTGACCGCGGTCAGCGGCAGCCTCAGTCACACAACGCAGGTCTTGGTAACCGTCAATTGAGGCGGGGTTCAGGGCGCGTGTGAAAACCTGTGGATTTGCGGGGGCGGCGAAGCCGTCGTTTCTCAGTTCTTAACGCACACTCTTCAGCCCCGCCGTGCTGCTAGCCTAGAGTCCGGGCCCAGGATCTCTGCGGCCGAGATCGGGACCGGGGGAATCGCCCGAGGCCGACTGCAGTTCATCCTCGTCATAGCTGAGCGGAAGCGCCAGGCTCAATTCAAGGCTGGTGCCGGCGGGTAAGACCACATCCTTGCCGCGGGACGCCAACACGTAGACGAGGCCGCCGAGCGCGCCGGCCCCTCCGCCGGCTCCGGCCCCCAGGCCGCTGTGGCCGCTGCTGATTCCGGCCACCGCGCCGATCCCGGCGCCCTCCCCGGCGGAGATGGCTACAGTCTCCGCGTCCTTACCCTTGGTCCCCGGGCCCTGGATCTTGCCTTCCTTCGGATTGAATCCTTCGCCGCCTTTGCTGCCGAAACCGGAGAGGCTCGCGCGCAGCGGTTTGGTGACCCCGTTGGCCAATGTGATCTCGTCAAACCGCACGGCAAGCTCGGCCTTGCCCTTTACGCGTCCCGGTCGCGTCACCTGGGTCACCTGACCCTTCACGTAGGTGCCCACCGGGATGACGATGCGATTCTTTACCGTGATGGGGTAAACGCTGACGCAGTAGATCGCTTGGCCGGGCTGCGCCGTGCGCGAGCTGAGTGTATTGCGGAGCTCGAGTGGGATGGTGGTGTTGACGGGAATCACGAAGCGCCCGGGGGAAGAATCGGCGGGCGTGGAGATCACGCTCTGGGCCGGAACGGCGTCAGGGGTGCCCGATACGACCGGCGCCGGCGCCTGAGTCTGTCCGCCGCAAGCCACAGCGAGGCCAAGTAATCCTGCCAGAATCAGGGAGATTCTCTTGGACATGGCACCTCCACGCGCAATTTCGCCAGCGCGCCTAGAGAAAAACCACCGACTGCAGCCCCGAAACCTCGAAACGCTTCCGGCAGCGGGGATTCTTGCACTGAAGGAAGTCGTCGCGCCGGATCATATAGGAACTTGCCTTGGCGAAGCGGGCGCGATCGCGTTCATCCGCGCGCCCGGGTAGCGCCCGTTTCTTCGTGCGAACCAGCCACCGCACCTCATAAGTGTCGCTCTGGCGGCACTTGTCACAGTTCAGGACGGCCGGTTTCAGCGACTCCACTTCGTCGAAAAACTCACGCTCTTCCATAACCCCCGATTCTATCGCGAAACCTGTCCGCAACTCCATCCGCAACCGATGAGGATTACTGAATTCGTGACTTTCTCGCCGCAAAGGTTGGGGCTTCAGTGTGCCAGTTTCGGATGTAGAGGGCGGCCCGACATCCAACAATCAGCACACTGCCGCAAATACGGCGAGCCCTCGCTTACCGCTTGTTCGGCGGCAGTGACTTCAGATAGGCCACGATCGCCGCGGCGTCTTCGTGATTCATGTGGTACACGTGCATGGGCGGGCGGATGGCGCGGCCGTTCGGCTGCAGGCCCTTCTCGAGGACCATGGCCATGTCGGCGTCGGTGAAGCTCGGCAGGCCGGCGAGGGCAGGCGCCGCGTAGGCCCAGTCCGGTTGCATCACCGTCGGCGAAAACCAGACGGGCGCCCCCTGGAGCCAGCGCGAGTGATCGAGTTGCCCATCGCTGTCGCGCGGCGAGTGGCATTCACCGCACATGGCCACGCTCTCCACCAAGTACCGCCCGCGATCGACTTGACCCCCTGCAGTGGAAGTCGGCGCTTTCTGCGCCGCCATCGCCACGAGACACATTCCTGTCAGGCTGAGCGCCATGCTCACAAGAGTTTTTTTCATTCGTCGCTCCTTGTCGAGGCAATTCTAACCTGTAATTGACCGTAAGCGAGAGGCCCTCAGCGGGGGCGGCATCGCCCGGTCAGAAATCGTTGCGGTAGACCTCGCCGCCCTTCATCACGAATTTCACGCGCTCGAGCTCGGTGATGTCGCCGAGCGGGTCGCCCCCGACTGCCACCAGGTCCGCGAACTTGCCGGGCTCGATGGACCCGATGCGGTCATCCCAGCCGAGCAACTCGGCGGCGCGGATGGTAGCCGCCTGAATCGCTGCGGCAGGCGCCATGCCGAATCGAACCATGTATTCGAACTCCCTGGTCTGGGTGCCGTGCGGAAACGGGCCAGCGTCCGTTCCGAATGCGATCTTGAGGTGCGCCGCGAGTGCCTTCTTGAAGCTCACTTCGTGGATGCGGGCGCGGCTGGTCTTGCCGTTGGTGGCCGCGAGGTCCTCCTCGGGCTCGAATTCGTAAACGTAAAGGGTCGGAACCAGCCAGGTGCCGCGCTTTTGCATGTCGGCGACGGCCTCGTCGTCGAGATCGAGTCCGTGCTCGATCGAATCCACGCCCGCGTCGATGCAGTTATGGAGTCCGGGACCGCCATAAGCGTGGCACGCCACCTTCACGCCCTCGCTGTGGGCCTCGCTCACGATGGCCTGGAGCTCTTCGAGATTGAAGGTGGCGCCGCTCACGAGACGCCCGTCCGGCGTGAAACGAAAATGGTGAGTGCCGTAAACCTTGATGAAGTCTGCCCCATACTTGATCTGCTCGCGGACCGCCTTGCGGGCCTGATCCACGCCGTCGACGATCTGGACCCCGTCCGGCACGGTGACCTCCGGCGAGTAGCCTTCGAGGGGATAGCCGCCGGTAGTGGACATCGCGCGCGTGGCCACCTCCAGGCGCGGTCCGGGAACCAATCCGCGCTCGATCGCGCGCTTCACGTCCACGTCACTGTACATCGCCCCTTCGGTCTCGCAGTCGCGCATGGCGGTGAACCCGGCCATGAGGTCGCGCCGGGCATTGACCACCGCCTCGATGGTGCGATACTGCCAGGACTCTTTCAGCAATTGCTCTTCGTAGCGGCCGTGCGACTCACCCGTCAGGAAGATGTGGGTGTGGGCATCGATCAGCCCCGGCAGCACCGTGGCCCGGCTGAGATCGATCACTTGGGCGCCGGACGGGATCCGCACCTGAGCGCCCGGTCCAACCTCGGCGATCCGGTCGCCGCGGACCACGATCACTTGGTCGGCCACGAGGCTTCCTGTCCGGCTATCGAACAGGTGTCCGGCCCGAACCGCGACCACCTGGTTTGCGGGCGCACCGGCCTCCTGCGAGGTAGTGGCGTCGAATTGAGCGAGCGCAGGAAGGGCCAGGGCGCCCGCCAGCAGGCTGACGATCCCCGCGATTCCCACGAACCTTAACCTTACGAGACCGAACCTTACGAGACCGAACCGGCGGCTGGCAGCCATAACAGTCTGAGCTCCCCTTCATTCCCGCGAAGGCGGGAATCCATCGTGGTACTACGTTGCCGACCTACGTTGCCGACCCCGCGGCCTTCAGCATTCTCGGGCCAAGCCAACCGAACGCGGCCGCGTCAATCAGGAAGTGGGCCGGCATCGACGGATAAAGGCTCCCAGTTCGTACCACTCGCCAGGGCAGCAACGCTCCAAGCGCCGCGGCCCTGATTCCCACCTTCGGGAAGTGCGCGCAGCCCCGAAGGGGCGAAAGATCTTAACCCCGGGCGTGAGCCCGGGGTTGAAGGACCCTCACCCCGCATTTTCGGCCCGGTCCCCTCTCTCCCGGCGCGCGGGAGAGAGGGGACCGGGGCAAGGGGGTAAAGGGTATCCGCTTACCCACGGCTCGCGTCGTGGGCTAAAGTCTACCGCTCCTCCGGAGCTGAATTATCCAACGCCTCTGAGACACGCGTCACCGCCACCCGCGCGAACCCGGACGCGACTCCGGGGCTACACATTCCGCAGATAACTGCTGAACACCGCCTTGCAGCGGTCGCGATACATGCCGAGCGGCGCATCCTCCGGAGCCATCAGCCACTGCATGCAGTAGCCGTCCACCAGGGCGCGCAGCGTGCTCGCAGCCGCATCCGGATCGACGCTCCGGAACTCGCGCCGGCGGATGCCTTCCTCGATCATCTCCGCGTCGCGGCGGTTGCACGTCTCGAAAAAGCGGTCCATCAGAACGCGGTAACGATCCCGACGCGAGGCCAGCGCCACATAATCGAAAAGCACACGATACAGCTTGCGATTCACTTCCGCGCTATGAAAAAGCAATTCGATCTCGGAACTCAGCCGCGACCGGGGCGGAGCGTCGCTCTGGGCGATGTCTTCGAGCGTGCGATTGAGTTCGGCCAGCAGCCACTCGAGGATCGCGTAGAGCAGGTCGTCCCGCGTGGAAAAGTAATACAGCGCTCCGCCCTTGCTGGTCGCGGCGCGCGCCACCACGCCGTCAATGGTCAGCCCGGGAACGCCTTTATCCAGGATTTCGGCGTAGCCCGCCTTGATCAAAGCCTCGCGGCGGCGTCCGGTGAGGACGGGGTCAACTCGACGTGGACTCATCAGCCTCTCGCCGGACACACGTCCGTCCGGACGGACTAGGATTATGGACGCCGGGCTAGATGTCAAGCCGATTCAGGCGTCACCCCGCGTCCGGCATGGTCGCGGGATGCGTGCTACGATTCATCCATGAGGCAGTCATGTCGACCGTCACCGCCAATCTGATCGGTCTCACGCGCCCTGAACTGGAGGATCTTGCTCTCGACCTCGGACAGCCGCGCTACCGGGGCCGGCAGCTTTACCACGGTCTGTACCGGACGCTGCTGCAGCGTCCTGATGATTTCACCAATCTCGACCGTGCCCTGCGCCGCGAGCTCACCGGCCGCTGCCAGATTGCTTATCCTGCGGTGCTGCGCGCCATCACGTCGCGCGATCGCTCGATCCGCTATTTGCTCGGTCTCGCGGACGGCGAGACGGTGGAGGCCGTCTACATGCCGTGGCGGATCGAGCAGCGCCGGGGCCGGGTATTGGCCACTCCGTCGGGCAGAGAACTGCGCGCGGACGGCGCAGACGAGAGTTTGAAACCCGCGCCCGAAGCCGAGGCCGAGGAGCCGCGCACCACTCTCTGCGTCTCGTCGCAGGTCGGCTGCGCGGTGGATTGCGCTTTCTGCTTCACCGGACTGCTCGGGGCACGCAGGAATCTCACGCCCGGCGAGATTGTGGGCCAGGTCCTGGTAATCGCGCGCGAACGAGGCCTGTGGGGCGCGAAATCGCCGGCCCGCATGAATATCGTCTTCATGGGGCAAGGCGAACCGCTGCTGAACCTGCGCGCGGTGATGAACGCGGTCACGATCCTGGCGGACACGGAGGCCTGCGCGATTCCTCTGCGACGGATCACCATCTCCACGGCCGGCATCGTGCCGCGCATCTATGATCTTGCCCGGGAAGTCGTGCGTCCGAAACTCGCCATCTCGCTGAACGCGTCGCATGACAAGCAGCGCGACGCGCTGATGCCCATCAATCGCAAGTATCCCCTTCGCGAGCTGATCGAGGCTTGCCGCGCCTATCCTCTGCGCCCGCGCGAGCGGCTGACGTTCGAATACGTGATGCTCGACGGGGTCAACGATACCGGCGCAGACGCGGTCCGCGTGGCGCGCCTGATCGGCAGCCTCGCGGCGCGCGTGAATCTGATTCCTTACAATGGCGGCGCCGGGCTTTCCTTCCGTCCCTCGCCCATGGAGCGCGTCCACTCATTCCAGCAGACGTTGCGCGAGCAGGGTGTGCCCGCATTCATCCGCATCTCACGCGGTCAGGACATCATGGCGGCCTGCGGGCAGCTCAGCCTGGAAGGTGCGACTGCCGGGGCGTGACGGAGGTGGCCGCCGGAGCGTGACGGGCACCGGAGCGTGACGGGACTCGGCGCCAAGATGTCAAATTCCAGATGCCGAATTCCAGAATGCAAGGCTCGAGTTTCGGATTTCGAGTTTCGGATTTCGAGTTACCCGTTTGGAATTTCAAATTTCAAATTCCCAACCGGCTGCTGAGGCTGGCTGCGCAATCCGATGGCAGCCATCATGCGCCCGGCGCGTCCTCCGTCGCGGCGATGCGAGAGGAACAAGTCCGGGCGGCAGACTGTGCAAAATTCTGAAGCGTGGACCGCCGAAGGCTTCAAGCCGGCCGCGCGGAGCTGTGCGCGCGCCACCGCGGTCAAGTCCAGGTGCAGGCTGCGGCGCTCGCGACGGTGTCCGGGCGGGGCCTGGGTGTGAAACAGCAGGATATAGCGCAGGTCCGAGCGCTGTGCTTCGACCCCGAGCGAGGACGTTTGCGCGGACTTGGGCGCCGGCTTGTGAAAGAACGCATCGCTCGTCACAAACTGCCCGCTAAAGGCGTCGATCACTTCCTCGCCGACTTCGTAGCAGCAACGGCCGATGGCCGGCCCAAGCACGGCCACCAGATCCTCGGGCCGCGAACCCGACAGGCGCCGCAATTCGCCCACCGTCTTCTCGATCACGCGGGCCAGGGCGCCGCGCCAACCCGCATGAATGGCCGCGATCACGCGCCTGCGCCGGTCCGCCAGCAGCACCGGCAAACAATCCGCCGTGCGAATCGAGAGGATCACTCCGGGCTCGGACGTGACGAGAGCGTCGCCCGCGTACCGCCCTTCGAGGCTTCCGGCAGGCGCAGGCACGGAGAGATCGCAACCCGCCGAGGCTCGGGTAGTCTCGGGATCACCAGGCTCCGGCAGTTGCCAGCCGGCAGGCCGGTAATCGAGGGGCGACAGAACGGAGCGATCCGCGCCAGGATCGTGCCGGGCCGGATCGCGACCCCGTCTCACTTCCCAAACCACGGCAGAGTGGATCTGGTGCAGGCTTGCCGGAAGCGCGCGCGCATCGAGAGCGCCGAGGAAACGCGCTCGATTCCGCTCGACCTCGCGGCGCTCGGCGTGCGGCGTGAATCCGAGGTTGAACTCCCTGCCCCGTCGCGCACGTGACCCGTCCGGCGGCCCGCACCGCGCGTAGCGGAGGCTGAAGCCGTGCACGAGCCACGGCAAACGCGCCAGCACCCCCGATTCCATCAGGCTGAGTTGGTCGCGGGAAACGAGCTGTAAACCGTAGCGGTCCAAGCGGCCAATATAGCACGCCGACCGAAAATCGCGGCGCACGGCCGCAGCCGGCCACAATCGGCTACAACCAGCTACAAATGAATTCGGCCGTCCCCGTCGCCGCGAGTCAAATGAACCCGCTCGTCTCCTCCGCCGGCCAGGATGGCCGCGCTCAGACCTCGCGACGTTGCCAGAAGATAGTTCGAAGCGGCGGAAACGAATCCGGCGCGCCGGAACGCCCGGACCCAGAGGGCGTGCGCCTGATTCAAGACGATCAGATCCGCGCCCGACTCCGCCACGCGGCCCGTGACGCGATGCGCGATGGCATCGGCATATTCAGGCGGGCCCACACAATCCAGGATCGTGGCCACGTGAAGATTTCCGAAGTGCTGGTCATCCCGCATCGGCGTGTTCAGCCACGCGGCCCAGCCCACAGGGGACGAACCCTTCGAAACCAGGCAAGCCGTCAGCCGGGGTTCCGCCAACGGGTAGAGGATCTCGAGCGTGCTCCGGTCCCGAACCACTGCGAACGAGCACTCCGTGCGGTAGCGCCTCCAGATTTCGTCCGCCCACGATCCCCAGGCTTTGACGGGCTCAGCGACGAGTCCGCGCTCTTCACCCCGATGAACCAAGGGACGCGCCTGCGCGAGCCGGACGCCGATCCATCCCGTCCCGGTCGCCGATGCCAGCGCCGCCGCGGCCCGCCGGTAAGAATTCTGGCGAATCGCGGGCATCTCGCGGAGAAACTTGCCGACAGCCTGAACACGAAAAAGAAAAGGAACGGGCCGCACTATCCACCCCGCGCCCTTGAGCAGCCTTGGGAGCGGATTTTGTTCGCCGCCCATGCCCACCATGTAGATGTACGGGCTGTGAGCTTCCAGGTATTTCAGCATGTGGAGCGAAACCATGCCGTATTTCCGATCGCAAATTCCTTCGGAGAGCATGGACTGGGAATTGCCGGCCCTGCGAACTTCGCCGTTAATCCAGGCGGGCTGGTCCACCAGCAGGAATCCGCCGCGCACCCGCGAATCCTCGAGGGCCACGTAGTGACGCGAGGAAATCGCAGGGGAAGCAGCCCGGTCCCGGACCGGGCTTGGCTCGACAACGGCCGGCAGCAGGAAGGGCGCCTTCTTTTCCACGCGGGCGTTGAACGCGACCGCCTCGGGAATCTCCCGTTCGGTCAGGGGGATCACTTGAATCTTCATGACGGATGCCGGATGAGAGGACGCCCGCGAGCCGCCAGCCCGGCAGCGGGCCCGGGGGCGCAGGGCTACGAGCTGCCGCGAAACAGCTTTCCCCGAAGCCAGCGCAGCTCGAGCCGGGCTCGTTGCTGCGCCGTGATCTCGAGATCTCCGCGCTTCCCGCCGAGATAATCGAGCAAAGTGGACACAGGCACGAACCAGCCATTCTTGCGGCTGAGCCGGGTCATCAACTCCTGGAACCTGGAGTCGATCCGGCCATTTTCCACGAACCCATGACCGAAATGGCTATACATGATGCAGGCCCCGCCTTGCTCTTCCAACCGGTCCTGATCGGCCTCTCCGAGAATCTTGATGAATCGGGCGCGGTCCGCGCCATCGGAGCTGGCAAACCAGGCATTGACGTAGGGGAGCTCCGGATCGTGATAGGGCATCCACGGGCAGGCGCGAAGGGTGTCAACACCGGAAAAAGTGAAGTTGCGGCAATAGCGAATGCGGCGCCGGCAGATGTCCCCCCAAAAGGCGCGATGCCCTTCCACGTGCCCGGCATAAAGATTCCGGTTGCGTCCGAGCGTCGCCAGATTGTAGAACGTGCGGTGGCGCCCGCTGAACCGCGCCGGCCCCCAATAGATGGCCTCTTCGTTGTAATGGTTCGCCATGCTCGCGGGATCACGGCCGAAGTACCGCTTGAACGCATCCAGTCCCCGGATGATCTCATCGCGGGAGGAAGAATGCACGGTGGTGAGGTGGTAGCCGATCTCGAATCCGCGCGCCTGCAGGGCCTGGGCCTCCTCCAGGTAAACCGGATCGGCGCAGGTGTCGCCGCCGGAGTTTGGTTCGCGGATGGCGCCCAAGGGCCAAACCGCCTTGGTCGTGCGGAACCCGAGGTCCTCCAGAAATGAATATACTCTCCGTCCGTCGCGCAGGAGCTGCCCGTCGGGATCGTCAAAGATCGTGAAGGCGAAGGCCTTGCCGGCCGGCCAGAAGTTCTGCATATGGAAGAGCGCTTGACGCGTGAGCGGCGCTTCGGTCAGTTCAGTTAGTCCCATACTCGTCGAGCACCGCGGAAGTCAACGAATGGATGGAAGGCCGGACAGGTAGTTCAGAATCGAGCTGAAGGACGAGAGATGTTCGAGAGCCTCCAGATCCATCTGTACCCCGAATTCCTCTTCGATCAAAGTCACCAGGGTCACGGCGGCCACCGAATCCCACGCCTCTTCGGTCTCGAGGCTGGCCGACGTGATCACGCTCGGGTCGATGCCGGGAAATGCGGCCGCGAAGCATCGGGCGAGTCTCGCCTCGAGGTCATTCATCGGGCAGCTCCTCAACGCGGAGATGAACGGGCGGACACTTCTCGGACAGGCGCTGCGCGGTCAGCGAAAAAGCCGCGCCGGGAGCGCCTCCGCCAAGCTCGGCGAAGAAATCCTGCAGGGGCCCGTTGCGAGCTGTGGGCGCGAAATCGAAGAGCGCTTCCTCGACCTCGAGCTTGCGGAAGACGTACAGCAGGCAGGCGTGCTCGATGCGCCGCGAGAACGCGCGGCAGCTCATCACCCAATGATCCACCGAGATCCGCTTCCCTTCCCGCCGTCCCGCCATCACCGCAATCTTGCCGAGCGGGCCGAACTTGTCCTGGTAGGAAGCGAGCAGCACAAAAACGTCCCGATCGTCCACATACTGCCTCCACGAGGCTTCGGTGATGCGCCGGCCGTTCAGGTTGAACTGGTTGGTCTTGTTGATCAGCTCGAGAGCGCGCGGATCGAGGGGAGTCTTGGAGGCGGTCACGGTCAGCTTTCCCTCAGCGTCCCGGAGGAAGTCGTCCGGCGTGTACCCGTGAGCCCGGGCAGCGTCGAGGACGGTGTGCGAGGTTCGGAGGCTCTCCATCCGGATCGCGTCTTCCTCGGAAAGCGACGTTTTGCCGAACAGGTCCCGCAGGTTCTCGAGCAACTGGTAGGCGGCCCGATCATCGTCACGAGGAAACAGCAGGCAGTTCATCTCCGGGTGGACCGCTTTGACTTCCGCCAGATCCAAAGGGCTGTCGTCGACAAAGACAACGCTGTCGGCCCCGATGTTCCAGGCGCGCAGGATTCGCGAAACCGCCTCGGATTTGGGACCCCAGCCCGCCTCGAGCGGGAAGATGCGCTCGCGCGCAAGAACCGGCCGGTTCGCCTGGAAGGCTTCTTCCACGAGAGCGGGATTATTCTTGCTGGCCGCGGCGATCAGTATGCCGGCCTCCGAGAGCGATGCCAGCATCTGCTGGTAGAGGCCGTGCTTCTGCGCGTGGTGATCGAGATCCCACGCGACGCCGTCCACGCCAGCTTCGCCCAGGATCCCCATCCACAAGGTGTCATCCAGGTCCGTGATCAGCCCTTTCTTAGGAGGCGCGGCGGCGGCCAGGCGGGCGATGATTCCCGCCAGCTGGTCGGCATGCCCCAGGTGATACGGGAATCCTGTATTGAGCGCCGACTTCACGTCCCAGCGCTCCGCGGGCGCCGAGATGCGGTCCAGGCGTTGCGAACTAACCACGCGGATTCCGGCGGATTTTGACAACCGGACCATCATCTCCGCCACAACCTCTCTCAGCTCGTTCTCAAACGAGCTTGACTGCCATCCTGGCGTGAACGCGAAAGGAGGCAGGGGAAGCGTGGGCGCGGAGACGATCACGCCCCCGCTTTGCGCGATCCTTTCCAGAGAATCGCCCAGCCTCGAGGCCTGATCGCGCGCACTCTGAACAATACCTGCGAGTTGCCCGGGACGCCATCCCCCGAGCCTCCGAACCCCCAAGCGCGGATCGAGGTCTTCCCATTCAACCACGGCCACCACGATCGAGGACTTTTCCCGCTCGATGCGCGCGAGAGTCCCCGGCAGGTCGCCATAAAGCCCGGTGCCAATCTGAACCTTGTGGCCCGGAAACGCGGCTCTCAGGTGGGCATTGAGGAACGTCAGGAAGTGCAGCGGCGTAAAGCCACAGGCAAGATCAACCTGAAGCACAGGGCTCTCGATTGCCGCATTGTGCTTGAGCGCCTCGAGGGCTTCCACCAATTTCATCGGTTCTCGGAAAGGATACGGCACCGGTCGGAGACCTGTCAAACGGATAGAGGGCGGCGGCTCCGACCCCGATCACGACGTCGCCGCCTCGTTTGCGGCTCTGCAGCCTCCCACTTCGCGACTCTGCCGCCCGGGCGCCAGCGGCTCTGCCGCCTTGCTGTGCGGAAAGGCTATGCCTTTCCGAGCCGGCTAGAGATAAAATCTTTGGCCGCGAGGCTACGCCTCGCGGCCACAAACCCATGGTGACGATTTCCCGAGACTCGCCTTGCCTCTCCATCACCGCCGTCGCCAAGGACCGCCTCCCGATCTTCCACACCCACGCCCTCAAGGCCCTCTGCGGCCGCGCCCTCGACGAGGCTCGCGCCTCCGCCGGCTTCGTGATCTTCGCCTACGTCATCATGCCCGACCACCTTCACATCATCACGAATGGGCCCGCAAACCCTCGGGGACGCTGCGCTTCATCACGGGCATCGGCGCCCGCCGCATCATTCGACACCTGAAAGAAAGTGGTCTCGAGGGCTCGCTTGAAAAGCTGAGGGTGGCGCGAAAGGCGGACCGGCATGAATATTCGGTGTGGCAGCGCGAGTCCAATGTGGTGCTGCTGACCGTCGAGTCCACCTTCATGCGGCGGGTTCATTATATCCACCAAAACCCGGTGCGGGCCGGCTTGGTGAAGCGCGCCGAAGATTACCGGTGGTCGAGTGTGCGGTTCTGGAACCGGTGCGTGAGTGATGAAGAGCCGTTGCAGGTTGATTTCGACAAGATTGTCTGGAGAACGGCACGGTGAGGATCGAGGAAGGCAGAGCCTTCCTCGAACAAAATGGGGTGTGGCGCTGCGTCCGGAAAGGCGTAGCCTTTCCGCACAGCACGGCGGCAAAGCCGCTTCCCATCTCCAGCCGATTCCGGCGCGCACAGCCGCAAGCGAACTGGCAGAGCCGCTTCCGATCTCCAGCCGGTTCTCGCTGCTACTTTTCCACAGCTTAACTTGATGAAACTAAATGTCGAAATAAACGGAATTATATCGTTGACATACCCACTTTTCTCTGATACGCTATCCTTGTGATTGGGAGATGCGTATGAACCTCATAGACTTAGCGCGAAACTTCATTGACGAAGAGAGCGCGATTTCCTTCCTTGAATCGAAGCTCTGGCCCTATGGCCCGCAGTGCCGCAAGTGCGGTCTGGTCGGAGAAGCCTATCGCATCCAGTCGAAGCCCGGCACCAAGAAGAAAGTGCGGCTCGGTCTGTGGAAGTGCAAGGGTTGCCGCAAGCCGTTCCGCGTGACGATGGGGACGATCTTCGAGGATTCGCACATTCCCGTTCATAAGTGGCTGATGGCAATGCACCTGATGGCCGCTAGCAAGAAGGGCATGAGCGCACATCAGTTTCACCGCATGCTCGGCGTGACCTACAAGAGCGCGTGGTTCATGTGCCATCGCATCCGGTGGGCCGTCAAGCGCGAATCCTTCTCCGCTATGCTGACTGGCGAGGTCGAGGCGGACGAAACCTACGTTGGCGGAAAGAAGATCGGGCAAGGCGTGTACGCTGGCAAGAAGGCGAAGGCTCCGGTGGTCTCGCTGGTGGAGCGCCACGGCGAAGTGCGGTCGTTCCACGTTGCGGACGTGACGGCGGCTAACCTGAAGCCCATCATTGAGGAACACATCAATCTCGGTGCACGACTCAACACCGACGATTCGGTAGTCTATCCCGCCGCAATCCCTGAAGGCATGCGTCACGACTCGGTGAATCACAGCGCACGCGAGTACTCGCGGATCGAGCCGAACACCGGGCGGCTCATCACCACCAACACGGTCGAGGGCTATTTCAGCATCCTGAAACGAGGGGTCTACGGCACCTTCCACCACGTCTCAAAGCAGCATCTTCACCGCTATCTTTCGGAGTTCGATTTCAGGTACAATGCGCGGGACGTGAAAGACGGAGAACGTAGCCAGCTAGCGATCAAGAGCGTCGTTGGAAAGCGGCTGACGTACTACCCGAGTAAGGCCGGAACAGCAGATTCCGTCGTTGGTGAACAGGAAGCCTAAGCGGTAGATGGAAACGGAATCGTGCTCACGCCGTTTCGTTGGATTTGTCATAGCGTCTGACCTTTGTGCTCGCGACACGCAAGTCAGATGCCTCGCTGTAAGTGTATCACAGAGAGGCTGACAAATGTCGAACACGATATTCTTCCGAGTCGGAACGGCTGACCGAATCTCCCTATCCGCTTTCGTTGACTCTCTCTACAAGTTCCTTGGAATCCTGCGCGATCTGGATTCTGCGCTTTCGGAAAACAAGCGCGGAAGCATGGAGTGGGAAGTCACGTCCCTTCGCAAGGAAAGTCCCGCCATCGTTGGCGTAACTCCGACATTGAAGCGTCTCAATACCCGCGATTTCGGCGAGGCTGTCGAGGCGCAGTTCATCAACAACACGCGCTCCCTGAACTCGAAGGGAGAGCGCAACGAGTATATGCCGGATTCTGCATTGATGAAGCTAAAGGCCATAGCCGCGAGGACAAAGCGCCTAGGCCCGATGTCCGTGTTCGTTGGCAAGAATGGAGACGAGGCAGAAGAATTAGTGAACATCGATCAGGCCACCCTAAAAAGGGTAAAGGAACTTACCGACGTCAAGTTCACGGGATACGGCTCCATCAAGGGAAACCTCGACTCGATTTCTGTGCATCTGAAGGACGAGTTCAGGGTGTGGGATAGTTTGAGTGGAAGGCCGGTTCGATGCTCTTTTGCGCGAAGCATGGACCCGCAAGTCAGGGATTACTTGAGGCAGGCTGTGGTCGTCTCTGGAATCCTGCAAAGCAACAGCGCAGGCTTGCCGATTGCGATGGACGTACAAGGATTGGATCTGGCAAGCGTAACGGACGCTCCGACAATCGAAGGCATTTCTGGATTAGTGGACGATTTCACCGATGGGAAGCCGCTAAAAGAGTTCATCGAGGAGATATCGGATGAATAAGAGTTCAAGAATCTACTGGGACTCAAGCTGCTTCATTTGCCTGTTGAACAAGGCGGAACAGGACAGAAGAAAGATATGCGAAGACGTTATGCGGCACGCTCGCAACGGAGAATTTGAAATCTGGACATCAACGTGGACCATTGTCGAGGTAATCCGTCCAAAGAGAAAGTACGGTGAAGTCCCACCGTTGCCGACATGGACGGCGAAAGCGTTCGTGGCCGCCCCGGAGGGGAAAGGAGAATTTCAAAAGATTTGGGACTACTACTACCAGAACACCGCCGCGCCTTCCGTAAAACTTACTCCTTATCAAATTTCAGCGATCAATGGAATGTTCGTGGGTTGGGACTGGATCAAGACTGCTTACCTGGATCAGCGTACGGCAACTAGGGCAGTCGAGATATCGCGTGATTTTGGACTCAAACCTCCCGACGCAGTTCATGCAGCCACGGCGATCTTGAGTAAGACTCCCGTATTGCAGAGATGGGATAGAGACTTTAACAAGGTGGCTCATCTCATAAAGGTCGAAGAGCCAGCCATGCTAACGCAGCAGGCAGACCTAATCGAAGATCACCAAAATCCAATGCTTAATTTGCCAGAACAGGCTTAAGCTACCTACTTTTCTTTGTTGGTCTAGGTTCCGGCTTCGCCTTGGCAATCCGCCGCAGCGCCTCATCAAATGGCACGTCGATCTTGAAGGCGTCCTTGCGGTGTCCCGGCTTCGCTTCCTCTTCCTCGAACTCGCGGATGATCTTCTCGACCGGCAGGCGGTCGTCGCGCGTCTTTGCCTTCATGCGGACATGATAGCATGGAGCCGCTGTCAGAATGTGCTCTGCGGTCATTCGTTCAACATTTGAACGAATGACTCGATTCGCCTTTGGCTGTGGCCAGTGGGTGTCCCGTCGTGCGCCAACTCCTAATATCCGTGTTCGTCTGCTTGGTTGCTGTCGGGTTCTGGATGAACGCCAGTGCATCGCTCCTCCATCGGACCATCATGGCGTTGATCTTCTCGGTTTTTGAGACGATCGGAGTGGCTTTGTTGATCATGGCATTTCTAGCGAATCAGGGCGAAGTCTGGGCCGCCGTTACGGGCTATTGGGTGTTCTTTGGCGGCCCGATGCTCGCGGCAGCCTTATCAGCCCGCCGCCGAAACTGATAATTGGGTATGTGAACGATACAATTCCGGAAATAAACTTTCTCGCCGATCCCGGCTCTACCCATGACCCCGCTTCGTGGTGAGACACTGGCGGGCATGCGCCCTCGAAAGCCAAAACCGTCCCACACTACATCACAGAACCACCAACCGACCCCTTCGCCGAAGCCCGATCGCGCGACCACACACGAGATCGTGCGCCAAACGGATGCCTTGTACGCCGAGGCGCAGGACAATCCGGATTCCGAGGCCGGCCAGATGGTTCGGGCCTTCGTCCTCAGCGGAATCCGCAACGTGCAGCCCCGATCCTCGAGCGATGAGGCTCCGACCCTCGCCTTGGGCGAGGAGCGCCGGCGCCAGCGCCAGGCCCGCCACCGCTTGACCGGCGGCGCCAAGGCCGAAGCCGCGCCCGATCGGGCGCGCCGCGCGGACCGCGCACAGAAGACGCGGGAATACGAGGCGATGCTGCAGGAAGTGGCCCAGACCGCCGCGACCGCGAGCGCTGCGGCCGAAGCCGGCCGGCCGCTCGATGCCATAGCCGTATACGAACGGATTGCTGAAATCGTGGGGCTCAGATCGCCTTTGAGCCAGCGAGTTGAGCCGAAGCTGTCTGGCGATTGAGATCCGGTCGGGCGTCCACGCGCAATAAATAACACTCGATAAAGGAGGCTTTATGCCAATCGATACCGACACCACCGGTCTGCCGGGGAATCCCGATGTATCGGAGGCGGCCGCGAAGCCCGCGGAACCCGCTCCCGGGCCTTCGAGCGATCACCATGGGCCGTCCGCCTCGGCCGAAGACGGCGGGGCGCCGGTCCGCCGGACGTCAGACCGCAGGGTAGCGGCGAACCGCGCCAACGGCCAAAAGTCCACGGGTCCGCGCACTGCGCTAGGCAAAGAGCGCTCCAGCATGAATGGTCTGAAGCGCCGTTCGGTGCGGCTGCTCGGGCTTTTCGAGGCTAAAACGCTCCGGCAGGAACCGGGGGCCGCCGAGCAACTCTACCGCGAGCTGATCAAGCCTTACCAGCCGCTGCCGCCGCTGCTCGCGATGCACTTCCAGGACCTCGCGCGCCTGCACCTGGAACTCGAGACGTCGGAATGCATCCGGGACGCCACCCTCGAGCATCGCTGGCAGCAGGCCGACATCGAGAAGCGGCGCAAGTTCTACGAGATGGAATCCGACCTCCCCGCCACCCCCAAAGAGGTCTTCGAGGGAGGCATTTGCCGGATCGAGGCGAGCGCGGCCAAATTCAAGAAGCAGGCCCACTACCTGGGGCTGCTCCGGGAGCAGCTCGAACGGCGCAACTTCGACCTGGGCAACGTTCTGCAACTGCTCTACGGGAAGGATTTCGATCCCGAGCACGACCGCGGACAGACCATTTGCAGCCGCTGCCGGAAGCTCATGTCCGGAGAGTGGCAGCTCCCCTCTGAACAACAAGAGGGGAACATCGACGAGGAGCAGCTCGAGGGCCTGCTCGACCTGGTGGCGCTCGAGGAAGACGACGCCTTGACCGGCTATCGCCTTAAGCTCGACGAGAAAACCGTGACCCGGGCCGCCTGCATCGCCGCGCTCGCGCCCACCAGCGACGACCGCCTGATGGAGTTGCAGGCGGAACGGCTGCGGCGCGCCATCGATCGGAAGCAGTGGGTGATCAACGGGCTGCTGCAGACGCTCCGCCCGGCTGAGGCGGCCAAGCCGGACGCGAATCCGGGGCCCGGTCCGGAGCACCCCCTCCCCCCCCATAAAAAATCAGGGAAGCGAAGCCAAGAAGTCATTTGTAATCAACAAAACGATGCGAAAACACATGAAATCCGAACCGAACCGAAGCCAACCGAACCGAACTCGGCGGCGGATAAGCCCTTTGAAACGTCTCACCGTTCAGTAGCGGTACGTAGCATTACCCACCGTTCCGCACCCTTGCCCTCGCGGCCCCGCATCCAGGCGATCGCGGCTCTGCCGCCCTCGCACTTTCGCGTCTCCCCACCCAGGCTCGTGCGGCTCCCCATCCATGCCCTCGCGGCTCCCCATCCAGGCGCGCGATCCAGGCGCGCGCGGCTCTGCCGCCTTGCTGTGCGGAAAGGCTACGCCTTTCCGGGCCCGGCCACACCCCCCCTTTTTTTCGAGGAAGGCTATGCCTTCCTCGATCATCACCCCGGATTTCACCGAGACAGCAACCAGGGGGCTGCGGCTGCGAGGCCTTGCCTCGCAGCCGCGGCATTTTGTTATCTCTACCAGTTCCGGAAAGGCGGAGCCTTTCCGCACAGCAAGGCGGCAGAGCCGCCGAGCCTGGACAGCCGGACCGCCTCCTGTTAACCAAACTCTTGCGCCGGCGTTATACCGGTCGGAGCCCGAGACAGGGCAGACCCGAGGCGTCGCGACCCGCCAGACGGCACGGCGCTTGGGGAAACAGAGAGGGGACAGAAACCATGAGACAAAACTTGAAGAACTCGCGAACAGTTTGGACTTTGGCCGGGTTGGCGCTGGCTTTCGTATGGATGACCGGGGCCGGGGTCACAAGAACCTCAGGTTTCCAAAAACCTTCTTCGGCAGCCCTCAGCACCGACCTCGGCGGCACGGCCAGCCAGACCGAAATTGACACAGCGCGCGGCGCCTTCGATCACTTCCTCGACTCGCACCCCGAGATGGAAAACGACATTTTTGCGGAGCCGACAAGAATCACCGACCCCAACTACCTGCACGATCATCAGGAGCTGCAGGTCTTTCTCGACAGCCATCCGCTGGTCAAGGCCGATCCGCGATCCTTCGTGAGCCCGCAGTCCTGGCGATTTGAGAACCGCCGCAGCGATACCGATGACCTTCTGGGCTTCTTCGTGCCCTTCGCCGTGTTCGTGTGCTGCCTCCTGGCCTTGCTGGCCGTGATGCGCACGGTTCTCGAGAATCGCCGCTGGAACAAGAGCTTCAAAGTGCACGAAGACGTGCACACGAAGCTGATCGAAAAATTCAGCTCCGGCCAGGAACTGACGGCCTACATGGAATCGGAGGCCGGCAGGCGGCTGCTCGAATGGACGCCGCCCGTGGTCGAGACCCGGGCGCCGCTCGCCGCCGGCCGCATTCTCTGGTCGCTTCAGACCGGCCTCATCCTCGGCCTCGCGGGGCTCGGACTTCTGGCGATCCGGAGCAGGATCAGCAGTGACGCCGCCGACGGAATGCTGATCTGCGGCACCCTGGGACTGACGATCGGCCTCGGCTTCTTCTGCTCCGCCTTCCTCTCCTATGGCATCTCGAAACACCTCGGCCTGATTGGCGGCGGAACGCAGGGGGATTCCCGGCTGGCGCAGGCCGGACGGTGAACGCGGGGCCGCGTCGCAACTGAGCAGTGGCGCGCGGCCGCGCCGGATGGCAGAATATGAGTATGTGGGAAGTCACCTTGGCGGAAATCGAAAGTTCCGAACTCGGGGCCGGAGCGGCTGAAGAAGCCTTCCACATGGACGAGCAGGCTTTCAGGGTTTTCTACGAGAAAACGGCCCGCCCGCTGTGGTCTTACCTCTCCCGCCTCGCGGGCGACCGCGCTCTCGCCGAAGACCTGGTGCAGGAGAGCTACTACCGCTTTCTGCGCGCCAAACTGCAGTCCGGCGACGAGGCCTACCAGAAGAATTACCTCTTCCGCATCGGCACCAACCTGGCGCGCGACCACTGGCGCCGGACGCGCCCCTCGGAGAGCCTACCTGAAGAGGCTACATCACATTTGCAATCCGGGGACCGCACGGCCGAGAGCGTGCAACAGAACACCGATCTCGGGCGGGCGCTCGCGCAATTGAAGCCGCGCGAGCGCGAGTTGCTGTGGCTGGCCTACGTGGAAGGCTCGAGCCACAAGGAGATCGCCGAGGTCTCGGGCCTGCGGGCGGCGAGCATCCGCCTGCTGCTGTTTCGCGCCCGGCGGAAGCTGGCGGAAGTGCTGCGTTCTTCCGGCGGGGGCGTGGAGAGCGCGGAATTGAGAGCAAGGCCATGAACATTCCCGAGTGTCATCGCGAGCAGGAGGTACTCGAGGCCGTGCGCGCGGGCCGCTGGTCGGGCGCCTGGGGCGAGGAGCTCCGGAAGCACGCCGCCGCTTGTCCGGTGTGCGCGGAAGTGGCGCTGGTGGCCGCAATGCTGCTCGAGGAGCGTGACCTGGCGCAGGCCGAAGTGCGGTTGCCGAGCGCGGGCCTGGTGTGGTGGAAGGCGCAGCGGGCCGCGCGGCGGGCGGCGGAAGAGCGCGCCACGCAGCCCATTGCGCTGGTGGAGCGCGCGGCCTGGGCTCTGACCCTGTTCGGCGTCTTCGGATTGGCGCTCTGGCAATGGCCGCGGATCGCGGGGTGGCTCGGCGGCGCGAAGAGCCTCGCCTCGGGGCCGGGATCGGCCTCAAGCTCCGCCCAGTTTACTGAACGGGTCGTTCAAACCTTCCAGAGCCTGGCTCAGGGTTTGGGCGCGCAATCTTCAGGTTATCTCGTGATCGCGAGCGTCGGAGCAGTGCTGGCTCTCATGGGGTTCGCCGCCTACGTGGTCTGGCGCGAAGAATAGTCCCGGGCGGGCCCGCGTTCCACGCTGGTTTCCCAAGCTAAGTTTTTCGAAAAGGAATCGCGGACGGCGCCGCGGGACACGCGACGCGTCGCCGTGCGCGCGCACTCGTCAGACGCACCAACGCGCAGTCGGCATGAGGAGAAGCCGGTCTTGAACCGCCGGAGATCGGAGATTCCGAGCGGCGAACCTTTCGGCCGCCGCCCGGCACAGGACTACTTCTTCTTGGGGGGAACGACCGCGTCTTTGAACGCTTTCGCGAGGCGGAACTTCACCACGGTCTTGGCCGCGATCTTGATCGGTTCGCCCGTTTGCGGATTGCGTCCCATCCGCGCCTTGCGGGCGGCCTTGACGACTTTGCCGAGACCCGGAATCGTGAACTGCCCCGAGCTCTTGGCTTCGCGCGTCGCCAGAGTCGCGATCTCTTCCAACACCGCGGCGGCGGTCTTCTTCGCAATTTCGGCCTTCTCCGCCAAGTGAGTTATGACTTGCGACTTGGTCATCGCTTTCGCCATTTGAGTTTTAGTCTCCTCTCTCTCAGTTAAAATTCTAGCGCCACAGCCTGCATGAGATTAGCGGCAACTTTAATGAAAGCCCGAACCGGTGTCAAGGCCTTTCCAAGGAAAAGTGCAAAAAAATCCGCGAATCCAGCGGCTTCTGTCAAGGCGGCCCGAGCCGCGCCTTTCCTCGGCCCTGCACGCTCGACCGCAGCGCCGCGCGCAGTCTGCGCTCGCCTCGCGGTCGCGGGTCCGCTAGAATGGAGAGGCCAGCCCAACCTCGGGGGTAACGAAATGCCGATCTTTGAGTATCGATGCCGTGAATGCGGCGCAGAGTTTGAAAAAATCGTGCGCTCCGACGGCGACCCGATCGCCTGCGAGCGTTGCCATGGCCGCAAGCTCGACCGTCTGCTCTCCGTGTTTGCCGTTTCCGGAGCATCCGGCGAGGCCTCGACCGAAAGCGGACCCTGTCCGTGCGGCGCGCCGCGGCGCGGCATGTGCGGCGACTGAGGCCCGCCAAGCCCGCGCCGCGTGAAGGCCTCGTCTCAAGGCCTCGCCTCGAGGGATTGACGCATGCCGAACCCGCGCGTTGTGGTGCGCCCGCTCCGAACACCCGGCGAATTCCAGCAGTGCGAGCGCATCCAGGAGAGCGTCTGGGGCGCGCGCGGAATCTCCGGAGAACTTCTCCTGGTGACCGCGAAGCATGGCGGGCTTGTGCTCGGCGCCTTCGCCGGCGGGCGGCTTGCGGGCTTTCTTTACGCTTTCCTCGGGCGGCGCCAAGGCCGATTGATTCACTGGTCGCACATCATGGCGGTGGAATCGGAGTTCCGCGACCGCGGCCTGGGCTTCCGCATGAAGCGGGAACATCGGCGCCTGGCGCTCGCGCAAGGAATCCGCCTGATCGCCTGGACCTTTGATCCGCTGCAGAGCCGCAACGCCGGGCTGAATATTCACCGCCTCGGCGCCGAAGTCCGCGAGTATCTCCCCGATTGCTATGGAAGCTTTCGCAGCAAGATCGAAAGCGGTCTGCCGAGCGATCGCTTCGTGGCGGAATGGCGTCTTACGAGCCGCCGCGTTCGGGAGAGGCTCGGCGGCAAGCCGCGCGCGGTCGCCGTCGCGGCTCTGCCCGCGGCCAACGAGATCGAGCGGGACGCGCGCGGTTTCGCGGTGAACCGGCGTTTGCGCCTCAGCCTCACGGCGCCTCGGCTGCTGGTCGAGATCCCGGCCGATACCGATCGCATGCGCGCTACAGACCTGGAACTCGCGCGGCGCTGGCGTCTCGAGATGCGGCGCGTATTCCGGCACTACCTTCGGAGGGGATACCGCGTGACGGACTTCGTCTCGGCGCAGGAAGGAGGTCTCAGACGCGCGTGCTACGTCCTAACGCGGCTTGCAGCCGGTCGCTCCGATGGCTGACGCATCCGGAGACGGCGGGGAGTGAAGGCGCTTCAGGGCGCGCTCGAGGTTTCCGCGCTCCGCGTCCTGACGGTGCGCGCCCGCGCCTCGAGTTCCGCCGCGTCGTCGTCGCGTCCTCGCTTGCGCATCAGGCCGGCGTAGGTCTCGAGGCACTGCGCCAGGCCCAGCCGTTCCGCGCCCGTGCCGCGGCCGAGCACGTCCAAAGCGCGGACAAAATACTCGTCGGCAAGGCTGTCACGCTGCTCGCCCTGGTAAAGGATCGCCAGGTTCTCGAACGTGTTCCCGAGCGCGGGGTGCCGGTCGCCGAGCGCCGCTTTCTTGATTTCTATGGTGCGCAGAAAGAGTCGCTCCGCCTCCGGACCGCGGCCCTGGTTCGCACAAAACACCGCAAGATTGTTCAGCGTCAGCGCCACGTTCAAGTGCTCCGAGCCAAAGACGGTCTCTTGAATCTCGAGCGCTTGCCGAAGCTGCGCCTCGGCCTCCGCCGGCTTGCCAGACTCCTTGTAGAGCGCGGCCAGGCGATTCAGTCCGGGAACGAGCGCGGGGTGCGATGGCCCGTGCGCTTTTTCGCTGATCTCGAGCGCCCGGCGCAGCCGCGCGGCGGCTTGGGCGTTGTCACCAAGCTGTCTTTCGACCTGCGCCAGCTTCTCGAGGGATTGGATCACCTCCAGGTGCTCCGGGTCGCTCTCTTCCCACAGACGCCAGGCTTTGCGATACAGCTCGCGCGCCTGGCCAAGCCGGCCGCGGGCGTGCGCGAAGTCGCCCAAGCGGCCGAGATCGGCGGCGACTGCCGGATGCTCCTCTCCGAAGCGCGCGCGATCGAGCGCCAGAATGCGCGTCCAGCACGCCTCGGCGTCGTCCGTGCGTCCCTGCTCGGTACAGATCTCCGCCAGGCGCTGGAGCGTGAACACCAGTCCGGGATGCTCTTTGCCGAACGCTCGCTCTTTGAGCGAAAGGATGCGGCGGTACAGCGGTCCGGCTTCGGCGTAGCGCCCGAGCAGGTGATAGAGCACTGCCAGCCGGTTGAGTCCCGGCAGCAACCCGGGATCATGCTGGCCGAATTCGGATTCGCGCTCCGCGAGCCAGGATCGGATGCGAGTTTCAGCGCCGCCGTCGTCCACCGCGAACACGGCGGCAGAGTCCTCGGCGCCCGAGTCCCGCTTTGCGGCTTCGGGCTCAGGCTCGATCGGCTTGTGAACCTGCAGACTCGTGCGGGGCTCGGCTTCGGCCGGTCGCGGCGGCTCCGTCGCGACGGTGTCTGCCGCCAGCGGCTCGGGTTCAGATTCCCGAACCTCGATGCCTTCAGGCTCGGCCGGGGACACTGCGATGGTGGACGCACTTTCGGCCGATGGGTCTCCCTCCGCGGCGTCCGGAGTGTCGCGCCAGGCATCGTCCGGCGGGGGCTCAGCCTCGGCGTGACGCGGAACTGCGAGCGGTTGTTCCTCGAGGATGGTGTCGCTGACCTCAAGCAAGGTGGCCGATACATCGCTTATCGCGAGATCGGCCAGCGGCCCTTCGAAGGCGATCCGGTTCAGATCCTCCTCGCTCACGCCCGCGGGCGGACCGGCTCCGCTCGATACGGACTCGATGGCCCGCGCGCGCAAAAAAAAGGTCTCAGCCACCGCTTCCCTGCCCTGAACCAGGCTCAACTCGCCGAGGTTCTCGAGGATGACCGCCACTTCGGGATGAATCGGGCCGAGCGCCTTCTGCTTGATCGCCAGCGCCTGCTTGAAGAACGTTTCCGACTCCGGCACCAGCCCGGCGGCGAAACAGACGCTCGCAATATTATTGAAGCAACTGCCCACGTTCGGATGTTCCTGGCCGGTGGTATTCATGCCGATGCGGAGAGCACGGATCAGCAGGGGCAGCGCCTGCACGTGATCGCCCTGCATCCTGTAGATCAGGGCAAGATTGCTCAAACTGGTGGCTACGACCGGGTGCTCCTGTCCGAGCGAGTATTCCTCCACGTCGATCGCCTGGCGATAGAGCGCAGCGGCTTCGGCAAACTGGCCCTGGGCGCTGTAGACCGCGGCCAGATTGTTCAGGGTCTGCGCCACGCTCAGATCATCACCTCCGAGCTTTTCTTCGCGGATTTCCAGCGCCTCGCGGAAGAGCTTCTCGGCTTCCTCGAGCTTGCCCCTGACGCGGCAGGCCTCGCCGAGATCATTCAATGCGTCACTGAGACGAAGGTCCGTGCGGCCGAATTGTTGCGCCTCGGCGAGCGCAGTGCGGTACTCCTCCTCGGCCTCGTGGTAGCGGCCTTCGCTGAACGCGCGATGACCTGTTTCCGAGGCCAGGCGCCAGCGACTCAGTTGCATATCCGATTCTTCGGCGAGGAAGCGAACGCCCGCGAAAAACCATTGGGTGAGGAGGTCAAGAATCAAAAGCAAGCTCCACCGCGGATCAGTTCCGGCTCTTTCATCTTAGCAGCTTGCGCACTCGGACTGCAGCGCCGGCGGAACGGTATGAAACCTGAAGGCGGCCCAAAACGTCCTGCAAGTCTGCGGGAATAATGTGGACCTGAAGTCTTGCGGAAAAGGGGGAACAGGATGAATGCTTTTTCGATGAGAATGCTGCGCGGCATGGGCGTATTGGCGGTGATCTGCTTGTCGGTGACGGCCGGCGTGGCCGAGACCGCGACTTCGCGGATGGTCGCCGCCGCAAACACGTTCCTTTCGACGCTCAATGAGAAGCAGCGGCAAAGCGTGATGTTCGCATTTGACGACGAACAGCAGCGGGCGCGCTGGTCCAATCTCCCGGTGACGATGGTTCCGCGAGCCGGCCTGAGCCTCGGAGAATTGAATGCGGCTCAACGTTCTGCCGCTATGGCTCTGGTCTCGTCCGCGCTCAGCCGAAGAGGCTTTGAAAAGGTGCAACAAATCATGCAAGGGGACGAGATCCTCAAGAGCAATGGTGCCAGTCGACCGCCGGGGGGCAACGCCGGCAACGGTCCGCCACCTCCTCGCGGCAACGGGCCGCCGCCCGGGAATGGAGGGAATCGGCCGCCCGTCGGCGGTCCGCCTGGCGGCGCAATGTTCGGGAAGGATCTCTACTACATCTCGATCCTTGGAAAGCCATCCGAGAAAGATCCCTGGATGTTGCAGTTCGGGGGACATCATCTGGCGCTCAACATCACCATCGCCGGTGAACGCGGCATCCTCACGCCGACACTCACAGGCGCTCAACCGGCGCTCTACACCTTGGGCGGAAAGACCGTGCGGCCGCTCGGCCAGGAAAGCGACAAGGCCATGGCGTTGCTCAACGCCTTCGACGACGGCCAGCGGAAACAGGCGATTCTGAGCTACCGTCTCGCCGATCTCGTGCTCGGCCCGGGGCAGGACGGCAAGACGATCGTGCCGGAGGGTCTCAAGGCTTCCGCGATGAGCGACCGGCAACGCGCCATGCTGCTCGACCTGATATCCGAGTGGGCCGACATCATCCACGAAAGCGCGGCCGATGCCCGCATGACCGAGCTTAAAGCCGATATCGGCGAGACGTGGTTCGCGTGGAGCGGTCCCACAACCGTTGTTTCCGGAAAAAACATCACGGCCTATTATCGGATTCAAGGGCCGCACCTGGTTATCGAATACGCGCCCCAGACCCTCGGCGGCGATCCATCCCTGCACGTCCATACGATGTACCGCGACCCGACGAATGACTACGGACGGGGAATCACGAAGGAATGAAACCGAGGCGCATCGCCGCAGCCGCGATTTTCCTGGCTCTCGCAGGGGTTGCCTCCGCGCACAGGCTCGATGAATACCTGCAGGCCACGATCATCTCCATGGAGAAGGACCATGTTCAGGCGTCCATGCGTCTCGTTCCCGGAGTGGCCGTGTTTTCCTCTGTGATTGCGGGCATCGACAGCAACAGTGACGGCGTCCTCTCCAAAGCAGAGCAGTGGGCTTACGCGGAACGCGTGCTGGGCGATCTGTCGCTGGCGGTGGATGGCAATCGCTTGAGGCCGAGGCTTGTCTCCGTGGACTTCCCGGCAATTGAGGATATGAAAGAAGGACGCGGGGAGATTCACATTGAGTTCATCTCGGATTTACCCCGCGGCGGCCCCGCGAGAAAACTCACCATCGAAAACCATCACCAGACCGCGATCGCGGCCTACCTTGTGAATTGCCTCGTTCCGCGAGACCACGATATCCGAGTCGTCGCTCAAACCCGGAACGAGCAGCAGTCGTTCTATCAATTGGACTATGTGCAGGGCGCCGCTTCTCGAGAACCTGCGCCTCTCAAATGGTGGGCCAGCCTCCGCGGGTGGACGGCGAGTGTCGGCTTCGCCAGCATATTCGACCTCGGCATGCGGCACATCGCTCGCGGCACGGATCACCTTCTGTTCTTACTGGTACTCCTTTTGCCCGCGCCTCTGATCGCCTCCGGTTCGCGCTGGACCGGTCTTGCCGGCGGGCGCCGCAGTCTCGTCCGGATTCTCAAAATCGTGACGGCGTTTACGATCGGGCATTCGATCACGCTGGCGTTAGCGGCATTGGGCCTCGTCCGCGTGCCCGCTCGTCCGATCGAAGTGCTGATCGCCGTTTCGATTCTTGTGTCGGCGATTCACGCTCTTCGCCCGCTTCTTCCCGGGAAAGAGGCCGGAATAGCGGCCGCCTTCGGCCTCATTCACGGCTTGGCGTTCGCCGCCACCTTGGGCGAATTGGGGCTCGGCCGCTGGGAGCGTGTGGCCGGCATTCTGGCGTTCAATCTGGGCATCGAAACAATGCAACTGGTCGTGGTGGCCGTGGCCTTGCCGTCTCTGATCCTCATGAGCCGCACGCGCGCGTATCGATACCTGAGAATCGGCGGCGCGCTCTTTGCCGAGGTCGCTTCCGTGGGTTGGATCGCTGAACGGCTGTTTGGCGTGCCTAACCCGGTAGGCGGTGTGGTGGATCTCATCGCGCATCACGCCGCTTGGATCGCAGGCGCGTTGTTCCTGATCAGTCTCGCCTGCCGGGGCCTTCGAGACGTTCTCGATCCGCAAGCTGCAAGACGTGAGATCATGACGGAAAGCTGCGCGGTGGAGTAATCAGCCGGGGGCTCGATCGACCGCCCAGCTTTAAAACTTCGCCAATCACCGGAAATTCTTGATCAACACCGCGTCGGTCTGCAACGCCACGCGCGCAGACAACACCGCCTTCGGGCTCTACGCAGGCCAAGGATCACACGGCAACATGCGCATGGCGGGAGCGGGGTTCGCGAGAGACTGGAGTCGCTGACCCAGTTAGACCAAGTGTTCCTCGGCCTGACCGGCAGGGTCGTTCTTGCTCAAATCTGTTCTGCTCGCCCACATGGCATTAGGTCGAACAATCCCCAGTTTCCGCATCCGGAATTGCAGGGTGGAGCGGTTAAGCCCCAAGCGCTTTGCCGCCCCCTTCGGTCCTGAGAGAACCCAGTTGCTCTCCTTCAACGTTTCCAGAATATGCGTCCGTTCGGCTTCCTCAAGAGTCAGGCTCTTCCCAACCTCCTGAGTGGCGACCCGGCGGACACTTACGTCTGGGATTGGGAATTGAAGTTCCGCACCAGTGGAGATAATGACCGCGCGCTCCGTCAGGTTTTGCAGTTCGCGGATATTGCCCGGCCAACTGTAGCGGGAGAACGCGTCCATCGTTTCGGTGGAGATCGTCTCGATCGTCTTGTTCATGCGCTGGGAGAAGTCTTGAACAAAATGCCGCACGAGCAGCGGAATGTCTTCCGGACGCTCACGCAGTGGGGGCAGTTGAATGGGGAAAACGTTCAGGCGATAGTAGAGGTCCTCACGGAATTGTCCACGTGCGACCATCGAAGTGAGATCCTGGTTCGTCGCCGCCACCAGGCGGACGTCGACGTGGTGTGTTTGAGCGCTTCCCAACCGCTCAATTTCTCGCTCCTGCAGGACGCGGAGCAGCTTGGGTTGCAAACTCAGAGGAAGATCTCCCACCTCGTCCAGGAACAAGGTCCCCTTGTCAGCCAGCTCAAAACGGCCGATCCTCTGCGCGATGGCGCCGGTGAACGCGCCACGGACGTGACCGAAGAGTTCGCTCTCAAGCAAATCAAAAGGAATGGCTGCGCAATTCAGCTTTATGAATGAGCGTCCGCAGCGCTGGCTTAAGTTGTGAACAGCGCGAGCGACCAGCTCTTTTCCCGTGCCCGTTTCTCCCTCGATCAAAACGGTGGAATCAGTCGGGGCGACAGATTCGACCTGTTGGAGTACGGTTTCCAGGGCCACGCTCGTACCGATGATTTGTTCGAATCGCCGGTCAGCCCGGTCCTGGTCAGAGCGCATGCCTCTTGCCAGCGCTTGCACGGTAGCCTCCTGACGTCTTTGGCCGATCTGTGTGGTTCAACTTTCCAACGCTGCCCGAATAGTGGCCACCAGGGCTTCATCGTCAAATGGCTTGGCGACGAACTCTACTGCGCCAGCCCTCAGCGCCTGCATTCGCATTTTCTCGTCGCCATGCGCCGTGATGAAGATAATGGGAATTCGGCACCCGTTGGCATTCAACGTAGCCTGCAGTTGCAGGCCGGACATTCCCGGCATTCGGATATCGGCGATAAGGCAGCCGGTCTCTGCATCTTGCCCCGAATCCAGGAATTCTTCCGCGGAGGCGAAGGAACGCGCGGGCAAACCAACCGCTTTCATCAGACCCTGCAGCGCGCTCCGAACCGACTCATCGTCGTCAACAATAGCAACCAAGGTCTTCCTCCTCCGAGCCGGCATGTACCGCACGATAGCTCGGCACGAACTGCAGCGCAATTATGCTTTGGTATAAGACTCCTATACTCCCGTATCACTGGGGCCACCCGAAGCTGAAGTTGGCTTTGAATTGGTTGAACAAAGCCACCGTCAAGACTGATTGACTGATTCCACAGAGGCTCGCACAGTTTCTTCTTCGTGCTCTCTGTGCGCTCCGTGGTGAATTCTCTCTTCGCGCACGGACCGGACTCTCCAGGAATTATGTGCCGGGCGGAAGCTCGAGTTTTTCCGCCATTCTGATTAACTCCGCCAGAGATCCGGCCTGCATTTTGCGCATCACCTGGCCGCGTTGCACCTTCACGGTGATTTCGCTCGTCCCTAACTCCGAAGCGATCTGCTTGTTGAGAAGGCCCGAAACCACGAGGCGCATAACTTCGCTCTCGCGTGGAGTCAGCGCGTTGTAACGCTCTCGCAAATCAGCGATAGCGCTGCGCTTCTCGCGGGCCACCCGGTCGAGCTCAAGCGCCTGCTGAATCGCATCCAGCAGATCCTGGTCGCGGAAGGGCTTCGTCAGAAACTCCACGGCCCCCATTTTCATGGCCTTGACCGACATCGGGATGTCTCCGTAGCCGGTGACGAAAATGATGGGCATTTGGACGCCGCTCTCGCCAAGCTTGCGTAGGAAATCGAGGCCGCTCACTCCAGGAAGCCGCACATCCAGAACCATGCAGGCGGGGCCGTCAGGTACCGGTCTGCGGAGGAACTCTTGGGGGGTTGCGAAGGCCTCAGAACGTAAGCCGACGGATTTTAACAGGCCCTGTATCGCAGCACGCACACCGGCATCGTCATCAAGAATGAATACCGTCGGAGCGCCCGCGTTCATCCGTGCGCCTCGACTTCGCCCGGCAGGGTAAAGTGAAAAGTTGTGCCCGTCCCGGAGTTGGCCGTGGCCCACAAGCGCCCTCCGTGTGATTCGATGATGGAACGGCTGATCATGAGTCCCATCCCGGTGCCCTCGGGCTTCGTGGTATAAAATGCGCGAAAGATCTGGTCAGCCTGCTCCGGGGTCAGTCCCGCGCCCGTATCACTGACCGAGACCAGCAGGTTGCCATTACCGTCGCGCTGCGACTTTATGGTAAGTTCTGCACCCACGCTGATGCCTTGCATGGCTTGGATGGCATTGAGCATAAGGTTCGCGAGAACCTGCTGCAATTGCACGCGATCGGCCATGGCTCTGGGGAGATCCACTGCAAGTTCCGTACGGATCAAAACCAAACTTCGTTCGGCCTCGCTGCCCAGCAGGGCGACCATCTCTCCAACGACTTGATTCAGGTCGACTGGCTCCCGTTGCGCTGTGCCCTTTTTGAACAGGGCGCGGAGGCGGCTGATGATGTCGGCGGCCCGCGTAGCGTCCTTAACACTTCGGGATGCGGCCTCGCGAGCCTCTTCCAAATCAGGTGGATCGCGCGTCAGCCATAGCAGGCAGGTTTTGGAGTTGGTGACCGCTGCGGCGATCGGCTGGTTAATTTCGTGAGCCAGGGAAGCGGTCAATTCTCCGATTGTGGTTAGACGACTTACATGCGCAAGATCGGCCTGCGTCTGGCGCAATCTTTCCCGCTGCTCCTCCGCCCGCTTGTGCGCCGTCACGTCCGTGACCGCGCCCACGAACTCGAAGCCGCCCGATTCGTCTTTTGAAGGTTGACCCACAACCCGAACGTGCTTGACGGACCCATCCGGCATAAGCAGGCGATGTTCAAAATCAAATTCCTGCCTTTCGCGTAAAATGCGATCGACGATTTGCTGCACAGGGGACAGGTCTTCGGGGTGGGTACGCTGCAGGATCTGTTCAATCGTAACCTCGGTAGCCGGTTCGTAACCAAATATCCGAAACGTCTCTTGAGACCAGTAGATCTTTCCACTCGACACATCCCAACCGAAGCTGCCGGTGTGGCTCAATTTCTGCGCTTCGGCCAGGTAAGCTTCGCTCCGCCGCAGCGCCTTCTCCGAACGGTCGAGTTCGATTCTCTCTTCTTGCTCCCGCAAAGCCCGATGCACCGAAGGCACGATCCGCCCGAGGCGCGTCTTGAAAACATAGTCCGTTGCCCCCACCTTGAGGGCTTCAATCGCCACTTCTTCGTCCAATGTTCCGGAAACAAAGATGAACGGGACGCGCGGCCAGCGGTGCCGCGCGATCCTCAATGCGGAGAGGCCGTCGAAAGAGGGAAGGGTATAATCGGCCAGAATCAAGTCAAACGCGCCCTGCTCCAGTGACGCGATGAAATCGGCCTCGGTTTCAACGCGTGCCGCATGGCAGGTGAAGCCGTCGGACTCAAGCGCCTCCTGAATGAGCTCTGCGTCCCTCGGATCATCCTCCAGGCACAGAATGTGCAAGAGAGATTTCATTTCCCCCCTCAGGCCCTTCTTACGCTTCCAGGGGGCGGCTGATTGATAATCGCCCAAAACATCCCAAGTTCCTTGACGGCGTTTACAAACTCGTGAAAATCAACCGGCTTTACAACGTACGCGTTGACGCCCAACCGGTAGCTCGCGACCATGTCTTTTTCTTCATGGGAAGAGGTGAGCACGACCACCGGAATCGTCTTGAGATTCGCGTCCGATTTGATCCGCTGCAGTACCTCAAGCCCATCGACCTTCGGCAGTTTCAGATCGAGCAGAAGGACGGCGGGGTTCCCATCCGAGCGGGAGGCGAAGTTACCCCGGCAGTAGAGGTAGTCCAAGACCTCCTCGCCGTCAGAAGTAACGACTACGTCGTTAGCCAGGTTGTACTCCTCTAACGCCGTCAGCGTAAGCTCTACGTCTTTCGGGTCGTCTTCAACCATCAAGATACGTCCTAAGCTCATAAGTCGACTCCTCCCGCCGATTTGGGCAGCGAAAAATAAAAGGTGGCGCCCTTATCGACCTCACCCTCAGCCCAGACCCGGCCTCCGTGCCGATGAATAATCCGTTGAACCGTGGCCAGTCCGATGCCGGTGCCGTCGAATGCCTCAGGCGCGTGGAGCCGTTGGAACACACCGAACAATTTCGTTGCATACTTCATGTCAAATCCGACTCCATTGTCCCGGATGAACACGACCAACTGATCGTGGGTGTGGTCCGTGGATCCTATCTCGATCTCTGCGTGCGGGCGTGTGCGCGTGAATTTTACGGCATTCGAAACCAGGTTGACAAGCACCATCCGCAGCATGGAGCGGTCTCCAAACCACACCGGCAATCCACCCAAGCTCCAAACAATGTCGCGTCCATGCGCCTCCTCCCGCACTTCGCTCAAAGCTTCTTGCACAAGTTGTTCCAGGCTCACCATCGTCTTGTGAGTCTCAGCGCGGCCGATTCGCGAAAAGGCTAAGAGATCATCGATCAGGGTGCCCATCCGGTTTGCCGACTCCAAAATCATCGTCACATATCGTTGGCTTTTCTGACTTAGAACTGACGCCGAATTCTTTTGAAGCAACTCCGTAAAACCGGCGATGTGACGAATGGGCGCGCGGAGGTCATGTGACACGGAGTAGGCAAATGCCTCCAGTTCCTTGTTACTTGCCTCAAGCTCAGCCGTTCGTTTTCCGAGTTCCTCGTTAAGGCTCCGAGTTTCCTGCTCCCGTCGCTTGCGTTCCGCCACTTCGACTTCGAGGTGGTCGCGGGCTTGGCGAAGGTCTCCCTCGACGCGGCGCCGAACTGCACTGAACCACGCAACGAGCGCGGCGAAGGAGGCAAAAGCAACAAAGTAAGGGAGAGCAAAAAGCGAGATGTAGAGCGTGTGGAGAGGCTCTACGAAATAGAAATCAAAGCTTGCGCACGAGAGCAGAAGCGCCAGCACGGCAGGCCGGGTCCCTCCGTACCATGCGGTTACGGCGATGGCGAACAGAAAGAGCGGGATCCCAGCGTCACGAAAGTGCCAACGCTCGAGCAGAAGCGCGAGGCCGAGCGCGATGGAAACGGAAACCACCGCAAGTCCATAGCGGTGAGTTCTAGAGAGGCGGGTTGGCAATCGCGGTTTCCAGCCCTGCATGGCATGTCTCCCTTCCTTCCGTCCAGGAGTCATTCACCTGGCCCCAGTTCGATAGGCAAAGTGAGCTGAAAAGTTGCGCCCGGCCCGGAGTTGGCCGTGGCCCATAGGCGCCCCCCATGGGACTCGATGATGGAGCGACTGATCGTCAGCCCCATCCCGGTGCCATCGGGCTTGGTGGTGTAAAAGGCGCGAAAGACCTGGTCGGGCTGCTCCGAGGCGAATCCCGCGCCCGTGTCGCTCACCGAGAGCAGCAGCTTATCATTACCGTCTCGCTGCGACTTTATGGTAAGTTCGGCGGCTGCGGTCCTGCCCTTCATGGCCTCGATGGCATTGAGCATCAGGTTCGCGAAGACCTGCTGCAATTGCACACGATCCGCCATGGCTTTGGGGAGATCGGCTGCGAGTTCCGTACGCATCGCAACCAGGTTTCGGTCTGCCTCACTGCCCAGCAGGACGATCGTTTGTCGAATGACTTCATTCAAATCGACCGGCTCCCGTTGCGTCGTGCCCTTTTTGAACAGTTCGCGGATGCGCTTGATGATCTCAGCGGCGCGGGTTGCGGATTCGACACTTCGAGACGCAGCCTCGCGCGCCTCCTCCACATCTGGGGGATCACGCTTCAGCCAACGCAGGCAGGTATTGGAGTTGGTGATGGCTGCGGCAATCGGCTGGTTGATTTCGTGGGCCAGGGAAGCGGTCAACTCCCCCATTGTGGTCAGCCGCGTTACGTGGTCCAATTCCGCTTGCGCCTGGCGCAACTTGTCGCGCTCTTCTTCAGCCCGCTTGCGTTCAGTCACGTCCATGGTAGTCCCAACGACTTCAGTGACCTCGCCCGCCTCACTCCGCACCAGGCGGGCGACCGAGTGAAGGTGCCTGATGGCGCCATCGGCAAGAACGACTCGAAAATCTGCTTCAGGATCCTCGTCGAATCCCGCCGCCTCCCTCTGCGCTTTTCGCTCGAGGCGCGGCCGATCTTCGGGGTGAACCCTTTCCAGAAAATGCGACAGCGTGGGTCTCGTCGTCTCCGGGTCGTAGTCCAGCATCCGGAATATCTCTTCCGACCAGAAGGCCTCGCGCGTGCGGGAATTCCAGGCCCAGCTACCCGCGTGCGACAGTCGTTGAGCCTCTGAAAGATAGGCCTCACTGCGGCGCAGGGCATCTTCCGCCAGCTTACGTTCGATGGCAACTCCCGCCAGATGGGTGGTCTGTTCGATGATTTCCTGATCGCGCGGACTCGGGCTTCGCGGCTCGCGATAGTACATGGCAAACGTCGCGATCACTTTGCCTTTTGACGAGAAGACCGGGGTGGACCAGCAGGCGCGCAGAGAATGGGGCAAAGCCAGGTCACGATAGTTCGCCCACAAAGAATTGGCCGCGATATCCTCAACAATGACCTGTTCGCCGCGATACGCGGCGGTTCCACAAGAACCCGCTGAGGGCCCAATCGCAGCGCCGTCAATGGCATCCGTGTAGGCCTTTGGAAGACTGGGCGCGCCGCCGTGCCGTAAGCGGTCGCCATCCAACAACAAGATGGACGCCAGGGCGCCGCTGGCGCGCTCCTCGACGACCCGGCACAGGCTGTCAAGGATCTCAGCGAGCGAGCTTCCCTTCGCTACCATCTCGAGGATCCGTTTCTCCCCGGCGAGCAGGGATTCGGCGTGCTTGCGGTCGGTGATGTCTCGCGTGACAACCAGTACCGACTTTGTGACACCGTCAGTCCCGCCCTCGGGCACCAGCCGCGACTCGAAGTGGCGCTCGCCCTTCGGAGTGTCGAATGTGAGGTCTCTGGTCGCAGGTTTACCCGTTTCAAAGACGTTACGGAGGCTCGCTTCCCAATTTCTGTCCCTCTTCCTGAACGCGCTTACTTCCCTTACTGTCTTTCCCAGCAGCGCCCCCGGCGGCAGGCCCGTGTACTCCTCAATGATCGGATTGACATAGCGGCACCGCAGTTCGGAATCAAATCGCATCACGATATCCGGAGCATTCTCGGCCAACTTGCGGAACTGACCCTCCCGTTCTTCAATGTTCCCCAGCCGCCGGCGGTATCCGGCAAAAGCCAGGGCCGCGAGCGCCAGACCCGCGCAGGCGCGGAACCACCATGTCTGCCAGAACACCGGTTCGCCGTCTACACTCGCGGCGCCCACCACACCGTCGCCCACGCTCGGTAGCACGATTGCAATTGCGGGTGGACGATACCCCGGCTCTACCAGCAGGGCCGCGTACTCGGTCCCAGGATGGATTGAGTTCTTCCAGGTAGAATCGGGCTGAATGCTCGAATAAGGGTGGTCCGCCAGCGGCTGGACCCACCAGGCCCCGGCGCGCGCATATAAGACCACCTGCTGGCCAGGACGCGCGCCGATGACGCGCCCTTCGATGGCAACGTGCTTGTACGGATTACCCTCGCCCGCTCGAGGGATTCTGGTGAATTCGATAAACGGGCGAGCCTTCCCCTGCTGGCGCTGGCACGCGCTGAGCAGAAGACAGATCGCTAAAATTGCCGATCTTCCTCCACCTGAAGTAGATGGTCGCCGCCTCATCCGACATCCTGGACCGAGAGGTTAGCTGGTTCGCTCGCGGAGTACCACGCGATTTTCGGATACTCCCTCCGCGCTGCAGAAACTGAATGGTGCCTGACATTAATGGATCGTTCGGTGTCTCGTTCCCGCGAGCCAAAGACTGAGACGACCGTAGCACCGGCAGCGCACATCTAGCCGCCCGCCCTTGAAGCATACCTGACTCTCACATTGTAGACTGACCTCATTCATTTCCGTTACACGATCATCTGCCGGTAATGTTTCGTCCAAATCACACCTCTTTCGGGACATCGAAAGGCGTCCTGTAGCCACGGTCGCCGTCGCGTAACAGGCGATTCGCCTCGTCATCGTCGATAACCTGCTCGGTGGCGGGGTCGAACTGCAAGGATCGACCAAGGCGGTACGAGACATTCGCCAGGTGCACCAGCGACGCGGAGACATATCCTTCCTTGACAGGCGCATTCAAGTCTTCCTTCTTTCGGCTGCGCACGCAGTCGATGAAATTACCGAAGTGATCCCCGCCACCATGGGCGTGCGGCCCGGACTTCTCGTCCTTACCGAGCCAGGTCTCGTAACTCACGGCGTCTTCGTCTCCAGTTGCGAGGTATCCGTTCGAGCCGTAAAAGATGTTTCCGATTGCGTTGTGATGACCGAAGAAGCGATGTTTGCCTGCCACCAGGTCTCCCCGCCCGACGGTCGCCTCGTCGTTCGTAATCCAGTGCCGAACCTCAAATTCCATCATCTTGCGCTTGCCATCGGGCAGATCAAATTCGAAAGCGCAAGCGAGCGTGTTTGGTGTCTGCTGGTCATCATCAAACATGAAATGGCCGCCGATAGCCGAGATCCGATCGGGGAAGCTGACGCCGAGTCCCCAGCGGGCGACGTCCAGTTGGTGGACGCCTTGGTTGCCGAGGTCACCATTGCCGGTATCCCAAAACCAGTGCCAGTTGTAATGAAAGCGGTTGCGAGTGAATGGCTTCAGCGGCGCGGGGCCTGTCCAGAGGTCATAGTCAACCCCTGCTGGAACGGGCTCCTGCGGAGTGCGCCCAATCATGTCGCGCCACTTGAAGCACAATCCGCGAGCCAAGTAGACGTCGCCGATCGCGCCCTCGTGGAGACCCTTGACAGCTTCCTGAATCGCGGGTGAGGAGCGAATCTGAGTTCCGTGCTGGACAATGCGCTGGTATTTGTCCGCCGCAAGAACGAGTTGCCGCCCCTCCCAGAGGTTATGGGAGCAGGGTTTCTCCACATAAACGTCCTTGCCCGCCTGACAAGCCCAAATGGCCATTAACGAGTGCCAGTGATTTGGCGTGGCAATGGAGATGGCGTCGATTGACTTGTCCTGAAGCAGTTTGCGGACATCGACGTAACTTTGCGGCTTGCCGCCGACTTCTCCAATGCGCTTCTGCAGAACGTTCTCGTCTGCGTCGCACAGCGCCGCGATCTCCACGTTCGAAAGATGGGAGAACGCTGAAATGTGGTCTTTCCCACGGCCGTGAAGGCCACAGACGGCTACTCGCACGCGATCGTTGGCTCCAAAGACCCGCTCCGGATGTGTCAGGAAGGTAATTCCAGCGGCCGCACTGAGGCCGGCGGTGGTCTTTGCTGCGGTCTTGAGAAAGTCCCGCCGAGAAAGGTCCGCTTCCATGCTGTATTCCCCTAGTCCCCGGCGTAGCGCCGGTAAGCGTCCGCGACGTGGGCCTGCTCGAAATCGCCATGGTGGATAAACACGCGATACCGGAGAGCGAGTGATCCGCCCGCTGGAATCACGTAGCTTCCGTCCTGATGCCGGTCATGGGTGAACTCTTTTACTCCGAAAGGATTCGCCGCCAACAGGCCATAGTGCCGGGCGTGCCAGTACGTCGGATGGCGCAGGTTGGCCGGCGAATCGAAGACTGCGATACCGACGTCTTCGCCGGCCACGTTTCCGTCGTAATCGACCCAGTTCGCGCTCTTGCCCCAGATCGCTTTCTCGCCCACGGCACTTTCCGAATTAACCATGCGGCCCGGCGGCGAATCGAGGGGTTTCACGACGCGGATGGCGAAAGTCCCCTCCTTGGTATCGCCGATTCTGACCGACCCATGGTTGGCGCTGATGATGAACTCGCAGTCGATGACTCTCGACTGCGCATCGCCGCTAAAAATGTAGCCCTGGGTCTCTCCGGCAATTACCTGCCCGTTGGCAGTTGTTAGATCGAACTCAGCCCGCAGGATTCCATTGACAGGTCCGCCCTGTACCTCGTCGAACTGGCGCAACACCGTGCGCCCGAAGGTCGAGGGAGAGTGATCGCTCCATCTTGGATAGGCCGCTTCGCCCCAGAAGTCGTAGCCGTCAATGTCGCCATGAGCGAAGTACATCCCGCGCTGGTGAGGCTCATCGTGGTCCTCACCTGGAATATCGGGGTCCATGGGAAAACCGCGCGTGACGATTGTACCTTGGGCGCTGCGCAGCGGAGAGAGATAGGGCTTCGCGGTCACGGAGTCAAAGTGAAAGACGGTAAAAGGGTGCCCGCCAATGGTGACTTCGATCCGACTGCCGATTCGAGTGAGATCGACGCTCTGCTGGGCGCGCTCGTCAGCAGGGCTGGCCGCGACCGCCACAATCAGAATCAGTCCACCAGTCCTCATGAACATCTGCCACCTCGATGTTCGGAATGACTCACTTCAGCACAGCGGCTCTCTCCCGGACGCGATGGGGCTGGGCTGGCTGACGCGGCGTTGCGCGCTTTCAGAACCGCACCCTCAAGCGCATCTGGGCGACGCGCTGCCCGATCAGATTTTTTCGATCTGAGCGCATGCGGAGGATCATTTCCTACTTCCTTACGTGCCGGTCGGCAGGCTTTACGCGGCCCCGTCAAGGGACGCAACTCCGTCGACTCTCCGGCTATCAACAACATACCCAGGTCGAGGCATCGGCCGCTGAGTGTGGCGTGCCGCGCGAGACGAGCGGCCGGCAACAAAAGTCAACTCCGGCACGTGGCTTTGAATCTGACGCGTGGCGTAAATCGGTTTTTTCTGCGATTCGTAGTAGGTGTGCGAAAGGATTTCTGACACCAGCCCCAGAAACAAGAGCTGAATTCCCGCCAGTGTGAACAAGGTCGCGCCAAACACCAGCGGACCGTTTTGTAACATCA
>Ga0210398_10000397_pt1 | contig 51037 bp, 46 predicted proteins | sample IncBWC4OmetaG_FD_161047 | JGI IMG/M metagenome (GOLD analysis project Ga0210398, IMG submission 161047) | Forest soil microbial communities from Barre Woods Harvard Forest LTER site, Petersham, Massachusetts, United States - Inc-BW-C-4-O | ecosystem: Environmental > Terrestrial > Soil >...
ACTCCTGCATCGCGGGATTGAGATGCTCCAGCACTCGATGCTTGTAGAACGCCAGCGCCTGCAGGCTCTTACCAAACTTGGCCTGTAGCTCATGCTCGCCCTCTGAGCCGGGCAGCTCTTCCGCTTCTCCCGCCGACGATCCATTTTGGCCGCCGCAAGCCCAATCGACGATCTCGCGAACCATCGAGTCGCACGAGCCGCAGGCGAGGCCGGCTCGAGTCGCCTCGCGCACCGCTTCGATACTGCGCCGTCCGCTCTTGACGCATTCGACGATGGCGCCCTTGCTGATGGCTTCGCAGTTGCAGATTTGGGCGTCGAGTGGAATTTGATCGAGGGTCACTCGCTTCGGCGCTCCGCCAATATCGAACAGCAGGCTGAGCCGCTGCTCGGGCAACTGCGCGTTGCTCTCGAAGGCATGCAGCAGGTTCGCGGCCTTGCCGTTATCGCCCAGCAGGATGCCGCCGATAAGCCTGCTATCGCGGATGATCAGCTTTTTGTAGGTCCCGCGCCGCGGCTCGGCAAACTGAACGACTTCGTCCTGAGGCTCGCCGGGCTCAGTGAGTCCCATCGAGGCCAGCTCGACGCCCGCCACCTTCAGTCGAGTGGCAACCTTCGCTCCATGGTAGGCAGCCTTGGAGTTAGTCCCGGTGATATGGTCGGCGAGCACCTTGACCTGTTCCCATATCGGCGCGACGAGGCCATAGGTTTGCCCGCGATGCTGCACGCATTCGCCAACCGCGTAGATGCGAGAATCATCGACGGTGCGCATCTGGTTGTCCACTACAATTGCGCGTTCGACGGTTAGACCGGCCTGGCTGGCGATTTCCGCGTTGGGCTTGATGCCAGTGGCGAACACCACCAGGTCGCATTCGAGGGTCGTGCCGTCCTTGAATTCAAGGCCGCGGACGCGCTCCTCGCCAAGGATGGCGCGAGTGTCAGCCGCGACATGAACGCGAATGCCCATTGCTTCGATCGATGACTTCAAGATAGCGCCGGCGCCGGCATCCAGCTGTTGATTCATCAGGTGGGGCGAGCGATGAATGACGTGGACCTCGAGGCCGAAACTTTGCAGCCCGTGCGCGCATTCGAGCCCGAGCAGACCGCCTCCAATCACTACCGCACGCCGCTTCCCGGTCGCGTATTCCGCCATCCGATGGCAGTCTTCCAGTGAGCGAAACCCGAAGATGCCGGGCTTCGTGCCGCCGTCTTTAAGGGTCAATCCCGGAAGCGGTGGAATGAAGGAGCGACTGCCAGTCGCGATGATGAGGTGGTCGTAGTGCTCCTCGGATCCGTCGGCGCCGATTACACGGCGTGCAAACCGGAAGATCCGAATGGCGCGGACACCGGCATGCAGCCGGATCGCGTGCTGTTGGTACCATGCGAGCGGGTTGAGAATAGTTTCGGACTCCGGCTGCGATCCATCGAGCACGGCTGACAGCAGGATCCGATTGTAGTTGCCGGTCGGCTCGGCGCCGAACATCGCGATGTTGAACAACTCGGCGCCGCCACGCGCGAGGATCTCCTCGGCGCTGCGCGCACCCGACATGCCGTTACCGATGATGACCAGGTTGCGCTTTGCGCTCACCGCTTAGATCTCCACGAAGCCGAGGTCGACCATCACCTTTGCGGTGAGACCTTCAGGTGCGGCGATCACCAGTTCGAGCACGCTGTCGGGCAGGATATCGTCGATGATCGCGAGCGGCACATGAATCCCGGCCTTGGCGCCGCAGGGAAACATCCGCATCGATTTGCCATCGTGATTGAGCGCGACGTAGAGAAACTCCGGGGTTGGGTTGCCGATCCGGCAATAGATCAATTGCGCGCGCTTGTCGGACGGGACCTGGTAGGTCACCTTCGGCTCGAAGCTGACCGGGGTTTCCAGTCCGGTGCCCTTGAACGCGAACATGCCCTGAATGAATCGATGCTCTTCAAACATAATCCCCCCAATGTCCGCAGCGGTCCCCAGCACTCTATCAACCAGTTGATGGTGATTGAAGCGAGTTTTCCGGCCACTCGGTGTGGCCATCGGCACCGTCGCATGGAATTCACCATCGCGATTCAGTTGTCAGGTTCACCTGCTTTCCTGCAATATTCGGACATCAATCGAGAGAGCATCGGTCTATGACAAATCGCACGATTTCAAAACATATTGGCGCAGGACTTATCGAAGGTGAATGTGACCCGAAGTTCGAAGGCGTGCTGGATGCCTTCGTAGCGAACTTCGAGCAGCGCGACGAGCTGGGCGCGAGTGTCTGCCTCACCCTCGAGGGCCGCACCCTCGTCGATCTATGGGGCGGCCGCGTCAAGGTCGATGGGGCGCCATGGAATCGCGACACCGTCTCGATTGTTTTTTCCGCGACCAAAGGGGCTTCGGCGATCTGCGCGCACATGGCCGCCGATCGCGGCCAGCTCGACCTCGATGCTCCGGTGACGCGCTACTGGCCCGCGTTCGGGCAGGCCGGAAAAGAGAGCGCCGTTGTCTCAATGATGCTCGATCATTCGGTCGGCCTTCCGCATCTTCGCACCACCATCAAGAAGGGCGGGGTTTATGATTACGACTACATGATCGGCCTGCTGGAGCGCGAAGAGCCGTTCTGGAAGCCGGGAATCCGCAACGGCTATCACGGCATCACCTCGGCATGGACGGTCGGTGAGATGGTGCATCGTTCGACCGGAAAACGGCTCGGCAAGTTTTTTCAGGATGAAGTCGCGAAGCCACTCGGAGTGGATTTCTGGATCTGGCTTCCGGCCGAGATGGAGCCGCGCGTCGCGCCGATGATCTTCGCGCCGATCACCGACGAAGTGCGCAACAGCCGCATCTCGCAAGCGGCGATTAACGAGAAGGATTCGGCGACCTACTACTTTATGTTCAACATGGGCGGCTTCGATGCCAACAGTCGCGAAGCGCACGCCGCCGAGATCGGCTCCGCCAACGGCATCTCCAACGCGCGCGGTCTCGCCGGCATCTATGCTCCGCTGGCCAACGGCGGCGAGCTAAATGGCGTCCGCCTGGTCGGCCCGGACACCCTGCAGCGAATGGCGCTGTGCTCGGTGGCGACCCATGAAGACGCGACGCTTAGAATCCCCACGCGGTTCTCGTTGGGCTTCATGAAAGCGATGGACAATCGTCGGCTCGACAACGCGGCCCATTGTTCGTTGCTAATCGGAGAACCCGCCTTCGGCCATGTCGGCGCGGGTGGTTCGCTGGGATTTGCCGATCCCGCATGCCGGATGAGCTTCGGCTACACGATGAATCGAATGGGCTTCGGCATTTTGATGAACGACCGCGGCCAAAGTCTGGTCGATGCGGCCTACCGAGCGCTGGGCTATCGCTCCAACGCCAGCGGCGTCTGGGCACGATGATCTAGCGCAAAGAAAGGGCCGTTGCCCGAAGGCAACGGCCCTTGAATCAATCCAAAAAGAATTCTACTCGCGTTCCTGGAAGCCCTCGAGGTTGCGCGAGCGGCCCGTCTGGCGCAGCTTGCGCAGCGCCTTCGCTTCGATCTGGCGGATACGCTCGCGGGTGACCGCGAACTGCTTGCCGACTTCCTCGAGGGTATAGTCGGTCTTCTGGCCGATGCCGAAGCGCATGCGCAGGATTTGTTCCTCTCGCGGCGTGAGCGTCGCGAGCACCTTGCGAGTCTGCTCGCCGAGGTTGCCCTGGATTGCGGCTTCGACCGGCGAGGGCGCCAGCTCGTCCTCGACGAAATCGCCGAGCGAACTTTCTTCCTCGTCGCCAATGGGAGTTTCGAGCGAGATCGGCTCTTTGACGATCTTGAGCACCTTCTGAACTTTGTCGAGCGGCATCTCCATCTGCTCGGCAATTTCCTCGGGGCTCGGCTCGCGGCCGAGACGCTGCACCAGCAGCCGCGTGACGCGAAGCAGCTTGTTGATGGTCTCGACCATGTGCACCGGGATGCGGATGGTGCGGCCCTGGTCGGCGATCGCGCGCGACATCGACTGGCGAATCCACCAGGTCGCGTAGGTCGAAAATTTGTACCCGCGCTGATACTCGAATTTGTCGACCGCGCGCATCAGGCCGATGTTGCCTTCCTGGATCAAATCGAGGAACCCGAGGCCGCGGTTGGTGTAGCGCTTGGCGAGGCTGACGACGAGCCGCAGGTTGGCTTCGGTCAGTTCTTTCTTCGCGCGACGGCTCTTGCTCTGGCCGGCTGCGATGGTTTCAAGCTTACGCGAATAGTCTTCACCAGTGGCCTTGACGCGTTTCTCGATGGCCTTGATGGCTTTCTGCGCGTCGCGAATGCGCTGCGCGATATCGAGCAGGTTTTCGCGGCTGTCGCCGACCTTGAGCACGTGGCGGCGATCTTCGGCCTCGCCCGCTTCCTTGATGAGTTGGGTTTTGGTGCGGCCAGTCTCTTCTTCATAGCGCGCGATCAAGCGCTCGGAATTCAGATACTCATGCAGCAGCCGGCGCATCTCGCCGATGATGGCTTCCTGGAGTCGCGGCGAGAGCGCCATGTCGCGCAGCTCCTTCTTCACGCGATCTTTGGTCCGAAGGTAGTCCTTCTCCAGTTTGGGCTTGCGCCGAGGGCCCACTTTGCTGTGAAAAAGTTCCTCTTCAAATTCATTGAGCCGATCGCGGATCTCGCTGAGCTTCTTGAGCGAGATGGTCAGCTTCTTGAGCTGTTTCTCGTCCGCTTCCGGGCCGCGCTCCTCGTCGGGATCGGTGGAGGGCTCGTCGTTTTCCTCATAAATCTCGCGCAACTCCGCCTCGCCCTGAAGCACCTTCTCGGCGATCTCGATTACGCGGTCGAGGGTGACGGGAGAGCCGAGAACTTCGTCCTCGACTTCGATCTCGCCGGCTTCGATGCGCTTGGCGATTTCAACTTCCTGCTCTCGTGAGAGGAGTTGGAAGTTACCCATCTCCTTTAAATAGAGGCGGACCGGGTCGGAGGATTCACCGACCGACTCGGTAGCAGCCGCGGGGGCAGGAGCCTCGGGCTCAGCTTCTTCGGCTTCTTCTTCGGCGGCAGCTTCGGTTTCAGCAGTCGGAACCTCTTCGAGCACTTTGATATCGAGGTCCTCGAAACTGTCGAGTGCGGCGCGCAGATCGGTCGGGGACGCGACATCCTGGGGCAGGAAATCATTGACCTGATCGAAGGTCAGGTAACCCTGCTCGCGGCCCAGATCGACCAGACCCTGGAGATCTTTTCCTTCGTACTTTGGCTTCATTCTCAAATTTTCCGCTGGCTCCGGAATCGAGACCGGAGCTGCAAACTCACTAAAGACCGCTTCGGAGCCGAAAGGAGAGACGGGTATAGGGCTGGCTCATCAAATTGAGATATAGAACGAGAATGCCAAGACGGCAAGCGTGCGACGGCGAATAAACCATGCTATTCGCGCACTTGCATCCTGTCAAACCGTTCAATACTAACGACGATTTCTCCCCCACCAAGTTTCATCTCGCCTTTGCTTGCATTCTAAACCGGGAAATCCGCCTCGTGGGATTCTTCCGATGGTAAATATATGCACGACGGTGGCCCGCTGCTGCCTTGGAATCACAAAATATTAAAGAAGCAATCGCCGTCCCCCTTCCAGACCAGTGGCGTGCCCCGAAATCGCGGGTTTTCGATGTTGTTTGTGGTCTGAAGCAGCAATTTGAGCGAGTTTAACCAGATCGGATCGCCAGAAGATAGAATGAGAAATTGGCGCGAACCTTTATCGAATCGGTTCGCGCCAATCCCCACGAGATGACTCGCGCCTGAATCGACGCGCGGTATCGCCTCATTCCACCGTAACTGACTTCGCGAGGTTGCGCGGCTGGTCAACGTCGGTACCGCGCTCGACGGCGACGTGATACGCGAGCAGTTGGAGCGGCACCGTCATCATGACCGGAGTCAGCAGCGATGACGTTGCGGGCACCTCGATAATATCCGCGGCGATCCGTTCGAGGTCTGTCGACTTGCGATTCGTGACGGCGATTATCCTGCCATTGCGCGATTCCACTTCCTTCATGTTGGAGAGCGATTTTTCGAATAGCTCATCATTCGGGATGAGAACGACGACCGGCATCTTGTCGTCGATGAGTGCGATCGGGCCATGCTTCATTTCGCTGGCCGAATATCCCTCGGCATGGATGTAGGAAATCTCCTTTAGCTTCAAGGCCCCTTCGAACGCGACCGGGTAATTGATTCCGCGCCCGAGGAAAAGGAAATCCGTCGCTGCAGCATACTTTCGGGCAATGCGCTGGATGGTGGGTTCGTTTGTGATTATGGCCTCAATTTGCGAAGGGATGGCGAAAGCCGCCTTCAATAGCTCGGCTACCTGTACCTCTGATAGCCGACCGAGCTTCGCGCCTAGATGTATCGCATATAGGTAATAGGCCTCTATTTGTGTCATGAAGCATTTGGTCGTGGTTACGCTGATTTCCGGTCCGCATCGCGTGTATATTTGCGCGTTTGCTTTGCGGGCAATCGAGGAGTCCAGCGTGTTCGTCAGCGCAATCAGATGCGCTCCCCGCGCCGCCCCTTCCTCCATCGCGGCCAGCGTGTCCGCCGTCTCGCCCGATTGCGACACCGCCATCAGCACGGTGCCCTTGCTGACCGGCGGTCGCCGATACCGAAACTCTCCCGAGTAATCCACCTCGACCGGCACGCCGGCGATCTCTTCGATGATAAACTTGCCGATGAGCGACGTTATCCACGATGCGCCCGCCCCCAGCATCACGATTCGCTCGATAGATTTCGCCCCGCCGGCCGGCATCAGGTCCATTTCGAAATTGACCGATGCTGAATTGGCGGCCGCGCGTCCCGACATGGTGTCGATCCAAGCCTGTGGCTGCTCGGCGATTTCCTTTCGCAGGTAATGCCTATAGCCACCCTTGGTGGCCGCCGCCGCGTCCCATTCGATACGCCTCGGTGCGCGCGTCACCGGCGTCCCGTCAAATCGCATCACGTTGATCCCGGCCGCGCTCACCTCCGCAAGCTCGCCATCCTCCATCACCAGCACGTTGCGTGTGTGCTCCAGCAGCGCGGGAATATCCGAGGCGATAAAGTTCTCGCCCTCGCCGAATCCGAGCACCATCGGAGTCGCGGTCTTGGCCGCCACCAGCTTGTCGGGCTCCGTCTCCGAAATCACGACGATCGAGAACGACCCGCGCAGTCTGGCGACCGCCGCGCGCACCGCTTGTGTAAGTCCCATCGAACTGCCGCCCATCAAACCGCAGTCCGAGGGGATGCCGAGATTCTCCTCGATAAGATGCGAAATCAGTTCGGTATCGGTCTCAGATTTCATCTTATGGCCGCGCGCGACCAACTCGGCGCGCAGCGCGATAAAATTCTCGACGATCCCGTTGTGGATGACAGCAACCGGCCCGGCCTTATGCGGATGCGCATTCTCCTCCGAGGGTTTGCCGTGAGTGGCCCACCTGGTGTGCCCGATTCCGATATGGCCACCCAGCGGCGATTGTCCGACCATCGCGCGCAGGTTTTCGAGTTTGCCCTTGGCGCGCCGGATATGCATCGCGCCGTTCGCGACCAGGGTGGCGATACCGGCGGAGTCATAGCCGCGATATTCCAACCGCTGCAGTCCTCCGATGAGGACTGGATAGGCGTCATTATTTCCTACGTACCCGACAATTCCGCACATTCTAATACTCCTAAAGCTTGTCCCCTCTCTCGCGATGCGAGAGAGGGTGGCTGGCGCGCTGGTCGCTCTTGTCTGATGCGACCGGCGTGCCAGACGGGTGAGAGCCGGAGGGCGTCCTCGCCCGACGGTGGTGCAATCGGCACGCACTCCGATGCTCTTCTCTATCATCTCGAGCTTGCCTGGCGAGTCGAAGGACCTCCGCTAAGCGTTTTGCTCTAGATGACGCCAAATATTTATGGGGAGAGTTTACTTCTTGATGTGAATCCAAGGGGCCATAACAGCCGCTCTTCTTCACCCACCTGAGCCGGGATTTGTCATGCGGTCACCCGCATGGTTTGTCCGACTCTGACGATTGTGGAACCGGGAAGCCATCCGCCGAAATGTTCGATAGGCTTCCACCTCGTCAACTCGCTCGCGCGAGTCTGGCGCTACTCTCGCTTATGATGATCCCTCTATGGATGACCTCCTCGTATGACTCGGGCGCGCTGCCCTATAAAAATATTGTGACTTAGATGCAGACCTGAATCAATCTTTCTTTTGATCCGCGCGGTGAAAGGACCCTGGGACAGAGCGAGGCTTGCTCGCCAAGTGACTGAGTTTGGCGGCTACGAGGGATCGCATTGGTTTTCCGAGATGCTACTTCATCCCTTTTGCCGGATTCATAATATTCGGCAAGAAGGCGCGGAAAATCGCTGCGGTAGGCCCTTCGCGTAGATCAGGACGGGGCAGACAGAATAAACCCCTTGGGAGGGTACGTCAGTGCGGGCGGAGTACCGTCACGATGTAGTACAGCCAGAGCGGAACCAGCGTGGCGCAGTAACCAATCATCCAGGTGATGCCGACGAAGCCGCCCCATGAGGCCGCATCGGTGCGAGGATTTTTCACCATCATCGAGCGCCTCAGACCCGTCACAAGGCGCATGAGAATCGGCATCGAGGCGGTTGCGGAAGACGTGGGGTTCCTCTTCATCTCAGCGCGCAGGCTGGCCAGATGAGCGCTCTCGAAGGGCAGATAGGCGACGCCGAAGAGCATGCTCAGCAACAGCAGCACCTCCTTACCGCCCAGTGCGCCGCCAACTGTCAGGTACAGGTAAGCGCTCGCGATCGCGTTGGCGGTGAAAATCAGCAGCCAGCCCGATTCTTCATAGAAGTAGAGTTCGAGGCGCTCGGTCAGGATCGCCGTCCAGACGAAACACTGGCTGATGACGACCTGCGCAACCATCAGCCATGACAGCGCAGTCACCCATCCGACATGATTGAGGTTTAACAGGCGCAGGACATACGCGAACAAATAAATCCAGGCGACCTCCGCAAAGGTTGCGAGCAGCCGGGTCACGAAAATCGACGAGAAGAAGGAGGCATGGAAAACCACGTCGTGCTCGTAGCGCACCGGGTAGAGGCATCGATAGGCCGACACCGCAAAGAGGATCAGCGCGGGGAGCACGATATACGGATCGGCGGCGCCCGACCCGAGCGTCATCGCGAGGAAATACAAATTGACGATGGCGCCGAGTTTCAACAGGCCGAGCGCAATCGTGTAGTCGCCAATCGACCAGGAAGGCCTCGCGATTACTGCGGACAGGTCTTCGCCCAGCGACACCGCGCCTCGTGATGTTTGCGGAACTCCGCTTTCCATCGTTGCTTTCTTCGCCTTGCTTTACTCGCCGGATCGCCCGCGTGATTTCGCGCTCCGTCCTGATGACCGGGTAACGTAACACAAAATTAACATGAAATTTAAGCAGCCGTCATGATTCGAGGGCTGCCGACCCTCTTTGGAGAAGCAGTCAGTGCGAGCCGGGGACGGCGCGCATCATGTTGTCCAATCCGAGGACTGCGGCGATCACGCAATCGAAGCGCGCGGGGATCGAGGGATCATCGACGTTCGCGTAGGTAGTGCCGTTGCCGAAGAGCTCGATGCGCGTCGAGAATGCATGCTCGGCTTGCGCCACGGTGCCGGAAAATTTCAGCGCGCCGTTAGAGACGGGCTCGACGGTGAAGCCCTCGCTGCGCAGCCATTCGGAGACCGCATCGAGGTCGGCCTGGCGCGGGCCGAAGCGCTGATTGTATTCGCCGCTCGCGAGCCAATGGTGAAAATTCGGCGAGGATGGATTCTGCTGATCCGCGAGGAGTTGATCGAGTTCGGCCTGGTTGCGCACCGCGAAACGGATTTCCATCGATAGGTGCGCGTTCGGGTCCGCATCGCCGATCGATCGGAGAGTTACCGCTTCCGGCGGATGATTCCCTTTCAACAGCACAGTATCCCCTCCGCGCGCGTTCGTAAGGTTGAGCCCAACCAGCGTCAGCGCGGCGATTAGAACAACGATCGCGTTCCTACCCATGACTTAGACGCCGAGTTGCCGGCGGATGTTTTCTACGATCACTGCGGGTGGCGGCGCGATAGCGACTATGATCGCATCGTGAGGCTCCTCCAGTGTCTCGAACTGGCTGCCGAGGAGGTCCTTGTTCATGAAGTGATTGGTGCGATGCGCGATTCTCGATGCGATCAGCTCGGGGCTGCCCTTCAGGTAGACGATCTTCACCCGCGCGGGATCGACGACGATCTCATCGCGATAGGATTGCTTCAGTGCCGAGCACGCCAGCACCATCTTGATGTTGCGCGCGAGGCGGTTAGTGATCAGCTCGCGGATGCTCGCCAGCCACGGCGCGCGGTCCGCATCGGTGAGCGCGATCCCACGCGCCATCTTCGCCTTGTTGGCTTCGGAATGAAGATCGTCAGCGTCGTGGAATTCCCACCCGAGCTGCTCCGCGAGCATCTTGCCGATAGTGGTTTTGCCCGCGCCGGACACGCCCATCACGACGATGACCATCTGTGCAGCCTACACGCATAGGCCGAGGGGATCATCGAACGGCGAGTGTCGCTAGTCGCTTTCGGGATTGGGAAGCAACGGCGGAGGCACGCCCCATACGTCGTAGAGGTTGGCGATGAGGGTGGGCATGCCCGCGATGGGCACCAGCACCAGGTCGCCCATGCTCATGCTGATAGGCTCCTCGTTCACCCGCCCGAGCCCAATGAGGTCCGCCTCAGCAGCCTGAACAAAATTGCAATGCAGACCGCTGTAGTAGACCAGGCCGGGCAGCTCCACGCCCGCGAAGTAGAGTTCCCCGGCGCCCAGTTCTCGCGCCGCATCGCGGGCGCGGCGGGCGATGGTTAAATTGGGGATGCTTTGGGCGCGCTGGGCAGCAATGGTCTTCGAGATCACCCATATGCGCTCGGGTGCAAATAGAACCAGGAGCACCAGCGCGAGGACCCCGGCGATCGTCCGTGGGCTACGGCGCGAGACCGGCGTCGCGAATGCCCATCCGAGGATTGAGCCTGCGATGAGCGCGCACGGAATCAGCGCGGGCAGAATGTACCATGGCAGCTTGGTTTGCACCGCGCAGGCTGCCGCGAAGGCCACTGTCAGCCAGATGATCCACAGCCGAATCGCGGGATGAATGCTTCGTATCGCGCGCACCATTCCGTCCCACGCCGTGGCCCGCACGTTGCCACGCGCGAGCAGGCCGAGCGGAATCGCGATCGGGAGCAGCCAGTAGGTTTCCTTCAGGAAGACCCAGACGGTGTAAGTCGCGGGCTTGGTTTCATCTTCAAGATGAGTCGCGAAGCGGCTGAAGGTTTCGTGCCCGATGAAGGTTTTCCAAAACAGCGGGTTGTGGAGGGCCTCATACAGAAACCATGGCGCTGCCACGATGAAAGCGGTTCCCACTATAGTCGCGAAGCCGCTGATGCCGAGACTCGCGAACTCGGCAATCATCGCGACCGCGAGCGCCACCACAATCAGTGGGATGAGGCCGGCGGCGCCCTTACTCAGGATGGCGAAGCCGATCGCGGCGCCCGCGACCAGGAGCCATCGCCGGTGCTGGCGGCTGCGCATCGTCGCGTAGAGCCCCAAGGTGGAAAACATCACCAGCAGCGGGTCCGTCGCGCATTCGCGCCCGCCCCGCGCGACGAAGAAATAGAATCCCAGCGGCACGATCGCCGCGATGGTGCCGGCAATGCGGCCGCCGACCTCGCACGCGCTGGCATAGAGCAGCAGCATCGTCAGCAGCGCGCATAGCATCGAGGGCAGCCGGGCCGCGAATTCGCTTTCGCCAAAAGCCTTGAAGGAGCCGGCGACCACCCAGAACAGCATCGGCGGCTTTTTCAGATAAGGCGCGCCATTCCAGGAAAAATCGAGGTAGGCGTGATTGGCGAGCGATTCGCGGACCACCTGGACATAGGTCGCCTCGTCCCAATCGAGCAAGGGTGCGCGCGCCAGGCCGGGCGCCAGCACCGCCAGCCCGAGGCCTATAATAAGGATGATTTCAATGCGTGCGCGGAGGAGTCTTCGGCCGATGCCGCCGGCATCGGAAGCGGCGATTTCAGATGAGAGGAGGTCATCGCGCGTTGCCATCGAGGTCCCATCAGTATCGCAAGCCCTGAAGATTGTCGCAAAGGCCGACGCTAATAAGACGAGCGCAACCGCCTCGAGGTTTCAAATATCGTGGATTTATCCGCGACCCATCCCGCCGTCGCGCGCCGACGCGCTGCGAATGAACGATTCGATGACGCGAGCAACTCGATCGGTATCCAGCGGCTTGGCGGTGTAATACTGCGCCGAATACCCGCGCGCGCGCCGCTCATCGGCCTCGCTATGGGTGCTGGCTATATAGATGAGCAGGGCTTGCGGCACGAATTTACGGATCCGATCCAGCAGCCATCCACGCGCTTCCTCATCAACCGCGCCATCATCGACGATTACCAGCCGGACCGACGGACGCGCGAGCGCCTCCCGGCCGATGGCGGGGTCTTCGCACAGTTCGACTTTCCACGGCGCCTTGACGATTTTCCTTACCAGCGCGGCTAGTTCCTTATCGGATGAGAAAAGCACCAGCGTGTGCGCCGGTTTCCGCACTGGTTGGGCGGTTGCCGTCGCGTCGATTCCGCGGCTGCTGCGGTCGTTGTGGATCGCCGCCATCCTGTCTGGTAGTAGACGCATGATGATGGTCGGCCTGAGGCACGTAATCAGTTGCAAACCCGTAATATCCCCCCGCATTCCGGCGCAGAAACCCAGCCATTAGGTGATGATTATGGCCGGTAGCAAGCAATAGCACCGAAATGCACAGTTATGGCGGAGCGAGAACTGTGCCAGCCATTTGTCCAAAAAATTACCAGCCTTTATCGATATATTTTACTTGCCTCATACGATGGAGATGTGCCCGCAGGGCGCACCCATGCGAACACCCTGTTCCCCTTGGCGCCACCCTCTCTTCTTGAAGCAACCCTCGGCCGATTGCCCGCGGGGACCCCTGAGCCAATCGATGCAACCCTGACGATGGAGCATTTCGGATTCGGCGATTTGACTCCGATCGATACAGCAAAACTCTCCGATTAGCCTTCACATGCTATTGTACGACACTTGAGGCGTGTTCGTTTCCTTTTGTCGCATGGCACGACAATCGCTACCCGAAGAGCCGGCTGAGATGGCCAAGGAGCTTTGAAAATGTCCCCTACGTATCAGCGGATATTGTGCCCAATAGATTTTGACGAGAACTCGCTCGCAGCGCTCGCGGCTGCCGCGGATCTGGCGCGCCGTTCCGATGGAACCGTCTTCGTGCTGCATGTGGTCCCGATGATCGTTGCCCCGACCGGGATGCCAGTCTACGTCGATCTGTATAAATCGCAGGAAGAGACCGCATGGGCGCGCCTCAAGGACTTTGCGCGCAAGGATCTCGCTGGCGTGAAATATGAATTATTGGTCCAGATGGGCGAGCCGGCCGGCACCATCCTTCGGACCGAGAAGAGGGTGAATCCCGATCTGCTTGTGATGGCGACGCACGGACGCCGGGGCTTCTCGCGTTTCTTTCTCGGCAGCGTCACCGAGGTGGTGTTGCGCGAGTCGAGTTGCCCGGTGCTGACGATTCGGGCGCATGCGGCCGACAAGAAAACCGTCGGCGCATGGATGACGCACAACCCCGTGGTAGCCGACCTCGAGGAGAAACTGTCGACCGTCGAAGCAAAAATGCGCGAGGGCGACTTTCGCGCGGTGCCGGTGGTCAAGGATGATGATCTGGTAGTCGGCATCATCACCGATCGCGATGTGCGCAGACTCACGGGCCAGCTCGAGGTGACCCGGGTTAAAGATGCGATGACCGAAACGGTTCTCACGGTGTCCCTAACCACCACCATGCAGGAGGCCGCGCGCTTACTGCGTCAACGGAAGATTGGCGGCTTGCCGGTGGTCGAGGATGGTAAACTGGTAGGTATGATTACAGTAACTGATGTGTTACAAGCGTTCACCGAGACCGAGCCGACGCATTAAGTTGCAAATTGGACTGGAGGATTTGGAGCCGTGAAGAATCCGGAGCTTAATCCTGATAGTTACGCCGTCGATGAAGCGCTTCGCGACCGCAGCCTGATTCATATTCGCGCGATCCGGCCCGCCGACAAGAATTTGCTCCTCCAGCATTTCAACGGACTCAGCGCGGATTCGCGCCGCACGCGATTCTTCGGCGCCAAGCGCACGCTCAACGCCGAGGAGCTTGCGCGTTTCACCGAACTCGACTTTGACCACGAGGTCGGTTTCGCCGCCACGCTGACCGAGGATGGCAAGGAGCGCTTCATCGGGGTGGGCCGCTACTATCGCTTGCAGGATCCCACTCGCGCCGAAGTTGCCTTCGCGGTGCTGGACGAATACCAGGGCCGTGGTATCGCGACGTTGCTGCTCGAGCATCTGCGGCGCGTCGCCAACGCCGGCGGCATCCTCGAATTCGCCGCCGAAGTGATGGCCTCGAATCAGCATATGCTGGACGTGTTTCGCGTCAGCGGTCTTCAGCGCCAAAGTTCCAACCAGGATGGGGTGGTTCATGTCGCGCTGCGCACCGACCACAAAGTTCCCCTCCAGCTCTGACATGCTACGATAAGCGCACTTCCGGGCGGTTGCCCTTTCGCGTAGTAACCACCGCTCGCATTCATCATGAAGGCGCTGGTTTTCAACTGCGGCAGTTCCTCACTCAAGTTCGAGTTGATCGAACTTGATGCGTCATCGCTCGCGCACCAAACTCTCGCCTCCGGAAAAGTGGAAGAGATCGGCGCACATGCGAGCGCGAAATTTGTCGGCCCCGATGGTAAGGAAGCGCGCGCCGCTGCTCCCGCCTCGAATCACAAGGATGCCGCTCTCCACGCGCTAGCCTGGATCGAAGGCCTCAAATCGAATCCGATGGAGGGTCTCGATATCGTCGCACATCGAGTCGTGCATGGCGGCGGCGAGGTCGAGGAGCCACGCCTCGTCGATGAGCCGGTATATGCCGCTCTCACGCGCGCCGCGCAGTTCGCCCCGCTGCATAATCCGATCGCGATAGGTGTGATGCGCGCCGTCCAGGCGCATCTGCCGAAGGTGCCGGCGGCGGTGGTGACCGACACCGCTTTTCATCGCGACCTCCCGCCCGCCGCGCGCACCTATGCGCTGCCGCACGAGCTCGCGGAACGCTACGGAATTCGACGCTACGGGTTTCATGGGATCGGTCACGCCTGGATGATGGAACGCTACGGCGAAATCACCGGCAAAAATCCGCGCGACCTCAACCTGATCACGTTTCACCTCGGCGCGGGATGCTCGGCATGTGCGATTCGCAGCGGCCGTTCGGTCGACACCTCGATGGGATTGACGCCGCTGGAAGGGCTGGTGATGGCGACGCGGTCGGGCGACCTCGATCCCGCGATCGTCACTTGGCTCGGCACTAACGCGAAACTCGCGCCCGCCGAAATTGATCGCTTCCTCAATCATGACTCGGGGATGAAGGGGATTTCGGGACTCTCAGATGATTTGCGCGAGCTGGAAAAGGCGGCCGACGCGGGGAGTCAACGCGCGGCGCTCGCGATCGAGGTGTTCTGTCATCGCGCGCGAAAATATCTCGGCGCTTATCTCGCGATCGCGGGCCAGCCCGAGGCGGTGATTTTCGGCGGCGGCATCGGCGAGAATTCCGAACCGGTGCGGGCAAAGATTTGCGCCGATCTCCAATGGATGGGTTTGGAGATCGACGGCGATCGCAATCACGACGCCCGCGCAAGCGAAGCACGCATCTCAACCAATGCATCGCGCATCGCCATCCACGTCATTCCAGTGAACGAGGAACTCTACATCGCGCGCGCCGCCCTGAGGCTGATTTGAGGTCGGTCGCCTAGGCGCCGGAGCGGCAGTCCTCGCAGGAGTCGTTCGCGAACGACCCGCAGCGATGATTCAAGCGCGACTGCTCTTTCATTCGCCATTCCCTCACCCCTGCGACCTCGGCGACGAACGAAATCTCGTTTCCCACCTTCAATCGGCCTGCGCTATACCAACTCCGAAGTGGAGCACGCATGGAAGAGTTTACCGTAAAAGATAAAGTCGCGATCGCTGGTGTCGGCGAATCGAAATACTACAAACGCGGCAAGGCGCCAGTCCCCGAGTTCAAGCTGGCGGTCGAGGCTATCACCAAGGCCGCCGCCGACGCGGGAATCGCGGTCACCGACATCGACGGGTTTGCCTCCTATAGTGACGATCGCAATTCTGCGGTGCGATTAGCGGCGGCGCTGGGACTGCCGCAGTTGCGCTTCGCCAACATGATGTGGGGGGGCGGTGGCGGCGGAGGCTCCGGCGCGGTCGGCAATGCCGCGGCCGCGATCGTCGCGGGATACGCGAAGCATGTCTGCGTGTTTCGCGCGCTCGCGCAAGGACAGTTCGGGCGCTTCGGCCAGGCGCCTCCGGTGAAGACCGTGTCGGGTCCGGCCGCCTACACGCTGCCGTATGGGATGGCGGTCCCGGCGCATTGGGTCGCACTGCGCACGCGCCGCTTCATGCACGATCACGGCATCAACCAGGATCCGCTGCGCGCGGTCGCGATGGCGGACTACTATCATGCGCAATTCAACCCGCGCGCCGTGATGTATGGGCATCCGCTGACGCGCGAGGAATACGATAACTCGCGGTGGATCGCGGAGCCGTTTCACCTCTACGACTGCTGCATGGAAAACGACGGCGCCGCCGCGGTCATCCTCACCAGCGCCGAGCGCGCGCGCGATTTGAAGCAGAAGCCGGTGTACGTGATGGCGGCCGCGCAGGGCGCGCCTTATCGAGGATGGGCCAACGCCGAGAACGCGCCTGACTATGCGACGTCGAATTTCAAGACCCTGGCGCCCCGGCTCTACGCAATGGCGGGAATCGCGCCAAAAGATGTCGACGTCGCGCAGGTCTACGAACACTTCAGCGGGGCCGTCATGATCAGCATGGTTGAGCATGGCTTCTGCAAGCCCGAGGAGGTGATGGATTTCGTCACCTTCGAAAACATTACTGCGCCCAACGGCAAGCTGCCGATCAATACCAGCGGCGGCAACATCGCCGAGTGCTACATGCACGGCCTCGAGCTGGTGACCGAGGCGGTGCGGCAATGCCGCGGGACTTCGACCTGCCAGAAGCCCGGTGCGAAAATTTCGCTGGTGGTCTCCGGTCCGATGGTCGCTCCCGTGAGCGATTTGATCCTTCATGGATGATGGAAGAATGCCTACTCAAGAATCGAAAGCGAAATATTATTTGCCGGCCGGATTGCCCGGACCCGCGGCCGAACGCAGCGGAATGGACAAGGGCTTCTGGGACGCGGTCAACCAGCATCAGTTGAAGGTCCAACGCTGCAACGCTTGCGGCGGATTTCAGATGGGCCCCGAATGGATTTGCCATCGATGCCACAGCGATGACCTCGGGTGGCATCGCGTGTCGGGGCGCGGGCGCATCTACAGCTGGGTGCGCATCTGGAACCCGGTCCATCCGGCGCTGCGGGACGCGGGACCGTACATCGCCCTGGTGGTCGAGCTGCCCGATGCCGATAATGTACGGTTGGTCGGCAATCTGCTCGGCGATCCGAAACAGGATCCCGCCTTCGATGCCACGGTCGAGGCGGTTTTCGAAGATCACGACGAGGGATACACGCTGGTACAGTGGAAGCTGGTGTAATTACATGAATCTCGTCAATTTCGCTGTCGAAGAGAACCTCGCGATCGTCACCATCAATCGCCCGGAGGCGCGCAACGCGGTGGACGGCCCGACCGCCAGGGAGCTCGCGAGCGCGTTTCGCCGCTTCGATGCCGACCAAGCTTTGAGCGTCGCGATCCTCACCGGCAGCAACGGATTTTTCTGCGCCGGCGCCGATTTGAAAGCCGTCGCGACCGGGAAAGGAAATCGCGTTACCGCCGATGGCGACGGTCCCCTCGGATGCACCCGGATGCTGCTCTCCAAGCCGGTCATCGCGGCGGTCGAGGGATACGCGGTCGCGGGCGGGCTCGAACTCGCGCTGTGGTGCGACATGCGGGTGGCGGCGCGCGATGCGACCTTCGGGGTTTTTTGCCGGCGCTTCGGCGTGCCGCTCATCGACGGTGGCACGGTGCGCCTGCCACGCCTCATCGGCATGAGCCATGCGATGGATATGATCCTCACCGGGCGCGGAGTGTCGGGGGATGAGGCGCTGCGCATGGGCCTCGCGAATCGGCTCGTCGATCGTGGTCAAGCACTGGCGTCGGCGAAGGAACTCGCGCGGAAGATTGCCGCATTTCCGCAGCGCTGCATGCGCGGCGATCGCACGTCAGCTTACGAGGCGTGGACGCTGCCGCTGAACGATGCGATCAGCAACGAATATCGCTACGGGATCGCCACTATCCAATCGGGCGAGACGCGCGAGGGGGCGGCGCGCTTCAGTTCGGGCGTCGGGCGCCACGGCAAGTTCTAGCTTCTACGGCGCGCCAAAACTGAAATCACTTCGCGCGACATGAATTGGGTGCGTCGCGGCGCCGTCCAATTGAGGGTGCGGTAAGGAGTGCGCTGCCGAGTCCTGCCGACCTGACCCTGATCCACTCGAACCGGAGCCATCTCGTGAGAAACTTGCCGGACCAGCCTCGCGTCGCATCTGCCCGAATTCTGATTTTGATCTCCTTCGCGATATCAATCGTCGCATGCACTCCGCTGGGCAAGCTGATCGTCCATGGCGGCACCGAGCAACTGAAACCGGTGGCGGCCGCCCCTGCGCCGCAATCGCCGCATGTGCTGATCTTCGCGCTCGACGGCGTCGGGTATGATCAATTCACCGAGGCGACCAAACCCGGCGCATCACCCAATGTGGACGCGCTACTCGGAAAGCCGATGGGCGGCGATGGCGTCTTCGAGCACGGCTACTCGGTTCCCAATGCGGTGAGCGTGCTGCCCTCTACCACCATCGATGCATGGACGGCGACCTTCACCGGCACGCCGCCCGCATTCAATGGCATCACCGGCAACGAATGGTTTCAGCGCGAGACGATGACGTTCTACGCGCCGGCGCCGGTGTCGTTGCCGAAGACCGGTGGGCAAACGGTCGAGGTCTACTCGGAGGACTTGATCGGCAAGCAGATCAAAGTGCCGACCCTGTTCGAGAAGGTCAAAGGGCCGTCATTCGTATCGCTCAACGGCGTGTACCGCGGCGCCACCATCTTCACCAGTGTCGACGTCTCGAGTTTCAGCTCGCTGGCGACCAGCTATCTCGAAAGCGACCTCGGGGACGACACCGCATCCGAGCAGCAAGCCTATGCGAAGCTGGATCTTCAATCGGTGCCGCTGATCATCGACGCGATCGAAAAGAACGGCGTGCCTGCGGTGCAGGTCGCGTACTTTCCGGGCATCGATCTCTACACCCACATCGCTGGCAAGCCGCTCCACGATCAAGTTGATTATTTCAAAAGCGTGATCAATCCATCGATTGGGCAAATCATCGACGAATATCGCAAGCAGGGCGCACTGGATAATACCTTCATAATTTTCGTTTCCGATCACGGACACACGCCCGTGCTGAAGGACGACAAGCACGCGCTCGGCGCCAAGCCGACCGGACGCGCGGCCCACGTCCTCACCCGCATCGGCTTCCGCCTGCGTCCACTCGAAGTCGATACGAGCGTCAATGACTACACCGCGGCCGTCGCGTACCAGGGCGCGATCGCGTACGTGTACCTGGCCAATCGCGCCATTTGCCCGGCCGGTCAGAAATGCGATTGGAGCAAGCCTCCGCGCTTCAAAAAAGACGTCATGGCGGTGGCGCGCGCGTTTTATACCGCCAATAAAACCGGCCTGCGAGCGCACGGACTCGAGGGTGCGATCGATTTGATCTTTGCGCGTCGACCCCGTCCGACCGGCACCGACACGCTCCCCTATGAAGTTTTCGACGGCGACAAGCTGGTGCCCATCGAGCAGTATCTGAAGGATCATCCACGTCCCGACCTGGTCCAGCTTGAGCGCCGGATGCGCTGGCTCGCGGCCGGTCCTTGGGGCAATCACGCGGGCGACGTGCTGCTGCTGTCGAAGTCCGGCCTCAACCGGCCGATCGAGGACCGCTACTATTTCTCGCGGCCCTATAATTCATGGCACGGCAGTCCCTCGATGCAGGACAGCCACATCACGTTTGCGATCGCCAATGCGAAATCATCGGGCGCGGCGCTCAAGAATGTCGTCGCGCAAATCGGCGACAGCGAGCCCTCGCAGCTCGACCTGACGCCGCTGGTACTGAAGCTGCTAAAGCAGCAACCGCAACCGAACGGTGCCGCGGCTCAATCTTTGGGAACCGGACCGGTGAGCGAGGCGCGCTGAGAGATCTCGATCCAGTTGCCGTCGGGATCGCGGATGAAGCAGATGCGCGCGACCTCACCGAGTGTTAGCGGCTTCGAGCCTTCCCACGCGCCGTTGGCCATGAAGTGCTTGAACTCGGCGTTGCAGTCGCGCACCTGGATCGTCATGTAGCGAATTCCGACCGCACGCATCGACACCATTACCTCGGCGGCGCTGCGCGGGTCCGCGCGGGGGGCGCGATGCGCGCGCGGATCGAGCTCGAAGCTGAGCACCGTCTTGCCGATGCGATAGCGCCTCGGCGCGAGCTTCTCCGCGCCGAGCACCTCGCCATAGAAGCGATCGAAATCGGCCTCGTTGGTGACGCCGAGATGAATGCCGATTTGATTGATGCCGAAGTGGCCGCTGGGCACGAGCTGAATCTGGTTGCCGTCCGGGTCGCTCAGCGCGAATGGAATCGGCGTGCGCGGGTCCGCGATGAACACCTGCGAATAGCCGCCCGCGCCGCGCTCCGGCAACGGATCGCGCGAATGATTTATCTTCAGCACCGAGCCGAGCAGCCCGTAGCGATACTGCTTGACGCCGCCGCCGACCGGCAGCAGTTCCTCGTAGGGCAGGCCGATGCGCTCCGCGTAAAACGCGCGCATCTCGTCGAGGTGGTTGGTCATGAGGCCGACGTCGATACAGTCTTTCGCGAGGTCCATATCAAGACCTTATACACCCGCGAGCGGTAACTGCGTATCGGCCATGGGATGGCTCGAAACGCCACACTCGCGGGACTTCTATTAATGACGCATCTGGGTTATGTGTTCGGCATACTTAACATTACGAGAGGAATCTGATGGATTTCGAAATAAGTTCCAAGACCAAGGAATACTATCCGAAGGTCGACGCTTTTATGCAGGAGCACGTCCTGCCCAACGAGAGCAAAATCGATCACGAAGTCGAGACGCTGGGCGAAAAGTTTAACGAATCGCCCACCATGAACGACATCCGCAAGAAGGCCAAGTCCGCCGGACTATGGAACCTTTTTCTGCCTGACCCGAAGTTTGGCCCCGGGCTAACTAACTACGAATACGCGCCCCTATGCGAGTTGATGGGGCGCAGCTTTTACGGCGCGCGCGCCTTCAACTGCATGGCGCCCGATACCGGCAACATGGAAATCCTCGCCGAGTTCGGCACCGACGAGCAGAAAAAGAAGTGGCTGCAGAAGTGCCTCGATGGCGAGATTCGCACCTGCTTCTCGATGACCGAGCCCGATACTCCTGGGTCGGATCCGACCCAGCTCAAGACCCGCGCGGTCCGCGACGGCGACAACTACGTCATCAATGGACGCAAGTGGTTCACCTCGAATGCGATCGGCGCGGCCTTCGCCATTGCGATGGTGGTGACCGATCCCGAGGCTGAGCCGCATCGGCGCGCAAGCCAGATTATCGTGCCGCTAGATACTCCGGGTATGAAAGTCGTACGTCCGGTTCCGGTGATGGGCCACACTGGCGGCGGCGGCCACTGCGAGGTGCTCTACACCGATTGCAAAGTTCCCATCACCGCACTGCTGGGCGAGGAGGGCGGCGGCTTTGCGATTTCGCAGGCGCGCCTCGGCCCCGGACGCATCCATCATTGTATGCGGACCATCGGCATCGCCGAGCGCGCCATCGAGCTGATGTGCAAACGCGCGAACACGCGCTGGACCCATGGCAGCTACCTCGCGGACAAGGCCAACATCCAGGAATGGATCGCCGACTCGCGCATCGAGATCGATTCAACCCGCCTGATGGTGATGAACGCGGCATGGAAAATGGACCATGAGGGCAAACGCAACGCGCGTAACGAGATCGCCGAGATCAAGGTGATGGCGGCCAACATGGTGATGCGCGTCCTCGATCGCGCCATCCAGCTTTACGGCGCGGCGGGCGTGAGCGACGATTACCCGCTCGCGCGTTTCTGGCGCGACAGCCGCGCGCTACGCATCGCGGACGGCCCCGACGAAGTGCATCGGATGACCATCGCGCGGCGGGAGCTGCGGAAGTGGAAGTGACCGCGTTGGCGTAGCCAACCTTCCCCTGGGGGAATGGGAACAGGACAGAAAAAAGCGGCGGACCTCCTCGAGGCCCGCCGCTTCATTTTCATCTGATACCTAAAACGGGCGGTCGCCGTCGATGGTGATGCGTTCCATTCGCCGCGGTGCCATCTTGTTGTCGGCGCATACGCGATGCTGCGTGCAGCGGTTGTCCCACATCGCGATCGAGTTTGGCTGCCATCGGAAGCGGCAACTGAAATCCGGGGACTCGATATGCCGATAGAGGAAGTGCAACAGCGCGCCACTTTCCGCCGGCTTCATCCCTTTTATCGAAGCGGTGAAGATGGAGTTGACGAATAGCCCTTTGCGCCCCGTCTCGGGATGGGTTCTCACTACCGGATGCTCGGTGGAAAGCAATTTCGGTGGCAGCGAACCTCCGTTGCGCCCGATCTCATAATCCGTGCGTAAGAAGGTCCGCGAGGTGTCATGGATCGCGATGAGATCGGAGAGCAGATGCTGCATCTTGTCGGATAGGGCTTCGTAGGCGGCGTACATACTCGCCCACATCGTGTCACCACCGAACTCAGGCGTAACGATGCATTTGAGCACCGAGCCGAGCGGTGGGTTATCCACGAAAGTCACGTCACTGTGCCAAGCCTCGGAGACAAATGGATACCGTTCGTCGCTCGCCAGCACCACAAATTCCGGATGTCCGAGGTCCTTAAGCGGCTGCAGGAACGGATGAATCTGCAGCGTTCCGAAGCGGCGGCCGAAATTCTTGTGCTCCTCGCGCGTGATCTCCTGGTCGCGGAAGAACAACACCTGATGCTCGAGGAATGCCGCACGCACCTGCCCGAAGGTATCTTCATCGATGCGTCCGAGATGAACGCCTTCCACCTCAGCTCCCAGCGCTCCCGCCATCCGCTTAACCGAGATTTTCTGCGCCGTGCTCATAAGACTCTCCGTTTAATATCGATTCATTCGGGCGAGGCGATCGGCGTGGAAATTCGAATCGCCGAAGAGCTCGTTGCAGACCCGCACGCGCTTCATGAACAGGCCGATGTCGAATTCATCAGTCATCCCGATGCCGCCGTGCATCTGCACGCCTTCCTGCACCGCGCGCGTGGAGCTGGTTCCGGCGCGCGCCTTGGCGACCGCAACAATCGAGCTCGCCTTGTCGAATGATTCATCCAGTGTTTGCAGCGCCTTCAGCACTGCGGAGCGGGTCACTTCCAATTCACAATAGAGGTCGGCCGCGCGATGCTGCAAGGCCTGGAACTCGCCGATGAGCTTGCCGAACTGCTTGCGCTCGCGCAGGTAGGTTACCGTCATGTCGAAGGCTTGCTGGCTCGCGCCCACCAGCTCCGCGGCCACCGCGGCGCGGCCCACATTCAGCGCGCCCTCCAGCGGTGTCCACCCAGCGTCAACTTGCCCGACGACCGCGTCGGCGCCGACGCTGACGTTGTCGAATATCACGCGCGCGGCATTATGCGTATCCACCATCGGGGTGCGCTCGGTCTTGATGCCTTTCGATTTCGCGTCGACAAGGAACAGCGTCAGGCCTTTGGTATCGCCGGCTGCGCCTGAGGTGCGGGCGGCTACGATGATGAGATCGGCCACGTGGCCATCGAGGACGAAGGTCTTGGCACCCTTGAGCGTGAAGCCATTGCCCGCGCGAGTCGCGGCCAGCGCGGTTTTCTCAGGCCGATGCTTCGAGGCCTCATCCACTGCCAGTGTTGCGATCAAATCACCGCTCGCGATCTTCGGCAGCCAGGCGTTCTTCTGTTTTTCGTTGCCCGTGTGCGCGATCGCACTCGCCGCCAGCGCTGCCGTCGATAAAAATGGCGACGGCGTCAACGTGTGCCCCAGTTCCTCCATCACCACGCCGACTTCGACATGCCCAAGGCCGAGCCCGCCATGCTCCTGCGGAATCAGGATGCCGGCCCATCCGAGATCGACAAATTCCTTCCACAGCGGACGCGAAAAACCGGTCGAGTCCTTGCTGTCGCGAAGCTGGCGCAGATGCGCGATGGGCGCGTTCTTGCTCAAAAAGCCGCGCGCATGATCGCGCAGCATGTTCTGTTCGTCGTTAAGTACGAGGGGCATATTGTTGGTGATTCCTACGCGCCCGGTAATCCAAGAATTCTCTTGGCGATGATATTGAGCTGGACCTCGCTGGTCCCGCCTTCGATAGAGTTGGCTTTCGAGCGCAGCCACGCGCGCGCCGTGAAGCCCTCACGCGAACGCTCGCCCTCCCATTCCAGCGCATCGGAGCCACCGGCAGACATCGCCAGTTCCATCCGGCGCTTGTTGAGCTCGGTGCCGTAATATTTCAGTAGCGAGGAGATCGCGGGATGCGCCTGGCCCGTTTTCGCCATGTCGCCGACGCGCTCCATGGTGAGGCGGAACGCTAGCGCGTCGATTTCGTAGAACGAGATCTGTCCGCGCAGCACGGTGTCCGCGAGCACGCCGTTTTCGAGGCCCACTTGCTCCGCCGCCATCTGCCCCAGCGTGCGCGTTTCAGATGTCCGGCCCATCCCGCCGATCATGTCGCGCTCGTGCGTGAGCAAATACTTCGCGATGTCCCAGCCCTTGTTCATGGTGCCAACGAGGTTTTCGCGCGGTACCGTCACGTCATCGAAAAAGGTCTGGCAGAATGGCGACGAGCCGGAGATCAGCGTGATCGGTTTGGTGGAGACGCCCGCGCTCTCCATATCGAACAGCACGAAGCTGATGCCTTCGTGCTTGGGCGCGTTGGGATCGGTGCGCACCAGGCAGAAAATCCAGTCGGCCTTGTCCGCGTATGAGGTCCAGATTTTCGAGCCGTTGACGATAAAATGATCGCCCTGCAATTCGGCGCGCGTCTGCAGCGAGGCGAGATCGGAGCCGGCGCCGGGCTCCGAATATCCCTGGCACCAGCGGATTTCACCGCGCGCGATTTTCGGCAGATGCTCTTTCTTCTGCGCCTCGTTGCCGTACTTCAGCAGCGCCGGACCGAGCATCCAGATGCCGAAGCTGTCGAGCGGCGAGCGGCATCCGAGCGCGGCCATTTCCTGGCGCAGGATTTTCGCCTCGTCGCGCGAAAGCCCGCCGCCGCCGTACTCGCGCGGCCATTCGGGCACCGTCCAGCCCTTGGCCGCCATGCGCTCCATCCACTGCTTTTGCGCATCGGACTTGAAGGTGACGCGGCGGCCGCCCCAGCAGGTGTCGTCCTCGCCGACCGGCGGTTTGCGCATTTCGGGAGGACAGTTGGCCTCCAGCCACGCGCGAGTTTCTTTTCGAAAGGTATCGAGATCGCTCATAGCTCGAATCCGCTCCTCATCTATGGTTGCGGTTGTGGGGAAACATTATGGCTGCGTTACGAAAAGAAGTGTAGCGGCATTCGATGAGCTAAAGTTCTTGTTCTATATTTTCAATCTACGTCGCGTTGGCCTCGGAGATTTCTCTACACTCTCACCAACGCTGTCGAGGACGGAACGAACGATCTCGTCACTAACCCGAAATCCCAATTGACGCAATTTTTCGAACACCGGTGCTGCGGACCGAATCAGGTCCAATTGCTTTGCGCGACCAACCACAGCTACCGTCCCGGAGACAGTCAGGGTCTCCGAACTGACGGCCTTAAGTATCTCCCGCCCGTCTTTCTCATCGATCAAGATCAGGCACGAATTTCCGAGACGCGAAAGGTTGATACCGGCGCAGATGGTCGACTCCTCAGCGGGGTCGAGTTGAGGGAATTTGGGGGTTGACGACGGCTCTTCAATTTCGCGCAGAATGCCATTCTCCAGAGCCCGTTGGATAGCGATTTTCCCGGGAACATCCTTGTTCGGAAGCACTTCGCTTTTTACCGTTGACGTCATGGCGACGCTCCCGAAGATTTCCCTGAGCCAAGAAAGTCCTTCCTCGACCTGTGCTAGATAGACGATCGGCGTTGCGTCCGTTAGGACGATTTGCCCCATTTCCGCAGAACCTCCAAATCCTTGCGCGCATTCTCCGCGGTTCCGCTAATCGCTGGGATACCTCTTCTTCCCAGATAGGGAATAAATTCGGCGAGGGGCATCCCCGCCAGGCGTGCGGCGCGACCCAATGAGAGATCGCCGTCCTTGAAGAGCGCAGTTGCGAGCGCAAGTCGCATCCCCGGTTCAGAAAGAAGTGCGTTACTATCGAGGTGAAAGATGATGGCCTCAGGTTCATCACCTTTCATCACGATCACGGGACCCTTCCTCGCGCGTCGTAGAGCTTCGGATGGATTGTTCTTCAGTTCGTGAACCTTCACCGCGTGCATTCCGATGAATACCTCGATTAAAGAATAGCATAGGAATACTTGGTGGGTATATCACATAGGAATTTAGGTCATTTCCCCTTCCAATTCGGAGGACGCTTTTCGGCGAACGCCAGCGCGCCCTCGCGCGCGTCATCGGTGCCGACCAGCCACTTATAGCCCTCGCGTTCGAGTTTCAGCCCTTCCGTAAGCGGCCGGTCCAGCCCTTCAAGCGCGACCTTCTTGATGCGCTGCACTGCCAGCGGCGCGCTCTTGCAGATCTCGGTGGCGATGCTTTCGCATTTGCTCATCAACTGGTTCATCGGGACCACGTGATCGACGAGTCCCAACCGCAACGCCTCATCCGCGCCGATGCGGTTGCCGGTATAGAGCATCTCCAACGCGCGCCCCAGCGGAATCAGCCGCGGCAGGCGCTGCGTACCACCGCCACCCGGGAGCCATCCGAGGCGTACCTCGCCGAGGCCGAATTGCGCATGCTCGGCGGCGACGCGGATATCACACCCGAGCGCCTGTTCGAGGCCGCCGCCATTGGCATGGCCATTGATGGCGGCGATGATGGGCTTGTGCAGTTCAAGCATGATGGGGAAGGGCGAGCTGGCCGGATCGGCGCCGCGCGCCTCGACATAGTTTGATTTCACATCGCTGCCGGCACAAAAAGCCCGTTCGCCCGCGCCGGTCAGGATGGCGACCCGGAGGTCAGCGTCCTTGCGGAACTCGGTCCAGATTTCAGCCAGGCGACCGTAGGCCTCGAAGTCGCAGGCATTGAGGCGCTCGGGCCGGTTGATGGTGACATAGGCGATATGGTGTTTTTTCTCGAACAGCACTTTCATCGGCGGACACCTCTGATTCTCCAGTTCCTAGCGCGTAGGATGCTGCGCGACAACCGGAAGTTTGCTAGACTGATGGCGCGGCGCCTTTCGGGGTGCCGCAGTCATTTCGACTCGACGCTCGTAATGTGGAAAATTACCAAACGAAGCCAAATAACCCAGCAAGATGCTGGGTTTCTGATTTCCATCGATGACGATCGAGCCGATTTTGAATGCAAAAACAAACCCACTTCGAGCATCGCGAGGAATATCCTAAGGATCTGCGGAGGACCTCGACGGCCACGCCGTCGAATGGCGAAAAGTGCAAAAACAAACCCACTACGCGGACCGCTGAGTGATCGGAAAAGTGCAAAAACAAACCCACTGCGGGTGAATCGAATGGCAACCATCAGACGACCTTGCGGCACGCCACATAGCCTTACATCGAGCCATCATACGCGTCACCAACATGCCGAAATCTCTACGCCGGTGGGCTTTTCGAGTGCTCCTCAAGTAGGTTAACTAGATAACGAAACGACCGTCTCGATAGTTTTGATTTGGAGGATGTTCTCCGTTGCAGGAAATTAGCTATGAAGTCCCGACCACCGTCGCCGAGGCGGTGACGATGCTCAAACACCATGGCGCGAAGGCGCGTGCGTTCGTCGGAGGCACCGACCTTCTCATTCAATTGCGCGCGGGCGTGGCCTTCGGGCACAGCGAAGAATTTCGCGGCGCTGAGCCGAAACAACGTCCCGAGTTCATTGTTGATCTGAAGCACATCAAGGAACTGCGCCAAATTAAGTTCGATGCCAACAAAGGCTTGCGCCTGGGTGCGGCGGTTTCCTGCATCGAGATTCACGAGAGCGAGGTGATGCGCAAACATTACCCGGGCCTGACCGAGGCCGCGCACCTCATCGGATCGCTGCAAATTCAAAACCGCGCTTCGGTCGGTGGCAACCTATGCAATGGGTCGCCGGCCGCCGACTCGACTCCCGCGCTGATCGCGCTCGGCGCCAAGGCCCTGATCGGGGACGGCAATACCTCGCGCGAGGTCGCGGTCGAGGAATTCGTTCTCTCGCCGGGACGCACGGTGCTGAAGCCCGGGGAAATCCTGGTCGAATTTCTGATTCCCGCGCCGAAGCCGCATTCGTCGGATTCCTATCTGCGCTTCATTCCGCGCAATGAAATGGATATCGCCGTAGTCGGAGTCGGCACCTCGCTCACCCTCGAGGGCGACGTGGTGAAGGCGGCGAGAATCGCGCTGGGCGCGGTCGGCCCGACGCCCATCTTTGCGAGCAAGGCCAGTGAATCGCTGCTGGGCAAGACCCTCGATGAGGCCGCAATCCGGGAGGCCGCGCGCATCGCGATCGAGACCGCTACCCCGATCGACGACATGCGCGGCACCGCCGAGTTTCGCAAGCACATCACCGGCGTGCTGACCGGGCGCACCCTTAAAATCGCCGCCGAACGCGCGCGTAACAAACAGTAGGATTTTATCGCAATGGCTCAGAACGAAAAGACCAACGGAAAAGTTCATCCCGCCAAGAAGACCCGCGTCGAGACCACCATCAATGGCGAGACGGTCGAGTTCCTCTGCGAGCCGCGCCAGAGCATGCTCGAAGTGCTGCGCGACGTACTCGAATTGACCGGCAGCAAGGAAGGATGTCTCACCGGTGACTGCGGCGCCTGCAGCGTCATCATCGACGGCCGCACGGTCTGTTCATGCCTGATGTTCGGGGTCGAGGCCGAGGGCAAGAACATCACGACGGTCGAGGGTCTGGCGGAGGGCGCGAAACTCCATCCGCTGCAACAGAAGTTCCTCGAAGATGCGAGCCTCCAGTGCGGAATCTGCACCCCGGGATTTTTGATCTCGGCCAAGGCTCTGCTGGATCGCAATCCGAATCCGACCGAGGCCGAGATTCGTTACGCGCTGGCGGGTAATCTGTGCCGCTGTACCGGTTACGACAAAATCGTCCACGCGGTGCTGGACGCCGCCAAAGTAATGCAGGCGGGTGGCTGAACCAAGGATCGTTTCGCTTCACAATGAAAAGCCAAAATCGAGTTTGGCTTTCCCAGGCAGGGAGATTGAGCATGGCAGAATCAACCAACGGAAACGGAAATTACAGAGTCATCGGAACCCGCCCGATTCGTCACGACGGCGTCGACAAGGTTACCGGCCGCGCGAAGTACGGCGCCGATTATGCCTTTCCGGGCATGCTGTTCGGCAAGGTCCTGCGCAGTCCGCATGCTCACGCCAACATCAAGTCGATCAACTTCGACAAGGCGCTCAAGATGCCGGGCGTGAAGGCCATCGTGACCGCCGCGGATCTTCCCGAAGCGGAAGATTCCACCCAGCAGGTCGGCGAAGCGGCGATGAATCCGCGTTACCTCTCGATGAACATCCTCGCGCACGACAAGGTGCTCTATGACGGCCATGCGATCGCGGCGGTGGCGGCCACCAGCATCCACATCGCGGAAGAGGCGGTGCGTCTCATCGAAGTCGAGTACGAGGTGCTGCCGCCGGTGATGACGGTCGACGATGCGATGAAGAAGAACGCGGCGATCCTGTTGCCGAAGCTGCGCAACAAGGAAGAGGGCGACCATCCCACCAACACCGCGAGCCACTTGCAGTTCAAACGCGGCGATGTTGCCGCCGGCCTCCAGGCCGCGGATTTTGTCGTCGAACGCGAGTTCAACACCGCGATGGTGCATCAAGGGTACATCGAGCCGCATAACGCGGTCGGCCTCTACAACTCCGATGGCCACGGGACGATTTACTGCTCGACCCAGGGCGCGTTCGACGTGCGCTCGATGTGCGCGCAGGTGCTCGGCCTATCGGTGGGCATGATCAAAGTCGTTCCGGCCGAGATCGGCGGCGGCTTCGGCGGCAAGACCACCATCTATCTCGAGCCGCTCTCGCTGATGCTGGCGAAGAAGACCGGTCATCCGGTCAAACTGGTGATGACTCGCGGCGAAGTGCTGCGCGCCAGCGGCCCGACCTCGGGCTCCAAGATCAAAATCAAGATGGGTTGCACCCGGGACGGAAAAATCACCGGCGCGGAAGTGTGGATGGCATACGAAGCGGGCGCCTTCCCGGGCTCGCCGGTCGGCGCCGGCGCGATGTGCGTCCTCGCGCCGTACAACATCGACAATTTCCAGATCGACGGCTACGACGTGGTGGTGAATCGCCCCAAGACCGCGGCCTATCGCGCGCCGGGTGCGACCAACGCGGCGATGGCGGGTGAGACCGTGATCGATGAGCTGGCGGAAAAGTGCGGCCTGGACCCGATCGAATTCCGCGTCGCCAATGCCTGCAAGGAAGGCTCGGCGCAAATTGTAGGACCTCCCTACAAACGGATTGGGTTCATCGAGACCGTCGAAGCGATCAAGAACAGCCCGCATTACAAGAGCGAGCTCAAGGGTGCGAATCGCGGACGCGGCATGGCGGCTGGATTCTGGTTCAACGCGGGCATGCAGTCGTCCGCCACGGTGAACATCCAGACCGATGGTACCGCGAGCGTCATCACCGGCTCCGCGGATATCGGCGGATCGCGCGCCTCGATGGCGATGATCACGGCCGAGGTCCTCGGCATGGAAGTCACCGATGTGCGCCCGACGGTGGCGGATACCGATTCCGTCGGCCACACCGATGTGACCGGCGGCAGCCGCACCACCTTCGCCACTGGCATGGCGGTTTACAACGCCGCGCAAGATGCGCTGAAGCAGTTGAAGGAGCGCGCCGCGAAGACCTGGGAGAAGAAGCCCGAGGACGTGAAGTTCGAAGACGGAAAGTTCAGCGCCGAGGGCGACGGCATCAAGCCGATGACGGTGAAGCAGCTCGCCGGGCGCCTCGCGCGGACCGGCGGCCCGGTCACCGGACGCGCGCAGGTCAGCACCGGCGGCATCGGCGTCGGTCCCGCATTCGCAGCCACCTGTGTCGACGTCGAAGTCGACCCCGACACCGGCAAGGTACAGATCCTTCGCTGCACGGTCGCGCAGGATGCCGGCAAGGCGATTCATCCGAGTTACGTCGAAGGCCAGATGCAGGGCGGCACTTCGCAGGGACTCGGATGGGCGCTCAACGAGGAATATTTTTACGATGCGAAAGGCACGCTGCGTAACAGCGGACTCCTCGATTACCGGATGCCGACTTGTCTCGACCTGCCGATGATCGAAACTGCCATCGTCGAGATTCCCAACCCGATTCATCCACTGGGAGTGCGCGGCGTCGGCGAGGTTTCGATTGTGCCGCCCCCCGCAGCGGTCGCTAACGCGATTTATCGCGCGACCGGGGTGCGGATGACGGAGCTGCCGATGTCGCCTCCGCGTCTGCTCAAGGCGATGCTGGAAAACCGTCGCGCGCACGACTTGCAGGCTGCGGCGGCCGACTGATTCAGGTATCGTAGAGGGGCCGATCGAAACGACGGATGGTGTCGCGAGATCGGCCCTTCATTTTTATGGCGACAGCGATAATTCCCTCTCTCATGCGCAAGCTGACCGGCGGACACGATCGCGTGACCGTTTCGGGCAAGAACCTGCGCGAGGCGATCGCAGACTTAGACCGCCAGTTTCCCGGCATTGCCAGCCAGCTACTCGATGACGGCGACATCAAGGCGTCTATCGCGGTAGCAATCGATGGCGAGGTCGGCACCAGCGGTGTCCTCGATACCATTCGCGAGAATAGCGAGATACATTTTATGCCATCGATCGCGGGTGGTACCTGAGAAGCGACCGAGGGTAACTTTCAGTAGGCTACAGTCGGCACCCGATAAAGGCTAATACGACGCCATAGGCCGGGCCTAAGCATGTGAAACTGCTATTCTGCGGATTGCGAACCTTTCCGCCATTGCAAGCAGTTTAAAGTTCAGTACAATACGGAACGCTGGCCGGGGTTTGCCCCCCTTTTCCCGGTTGGCGGCTTTGGGCCGGTCGGAGCAATCCGTCCGGCCCGAGTTTTATGGGAATCGGGCTTCGATATGGGGCGTTGGCCGAGGGCTCGCACGCGCTACGACATGAAGACTTCCCGCAGGTGGTTGACGTCGTTGTACTCGCGAACCTGGCCCAGTTTGTCGCCCTCGAAGCGAAAGTAGAAGTGATAGCGATTCGCGTACTTCTTTCCGTTGCCCGCCACGGTGTCCGATTCGGCTTGAATGGCGACATGCGGTCCTTCTGAAATCACCGTATGAATTTTCATGTTGAGACCTTTGGGAAACATGGCCGCCATCGTCCCGGGCATGCCTTTGATGAAAGCATCCTTGCCGCGCATCGGTGCGATGCCGGGCAGCCGTCCCATCATCTCGAATTCGAAGTTGTCCGCGAGCAAGTCGCCGAGGAACTTCGTATCCGGCTTCTCGAGGGTCACGAGAAATGTGCGCGCTTTTTCTTTTTGCTGTTCCAGGTTCATGGCATGCTCCTCCGCTCTCAGTCAGCGGCGCAATCAAGGCGTCAAATCAACGTCGAATGACGAGCACCGCGCAGCTCGCATGGCGCAGCACCTTTTCCGTGGTGCCGCCGATCATCACCCCGTCCCCGCTGGTGCGACCGTGGGTGGACATCACAATCAGATCGATGCCTTGCTCGCGCGCGTATTCGCCGACCTTGATGGCCGGCGATCCGACGATGGTTGCGGTGATAACTTTCTTCGAGTTCTCGAGGTCGGCCTTCTTGATGCGAAGGAGTTCTTCCTCCGCCTGTTCGATCATCGACGCCTCGCGCGCGATCTCGCGCCCGCCAACCGGTAACGCCTCGATGCCCAACAGATGATGGGGTGTGATGACGTGCAGCAAATGCAGCTCGTTGGCGTTGACCTCCTTGGCCAGCTCCCAGGCGGATGCCATCGCCTTCATCGAAGGTTCGGAGAAGTCGATCGGTGCGAGAACCTTTTTAACGTTCTGAATCATCGGATGCCTCCGGAAACACTTTCGATATCATGGGCTTCACGGCCTTAGCAAATGGGGCGCTGCCTGTGCGAATATCCGTTTTCGCAGGTTGAGAGAAGTTGCCCCAATCTCCCCAGAACCTCAAAGGATAGAGGCTTGTTGCGATGAAAGCGACCATCTTCCATGGCCCCCGCGACGTCCGCGTCGAGTCGGTGCCCGACCCCAAAATCACCGCGCCCAACCAGGCCATCGTGCGGATCACCCGCGCCGCCATTTGCGGCTCCGATATGCATTCCTACCATGGGCGCGATCAGATGCTGCCCGGGTTCGTTCTCGGTCATGAGGCCATCGGCATCGTCGAGGAAACCGGGACCGCCGTCACCCACATCAAGAAGGGTCAGCGCGTCGTCATCGCATGCGTGGTTTCCTGCGGCGAGTGTTTCTTCTGCCGGCGCGGGCAGCCCTCGCAATGTTCCGAAACCGGCTCCGCAGTTTTAGGCTTCGGGAAAAATGCGGCAGGCAAGCTGGGCGACGTCGGCGGATGCCAGTCCGAGGCCATCAGCGTGCCGTTTGCCGACTACACTCTGTATCCGCTGCCCGAGTCCATCACCGACGAGCAGGCGGTGTTCCTCGCGGACATTTTGCCGACCGGTTTTTTTGGCGCGCTCAATGGCGATATCCGCCCCGGCGATACCGTCGCGATCTACGGATGCGGTCCGGTGGGATTGTGCGCGCTGCTGGCGGCCGGGCTGTTCGGTCCCTCCGAAATCATCTCGATCGATACCGTTCCGCATCGCCTGGAGCTGGCGCAAAAACTCGGCGCCACCGCGGTGAATGTGGCGCAGGCGAATCAGACCATCATGGATCGCACCAATGGACGCGGCGCCGACGTGTGCATCGAGGCGGTCGGCTCTGAGGCCGCGCTTAACGATGCGTTCCTGAGCGTGCGCGGCGCCGGCACCGTTTCGATGATCGGCGTGGTGGGAACGCCGACCTTTGCCTATCCGATGATGCTCGCGTTCATGAAGAATCTGACCTTCCGCGCCGGCATCGCGAATATGCGCAACAACATTCCGCACCTCGCGCGCCTCATCGAAAAGGGCCGGCTCGATCCCACTCCGCTGGTCAGCCACATTCTTCCGTTGAATGAGACCCCGCATGGTTACCAGATTTTTGACGCGAGAAGCGAAGGCGCGCTGAAGGTGCTGATCAAGCCGTGACCGGCGGCGTCAGACCTTTTTGACCTTCGCCTCGCGTTCCCAAAAACGCAGCTTGCGGCACGCTTCCAGGAACTTCGGCACGTCGCGCGCTGACTGAAGCTCGACGAAGCCGTCATCGATGCTGTCGTCACCCACCACCCTGGTCAGCAACGGGCGCGCGCTTTCGACGTAAGCGATGAACTTGCAGTGGGCGAAAGCATCCGCGATGAAGTCGCGCGCCGACGCCTCGTCCTCGAGCAGCGCCGCGCCTTCCTCCGAAACCAACAGCGCGACGCTATCGTAGAGCACCGAGGGACCGCCGTCGATTTTCTGGTGCGCTTCCAGCCACGAGCCGTCACTCGCTTTGACTCCGCCGACCATCGGCGCAACCAATTCGAGCGTCGCGCCTTCCTTCTCCAAGGCCTTCTTCAAGTCGGCGAGCAATTCCGCGTCGACGCCATCGCTTATCAGCGCGCCGACCTTGCGCCCCGCGAAACTCTTCGGTGGGTTGAGCAGCATGCTAAGCGGTGGTGACTTTTTGAGATCGGTGATCGGGCGGCGCGCAGCTTGCGCGGGCTTGGGGATTTCCTTCAGGCGAAGACCGCCGGCCACCTTCTGCGCGAGGCCCTTATCGACATTGAGCAGATGCGAAACCATGCGGCTTCGGATCGCGGCGCGCTCGACTTTGCTCAGCTCGAAAATAAATGACGCCGCGATGTGTCCCCGCTCCACTTCGGTCTGACTGATGTAGAACTGGCGCGCCTGGCTATAGTGGTCGGCGAACTTGTCTCCGCGGACCCGCAGCTTCAGACCATCTTCGGCGGCGGCAAAAGATTGAAAGCCTCGCTCCGGAGTTTCGCGCGGTCCTCCGATCTCGGCGCCCCATGAATTCGGTTCGTAGTTCGCGCGGGTCGTCGGATTCATCAGCGCCATATGGCCGTCCTGCTGAAGCGTAGCGACGGGACATTTTGGCGCGTTGACTTCGATGCGCGTGAAGTTCGGACTTCCGAGGCGTTTGAGTTGCGTGTCGAGGTACGAAAAGTTGCGCCCCTGCAGCAATGGATCATTGGAGAAGTCCACGCCGGGCACGATATTGGCCGTGCAGAAGGCGACCTGCTCGGTCTCGGCGAAGAAATTGTCGACGCATCGATTGAGCACCATGCGACCGACTTTGCGCAGCGGAACATCTTCCTCCGGGATCATCTTGGTCGCGTCGAGAACGTCGAAGGGAAAGCGGTCGGCAAATCTTTCATCGAAGAGTTGCAGGCCCAGTTCCCATTCTGGAAACGCTCCGGATTGGATCGCCTGCCACAGATCGCGGCGATGAAAATCCGGGTCGGCGCCGTTGATCTTGACCGCCTCGTTCCAGACCACTGACTGCATCCCCAGCTTCGGCCGCCAATGAAATTTTACAAAGGTCGATTTTCCTTTGGCGTTGACCAGCCGGAAGGTATGGACGCCGAATCCTTCCATGAATCGAAACGAGCGCGGGAGCGCGCGGTCGGACATGATCCACATCGCCATGTGGATACTTTCCGGGGTCAGCGAAATGAAATCCCAGAAGTTGTCGTGCGCGGTCTGTGCCTGCGGGAATCCGCGATCTGGTTCTTGCTTGGCGGCGTGAATGAGGTCGGGAAATTTAATTGCATCCTGAATGAAAAAAACCGGAATGTTATTTCCGACGATGTCCCAGTTGCCCTCCTTGGTATAGAGCTTCACGGCGAAACCGCGGACATCGCGCGCCAGATCGGCGGAACCCTGGTTGCCTGCCACGGTGGAGAAGCGCACGAACAGCGGCGTCTTCTCGCCCGCTCGTTGGAAGATGTCGGCGCGGGTGATATCCGCCAACGATTCGTAGGTCTCGAAAAAGCCGTGCGCGCCGAAACCGCGCGCGTGAACGACGCGCTCCGGGATGCGTTCGTGATCGAAGTGAAAGATCTTCTCTCGGAAATGGAAATCTTCCAGCGCGGTCGGTCCGCGTGAACCAACCTTCAGGGAGTTCTGATCATCTGCGACCGGCACTCCCTGTTGAGTAGTGAGCGCTGCGACCTCGCCATCAGCGGTTTGATGAGTTTCGCCGCCACGACCGATATCGATGTCCTGATCCTCGAGCTTGATAGTTTTGCGAGCATCTCGGGACGCTTTGGTGGCCATGTCTTTCTTTCCTCGCGCAGGTTGAGTAGGGGGCGTGGATTAGACGTGGCGCGGGGACGCTGATTCAGAACGCTTTATTCGACGCGGCGCAGCACGACCAGCGAGCGCGCTTCGACATGCACTTTGCTGCCGGCGCGCAGCGCGCGCGCGCGGACGCTGTCGCGCCGCATGGTGTCGAGGACCTTCTCGAAGCGCTTGCCCCAGGGACCATCGGGCAGCACAAAATCAATCGCTTCATGATGCGCGTTGAACAGCAGGTAAAAGCTGTCGTCGCGAAACTCCTGGCCGCGCGGGCCGACGCCCGGGATCGCATCGCCATTGAGATAGACGCCGATGGATTTGGCGAATCCGCTGTTCCAGTCGTCGTCGGACATATGCTCGCCGTCGGGCTTGAACCATCCGATGTCGCTGACTTCATTGCCGCGAATCGGACGGCCCTGGAAAAACCGGCGGCGTCTGAAATTGTGATGACGCTTGCGAAACGCGATCGTGGTTCGCGCGAATTCGATTAGGTCGGCATCCGCCTGATCCCAATGCAGCCACGAGATGTCGTCGTCGTGGCAATAGGCGTTGTTGTTGCCGCTTTGGCTGCGGCCCATCTCGTCCCCCGCCAGCAGCATCGGAATGCCCTGCGAGAACATCAGGGTGGCGATGAAGTTGCGTTGCTGGCGCGCGCGCAGCGCGTTGATCTCGGAATCGTCGGTCGGTCCCTCGGCGCCGCAGTTCCACGAGCGATTGTTGCTTTCGCCGTCGCGATTGTCCTCGCCATTGGTCTCATTGTGCTTGTCGTTGTAGGAGACCAAATCGCCCAGCGTGAAGCAGTCGTGCGCGGTGACGAAGTTGATGCTGGCGTACGGCCGCCGACCGCTCCACGCATACAAATCGGAGCTGCCGGTGATGCGCGCGGCGAATTCGTTGAGGGTCTGATCGGCGCCACGCCAGTAGTCGCGCACGCAATCGCGATATTTGCCGTTCCACTCCGACCACAGCGGAGGGAAATTGCCGACCTGGTAGCCGCCCTCGCCGACGTCCCATGGTTCCGCTATCAGCTTGACCCGCGAAATCACCGGGTCCTGCTGGATGATGTCGAAGAACGCGCTCAGCCGGTCAACCTCGTGCAGCTCGCGCGCCAGCGTGGCCGCGAGGTCGAAGCGAAAGCCGTCGACGTGCATCTCGGTAATCCAGTAGCGCAGGCTGTCCATGATCAGTTGCAGCGTGCGCGGATGCCGCATGTTCAGGCTATTGCCGGTGCCGGTGTAGTCGACGTAATAGCGGCGATCCTCGGCCACGCGATAGTAGGTCGCGTTGTCGATGCCGCGGAACGCGAGCGTCGGTCCGAGCTGATTGCCCTCCGCGGTATGGTTGTAGACCACGTCGAGGATCACTTCGATGCCGGCGCGATGGAACTCTTTCACCATGCTCTTGAATTCGGAAACCTGCTGCCCCAGCGCACCACTGGAGGAGTAGCGCACGTCGGGCGCGAAAAAACCGATCGAGTTATAGCCCCAATAATTGGTCAGGCCTTTTTCCACCAGGTGGCGGTCGGCCACGAAATGATGGACCGGCATCAGCTCCACTGCGGTGATGCCGAGCTGTTTCAGATGATCGATAACTTTCGGATGAGTCAGGCCTTCATAGGTCCCGCGGATCTCCTCCGGCATCGCCGGATGCAATTTAGTCATGCCCTTGGTATGCAGCTCGTAGATGATGGTGTCTTCCCACGGAATCGAAAGACGCCGATCTCCCTCCCAATCGAACCACGGTTCGGTGACGACGCTCTTGGGCGCGAAGGGCGCGCTGTCGCGATCATCCTTCTTAAGGTCTGCCTCGCCGTCGCCAATGGTGTAGCCGAACAGCGCGTCGTTCCAGTTGATGGTGCGATCGATCGCCCTGGCGTAAGGGTCGAGGCATAACTTGGCAGGGTTGAAGCGATGACCGTTGGCGGGGTCATAGGGACCATGAACACGATATCCATAGCGCTGGCCGGGGCGGATTCCCGGTAAATAGATGTGCCACACGAAGCCGGTCTGCTCCGGCATCGCCACGCAGCCCTGCGGCTGATTCCCATCGTCGCCTCCGAAGAGGCAGACTTCGACGCCGGTCGCATTTTCCGACGCGAGGGCGAAATTCACCCCGACGCCATCCCAGGTCGCGCCCAGCGGATACGGATTCCCCGGCAAAGTTTTCATAGGCTTGGATTGGACGAATGATAGCGCCGTTGCATTCGCATCGCACGAAAAAAACGCGCGCGATGAACGCCGGATGACGTTCGACCGCGCGCGGATGGTCACTCCCTGAGAAAGAACCTAGCGCCGATTGATGGCGATCAACTCGCGATAGATGCGCTCGTACTTCTCCGCCATCACATCGACGGCGAAACGATGCTCGTACTCCTCGCGGCAGGCCTGACGAGAGATGTTACCGACTTTCTTCACCGCCACCACCAGGTCGTCGAATTCGGATGCGAGGAAGCCCGTTACTCCATCGCGCATCACTTCGGGAACCGAACCGCAGGGCCGCGCGATCACCGGGGTGCCGCACGCCATCGCCTCGATCATCACGAGGCCGAAAGGCTCCGGCCAATCGATGGTGAACAGCAGCGCGAGCGCGTTGCCGAGGAACTCGCTCTTCTGGGTCTCGTTGATCTCGCCGATGAACTCGACCCCGGGCGCCTCGTTGATCAGCGGCTCGATGATGGTCTTGAAGTACTCGCGATCGACCTCGTCAACCTTGGCCGCGATCTTGAGCGGAATGCCGGCTTTGCGCGCCACCCGGATTGCGATGTCAGGCCGCTTCTCGGGCGCGATGCGGCCCAGGAACGCGAGGTACTTTCCCCCCTTCGGATTGAATTGGAGATGATCCCGCGGCACTCCATGATGAATCGTCGATACCCAGTTCATCGAAGGGAGCGGCTTGCGTTGCGCATCACTGATCGAAATCAGCGGACGATCTTTGAACTGCTCGAAGATCGGAACCAGCTCCTCGAGGTCCAGTCGTCCATGCAGCGTGGTGATGGTCGGGGTTGCGGTCAGGTTTGAAAACGCGAAGGTCCAGTAATCCAGATGGCAATGAATGATGTCGAAATCAGCCGCGTGCTCGAACACCTGGCTGAGCATCGGCATGTGCATCCCGAGCCCATTGGCCGCAAGCTGCGCGAGGCCCGACAGTCGCAACGAAGTTGGGTAACCAGCGTGCAACTTGGCCGCGGTCGTCGAATCGCCCGAGGCGAACAGGGTGACCTGATTGCCGCGGCGAACCAGCTCTTCGGTCAGATAGGAGACCACTCGTTCAGTGCCGCCGTAAAGTTTCGGCGGCACGCTTTCATAAAGCGGCGCGACCTGCGCGATGCGGAGTGGTCGCGGCCTTTCAACCGAGGATTCGCGGGTCGATGATTCACGAGGCCGTTCGAGTTCAATGGTGGAAGTCAGTTCAGACATGGGAAAACACCTGAGGGATAAGATGTAAGTGCCGGATGCGCCGCCAGAAGCGGAAAGCCTCGCAGGTTTAGGTCAGTTGGTTGCCGATCGATTTTTCGCAAGTCCTGTTCCCGTTGTGATATCTTCTGATTTGCTGGTCTTTAGGTGCTTTGACGATTTTCATACGCAAACATTCATCAGCAGAGGAACTGTCCAATGCCGCAAAACGTCAGCGACGCTACCCAAAACGTCATCAAGGTGAGAATCGACGGCGAGATCGCTTATATTACGCTCAATCGCCCCGAAAAACGGAACGCCATTAACAACGAAATGTTACATGCGTTACCAAAAGCGCTTGAGGAAGTTGATCGTCGCGAGGTTCGCGCCGTCATTATCTATGGTGAGGGTGCGGTGTTCTCGGCCGGCATCGATTTTACTTCGCTCGCGAACGACACCGGCTCTCAAGGCGGCGCGGGCGGCGGTCCCGACCTGGTGCGCTTTCGACGCTTCGTGCACGCCTCACAGGCGTCGCTCGATGCCCTCGAGAGAATCGAGAAGCCCGTCATCGGCGCACTGCACGGTTATGTCGGCGGCCTCGGGCTGGAGCTGGCGCTCGCATGCGATGCGAGGATCGCCGCTGCCGGCACGCGGCTCGGCATGCCCGAGACGCGCGTGGGCCTGGTGCCCGATGTGGGAGGCACCACGCGCCTGACCCGCACCGTTGGTTATGCGAAGGCCAAGGAACTCATCATGACGGCGCGCATGATCGATGCTGACGAAGCGGCGCGCATCGGGCTGGTCAATCGCGTGGTGGCGGAGGGCACGCAAATCGCCGCGGCCGAGGAACTCGCGCACGAGATCGCGCGCAACTCACCGATGGCAGTGGGAATGGCCAAGCGCATCATCGACATCGGGCAGAGCGTCGACAAATCCACCTTCATGGAACTCGAAGCGCTCGCGCAAAGTTCGCTTTTTCAGACCGAGGATTTTCGCGAGGGCGCGGCCGCGCTGGTGCAACGTCGCGATCCGAAGTTCAAAGGGCGCTGAGCCGAATCTCAAATGACGCCTCGAAACGCGCGCCGGGCTGCAGCTCGAGCATCCCGGCGTCGGCGCGGTTAAAGGCATTCGGCCCGCAGGTGTAAGGCTCGAGCGCGACGACATTCGGCGCCGGCGGCGCATACACTACCAGGGTTCGAAAGATTGACGACGCCCGCAGCTCCAGCGTCATCTTGAGTTGCGGATCGGTCAGCCTCGCAGCGCGCTCGCTCCGTTTTGGATCGAGGCTGTACGCATCATCGAAGGTGTCGCTTCCGAGCGTCACGGGCTGGCGCAGGTCGAACCTCCCGGCGGGCGCTTCCATCGCCCCGTCGGGCAACAGTCGCTTATCGAGGTGCCAATGGCGATCGATATGGCCTTGCACCTGCATCGCGGCGCGGGTGCCGCGCGGATCCAGCGGCGCATGAAAATATGGATGCGCTCCGATTCCGAATGGCATCGGACCGTCGCCGACGTTTTCGAGCGCGGCGTGGAATCTCAATCCGTTACCGATTTCGTAATCGAGCTCGAGCACGAACGGAAAAGGCCACCGCGAGGTCAAATCCGCGTCGGAGCGTGAATCGAGTCGCGCCGCGACGAAGTATGGTCCTCGGCGCGTTACCTGGAAGACGCGATTGTAGATGAGGCCGTGAATCGCGCAGTTGTGCGTAGGATCATTGATCGGCAGGGCAATCTCCCGCCCCCGATACGAAAAGCGTCCGTCGGCGATTCTTCCGGGCCACGGAAAGAGAATCGGGATACCCGAGCGAAACGGGTGCGCCTTCCAGTCAGCCTCGGGATCCCGCGGTCCCGCGACGATATCGAGCGCGCCGATTTGATAGCTGCGGCACTGGAACCCTGCCTCGGGAGCGATCACTGCGCGTTCCGCCTGCGCTTCGATGGTAACGAATTCCACAGCTGACTCCTCGCGTGGGTGGATCGTACCGCATGGCGATTGCGTGAAGCGAGGCTTTTCTCGTGAGATTTAAAGATTAGGCGGGGAGATGCGAAACCCTGAACAGGAGTCTGATTCCGGCACTCACGCTCCGCGCCGAGCGTGAATCGATGCCTGCCGGCATCGCGCGAATTGCTTCGCGCGGTGAGGCTGGCGGCGGTCCGAACCGAAGCCGGCTAGCCGCGCGCGCTGTCGCGGTTATTGCTCCGCGCCTGCGCCTCGTTGACGCGGATCGGACGCCCCTTGATATCGCGTCCATTCAACTTCTTGATCGCCGCGTCGGCAGCTTCGTCGGATGCCATTTCAACAAAGCCGAAGCCGCGCGATCGGTTGGTCGCCCGATCCATGATGACTTGCGAGCTATCGACCTTGCCTGCCTCCGAGAAAGCATCCTGCAGGTCCTGATCCGTGACCGTCCAAGCCAGATTACCAACGTACAGTCGTCGACCCATTACCGTCTCCCGTCACGCAACGCAGACCTTTGCCTTATGCGGAAGTACCGCATCGTGATCAGTAATTGCCCAAACCTATTTGAGGCAATCAAATGAGAAGAAAGGAGGCTGACGGCGTGCATCTGTTAACTACGTTGCGCATTTTTATACCATCGCGGCATTTGCAAGCATAGTGGTTCCTAGCCTTCAAGTGACTATCGGAAGTCATTATCGCAGCTACTTCGACGCGGCGTCGGACGCAGGTGTCTGTGAGACTCAGTAAGAAAGGGACAAAGCGATAAAACCAACCAAAAAGGGCTTTAAATCAGTGATCTCGCGCACTAGAGCACGATCAGGCAGGTTAATGACCCGCCGCGCCGAACGGCAGGGTTGCGGCTAGAACCTTTGACGCGTTCCAGCAGCTCATCGCCAAAGAGCCTCGGCACTTATTTCCGCCGAGAGACACCTATTTCTCTGCTGCGGGAACTATCCACTTCGGACTGGGTTGAAATGAGTAATCCGCGAGATAGTCAGTCGCGCAGTTTGAGAACATTCGACTACACATATCGTTGCTTAGTGAAATCTACTTTGCGCGAAACTTAAATATACCAACTTCGTCATACTCATCTGACGGGAATTAGTAGCGAGGAGATCGACTCCAAATGCCGCGCAAACGCAATCCGAGTGCTAGCCCGCGCACCTCGGCCTTCCGCCAGGTTCAGCAGCAAGCGCGATCGCTCATGGTCAATCTCCGCAAAGAGATTCGGACCAGGGAGGCTGAGCTGCGCAGGCTCAAGGACGAGGAGTCGCGACTTGGCATGCTCATCGGAGGTCAGGCGCCGCTTTCTGGCAGGGTCGTATCGGCGCGTACGATGACTCCTGGTGGCCGGATCAACTGGCGAAGCGCTCTCGATCAGCTCCCGAAGCGGTTCACGGCGGCCGATGTCCACCTGGTGAAAGGACTCAAAGACAAGCGTCCGTCGGAAGTGTTCGCCGCCATCACGCGATGGATCCGCATGGGATCGGTACGGCGCAAGGCGCGCGGGGTGTACGAAAGGATCTAGCGCCGGCCGGCAAGCGATCATTGGTCTCGTGCGAAGCGGCCACCGAGAGCGTATATTCAGCCGCTGCCGAGATTTGTTCGGCGCTCCAGCTTCATAGATTTCACTCGGGAAAAAGCGTGGCAGTCAAAACTATCGAATGGCGCGACGATACCGTTCGCATGATCGATCAGCGCCTGCTTCCAGCGCGCGAAACGATTCGCACTTACAAGGACTACCGCGGCGTCGGCGAGGCCATCCGCACCATGGTGATTCGCGGTGCGCCCGCGATCGGAGTTGCCGCCGCGATGGGAGTCGCGCTCGGAATCCGCGGCCATCGGGGTGCGCGCGCGCGAACGCGGTTCGAAGTCGTGGCCAAGGCGCTCAAGGCGACCCGGCCCACCGCCGTGAACCTCGCATGGGCGGTCGATCGCATGGGGCGGGTGCTCGAAGCGAATCTGGCCCTTGATGCAAGCAAGCTGTTCCGCGCGATGCGCGCCGAAGCCATCGCCATCTACAAAGAAGACCTCGCAGTGAATCGCGCGCTGGGACGCTTCGGCGCCGAGTTGCTATCGCAATCCAGCACCGTGCTGACGCATTGCAATGCCGGCGCGCTCGCGACCGCCGGATATGGCACCGCATTGGGCGTCGTGCGTGCCGCGAAAGAGGCGGGGAAAAAGATCGCGGTCTTTGCCGATGAGACGCGCCCGTTTCTTCAAGGCTCGCGCCTCACCGCCTGGGAACTACATAAAGACAAGATTCCCGTCACCGTGATCGCGGACAACATGGCGGCCACGGTGCTGCGCAGGGGCAGTATCGATTGCGTTATCGTCGGCACCGATCGCACCGCCGCCAACGGGGACGTCGCGAACAAAATCGGCACTTATCCGCTGGCGGTGATGGCGCGCCGTCACAATGTTCCGTTCTACGTCGCCGCACCGCTCTCGTCCGTCGACCTCGACTGCGCGAGCGGCGACCAGATTCCCATCGAGGAAAGATCCGACCTCGAACTTACCGAGTTCAAGGGCAAGCAGCTCACGCCTAAAGGCATTGCGATTTTCAATCCCGCCTTTGATGTGACGCCGCATGACCTCGTGACTGCGATCATCACCGAACGCGGCGTGGCCTACCCGCCCTATACTGACAGCCTTAAAAGATTGAAAGAGCACGCCTGACGGCGCACTCCTTCGATCAAGCGTCGATTGCTAAATCGCTCGGCTACTCCTGCAGATGGTCGAGGTACTCGGCGAGGCCATAGCCGACCTTGTCGCCCCATCGCCATTCGGTCATTCCTTCTGCGATGCGAGTGACTATTCCCGCGCGGCGATTGCGCAGTGGAATCATCGAAAGGACCTTACCGGTAATGACGATCGGCGCGCCGCCATCCGAAGTCGCGCAGGTCACCTTGATGCGATCGTGAAGCTGCTGCTCGCCGGCAAACTCGGTCTCGATATCGACCTTGGTGATGTTCAAGGTCGGCTTTCCTTCGCGCATCATGAAACCGCCCGGATGCTCACTACCGTCGCGATTCACCGTGATGCTCGCCATCCCGCCAAGACCCTGATCGAAGTTCATCGTGAGCCACCGATAGAACTTCGGCGCCTGCCAGTAGCGCGGCCCCCAGCTATGGTCGCGCAGTCCCATCCCGTCGAGCTTGAAATCGTGCGCGGTGCCATCGATCTTGAGGGTGCCGGTCGCGTGACCTAACTGTTCGAGGTGCCCCTTGGCGAATTGCTGAGTCGCATCGCCCGAAGGCTTCAGGCTTTCCCATCCGCTTGCAGTCTTCTCGCGCAGCTCCCCGCCCCATCCCGGCGCGGTGCCGTAGTAATCGAGGCGCAGCTCGCAAGCCGCATAGGGATTGTTTTTGAAGGCGACGGTCGGCTCCGCCATCTCGAGCGGATTTTTCAACATGCAGAGCTTGCCCTGATAGCTCACCCGATGATGCTCGAACGGCTTCACCACTTCGAACTTCAGTCCGCCCGCATTGTGCGCCTCGTTGTTGCCTATCTCCGGGCGCTTGAACATGAAGCCGACGCTACCGTCCGGCAGATAGACGCAGACAGTCATTTCGGCATTGCCTTCGTTGGGGCGATTACCCATGCGGACGAAACCGCCGACGCGATTATTGCGATCGTAAAAGTTGTAGTAGGCGCTCTCGTTAAAGTTCGATTCCCCGCTGTTGTCATGCATCAGGTCATCGGTTTCGAGAAGCACCACTTTGCGCTCGGACATAATTATTCTCCTGACTGTTTCTCAATCCTGACTTCTATCGCGTGGGACGGATGTGGTCCATCGGACCCAAACCCGGAAAGATTTCTGGCGGAAGGTTCGCGAACTCGGCGCCTCTCGTCAGAACTTCCCTCGCATCTTCAAATCAGCTTCGAGGTAGCGAGGATTCGCGATCTTCAGCTTGTCCTCGACGATCTGGCGCGTCACTTTCAGCACGCGATCGCGGAATTCGCCGCGGTCAGCCTCGCCGGCGCGAATCCGCGCGCTTAGCTCCTCGTTGAATTTGCGCGCGGCCGCGAGCACGTCGCTGGTGGTATGAAGATGCGGCTTCTGCGCGCCCAGCAGCGTCGCGAGCGCATCGACCTCGGCGCGCAGCAGCGGCTCCCCGATTTCGATTTCCCGCGCGACGATACGCATCACGTTCGCGACGACGCGCGATTGAAACTGCTTCTGTCCTTGCGTGACGGGAACGATCTCGCGCTCGACGAAATCCGCCGCCGCTTGCAGCAGCTCGATGGCGGTTGGCCTGTCCTGCATTTCCCCTTCGCCTCTATTGCTCGATGAGATTTAACAATTCCAGCTCGTTCTCGACGGTGCGCCTGCCGATGCTCGCGAGCTCGACCGAGCTGACCAGGCCGTCCATGTGCGTGCGCGCTTGACTGATAGTGATGATCCCCCATTTGAGGTTGCCGAACACCTCCCACCATCGCGCGGCCTCGGGATCCACCGAAAGACCGCTGGCCTTTTCGTAGGCTGCCCAAAAATCTTCACGCCGGCCGAGACCGCCGACCGGATTCTCGTCAGCGCCGAAACGCCAGGCGCGCGTGCACATCCAGCCGAGGTCTTCGAGCGGATCGCCAAGATGCGGCAGCTCCCAATCAAGAATCGAGCGCACGCCCTCGGGCCCAAAGATGACGTTGCCGATGCGATAGTCGCCGTGGACCAGCATTTTGCGCGGCGACTTCGGCACCCGCTGGTAGAGCCATCGAAAGGCCAGCTCGAAGGCGGGATACGGTTGCAGCGCAAGGGTGCGGAAATTTTCCTCGTAGCGCTGGACCTCGGTCAGCGCGGCGTTGGGTCCCGGCTCGGGCAGGAAATCGAGCTGGTGCTTGATCGGATCGATGCGATGGATGCGCGCGGCGATTTCCGCGAGCTGCGCCGGCATTACCTGGCGCGCGTGGGCGTACTGCTCGTCGCGCAGCAGGCGGCGCGCGATGGTTTCGCCCTCGACGCGCTCCATGATGAAGAAGTCGGCGCCCAGCACTGTGGGATCATCGGAGAGCCAGAAAACTTCCGGCACTGGAACGCCCTCCTCGAAGGCGGCGCGCAGGATCAAAAATTCGTGGCGGCGATTGCTTTCGATTCGCTGCGCGGCGGGGTCGCGCCGCAGCACCATGCCGCGCGTTTCGGCGCCCTTCGCGCCTTGCGTCGTGCAATCGAACGACCAGATTTCGCGCGAGGCGCCGCCCGGCATCTTGTGCAGGTTCGCGATTTTCACATCCCGGAAATTGCCCTGCTCGCGGATGAAAGCGCGCAACCGCTCGTTCAGTTCGGCCGCATCCATATTGTCCTCCGTATCATGAAGATGGAGGCGTCAGGAACGGCGGCGACGTCGTCAGGTGAGGCGCGAGCAGAATCGCGCGCTCCAAGGCGCCGGCGACTACGCTCATCGTGATCCGGTTCCACCATGAGCAACCTATCGAACCGGGATAACCGCCCGAGGTGACGCGCGAGGGCGAGCCTCATTCGCCCTTGAATTTCGCCGGCCGCTTTTCCAGGAACGCGCGCACCCCTTCGTTGAAATCCGCCGACCGGCCGGCCTTGCCCTGCATCTGACGCTCGAGGTTGAGCTGCTGCTCGTAGGTGTTTTCGTTGCTGTCCCAGTAGAGCTTTCTGATAAGGCTGAGCGCGACGGTGGGGCCGCTCGCGAGGTCGCGCGCGAGCTTCTGCGCCTCGTCCATCAACTGCGCGTCGTCGACCACGCGATAGATGAGGCCCCATTCGAGCGCTTTTTCGGCCGACAGTTTCTCGCCCATCATCGAAAGTTCCATCGCACGCGCGCGGCCGACGAGCCGCGGCAGAATCCACGTCGAGCCGCCGTCGGGCACCAGGCCGATGCGCCGAAACGCCTGGAGGAAATAGGACGCGCGCGCGCACATCACCAGATCGCCCATCAGCGCGAGGCTCATGCCGACTCCGGCCGCCGCGCCATTGACCGCGCTGACGATCGGCATCGGCAACTCGCGCAGCTTACGCAGCATCGGATGGTAGTGCGTCTCCAGCACCGAGCCCGCATCGCGCTGGCCGCTCACGTTGCCCGAGGGCTGCAGGTTCGCGCCCGCACAAAACCCGCGGCCGGCGCCGGTGATGATGAGGCAGCGCACGCCGCTCTTGGGTTTCTCGGCCTCGTTCAGCGCGCCCATGATGCCGCCGATCATTTCAGTCGACACCGCATTCATCACCTCGGGATGGTTGAGGGTGAGGATGCCGACAGTGCCATCGATATCGAGTTTCGCGCGCTCAAATTCCATAGTCGTCTCCAGTTTTCGATCAGCAGACTAGCGAAGCGGGCTTTCCCCGAAAAGCGAATCGACGATATTGTCGGGCACCGGTTTTCGCCGGCGTGGAGCAAGGAGACCAAGGATGGCAGCAATCAAGAAATTGGAGCGCTCGGTGAAAGGACGCGGCGTGCTCATCACCGGCGCGGCCAGCGGGATGGGACGCGCGACCGCGCATGTGTTCGCGCAGGAAGGCGCGCAGGTCGCGGTCACCGATATAAATGAGGCGGGGGTTACCAGCGTCGTCGACGAAATAAAATCCGAGGGCGGCAGCGCACACGGATGGCGACTCGATGTCTTGGACCACGCGGACATCAAGCGCGTGGTTGCGGAAATCGCCGCGCGCTTCGGGCGCCTCGACATCATCGTCAACAACGCCGGCTTCGGCGCTTTTCATCCGCTCGACGGCCCCGACTACGACAAGATTTGGGACCGCGCGATCGCGGGACTACTGAGCGCGCAGCAGCAAATCGTGCGCGCGGCGCTTCCGCATCTGCGCAAGTCCGATGCGGCTCGCATCGTCAATATCGCCTCCACTGAGGGTCTGGGTGCGACGCCCGGCGACACGCCTTATGTCGTGGCGAAGACCGGCGTCATCGGTCTGACGCGCGGACTCGCGGTGGATTTGGGTCCCGAGGGCATCACCGTAAACTGCATCTGTCCCGGGCCGATTCGCACCGCGCTGACCGACGCGATTCCCGAGGAGCATAAGACGATTTTCGGCAAGCGCCGCACTGCCTTGAAGCGTTATGGATTTCCCGAGGAGGTCGCGCACATGACAGTCAGTCTGTGTCTTCCGGCGGCGTCGTATCTCACCGGCGCGGTGATTCCGGTCGATGGAGGATTGACCATTCGCAACGCCTGAGCCGGATTTTATCCGAACTGCACCGAGCGCCGGGTCAGCGATCCGCCGACGAATCCGGTGATCGGAAACGTCGTCGCCAGATGCGCATCGGAGACCGCGCCCTTCGCAAGGATGACCGGAACGAAATGCTCGTGGGTCGGCAGTGCATACTGGACGCCCGGCGCGCGAGTGCGATAGTCGAGCAGCGCGTCGATGTCGTTGCGCAGCAGCACGTCGGCGATCCATCCGTCGAATTCCGCTGCCCACGCCGGAGTCTCGGCGCTGAGCGCGCGCAAGTTGTGGGTCAGGAATCCGCTGCCGATGATCAGAATGCCCTCCTCGCGCAGTGGCGCGAGTGCCTGCCCGAGCGCATAGACAGTTGCCGGATCGAGTCCGGGCAGCGAGAGTTGCAGCGTCGGCATGTCAGCCTCGGGATACATGCACTTCATCGGCACGTAGGCGCCATGATCGAGGCCGCGATCAGCCTCATCCATAAAGTCGGTGTTCGCTCCTTTGAGGAGTTCGCGCACGCGGCTCGAGAGTTCGGGCGCTCCCGGCGCGGGATAGGTCACCTGGTAGTAGCGATCGGGAAAACCGTAGAAGTCATAGACCAGCGGAACCGTGCGCGTCGCACCCAGCGCGACCGGGCGCTGATCCCAATGCGCCGAGACCATCAGCACCGCGCGCGGCCGCGGCATCGCATCCGCCCACTGCTTTAGTTCGGCAACCCAGCGTCGCGAATCAAGCAGCATCGGACTGCCGTGTGCGAGGAAGATTACCGGCATCGTGGATTTGGTCATGCGGCCCTCCACCAGGCCTGATGCGGCTTTCGACCCCGGCCAGATGGTCGCGGCCAACGCGGTCGTCAACATCAGGCGCAGGACGTCGCGGCGGTTCATACGATTGTTGCTACCAGTCGGGTCCGCTGCCGGCAACGCTGGGAATTCCGCTGTGCGCCGTGAGCCCGCCGTCCGCGACGATGTAGGCGCCGTTGACGTACGACGCTTCGTCGGACGCGAGGAACAACACCACGTTGGCGATTTCGTTGGGCTCGCCATAGCGCCCCATCGGGATCGCCTGCTCAGTGATTTTCCCGAGTTCGGGAATGGCGGCGCGCATCTTCATGATGGGCGGCGTCGCGATGGCGCCGGGACATACCGCGTTGCATCGAATGCCTTTGCGCGCGTACTCGATCGCCGTCGCCCGCGTCAGGTTGATGACGCCCGCCTTGATCGCATTGTAGGCGCCGAGCCCGTAGTCAGCGGCCAGCCCCGACACCGAAGCGGTGTTGATGATCGCGCCCTTGCGCCGCGGCACCATCACTTCGAGCGCGCATCGCGTCGAATAGAAGTAGGCGGTCAGGCCGACCTCGACGCTCTTGCGAAAATTGTCGAGCGACATCTCGCCGAGGCGTCCGGTGTACAGCCGAATCGCGTTATTGTGCAGGATGTCGAGCTGCCCGAACTTGTCGACCGCGAACTTGATCATGTGCTCGACGTCGCTGGGATTGCCAATGTTCGCTTTCAGCGCCTCGGCCTTGCCGCCGGCTTTGCGAATCTCCCCGGCGACGCGTTGCGCGCCTTCTTCATTGAGGTCCACGACCGCCACCGCCGCGCCTTCCGCCGCGAGCCGTTTCGCGGTCGCCTCACCGATTCCTGATCCTGATCCCGATATGAGCGCAACCCTGTCTTTGAGTCTCATGTTAAAACCTGGCCAAATCCTGTTGCGATTGATGATGGCGCGGGACTATACCCCCGATCGCGGAACTCGCAAAGCAGGGTCGAGCGGCCCGATGAAGCCGCTACTACTTCTTCAGCCGCGCGACCGCCTTGATTTCCACCAGCCCGCCCGGAAACGCCAGCTCGCTGATGCCGATCGCGGTCCATGCGGGATAGGGCGCGGCGAGGTAGCGATCCTTTACCTTCATGAAGGCACGCATGTTGGCCTGCAATCCGACGTGAAAGGTGGTGA
>Ga0210398_10000399_pt1 | contig 50898 bp, 34 predicted proteins | sample IncBWC4OmetaG_FD_161047 | JGI IMG/M metagenome (GOLD analysis project Ga0210398, IMG submission 161047) | Forest soil microbial communities from Barre Woods Harvard Forest LTER site, Petersham, Massachusetts, United States - Inc-BW-C-4-O | ecosystem: Environmental > Terrestrial > Soil >...
ACATCGAGAAGACCCTCGCCGATAACGGCCGCCCTGTCGCGGTCGGCGTGCCTGGCTACATCCTGCCTACGGACTTGGAAGCGCACCTCTTTTTGAAGTATCCGCAGCCCGTCTCCTCCATCACGGTCGAGCCTGCAGGAGCCATTGCGATTAGCAATGCGCCGGCGCCGTCTGCCGTCTGGAAAAACTACGTGCTCCAGGGTCGGACCTGGGGTCGTGCTCGCCTCACGATTACTTATAAGGATGGCCTCGTCCAGACCATTCAGTACCGCGTCATCAAGCCCGAGGCTCAGGCCGTTGCCGACCTGGGCCATTTCCTGACCACCACCCAGTGGTTTACCGACGCCAACGATCCCTTTCACCGCGACCCCGCCGCCATTAGTTACGATCGCCAGCTCAATCACCAGGTTCTGCAGGATAGCCGCGTCTGGATCGCCGGCCTCAGCGATGAAGCAGGCGCGGGTTCGTGGCTGGCTCTGGCGATGAAGGAATTCGTCGAGCCGGATCCCGGAGAGGTTGCAAAACTGGAGCAGTTGGTCGACGGCGTGCTGTGGGGCCAGCTGCAATATAAGGATGGGCCGAAGCAGTATGGGGTGCGCAAGAGCCTCTTCTACTACCAGCCCGATCAGTTCCCTGCCGGATACTATCGCAGCGATTTGGACTGGCACAGCTGGACGAGCTGGAACAAGCAGGGCGCCGAGGCGGTGGACCGTTCCTTCAATTACCCCCACGTCGCGTCGGCGTACTGGGTGATGTATCGGCTCGCGCGCGACCACACCGGTCTCGTCACCAATCATCCCTGGCAGTGGTATCTCGAGCATGCATATGAGACGTCGATGGCGATGATGCGCTTTGCGCCGTACTACACGCAGTTCGGCCAGATGGAAGGCGATGTCTTTGTCTGGATCCTCGACGATTTGAAGCGCGAGGGCATGACATCCGAGTCCACGGCCATGGAAACTGCCATGCGCAAACGTGCCGAACACTGGAACACCGAGAAGTATCCCTTCGGCAGCGAGATGCCATGGGATTCAACTGGGCAGGAAGAAGTTTATGCGTGGACGAAATACTTCGGCTACGACGATAAAGCGCAGACCACGCTCGACGCCGTGTTGGGCTACGATCCCACCATTCCTAACTGGGGATACAACGGGAGCGCCCGTCGCTATTGGGATTTCATTTATGGCGGCAAAGTTCAACGGCTCGAGCGGCAACTGCATCATTACGGCTCGGGCATCAATGCCGTTCCCGTGCTGGCCGCCTATCGCGAACATCCGGACGATCTGTATCTGCTGCGCGTAGGCTACGCCGGAACCATGGGCGAGCTGAGCAACATCGATCAGGACGGTTTCGGCGCCGCCGCCTTCCATGCATTTCCTGATATGCTCGCCCCCGATCCCTATTCCGGTGACTATGGCACCGGGTTCTGGGGCTTCGCAGCCAACACGGCAACCTATGTGGTGCACGACGACGCCCTCGGCTGGCTCTGCTTTGGCGGCAACCTCGAGAGCAAGAATGGAACGGTTCACATCGAGCCTCTGGATGCTTTCCGTAGCCGCGCCTATCTCGCACCCCTTGGTTTGTGGATTACGCTCGACGCCGGCCGGCTCCAGGCGGTAAATTTCAACGCGCATTCCCGCATCGTGCGCATCGCCCTCGAACCCGCAACACCATTGACTCCTGAAGCCCGACTGCGTATCGAGCAGCCGGCAAAATTAGCCGGAGCGGCAACGTGGCGTCCGGTCGTGCCGTTTAAGAGGGAGCGTGGAGCGTATGTTGTGCCTCTAAGAGCCACGCCTGCTGAGGTCATCCTCCGTGAGGACAAGTCCGGCACCGCTCAGCAGCCTGGATCGCAGCAGTGAACGCGCCCGCATCATTGCAAGGCAAAGCGCATGCCGCTTGAATCCATCACCATGATGAGGAGGCGTTCATAATGGCAGATCTTCGTACGCTTCGGCGCAAGCCCGCGACGTGCAGCTACTCCAGCCGCATAACGTTGCACGTGGCAGTGGCCATTGTTGGCGCACTCGCTCTTTCCCCTGTTGCGAGCCGCGCACAGATCGGGCCGGAGCCCGGCCACGCCATCGGAACTGTCACTACGCGCGGCAACCTCATCCTCCTTACCCTCAACGAAGGCGTACTCGGTCGCGCCAACTTGTTCAACCTTGCTCGTCATACACTGCGCTTCGTGCCGGACGGTACGGGCTATCGTGTGCAGAATGTCTCGTTCTCGTGGGACGCCGACTTCGGCTCCACGCTAACAAGCCCCCACGTCACTCTCAAAAACTTTCCTTTCCCGTTCTCGGGGCAGACCTGGACCTCCCTCTCGGTCGGGATGACCGGAACCATCGTCTTTGGCGAGCCGGAGAACGGGACGCCGCAACCGGGCCGTCGCAGCGTGAGTGTCGGTCGTGACGGTGGCCTCTCCGTCGACCGCTTCGCCGAACTGCAGGACGCCGCTCCCGAGATCGTCAATACGGTTCCCGCAATCAGTGTTTTTTTCAAGCCGCGCATGTCGGGAAAGCGCTACCTGAAAGACCTCGACGATCGCGCCGTGATCACCTGGGACCTTACCGAACCCTTTGCCGGCATTCAGGACTGGACGTGGACGCCAACGGTGAATCGTTTCCAGGCGGTTCTCCACAAAGACGGGACGATCGACCTCTCGTATGAGAAAGTAGCCGCCCGCGACGCCATCGTCGGAGTCTATCCTCTCGTGCCTGCCAGCGACGAGAAGACCTTCGAGTCCATCCCGCTCACAGGTAATTCCGCAGCGGCACCCAACCTCGACATACAGAAAATCACCCTTAGTTCTATCAACAACGTCTATCTCCGGATCTCACTCGAGTCGCGCGGTCCGATGCTGGCTGCCACTGATCCGGCCATTGCCGGCCTCGGTTACGTCGTCTGCATCGACAAGCAGATGCCGAAAGCCCGGTGCGAACCAGGTGGACAGAGGGATATCGTCTGGGCCATCCATGGTCTTGGTGAGCGCACCTTCGGCACATTCCACAGCGGCGCACACTACATCGCGTTTGGCTCCGGTGTCGCGCCGGGCGTCACCGTTGATGGCAACTCCATCTCGATCCAGGGAACGCTACCCCAGGGCTATAAGTCGGGCGACACAATCTACGTCAGTGCTTCTGTACAGGCTCGCCGCTCCCAGGACTCAACGCAGATTCCGCCGCATCCCGTCAGGCTCGCCGGTGTTACCAGCCCCGCGGTGCATTTCTCGTCTCTGTCCAAATCCAGCGGCCCTTTCCCAGTCGTCTTTGAGGCGTTCCACTACATGAAGCCACCGCGCGCGCAGGATCTTACTTGCTCTGTGATCCGAGCTCTCGGCGATAAGTTCGATATGCTGGCCTATTACTCTGACTTTCGCATCGACAATCCCGAAGCCGGCACGTCGAGCGACGGACCCCTGGGTGGCGGGCCATCCGGCGGTTCGGTCACCGGCATCGGTGCCGACCAGGGCAACCTCACCGATTACTGCTCCAAAGGCCGATTCCAGTGGCAATTCATCCAGCCTGTCTATACCGGAGCAAACCAAATGCAGAAATACCCACCCGACGATCTGAAAGATGCTGATCCTCATAACATTGGAGACTATCTACATCAGCTCGCCGAGCGCACATCCAACGGCAAAATCCCACCCTACGACTATGCCATGTCGCAGATTGGACATGAAATGGGCCACCGCTGGTCCGCATTTGTTTCGGCCAAAGTGAGCGGGGAGACCATCGATTTAGGCCCCGTTCACTGGGCTATGGGGCTCCAGGCACGCGTTCCCTTCCCCTATCAGCGGCCAACCGAAGCGTCGGCCATGGGGGGCGGAGTCTGGCAGGATAACTTTGACGGTACCTTCACTCAGCTCGACGATAACTACTATGTTCCCGCGACTGGTTATTCGTATCTCGACTTATACCTCATGGGTCTTATTTCGCCCGCGGAAGTCCCCGATTTCTTTATGCTCAGAAACCTGGTACCGGCGGGGAAGGACGCGAACGGCCACCCCATCTTCAAAGCTGACCGCACCAGGATCAACATTCAGGATGTCATCGCTGCCCAGGGGCCCCGCTTGCCCGACGTAGACCATTCACAGAAAGATTTCAATACCGGCATGGTGATGGTGGTCGATCAAGGCAAAACGCCTAGTCCGGAACTGATCGAGCGCACCAGCGGCATTCGTGAGCGCTGGATCGACTACTGGACTATTGTTACCGGTCACCGTTCCACCATGACCGCCGAACCCTAACCCGCTGTACCATCGATATTCTCAGGAGGTAATCCGCAATGCGCAGCCTCGCCTTCACGTTGCCTGTACTTGTTGTGCTCGCCGCGTTCCCCGCTCTCTCGGCCACACCGGCTGCCGCTCAGGCTGCAAGCGCATCCCAGGTGGCGCAAACGCCCCCCATGGGTTGGAACAGCTGGAACTACTTCGCCGAGAAAGTCGACGACAAGGGTGTGCGCGCGGCTGCGGACCAAATCGTTGCCACCGGTATGAAGGACGCCGGTTATGTCTACGTGAATATCGACGACACATGGGAAGGGCAGCGCGACGCCAACGGCGTCCTGCATTCGAATGCAAAGTTTCCCGATATGAAGGCGCTGGCCGACTACGTTCATTCGAAGGGGCTGAAGATCGGCATCTACTCCTCGCCGGGCCCGAAGACCTGCGCAGGATATGAAGGCTCTCTCGGCCACGAAGAGCAGGATGCGCACCTCTACGCCTCCTGGGGCATCGACTATCTCAAGTACGATCTCTGCAGTTACATTCCCGCCGTTATGGAGAAACAGGCACCCAATGACCGCGCCGCGCAGATGCGGCTCATGGTCGACGCCTACGTCAAAATGGGCAATGCTCTGCGCGCCACCGGCCGTCCCATCGTCTTCTCCCTGTGCCAGTACGGCTGGGATGCTTCCTGGGAGTGGGCGCCTCAGCTTGGCGGTAATCTCTGGCGCACCACCGGCGACATCACTCCGCAATGGGATCGCATCTACGCCATCCTCAGCCAGCAGGCCGGCCTCGAAGCGTACGCGGGTCCCGGCCACTGGAACGACCCAGACATGCTCGAAGTAGGCAACGGGCGCCTCACTCTGGCCGAGAATCGGTCGCACTTCACCATGTGGGCTATGCTCGCAGCACCTCTGCTCGCTGGCAACGACCTCACCGCCATGACTCCCACCGTCAAGGACATCCTCACCAACCGTGACATCATTGCCATTGATCAGGATCCACTGGGCCGGCAGGCAGCGCGCGTCTATTCCGAGGGCGAAGTCGAGGTATGGACGCGTCATCTCTCTAGCGGCGCACTCGCCCTTGCGGTTCTCAATGCGGGCTCGCGGCGCTACTCTACGCACCCCTTCCATCTCGATCTCACCCGTCTGGGACTGCACGGTTCCCAGCACGCGAAGGATCTGTGGGCGGGGAGCGACGTCACCCTCGCCGACGGCATGCCCCTCGAGCTTGGTACGCACGAGTTATTCGCCGTCCGCATTGCCGCGCCGCAATAGGAATGTATACAAAACGTCGCCGGTTCACTGCAGGCCGCCACCATGCTATGGTGAGCACCTCTATGCCAGTCGCGATTCGCCCATCGATGCGCTTCCTGCGCCGCCGCTGAGTAGATTTGAATCGCATTTGGTGTACAATCGACGCGCTTTTCTGAGATGCACCCGGAGCGATGCTGAATGATGATTCGACTCTCCTTTGCTGATCGGTTGTTCGTGTGTGCACTGTGTCTCACGCTGGCCTGCGGCTCTGTCTTCGCACAGAGGCGCAATCGCGGCGGAGCCGGCAATGACTTTGGATTTCGCTTTCTAGGCCCGATCAATGGGAATCGCGTTTCCGCCGTTGCCGGCATTCCCGGCGATCCCAGCACCTGGTATGCTGGCGCGGCCTCCGGCGGTGTTTGGAAGTCAACCGACGGCGGCAATCGATGGAACCCCATCTTCGACGACGAGCCCGTCGCGGCTATCGGTGCACTGGCCGTCGCTCCTTCCGATCCCAATGTCGTGTGGGCGGGCACGGGCGAAGCCTGGGCCATCCGCGATATCGACGTTGCCGGCGACGGTGTCTATAAATCCACTGACGGCGGCAAAACCTGGACCCATATGGGTCTCGACGACACCGGGCGCATCGGGCGTGTCGTCGTAGATCCGCAGGACAGCGACCGCGTGTACGTCTGTGCTCTCGGCAGATTGACTGCTCCGCAGCAGGAGCGCGGCGTCTACCGCACGGAGGACGGCGGCAAAACCTGGCAGCGCGTGCTCTTTGTGGATGCCAACACCGGCTGTTCCGGAATCGGCATGAATCCCGAGAACCCGCGCACTGTGTTCGCTGGCATGTGGCAGGTGGAGATGCACCCCTGGGCTGAAACCAGCGGCGGTCCCGGCAGCGGCCTCTATGTCTCCCACGATCGCGGAACAACGTGGACCCATATCGAAGGCCACGGCTTGCCCCACTCGCCCGTCGGAAAGATCGACGTTGCCGTTGCACCTACCGATTCGAACCGCGTCTATGCACTGATCGAGACCGATAAGCAGGGCTCCATGTGGCGCTCTGACAATGGCGGCGCCGACTGGCGCGTGGTCAGTTGGGATCGCACGCTGATCGGCCGCGCCGGCTACTACATTCGCGTTGCCGTCTCCCCGGCCGACGAAAACATGGTCCTGGTCTCGAACAGCAGCTTCCTGGTTTCGCGCGACGGTGGTCTGACTTTCGACGCAACTCCCTGGGGAGGCGACAACCACGATATCTGGATAGATCCGAAGGACCCGAACCGCTTCGCCATTTCGTTTGACGGCGGCCTCGCCATCACCACCGTGGGCGGGCGCGGATTTCACGACGTCAGCCTGCCCATTGGGCAGATGTACCACGTCGCCGTCGACGACCAGGTTCCGTACTACGTCTACGGCAACATGCAGGACAACTCCACCATGCGGGGCCCGAGTCTGAGCGAGGGAGAAAGAGGACCTGACGCCGGGTGGGATCACGGCATGGGTGGCTGCGAATCCGGCTTCACGCTGCCCGACCCCACTGACCCCAACATCGTTTGGGCCTCGTGTTACGGCAATGAGGTTACCCGCTGGGACGCCCGCAACAAACAGGCGCGCTCCGTCAGTCCTTGGAATCACATCCTCGACTCCGTTCCCAATCAAGCGAAGTACCGCTGCCACTGGACCCCGCCCCTCGCTATCGATCCCTTCGACCACAACACCATCTATTACGGATGCCAGGTCATCTTCAAAACCAGTAATGCTGGCCAAAGCTGGTCCGTCATCAGTCCCGACCTTAGCACTCAAAACCCCGACCATAACGGCTCCTCCGGAGGTCTCATTCCCGATAACCTCGGACAGTTTTACGGCGAAGTCGTATTCGCTCTCGCTCCTTCCACGGTTGAAAGAGGCCTGCTCTGGGCCGGCACCAATGATGGAAAAATCTGGAACACCCGCGACGGCGGCCAGCACTGGAACGATCTCACCTCCAGCGTCCAGGGCCTGCCGCCCCTCGGAGTGGTCACCAGCATTCAGCCGTCTTTCTTCGACGCGGGTACCGCCTACGTCACCATCGACTCGCACCTCCTCGACAATCGCGACCCCTTCATCTTCAAAACAACTGACTACGGCAAGACCTGGACCAGCATCTCCAGCGATCTGCCCAAAGGCCCGCTCGCCTACGTCCGCAACGTCTCTGAGGATCCCAACTGCAAAGGGCTCCTCTTCGCCGGAACCGGCAACGCCCTCTATTACTCGCTCGACGACGGCGGCCACTGGACTCACTTCAACAAAGGCCTGCCTCCCTCACCCGTTACCTGGACCGTGGTGCAGAAACGCTTTCACGACCTCGTCGTTTCCACCTACGGCCGCGGCTTTTATATCCTCGACGACATCACGCCTCTGGAGCAGATGGCAAAACAGCCCAGCAGCGAAGACGTCCAGCTCTTCACGCCGCGCCCCACCTATCGCATTGCGCGCGGCGAATCCGTTTTTCTGACCTACTCTCTCAAAGCCGCTCCCTCCGGCCCGATCGACATCCAAATTCTCGATGCAAAAGGAAAGCTGGTGCGCAAGCTGACGGCGACCGGACATCCTGGCATGAATCGCCTCCCGTGGGACATGCACTACGACGCGCCGCGGCAAATCCTGCTCCACACCATCCCTCCTGAAGATCCGCACATTTGGGAGGAAGCCCGCTTCCGCGGCATGGACGACCGCCCCGTCACGCACTGGGGCATGGAGCGCGTACCGACTCCGATGGCCGCGCCCGGCAAGTATGAGGTGCGCTTCACCGTCGGCGGCAAAACCCTCACCCGCCCCATCACCATCCTCATGGATCCCAATTCGCCCGGCAGCGAAGCGGACATCGACGCCTCCGTGAAGCTCCAGCTCCAGATCAGTGCTGACATCGATAAGACCTCCGACATGGTCAACAGCATCGAGTGGATGCGCAAACAGCTCGCCGATGTCGAGAAGATGCTCGCCGCAAACCCCGCCGACAAACAGCGCAAGCAGGAGGCGGACCAGATGGACCAGAAGATGCAGGACGTGGAGTATGAGCTGCTCTCCAGGCCCCTTGCCGCCAGCGACGACAAGATGTATATCTCCGCCTGGAAGGTCTACTACAACCTGCTTTGGCTGAACGGTGAAATTGGCTCAGGTGCTGGAGATGTGGCGGGAGGCACCGATTTCCGCCCCACCGATACCGAGGTTGCGCTCGCCCACCAGTACGAGCAGGATCTCGCGAAGGCTGAGGGCGACTACCACGACCTGATGACGAAGGATCTCCCCGCTTTCAATCACACTCTTGCGGAACACAACACCATTCCTGTCGTAGCTGCGGGAGCTCCCACGGCTGTGCCGCCGCCGGACTCCCCTCAATAGAACCGGCCGGCCTCTTTCAGAAGAGGCCCAGCCACTTGTGTTTCGCTCCGCAGCCGGGCAGGCGATACGCGCCGACTCTCGTTGAATAGTCTTCTTCGCCCTTTTTGAAGTAGTCCCCGACATACCAGAACGTGCAGTTGTCGCTCGGATCGATGTCCAGAGTGGTGTAGTCTTCCCAGCGCAGCGTATTCGTCTGCGATCCCTCGCCTTCCGCCAGCACCGCTTCGTGCAGCGTCAATTGTCCCTTCGCATCGCCGGCGATGCGCGCGGCAAAGCGCTGCCCCGGATAGCTCGACGCGCCACCGTACGAATAGCCCACGCCAATGTCCCCCCTGCGATCCATCGCAATGCTCGGCAACCAGCGATAATCGCCGTCCGGAGCATAGGTTCCCTGCTGAAACAGCCGCGCAGTTCCATTCCGGTCCAGGCGGAATTCGTACCATCGCACCCCGCCTCCGCCCCGGGTGTCGATCGAGTGCGCCGCTACAATGGATTGGTAACGGCCAAAGTTACGATAGACCAGCCGCTGCATCAGCTTGTCGCCCTGCGAATCAAGGCGCACATCGGTCCCCGGCTGCGGCACGCATTTGCTCAGCTGGCCGTTACATAAAAAGTGATACGGCGCGACGACAATCTTCTCCGGCCCGCTCAGCCGGGTCCTGCTCGGGTCGTCCCAGTTCACCGAAAATTTCCACGCATAAATTCCATCGTCCTCAAATACGTTGTGCAGTTGCGTTCCTCCCGCCGCCATCACAATCTCCGGCATGCCAGCGGGAGGCAGACGACGTCCGTCGAGGTCCGCGAAATTCAGGAAGCTTACCCCGTCGATCACCACGCACTGCTCGTTCGCCGCCAGTCCCTGCAACATCCTGCGCCGGTCTGCCGCGCAGGCGTGCTTCTGGATGACTGTGTCCCCCGTACTCGACGGCAGATAGTATCCGTCCGGCCAAATCGCCGGGCGCGGATAATCCGGGAACAACGGGCGGTTGAATTCATAGCGGTAATAGCTCCCCAGTGGATCGGACCCCGTGCTCACGGCATAGCACATGCCGTACGGCGCGTTCGGCTGATCCGCCGGCCGCCGGAAGATCGGCAGCACGAACAGCCACCGATCAGCCAGCTGGTCGTACCGCACCACAGCGTCGCCGCTGATCTGCTTCTCGCACGGACCGCCGAATCCCGCAAACAGCGTATTGGTCACCACCGGCCCGAACAGCGCTTGGCCCGTCGAAGGATGTTGCACGCCCTTCTTGGTGAAGATTGCCATCCGCGAATTCACCACCTGGACGATCGCATTCGGCCCGACTCCCAGGCTGTTGTCCGAGGGATTTCTCGCGTCCGCTTTTCCCTGCGGGCCTTCAAATCCAGCGCCCAGCCCGTCGAAGCTCGCAACCTGCACTGGCTGGGGCCGCGTGCCCTGCGTCGTCTGCTCTGCCGCTGCGCCTCCCGCTCCGATCGTCACTGCGGGCGACGCCACCGTCGGCTCAGCCACCGGCGCGGTTGCCGAATGTCGCCGATCCGGACGGGGTGGAATCTGATACATCCCCAGCAGCTCCGGCAGAGACGCAGAGCGATCGAACTTCACCGGCGGATTCACAATCGTCCGCCCTGGCTGCCAGGCCTGCGCGTCAGGCGTGGCAGAAACCTGTCCCCCATCCGCCAGCTCGTCCTCTTCCTGCGCAGCGGCCCCATGCGACAACAGCAGCATCGCCGCTATCGCCACCGCCGCAACCACACTCCTCCGTCCTAACCGCGCACGTGTCTGCAACCGCCTTGGCAGCACCATCTGTCGTCCTTTCCGGACTGCATCTTTTGTTTCTTAATTCGGTGCGGATTCCGGGCTCAGCCGGGAAACGCGCTGCTTCGCACGCTGGGCCGATGATGCAACGCGTCCTTCACGATCCGTCGAGTCTCTTCCAGCTCGGCGCCCGTCACTTCCAGCCGCGGCGGACGCACCCGCGCGCATCCTGTGCCCGTCTCCTGCTGCACCTGCTTGATCAGCTGAATGAACTTCGGCACGGTATCCATACGCAGCAACGGCAAAAACCAGCGATACAGCGCGAAGGCTTCTTCCTGCCTGCCGGCCTGTGCGGCGCCGAACAACGCCACCGATTCCGCGGGGAACGCGTTCACCAGCCCCGCGACCCAGCCCACCGCGCCCGCTGCGATGCCCTCGACGATCGCGTCGTCGACACCCACGAAGATCTGCAGCCGGTCTCCGGTCAGCGCGCGGATCGCTGTCACGCGCCGTACATCCGTGCTGGACTCCTTCACGGCCACGAGGTTGGCGTGCTCCGCTGCCAGCTCACCAATCTGCTCCGGCACAAAATCCGTTCCATACGAAACCGGATTGTTATAGAGCATGCACCCCAGCGGCGTCGCCCGGAAGATCGCGGCCATGTGCGCCTTGGTCTCGCGCCAGTCCCCCTGATAAACGTACGGCGGCAGTACCATGAGTCCGGAGCATCCGGCCTGCTCTGCCATCTTCGCCAGCGCAACGGCTTCTTCCGTCGACAGCGCCGAAATCGCGCCCACGACCGGCGCACCTTTCGCTGCTGCCACGAGATTGCGCAGAATCGCTTCCTTCTCCGCGAACGCGAGCGTAGCCGCTTCGCCCAGAGAGCCAAGCGCAATGATGCCGGTGCATCCGTTGCCCAGGAGCCACTGCACGTGCCGCGTCGCGAACGCATGATCCACCTGCAGCCTCTCGTCAAAACACGTCGTCATTGCGGGCATTACGCCATACCACTTCATGCGGTCTCCTTTGAATTGTTGGAAAATGTGCCGGCTGCCGTGAGATGCCGGTCGGCCCCGGCCCCCTCGCCTGGCCAGGCCGCGAGGCTGGAAACCAAGGCTGGAAAAACCGGAGGACGCACCGAGTCCGCCTCCCATCCAAACAGAAACTCGGTCGCTGTGCCGCAAATGCGCCCCTGGCATGGACCCATCCCGCACCGCGTGTGCAGCTTCGCGTCGCGCCAATGGGTGCGCAGCAGCAGCGCCCCAAATCGAACATCCTCACAGCGGCAAACGATGGTTTCCTCTGCTGCCAGCGTCCGCAACTGCGGATCGAGTTCGCACGCCTCCCGGAGCGCGCGCACGAACCCCAACCGCTCACGCCGCTCTTCCACCAACGGCTGCGCCTGCGCTTCGTAGCCCGCTGCGGCCAAGCCGGCAATCTGTCCCTCCAGCAGCGACAAGTCCACGCCGCCAATCCCTGTGGGCTCGCCGGCACAGTAAACATCAGCGCAGGAGGTCCGCATGTGTTCATCGATCGCGACAAAACCTCCCGCCATGCGGCATCCCAACAGCGCAGGCAACTCTGTGTTCGGCACCAGATGGAAACCGCAGGCCAGATAATCGCACTCGACATCCCACTGCCTCCCGCCCTGCCGCAACGTCACCCTGCGCAGTCGGTCGTCGCCATGCGCTGCCACCGGCCAGCAGCCGGTCTTCAGGCGCAGCGGCCATAAGGCCAGGCTGTAGCCCGCGCCCTGCCACAGCTTTGCCGGCTCCCTCGCCATCCGCGCCGCGAAGCGCGCCAGCCTGCTCATCGGCGCCTGTTCACACACGGCGAGAATCTTCGCTCCACCTCCGGCCAGGTGCGCCGCTACTGCCAGCAATAACGGACCCGTCCCCGCCACCACTACGCGCTTGTCCGCAATGGGCAATCCCCCGCGCACCATCGCGTCCAGCCCGCCCGCGCCCATTACGTTCGGCAGCGTCCACCCTGGAAACGGCAGAAACCGTTCCCGCGCTCCGGTAGCGAAAATCAGCTTTTTGTAACCGAAGTCTGCACAATTGCTTTTAGGCCCCGCGTCGTTTTCCGGATCAACCTGGCTGCCGCGCTCCGCGCGCACTACATGCTCCTCCGGGCAGTCGATCACCCTCCACCCCTGCAACCGGATAGCCCCTGACGACTTCAGTCTCGTCAGCCTCGCGCGCGCCTGCGCCGGCATACGGCCGCCGCTGCGCCAAATCTGCCCTCCGGCCGCGGGATTGTCGTCCAGCAGCGCCACTTTCTGTCCCGCCTCAGCCGCGCTCACCGCTGCGGCGATGCCCGCCGGCCCAGCGCCCACCACCAGAATGTCGAATCGCTCTTTCATGGCGTCCGCCGCTCTCCATAGCCTGACTGCGTCGCGCGCATCGCCGTCGTCACCGCAATCCCAGGCCGGCACAGGATCTGACAGCTCCTCCGATGCGCAACGCCGTCGATCGTCACGCTGCACTCGAAGCAAATTCCCATTCCGCAGAGCGGTCCCCGCACCTCGCCGGTCACCGAAGTCCGCGTTCCACCTCCCATCGTTGCAATCGCGGCCGCCACCGTCGTTCCCGGCGCCACGGTCACCACGGCTCCGTTCACAGTCAGAGAAATCAAGTGCCCCGCCTCAGACATGCGACCTCTCAGGTGCCGGCATCTCCGCTCCGCGCGGGCTTCCATGGGACCCGGGGTCGACTCCGCCCAGGCCATAGCGCATCGGCAGATACGGCGTCGCGTCGATCTCCGCGCTCCCTCCCAGCATCGTGCTGGCCAGCACTTTGGCCGTCGCCAGCGATGTCGTGATCCCCAGACCCTCATGCCCCGTTGCGAGATAAATCGTCCCGTCCCCCGGCCATGGTCCGATCAGCGGCAGCTTGTCCGGAGTCGCCGCGCGAAAACCTGTCCACACGCGAATCGCCTGCAAGTCTCCGACCTCGGGGAGATACGCCTGCGCGCGCGCCAGCATCGCACTCAGCAGCGCGTGATTCACGTCTGCGGTCTCCGCGCCAAACTCACGCGACGACCCGATCAACAGTTGCCCCGTCCGGCGCGGCTGAACATTGAACGCCACCGAATCCGTTTCGATGGAATGCGCGCTTTTCAGGTACCCCAGCTCGACCAGCTGGTGCCGCACAAATCCTGGATACCGGTCCGTAATCGCCAGATGCCCTCTGCGTTTCCGAATCGGAAGCCCCGGCGTCAGCCGCGTCGCTTCCGCACCGCAGGCATTCACGATCCGCGCTGCATACAGTTCGCTGCCGTCATCCAGCTGCACCCGGCCTGCTCCTGCGGCCACCACCGTCTTCGGAGCCAGCAACTGCGCCCCCGCTCGCAGGGCTTCCCGTATCAGGTATCCGGCCGCGCTTGGCGGATACAGGACCCCATCGCCGGGCACCAGCAACGCCCCCGCCAGCGGGCGCAGGTGCGGCTCCTCCTGCGCCAGCATTTTTGAAGTAAGAATCTCGCTCTTCACACCCGCGGACGCATAGATGCTCTGCTTGCGCCCGACCTCCCCCATTTCTTCTTCGTTGCTCGCCACCCACAATGTGCCGCACAACTCGAACTCCACATCATCCGGGAGTTCCGACTCCAGCTCTCGCCACAACTGCTGCGAATAACGGGTCAGTGCCAGCTGCGCTGGTGAGTCGTCCATGGCCACGATGTGGCCCATGCCGGCCGCCGTGGCGCCTCCCCCCACAACACCTGCGTCCAGGATGGCCGTCTTCAGTCCGCGTAGTGCGCATTCGCGCGCGCACGCCGCGCCCACAATACCTGCACCTGCAACCACAACGTCGAACGCAGCGCTCATGAAGAAATGCCCGCCGGGAACGGGTCTCCCGGCTGCAGGATCAGTTTGCTCTCTGAAGTAATGAACGCTGTTCCGGTGATGCTGGGAATCACCTCCCGTGGCGACCCGTTGCGCAGGCGGTACGAGCCCTCGAACCACGTACCCAGAATTCCCTCCTGGCGCCACGTTTGACCGGGCGCGAGCTTGCCGTCCGCGGCCAGACACGCCAGCTTCGCGCTGGTCCCGGTTCCGCACGGAGAACGGTCATACGCCCTACCCGGGCACAAAACAAAATTTCGACTGTCGATCTCCGCTCTCGGCGCCGCAACGAACAGCTCTACATGATCGATTTCCTCACCCTCAGCTCCCGTGATGCCCTGCTCCCGCAGCGCGCGGCGAATCGCCCAGGCGTACTCGGTCAGCGCGTCCCGATTCTCCAGCACCAGTTCGATCGGTGTGCGCTCCGCGAGAAAAAACCAGTTGCCCCCCCAGGCAACATCGCCCGTGATCGGCCCGTACCCCGGCACTTCCACCACTACACCTTTGCGGTGCCGGAAACTGATCACATTCTCAACCGTGACTTTGCCTTCTCCATGCAGCGTGGCGCGTACCACTCCTACCGGCGTCTCGATCCGATGCTCTCCTGGCTGAATGTGTTCGAGGTACGCCAGCGTGGCCACCACACCGATCGTCCCATGACCGCACATCCCCAGATAGCCGACGTTATTAAAGAAAATAACTCCCGTCGTGCAACCGGGATCCGACGGCTGCAACAGCAGCGCGCCTACCATCACATCTGAACCCCGTGGCTCGTTGACGACAGAAGCTCGAAAGCTGTCGTGCTCGTTCGCCAAGCGTGCCATGCGCTCAGCCACGGTTCCGCCGCCCAGGCTGGGGCCGCCGGAGATCACCACACGCGTTGGTTCCCCGGCAGTGTGAGAATCAATGACTCGGATCGCGGACATACCCTTAGCAATATATACCGATTGTCTACAATTCTGGATACGGTTCGCGGCCTTTTACAATGAAAAAATATGGGGCGCCGGCATCCGGCCAGCGTACAATTCCGTGCAATTGTTCAGGGGAGATATTTCAGCCATGCCATCCCACGTCGCCGGCAATAAACGGTCCGTTCGCGCGAAGAATGACCATGATGGGAACAGCCTGCGAAAAGCCTTCTACGAAATCCGTGAACTCATCGTTCACGGCCGGCTTTCCCCCGGCTCGTGGATCGTCGAAGCCGACCTTGCGCGTCATCTCTCCATGAGCCGTACCCCTGTGCGCAGTGCCCTGCACTGGCTGCAGCGCGAAGGCTACGTCATTGAACACAAAAATACCCGGAAATCCCGCATGGTCGTGGCCTCCCTCACTAAAGAAGACGCCGGCGAACTCTATTCCATCATCGGTCATGTCGAGGGCCTTGCCGGAAGGCGGACGGCCGTACTCCCCAAAGCCGTCCGCACCGAAATCGTCACCCGGCTAAAGGGCTTTAACAATCAACTGCGGGAGATCCTCACCGCCAGAGACTCGCGCGCTGCAGGCATCTTCGATCTCGATCGCAACTTCCACCGCACCATCATCGATTCGGGCGCCGGACCCCGTCTGCTTGCCCTCCACAAGTCAATTGAGCCCCAGGCTGAGCGCTACTGGCGACTGTACGCGAGCTCGATCATCAACGATCTCCATCTTTCCATTGCCGAACATGATGAGATTATCGCCGCTATCGTTGCCGGGAATCCTGATCGCGTCGAAAGCGGTCTTCAGACCAATTGGGAAAACGGCTGCGAACGTCTCGCGCGGGTCATCGACATCTTTGGCGAGCGCGGCAGCTGGTGATCTGACCCCGCCGGAACCCCGAAACAAAAACCGCCGCGCGACCCCCGTCCGATCCCCGCGATCCTGAGGGCCAGCCGGACGTCCTGGGCTCTCCTGCCCGCCCACCAGCGGCACTCCAAACGTCAGGTCTCCATAGCGGATCACAGTCCCCTTCCCTGGCTTCGGTCCATCGCGCCGCCAAGGGATTCACTTGACAGAAGGCATCCCGTATTGTACACAATCTGACCACAGGCTTTTGTGCACACATTCCGCTCGGAATCTGTCCCCAGTACTCTGCCAGGTTCCGCGCGCGGGATGACAGGCCCGATAGACAACAACAGATTCCGCAGTGCTTCTGGAGGACAGATGACACCGAGACACTGGACGCTCCCCTGCTGTCTGCTGGTCGCGCTTCTTGCGGCCTCACCCCTGGCCAGCGGTCAGGCTTCAACGTCGGGCTCATTGTCCGGCACTGTAACCGATCCCTCCGGCGCCGTCGTGCCGAGCGCCACTCTTACCATCAGCCAGGCTGCAACGGGATTCAGCCGCACCATCACGGCCAACGCCAATGGCGCGTACTCGTTTCCCGATCTGCAGGCAGGCGATTACACCCTGAAAGTAAGTGCCAGGGGATTTTCTGACGGGATCTACGACCAGGTGACGGTCCTGACCGGCCGCGCCCTCGACCTGAATGTTCACCTGAAGATCGGAACCTCAACCCAGACGGTCGAGGTCTCCAGCCAGGCTGAAGTGCTTGAAACCACCACGAACACCCTGGCAACCACGTTGAGCACCGAGGCGGTGCAGGATCTGCCCCTCAATGGACGCGATGCGCTGCCCTTTGCTCAGCTTGTATCCGGTGCACAAAGCGGCGGCGACCAGCGCTTTGAAACCTACAACGCCATGCCCGCTGCCGCGACCAATATCAGCGTGGACGGCATGAATGACAACTTCCAGCGGTATCGCACCTCAACCACAGCTTTCTACGATGCTGCGCCGCTGCGCATCGGCGCCGTCGATGAATTTACAGTTTCCACCAACGACCTGACAGCCGACGCCGGCGCGGAAGGTGGTGCGACCCTGCGCTTCGAACTTAAGCGCGGCACCAACAAATTTCATGGCAATGCCTTCTGGCAGACCCAGAACAGCGCCTTCAACGCCAACACCTTTTATAACAACGCCCAAACCCCGAAGATCCCCAAGGCTCCCTACCACACCAACGACTTTGGCGGCAGCGTTGGCGGGCCCTTCTGGAAGGACAAACTTTTCTTCTTCATTAACTACGAACAGGAATACGTTCCGGGCAATCAGACCGGATCCGCGACGTTCCTCACGCCCGCTGCCCAGGGAGGCGCCTTTTCCTATGTCGGTACCGACAATACAACGCACAATGTGAATGTGCTTACCATAGCCGCCAATAACGGGTTTCCGTCCACCCTCAACCCGCTCATTGCCGGTGAATTCCAGCAGATTAATGCCGGCATCTCCAAAGCCTATCTCAACGCCTCCACCGTGCTGCCTTACCAAAACTATGCCGAATGGCAGTACCGCTACAATGTCAACCAGATCTACCCCACCGCCCGCGTCGATTATCAGATCACGCCGAAGATCGATTGGCACGTAGCCTATAACGTCGAGTGGCGAACTTATCCAGGCTATCAGGCCTATCCTGGCGATCCAAACGTCAACTCCGCGTTCCAATCAACCTATTCAACCTTCTCCACCGGCCTGAGCTGGGCCATTACCAACTCCATCGTCAATCAGGTCAGCGCCGGGCTGCTGAACACGCAGGAGGAATACAATGTCGGCAATTCCTGGAACCCCTTTGCCGCCGAAAACAACGTCATCATCTACGCGCCCACTTTTGTGAACGGGTATAACGCGCTAAATCCCTACATTCCCAACTACATGCTGCCCGAGCCGCGCAACAATCCCGTCCGCGACGTCAACGACCTGCTCACCTGGACTCGTGGAAAGCACTCCATCACGATCGGCGGCGACTGGCGCAACTCCACCGACTTCGACACCGGCATCGCGGACCCGCCGGGAAACAACCTCGGCATCAGCTCTCTCGATCCGGCTTTGAGTATGTTTAACTCCGCCAATTTCCCAGCGCTGAACTTCAATCAGACCAACCAGCAGGACCTCCTCAACGCCGAGGATCTTTACGCGACCCTCACCGGTCGCATTAGTTCCATCCAGGGTACCAATTACGTTGACTCACAGACCCATCAATACCATGTCCTCGGTGCCTTCAGACAGCCGGAAGCGCAGACCGTGGGCGGATTCTACGTACAGGACGCCTGGCGCATTACTCCGCAGCTCGCCTTCAACTATGGCTTCCGCTGGCAATTCTCCGGAGCCGTGCACAATACCAATGACACCTATACCAACCCCACCTATGCCAACCTGCTCGGTCCCTCGGCATCGCTCTTTCACCCAGGCACCCTGAATGGCGTCCAGAATCCTCAGGTCGATCTGCGGCCCGCGCCCTACAGCGGCGACTTTCGGCAGCCCGCACCCAACTTCGGATTTGCGTGGAACCCGAGCTTCGGCGATGGATTTCTCGGCAAGCTCGCCGGCGGTTCTAAACTTGTTATTCGCGGCGGCGCCGCCATCACCTGGTATGACGAAGGTTGGGAAACCTTCGAGCAGGCCACCGAGTCCAATCCCGGCGACACCCAGGTCGCCTTCCTGAACGCCGGCCCACCTACTGGCACGCCTGCGGGTGAATTCCCCGCGGGGTCGCTGAGTCTCGGCGCCGTACCCCCCACGCTCAATACCTTTCCCAGTCAATTCAGTTTCCCGGTGCCGGAGTCCGACTTCACCTTCGGGAACCAGCCGTTCTCCACCGTCGATCCGAACATCCGCTCACCGTACATCGAAAACTGGTACTTCGGCCTGCAGCGCGAATTCCCCGGCCACACCGTGGTTGAGGTCAACTACGTTGGCAACCACGCGGTCCACATGTGGCAGAACTACGACCTGAACGAGGTGAACATCTTCGAGAACGGCTTCCTTACTCAATTCAAGACCGCACAGACCAATCTGGCCAACTACGAAGCCGCGAATCCAAACTGTCAAAATACCTCGTCCTGCAGCTTCGAAGGAACTCCGGGCTCGCTGCCGCTGATGGAGCAGGCATTTGGCGCCGGCGGATCTGCCTTTACTAACTCCAACTATGCATCTCTCGTCTCCAGCGGTCAGGCGGGCGCCTTAGCCAATGCCATCGTAACCAGCTCGACCTATTTCTGTAACCTGGTCGGCGGCGCGAATTTCGCTCCCTGCGCCAGCCTCGGTTACTCCGGCTCGACGCCCTATCCGATCAACACCTTCCAGGCCAACCCGTACGCCAGCGGCGAGCCCATTAGCCTCCTGTCCGATCCGGGCAGCGAATCGTATAACGGCATGCAGGCCCAGGTGAAGCATCCCGCCGGCCACGGCCTCATGCTCATGGCCAACTACGCCTATAGCCACGCCTTCACCAATCGCTACATCGGCGACTACTATACCTCCGACGAAGCTCTCGAAAACTTCACCACCCTGCGCGATCCGAAACTCAACCGTTCACCTTCTCCCTATGATTATCGACACAATTTTCGCGCGTTCTCTCTCTATCAATTGCCCTTCCACACCGGAAGCCACCTCCTCAATGAAGCTGTAGGAGGGTGGACCCTTTCCCCCATCTTCGAATGGTCGACCGGGCGTAACTTTAAACTCCTCGGCCAAACGAACACCTTTAATTACTACGACAATTACTCAAACCAGCCGGATGTCAGCGATTCCGGCGTCGTTTTGAACGGGATCACGGTCAACCAGTTGCAGAAGAAAGTCGGCTACTACTCCGGGCCCAACAGCAACACACCCCGCCTTCTCATGGATCCGTCTGTCTTCGGCACGGGAAGCGGCCAGGTCGGGCCGGAGACCACGGCGGGTCAGCTCGGACAGTTCGTTTTCCTCCACGGTCCGCAGATCATCAACACCGACTTCGCCGTCACCAAGGCCTTTCCGATCTTCGAACAGCTGAAGATGAACGTCCAGGCGATCATGCTGAATCTCTTTAACCACCCGCAATGGGCCGTCGTGGATGGTTACTCGGGTGGAAGCAGCAACAATCCGGCGCAGTATGTCGGTGTGCAGAACAATCCCGCTGTTCCCGGAACGCAAACCAATCCCGAATACCTCGGGTCAAACGGTGCCCGAGACATTCAGTTCCGTGTGCAGTTAGTGTTCTAGGAAACCGCTCAGGGCCCCCGCGGCGCGTCGAGTCGCTCACGACAGGCCGCGCCCTGGCTGCACGCTCCGACCCAGCTTGTTCAACGCGAAGGTTTGTGGAGGCACATGCAACAACGGAAGTTTGTTATGGCAGGATTGCTAATTGGCCTACTCTCGGTGTGTGGTTCCGGATCGGGTCAGGTAACGACGGCGGATTTCGATCGCGCCCTCAATCTCAATGAAAAAGATGCGGCTCTGGTCGTGAATCTGCCGGAACCTGCGACCTGGCAGGAGACCTCGAACGTCTTTGTGTATCGCAAGTCGGTTGAGGGCGGCCACGAGTTCGAGGTAGTGGATCCCGCAGCTCTCACGAAACAGACAGCCTTCGACCATGCGAGGCTCGCGGCCGCGCTCTCGGCGGTCAGTGGCGAAAGCTACAAAGCCACGACGTTACCCTTTCCGCGCTTCCGTTTTGTCTCCGGACGCTCCGCCATCGAGTTCGCGATTGAGGGCAAGCACTGGCACTGCGACCTGACTGCGTACACCTGCGCAAAAGCCGGCCCACCACGCCCCGGAACTGAAGACGAGGACGACGAGGGCTACGACGACACGCCGCGTTCGGCCAACGACCCTCAGAAAACCGCGGCTTCTCCTGACGGACAATGGCTCGCCTTTGTGCAGAACTATAACGTTTACCTGCGCTCGAAGGATGGCAAACAGACCCTTGGGCTGAGTGTAGATGGATCGGAAGGAAATTATTACGCCTTCGACACCATTGTTTGGTCCCCTGATTCGAAACATCTCGTCGCCTATCGCATACGTCCTGGCTATCGCCGTCTTGTACGCTACGTTGATCCCGATCCGCCCACCCAGCTCCAGCCCGAATACTCCACGATGGTCTATCCCAAGCCCGGCGACGCGCTTGCTCTCCCGCAGCCCGTCCTCTTCGATGTAGGGGCAAAACGTGAGATCCCCATCGACTCCTCACTCTTCCCCAATCCCTACGGCCTTGGCGAAGCCAAATGGTGGAAAGACAGTCGCGGCTTCACGTTTACTTACAACCAGCGCGGCCATCAGATGCTCCGCGTCATTGAGGTTGATGCACACACCGGGGGAGCTCGCGCCCTCATCACTGAGCAAACCTCGACCTTCATCAACTACGAGCCGCTCGTCGACAATCAGTTCGACACCGGCAAGATCTACCGCCACGATGTTGACGACGGCAAGGAGATCATCTGGGCCTCCGAACGCGATGGCTGGGAGCATCTCTACCTTTTGAATGGCCACACCGGTGAAGTGGAGAATCAGATCACCAAAGGCAACTGGGTGGTACGCGCCGTCAACTATGTCGACGATCAGAAGCGTCAAATCTGGTTTGAGGCCAGCGGCATGAACGCCGGCGAGGATCCTTATTACGTCCACGGCTACCGCATTAACTTTGACGGCAGCGGACTAACTCCCCTTACGTCAGACAAGGCCAATCACCATCTCGAGTTCTCGGCCGACGGCAAATACTACACCGATCTCTGGTCACGCATCGATCTGCCACCCACCCTGGCTCTTTTTCACACCGAGGACAACAAGCAGATCCTCCAGCTCGAGAATACGGATATCGGTAAGCTCACTGCCGCCGGATGGCATCCTCCGGAAGTATTCACTGCAAAGGGTCGCGATGGAGTTACCGATATCTGGGGGGTGATTTATCGGCCGGCTAACTTCGATCCCAAAAAGAAATACCCAGTCATCGAAGACATCTATGCTGGACCCCAGGGATCCTTCGTCCCCAAATCCTTTTCTACACGCACTGAGCCACTCACGCAGTTGGGCTTTGTAGTCGTGCAGATTGACGGCATGGGAACGAATAACCGTTCCAAAGCTTTCCACGATGTGGCCTGGCACGACCTGAAAGATGCCGGTTTTCCTGATCGCATTCTGTGGCACAAAGCAGTGGCCGCAAAGTACCCCTGGTATGACATCTCTCGTGTGGGCGTCTTCGGCACTTCGGCAGGCGGTCAAAGCGCGATGGGTGCACTGTTGTTCCATCCTGAGTTCTACAAGGTCGCTGTTTCGAATAGCGGCTGCCACGACAATCGGATGGACAAGATCTGGTGGAACGAACAGTGGATGGGCTGGCCGATTGGCCCGCAATACTCTGAATCATCGAATGTCGACAATGCCTGGCGTCTGCAGGGTAAGCTGATGCTCGTCGTCGGCCTCATGGATCACAACGTCGATCCCTCCTCCACTTTCCAGGTCGCTGACCGCCTCATCAAAGCCAACAAGACCTTCGACCTGCTCGTCGTTCCCGAGGCCGATCACGGCACCCGTGGCAAGTGGAGTCGCTACACCGATCGCAATCTCTTTGACTACTTCGTGCGCAACCTCCTCGACGAGCCAATCCCGAACTGGAACGCGCAGGCTGCTCCCGCCACGGCCGCGGCAAACTCCGCAGACTCTGACGCGGATTAAGGATGCATGCGTTGCCGAGGAGAAGCGGGATGTGCATTTAAGGATGCAGGTGTTGCTGTAGAAACTCCATGTAGATATCCCAGTCGGAAGGAACCATGCCGTGGCCGCCTTCGTGCATGGAATAGGCGAGGTCATGCAGGATCGGCTGCTTCGGCATTGGCCACACGTCGGTGTCGAGGGGATCCTTGCCCAGCAGGCGGTAGACAGGAGCCGCGGCGACCTCGGCAAGAAACTCGCCCTTCGGATCGGACCAGGAGTCGGTGCTCCCGGTCTGCAACAGCAGAGGACGCGGAGCGATCAGGGCAACGAGCAGGTTTGCGTCCATGGGGGCGCGATCCGGAAAGCCGGCCCATTGCGCATAATTGAGCGCGAACTGATATGGATAGCGGGTGGGAGCAGTGAGGTGGGCAATCGTCTCGCCGTAATCGCGACGGCTGAGCGCTGCCCCGCCTTCGCCTGAGCAACTGGCGATGACGGCGGCAAAGCGCGGATCGCTGGCGCCCGCCCACATGACGGTCTTGCCCAGGCGCGAGACGCCGTGAATAGCAACGCGCTTCGCGTCGACCGATGGGTCCGTCTCGAGATAATCTTCCACGCGGCTCATACCCCAGGCCCACGCTGCAATCGAGCCCCAGTCCTCGGGTCCGCGCTCGCTTTGCCCGGGCTTAAGGTACGAGGCACGAATACCGTGGGAGAAGCCCGCGGCGTAGTCGGGATCGACATCGCCGTAGTAATACGTGGCGTAGCCGAATCCCGCATCCAGTAGCGGCACAATATTTGTGGGACGGAAGAAGCGGCTGGTCCCCCCGGGGACGCGCGTGTTGGTCTTCGCATCCCAGATCGTCTCGGGCGTAATGCCCGGATCGTCGACGGCACTGGACACCGCCGTGAAGCTGATGCTGAAAAGCACCGGCACCGGTTTTTTCGAAGCCGCCGGGGTATAGAGCAGCAGGTGAATGACGGGCGCGGCCGGGTCCTTCAACAGATGGATCGTGATCTGCTTGCGGATGGCTTTCCCGTCGAGTGCCGGAGTGCCCTTATCCGTGATCTCGAAGCTTTCATCGGCAGGACGGCCAGGAGCGCGGCCGAATTGCTGCGTTTCGAAGGTCTCGAGGATTTCCGGTCGCCGCTTTTCGAACCAGGTCTTCGCATTCGTCACCCGCTTTCCGTTGCTCAGCACCAGAGGGTCCGGCAGCGTGTAAGTTCCCACCTTCGACTCGTCGTAGTTCACCGGAATTCCCGCAACGACGGCCGGCGGCGCGGTTGCGGCCGTTGTGGGCGTGGGCGGCGCGGCAGCCTGCGCATCAAGCGCCAGAGGAGTAGAGGAGACAGCGAAGACGAGCAGGGCACTTCTCAGCATCATCGGCACGCACCCTATCGGGAAGTTTTCGTTTCGGGGCGGAAACGAATTACCATTCGAAACATTACCGAGCGACACCGGGCCTGTCAATCGAAGCCGCATCGCGCCTTGCTCCCCGGTGTCGAAGGAGAACGCCCGATGCAAGTTTCATCCCGCATCTTGTCCCTGCTCTGCCTTGCCTGCCTCCTAGCCTGCGCTGGATTTTCCTGTGCTCAGGACAGCACGACCTCTCTCGAGGAAGGCTTTCACCATCCTCCAGACTCGGCGAAGCCCCGCACCTGGTGGCATTGGACAGGCGGCAATGTAACGCTCACCGGAATCACGAAGGATCTCGAGTGGATGAAGAGCGCCGGCATTGGCGGTGAGCAGATGACCGACGTCTCCACCGGCTACGGGCAGACGGTGGAGGACAAACTGATCTTCGGCAGCCCTGCGTGGCTCGACGCCGTCCGCCATGCCGCTTTGGAAAGCCAGCGCCTCGGCCTCGAAATGTCGATCTTCAGTTCGCCGGGCTGGAGCGAAGCCGGCGGACCCTGGGTTCGCCCCGACGAGGCGATGAAGAAGCTGGTGTGGAACGAGACTGATGTCGACGGGCCGCGCAGCTTCTCCTCGCAACTGGCGCAGCCACCCTACTACGACGGTCCCATCCGCGATCTGGCCATCGGCGACAGCCGCCGCGCTCCCCTCAGCCATCCGCTGCCCACCTATTATCACGATGTCGCGGTGCTCGCGTATCGCACGCCGCCGGACACGGACCCTGTAGCGCGGGCCAACCCGCAGGTGGTCTCCAGCTCCGGCTCCATCGATGCCAATGCCCTTCTCGACGACAGTCTGATGACATCGGTGACCATCCCGGCTCCGGCCGACGGGGCTCCCGCCTGGTTACAGTTCACCTTCACGTCTCCGTTTACGGCGCGCGCCCTCAGCCTCGGGAGTCACGGCGGTATCCCCGTGGGAAGACTCCTGGCGAGCGACGACGGTACCAGTTTCCGGACCATCGCCGTTCTTCCTGGACCTCAGGGATATCACGGCGCACAGGTCCGAACCTTCTCTTTTGCTGCGACAACCGCGCGCATTTTCCGTCTCGAACTCACCGGCGCGCCCCTGACTCCGGCGGCCGTCATCCGTAGCGGTCCGGTACTTCCGGCGAAGCAGTTCACACTGACGGAAGCGAAGCTTTATTCCGAAGCGCTGGTGAACCGTTGGGAAGATAAGGGCACTTACGGCAGTCTGATGGATACCTACACGCCGGTTCCCACTCCGCCCGCACCGCAATCGGCCGAAATCGACAAGCCAATCATCGTGAATCTGACCGCGCAGATGTCCACCGACGGCACGCTCCACTGGGACGTGCCGCCCGGTAAGTGGACCATTTTGCGCTTCGGGTTTTCTCTCACAGGCGCAACCAATCATCCTGCCATGCTCACCGGTTATGGCTATGAGGTTGACAAGCTAAATTCGCACGATGTCGAAGACTATTTTCACGGCTACACGGACCCGATCCTGCAGACGCTCGGCCCGTTGGCCGGCACCACCCTTCGCTATATGACGATGGACAGCTGGGAAGCGGGAATGCAGAACTGGACCGACGACATGGTCGCCCAGTTCCGCCGGCGGCGCGGTTACGATCCCACGCCGTATCTGCCGGTCCTTGCAGGACGCATAGTCGAGAACGCCGATGTCAGCGACCGTTTTCTCTGGGATTTTCGCCGTACTCTCGCCGATATGTATGCAGACCAGTTCTACGGCACGATGGAAAAGCTGCTGCGCAAACATCAGATGGGTTCTTATGCCGAAGCTTCCGGGGTCGCGCTCGAAATTCCGGAAGACACGCTCTTGAACAAAAGCGAAGTCGACATTCCCATGGGGGAGTTCTGGGTGCACGCACTGCATCCGGAGCCGATGTATTACGTCGACGTTCGTGGCGCGGCTTCTGCCGCGCACATCTACGGCAAGCCGATCGTCGCAACGGAATCTTTCACCGGCGGCGGCTACGAAGCGCCTTACACGCTGAAGAAGGTGGCCGACTACTGGTTTGCCCAGGGCGTAAACCGGCTCGTGTTTCACACCTCTGCCGAGCAGCCGCTGGATACGAAGCCGGGCAACGTGATGGTGGGCACCAATTTGAATCGCAACATGACCTGGGCGGGCGAAGCATCTCAGTTTATGACCTACGTCGCGCGCACTTCCTGGCTCCTGCAACAGGGCCGCTTCGTGGCCGACATCGCGTATCTGCTGCCGGAAGGCGCGCCGTCGACGCCGCCCTTCTGGGGACCAGGACTACGCCCGGCCCTGCCAGGTGGGTACGACTTCGACTGGATCAATACCGATGTTCTCCTCCACCACGCCTCGGCCACCGGCGATGGTCGGCTGCAGCTCTCCAGCGGAATGACCTACCGCATTCTTGTCCTGCCCCAGACCGATGAAATGACCCCCGAAGTTATTCAGAAGATCCGTGAGCTGGTCGCCGACGGCGCTGTCGTGGTGGGCCCGCGCCCGCGCCGCTCTCCGAGCCTCGCCGGCTATCCACAAGCGGACATCGAAGTGCAGGCGCTGGCCGCCGACCTGTGGGGCGATATGGACGGCATCACCGACAATCGCCATTCCTTTGGCAAAGGACAGGTGATCTGGGGCCTGCCCCTCGAAGAAGTCCTCAGTCCAATGAACGTCCCGCGCGACTTTGAATGTAATTGTTCGCCGCACACAACGATCCACTGGATCCACCGCCAAACGGACAACGTCGATATCTATTTCATCTCCAATGGAACCGATGCGAGCCAGACCATCGATGCGCGCTTCCGCGTCAACGGGGCGGTCCCACGCGTGTGGCATGCCGATTCCGGCACGATCGATCCGGTCTCCTGCTCAATCGCGGATGGATTCACGTCGGTGCCTCTGCAACTCTCAGAGCGCGAATCCGTGTTCGTGGTCTTCGAACACAGCCCTTCGTCCAAGTGCGCCTCGTACCCGGCGACCGTGCCCAGGCCGCTCGCATCCATCAACACTCCATGGGATGTGAAATTCCCGCCGAACCTCGGCGCGCCCGAGCAGATTCATCTCACCCGTCTCGAGTCGTGGACCGACGACGCGCGGCCGGGAGTGAAGTACTTCTCCGGAACCGCGGTTTACAGGACGGCCTTTTCGGCGCCCTCCTCGTGGTTCCACGGCGTCCACAAGCTCGAGATCGATCTCGGCGACGTCAGGGACCTGGCCAAAGTCACCCTTAACGGCCGGGAGTTGGGAATACTGTGGAAGCCTCCTTATCGGATCGACGTGACTTCGGCGCTCAAGCCGGGCCGCAATACGCTTGAGGTCAGCGTCACCAACGAGTGGACCAACAGGATCGCCGGCGACCGAAAATTGCCGGCCGAAAGCCGGATTCTTCCGGGAGATCGGGAACTACCACCCATGGCTCTCCACGGCTCCTTCGCAGGACCGAGCGAGCCACTTCCTTCCGGCCTGATCGGGCCAGTATCGATTGAAACGCTGCGGAGCGGAAGTCAGACAGAGGGCGGGAAATGACCCGCTCGTCTGTTTCGAGGAGCATGCACGGGGGCCGACGGCCAAAAAGATGCGTTGTCGCTAACGTAATTTGCAACGCGATCTGCCCACCTCTATCCCTCGATTCGCCGTGACATAATGGAAGCGTTAGCGGTAACGCTTCCATGCTCGACCCAGGAGAGCACGATGAACTCAGCACAGGGTGTCGCCCAGGAACCTCTCAGGAATGTCGACGAATGGGATGACTTCGTCGTCGAAAGGTACAAGGAAGGGAAAGATCAGTCGGAATTCCGTAAGTTTGAACGTGAAACTGACTCTCCTATCGCTGAGTTCTACCGCCAGAATCACACCCGTCAGACACTGGCCTTTGTTCTGGAGAAGGAAAAGGACTATGGCTCCCTCACGCGCGGCAAACGCAGCATCTGGGAGGCCGCCGACTACCTGAACACGCTGGTGGACGACAGCGATCCGGATACGGACCTTTCGCAAACCGAGCATCTGCTGCAAACTTCCGAGGCGATTCGCCGCGACGGCCATCCGCGCTGGTTCGTGGTGACCGGCTTTCTGCACGATCTGGGTAAGGTTCTGTGCCTCTACGGAGAACCGCAGTGGGCCGTGGTCGGGGATACATTCCCCGTGGGCTGCGCCTGGTCCGACCAGGTTGTCTTTCACCCGTACTTTGCTCTCAACCCTGACGCTCAGGTCCCCGAATACCAGACTCTGCACGGCATCTACGAACCGCACTGCGGGCTCGAAAATGTACATCTTTCGTGGGGTCACGACGAGTACATTTACCGGGTCACGAAAAAGTATCTGCCCGAGCCGGCCCAGTACATGCTGCGCTACCATTCCTTCTACCCCGCGCATCGGCATGGAGCTTACCGTCACCTTATGTCCGCGCACGATGAGGAAATGTTTGCGTGGGTGCGAAAATTCAATCCCTACGATCTCTACTCGAAGGGGGCGGCCAAGCCACGCATCGATGAGCTGCGCCCGTATTATGAAGATCTGATCGCCGAATTCTTCCCCGACCCGATCGAATGGTAGGCGCAGATCGACAAGGTTCGGAAGAAGGCAACCGCGCGAGCACTTCTGGGCTCCGGACCTGTAACTGACGTGATACCTGTTCCAGCATCGTCTGTCAGCCGGTGTGTTCCATAGGATCGCAAGGATACGAAGAACTGGGATCGGGGTATTGGTAGATGCGCCGTCGCGACTTCATCCGGTCGTTGGCTGTTGCGGGAGGCGCATCGCTCTGCAAAATCCCCGCAGCCTTCGCTCGCCAGGAGCCCGATTCGGCGATGGTGCCTGATCCGGAAGTTCGGCGCGTTCTGGCCGTGTTCAAGTGCCACTTCGATGCCGGGTTCATCGACACCCAGGCGCATGTCGTGGCCCGCTACTTTCAGGAGTACTTCCCCCAGGCCATCGCCATGGCGCAGAAGATGCGTAATGGGGGCAGCCAGCGCTATGTCTGGACTACCGGCTCCTGGCTCCTCTACGAGTACCTCGAGCAGGCCGCGCCCGAACAACGCCGGCAAATGGAGCAGGCGATAACTCGAGGAGATATTGCCTGGCATGCCTTACCCTTCAGCTGGCAAACCGAGCTGCTCGACGAGTCGATGATCGCAGGCAGTCTCGCCCTTTCGGATTCACTGGATCGGCGCTTCGGATCGAAGACCACCGGAGCCAAGATGACCGACGTTCCAGGGCACACGCGCGGATTGATCGCACCCCTGGCCGCTCACGGCATCACCTTTCTGGACATCGGGGTCAACGGCGGCAGCCATCCGGCTGACTTACCTCCACTCTTTGTGTGGAAGGACTCCGCTGCTGCGACCCTGTCCGTGATGTACCACCACGAGTATGGCGATGTGGTGCGGGTCCCCGGCAGCGATCTGGCCATCGCTGTCATCGTCCGCGGAGACAACAGCGGTCCGCATACACCAGAGGAAATTGTCGAGATTTACTCACGCCTTGCACAGCGATTCCCGAATGCACACGTCACGGCTACCAATCTCACCGAAATCGCTAATGCCGTCGAACCTCTGCACGGGCAGTTGCCGGTGGTTACGCAGGAGATAGGCGATACCTGGATCTACGGCATCGCCAGCGATCCGCTGAAGGTCGCCCGTTATCGCGAGCTGGCGCGTCTGCGCCGCAAGTGGATTGCCCAGGGAGCCTTTCAATCAGGCGACGTCACCGATGTCGCCATGTTGCGGCGTGTGCTTCTCGAGGCTGAGCATACCTGGGGCACAGATACCAAAACCTGGCTCGACTTCGATCACTACAAACCAGCCCAGTTGTCAGAGGTCATTAACACCACAAACTACAAAGTGGTCCAATTCAGCTGGCAAGAGAAAAGACAGGATCTATTCGACGGCATCGCGACCCTTCCCGACTCTCTCCACAGTGAAGCGAAGTCGGCGATCGACAGCCTGGCCGCCGCTGAACCCAGGCTGCTCGGCGGTTCGCCTCATCAACCCGCAGATGAGATAGAAACAATGCATTACATCATTGCTCTGGATCCCGCCACCGGAGCAATTCGCCGCCTGCGCAACAAAATGTCCGGGCGAGAATGGGGATCAGCCGAGCACTCACTGGCATTGTTCTCCTATCAGACCCTGGCACAAGCGGACTATGACCGCTTCTTCGCGAACTACATCATCAGCCACGCCGACTGGGTGATCAAAGACTTTGGCAAGCCGAACATCGACCGTCAGGGTGCGCAGAGTCGAACCTGGTTTCCATCCGTATCTGAGGTGTCGAGTTTGAAAGACGCGGACGGTCACCGGATTCTGGCGACCCTCGCCATTCACGACGTGGAAGCTCAACAGTCGGGTCTCGCCGCCTTTCCGGAAAAGATGTTCCTCGAAATCCATCTGCCGGACGCAGAGCCCGCAGTGGAGGTGAGCTTCTATTGGTTCAACAAGCCCGCAACACGCCTGCCGGAGGCAATGTGGCTGACCTTTAACCCCATTGTCAGCGCCCCCGAACGCTGGATCTTTCATAAGTCCGGGCAGGATATTTCTCCGTTCGAGGTAGTCGTTGACGGAGGACGCCACATGCACGCCGTTTCGAATGGATTCGCCTGGCGCGAAGGAGACAATGCCTTCGATGTGGAGACGGTGGATGCGCCGCTCATCGCTGTGGGATCCAGGTCGCCGCTGAACTTCTCCCCGCAGCAGCCCGATCTGACGACGGGTATCCATAGCTGCCTCTTCAACAATGCCTGGGGCACGAATTACATCATGTGGTTGAGCGAGGACATGCGGATCCGATTCATGATTCGCTGCTAGCCGCAACTACTTCTGTCAAGCCTGCAGAACTCGCGAAAGAAAACGGGACACTTCCATCACCACTTCCCAATTCGGCTGACGCACCCTGGCCGAGTTTGCGGCCACCCGCAGCGGTGGTAATGTGCTGCCACCTTAAAAAACGCCCCAGGTTTCCCACCTTCCCACCGCGGCGCGATACTGGAACCGCGATCCAGAAAATACTTTCTGCGCTCTGTTGCTGGAAATCCATCACTTGAGTTACATTAACCACAATCGTGCCTGCCAAACGGGCACCAATTGAAACACACGGCCGAAACCTTCCAACCTCCTCCGCTTCACTTTCCAGGGCGGGTCACAGGCCGAAACCTCTAACTCTTGCGGCTCATTTTTTTCCGGAGCGGTTCAACGGACCGAGATCTCCGGCCTCCTGCGGCCCCATTTCCCGGAGCAGTTCAAAACCGAAATCTTCACCCTCCTGCGGCTCAATTCTCACGGGTCATGGGAGCAGGTCTCCGTACAGGAGATACAAGTCATGAAGAGCGTCTCAGCACCCATTTTCCTTGCCGGCTCCCAGCTCGGCGAAACACGTCACGTCTGCGCATTTTTCAATAATGACGAAGAAGAATACCGCGTTCTCCTTCCCTTCATAAAAGACGGGTTGAAATCCGGTGACAAAGCTGTCCATGTCCTGAACCCGAAGCAACAACAGGACCATCTGCGACGCCTCACAGCCGCAGGCATCGATCCGGAGGTCGCGCAGCAGAACGGGCAGCTGGAGCTCCGTACCAACACGGAAGTCTACCTTCGGGATGGCCGCTTCGATCAGGATCGGATGCTCGAAGTATTTGAGCTACTAGCCAGCGGAAATGCCGCGGGAGGATTTCCTCTGAGTCGTATTTGTTGTCGTATGGACTGGGCGATCGAAGATCGATCGTATGTGGATGACGTGATTGAGTTCGAGTCGCGTGTAAACGAAGTCTGGCTTCGCCACGACGACGCGGTCATCTGTACCTACCATCTCGGGCGTTTTGGGGGTGATGCGGTCGTGGACATCATGCGCACCCACCCGGTGGTCATCATCGGCGGCATCCTTCAGCAGAATCCTTTCTTTGTTCCGCCGGACGAATTCCTGCGGGAGTTTCGCCAGCGCCGTCATGGCCGGAGTAGTTCACCTGCGGAGGCATGAGAAATGGACACGCAACCTGAAGAGCTCGCAGCAGAGATCAAGCGCCTTCAGCGCTGCATTAATGACCTGGTCAGCATCCTCGCTCTCCCTGTCGTGTGGAGCGGCGCCGAACCATCTCATATTCTTCATACCTTGCTCGACGTGCTCCTCGATATGCTCCAGCTGGATCTGGTCTATGTACGGTTGAATGACCCGAACGGTCAGGCGCCCATCGAGATGGTTCGGTTCGCTGCCCCACAGAAACAGCCAGCCCCTTCTCCCCACGAGGTGGGCGACGCGCTCCAACAGTGGTTAGGGGCCGACTCTCGGCAAGGACCTCTGCTGGTGCAGAATCCTTTGGGAGACCGAGACATTTCAATCGTGCCCCTCGGGCTGGGGCTGCAGAGTGAAATTGGCATCATCGTAGCAGGGTCAGAGCGAGCGGATTTTCCCTGGCAAACTGAGAGACTGATTCTGAGCGTTGCGGCGAATCAGACCTCCATTGCGTTGCAGGAGGCGCGGCTCTGGAGCGAACAGCAGCGGGTCACGAGCGAACTCGATCGGCGCGTTGCGCAACGAACTACAGAACTTGCCGCGGCTAACGATGACCTGCGAAAAGAAATTGCCGAACGCAAACGCACCGAGGAAGAACTGAGAAGTAGCGAAGAACGGCATCGCGTCATTGTTGAAGCAGCCAACGACGCAGTGGTGAGCATGGACGACCATGGCGTAATTCAGTTTGCCAATCCTGCTACCGCGAGAATCTTCGGCCATGATCCGACGGAGTTGATGGGGAAGCCAATGACCTTGCTGATGCCGGAATCCGTGCGGCGGCTTCACGAGAGTGGGTTCAGGCGCTACCTGGCTACCGGCCACCGGCACATCAACTGGCAAGGGGTCGAACTGACCGCGCTGCGCAGGAACGGCCAGGAGTTCCCGGTGGAGATTTCATTTGGAGAACAAACGCGCGATGGTCATAAAGTATTTACCGGCTTCATCCGCGATATCAGCGAAAGAAAGCAGGCCGAGGATAGGCTTCGCGTGAGCGAACGCGATCTGCAGATGACACAAGCGGAGCTTGCCCGGGTTTCCAGACTCACCACTATGGGCGAACTGGCAGCTTCGATAGCCCACGAGGTCAATCAGCCTTTAACCGCGGTCGTCAATAACGGTAACGCGTGCCTGAGACTGCTCGCCAGTGGTAACCTCGAACCTGAGGTCTTACAACGAGCTCTCGAAGGAATTGTTGCCGATGGTACTCGCGCCAGCTCCGTTCTGGCTCGGATCCGCGCTTTCATAAAAAAGGAACCTGCCGCAAAGACTGAATTGGATTTAAACGAAGTGATTCAGGAAGTGCTGGTTCTGGCTGGCCCCGAGCTTGATGAAAATCAAGTTTTGCTTGACCAGCAACTGACAACAGATCTCCCGTTTGTGCTGGCTGATCGCGTTCAGTTGCAGCAGGTCCTGCTGAACTTGGTCATGAATGGCATCGAAGCCATGGTTGCGGTGACGAATCGACCTCGCTTTCTTGGGGTGCAATCCCGGATTGACGAGTCTGGAGACCTCCTCGTTGCGCTGAGCGACTCCGGCACCGGCTTTGACTCAGAGCTGGATCGTGTCTTCACGCCCTTCTTTACAACCAAAGCCAACGGTATGGGAATGGGTTTGTCGATCAGCCGCTCGCTGATTGAAAGTCATGGCGGTCGACTCTGGGCCGCGCCCAATTCTCCCCACGGCGCTGTGTTCTCCTTCATCTTGCCCGCCGCGGGCGGGAGCCCATCATGACGGGCGCTCCCATTGTTTTTGTCGTCGACGATGATCCGTCGGTACGTTCTTCGCTGACGTTTCTCTTAAGCACTGTTGGGCTGCAGGCTGAAAGTTTCGACTCGGCGAACAGCTTCCTGCAAAGAAAGCCGCCAGATGCGCCCAGTTGCCTCGTTCTGGACGTCAGGTTACCTGGGCTGAGCGGACTCGATTTTCAACGCGAACTCGCAGCAAGGAAAATCCGTATTCCGATCGTCTTTCTCACCGGCCATGGCGACATTCCCATGAGTGTTCGTGCCATCAAGGCCGGGGCCGTCGAATTCCTCACCAAGCCGTTCCGCGATCAGGACCTTCTGGACGCCGTTCGCGTCGCACTGGAGCGAGATCGTGCCCGACACGAAGAAGAAAAAGATGTAATGAGCCTCCAGCGACGCTTCGATTCATTGACTTCGCGCGAGCGAGAGGTCATCTCTATGGTCGTCTCCGGCATGCTCAATAAACAGATCGCAGACCAACTTGGAACTGCCGAGAGCACGGTGAAAGTCCAGCGCAGCCGGGCAATCGAGAAGATGCACGCGGAATCTGTTGTCGACCTCGTGAGAATGGTCGAGAAGCTCAAAGGTCTCTCGGAAAAGAGCCGATAAACTAAAGCTTATTCGCATACTCCTTTTTTAGACATTCGATATCCCAATGCCCGATAGCTTTTCCTGCCTTCCGGGGATACCGTGGTGTCAATAGGGAGTTCTCATGACAAGGGACCTGATCTCGATAGTCGACGACGATGAGTCCATCCGCAGGACCACAACACTTCTCATCGAGTCTTTCGGCTTTCGTGCAGCAGCCTTTGAATCCGGCGAACATTTCCTGAAGTCAGGCCAACGGCACGACACTTCATGTCTCATTGTTGACGTTCAGATGCCCAGCATGAACGGACTACAGCTCCAGAGCGAGCTGGCCGAAGCAGGCTCCGGCATTCCTATCATTTTCATCACCGCATACGAGAACAATGATTCGCGCCAGCAAGCAATGCAGGCCGGCGCTGTCGCATTCTTAGGTAAGCCCTTTGATGACGAGGAGCTGCTCCAGAGCATTCGTTTAGCCTTGCGGGGGTAAGTCGGGGTGACAGAACATTTAATCTCGGTGCTTGGCGACGATGAGTCCATCCGCAGGACCATAACATCACTCATCGAATCCTTCGGCCTTCGAGCGACAGCTCTTAAATCTGCCAGAAGTTTCCAGAAGTCGGCCCGCAGCATATTATCTCGTATCTCATCCTTGACGTACTGTTGTCTAGCACGACTGAACCGCAGCCAAAGCGAACTCGCTGCCGCAGGTTGCAACATTCCTGTCATTTTCATTACGACTTACGGCGACAAAGCGTCCCGTGAGCGATGTAAGCCGGCGCTATCGCATTTTTAAGTAAACCTTTACGCGATGAGCAATTACTCCAAACCGTTCGTTCAGCCTTAGACCCACAAGGCGGCGCAACATCCATGTGACCAGGGGTAATAGAGGTGGACACGTCAAGTGTTGCACTTTGCAAGATGCGCCCGGTTCGTGGCTCACAGGAAGCCTGGAGTCGGTCATGGAAAATCTCAGCAGCGCAACGTCAGTTGAGCAGGCTTATGCCGAACCTGGATCTGAACAGATCGTTGGCAGCAGCCCTGCTCTGGAGGCTGCCCTCGTGGACGTAGAGCGAGTGGCACCGACGAATGCTACCGTGCTGGTACTTGGAGAGACGGGTACCGGCAAAGAGTTGATTGCCCACGCCATTCACAATCTCAGTCCACGCCGCGAGCGCCCCTTCGTAAAACTGGATTGCGCGGCGATTCCCTTCGACCTGCTGGAAGGCGAGCTCTTTGGCTATGAAAAGGGCGCCTTCAGCTGGGCGATCGCCCAGAAAATCGGCCGTTTCGAAATGGCTGACACCGGGACACTGTTCCTGGATGAAATAGGTGACCTTCCCCTAATGTTGCAGCCTAAGCTGCTGCGCATCCTGCAGGAGCAGGAATTCGAACGTCCCGGGAGCGGCCGGGTGCATCGCGTTAATGTCCGCCTGGTTGCAGCGACAAATCGAGATCTGATGAATATGGTTAGACAGAGAGAATTCCGCAGCGATCTCTACTATCGTCTGAATGGATTTCCTGTCATTCTGCCTCCCCTGCGTGAGCGTCGCCAGGATGTGGCATTGCTGGTCTCGCATTTTGTGGAGGTATTTTCACGGCGCGTGGGCAAGCGAATTCACCACATACCGGAAGAGACCCTGTCTGCCTTCGCTTCGCATTCATGGCCCGGCAACGTGCGAGAACTTCAGAACCTGATCGAACGAGCGGTAATCCTGTCGAACAACGGAGTGCTGCCGAACCCTCTGTCTCTATCGGACAGGAGTTCGATGACGGCGGCACCACAAGGCGCCCTCAGAGTTTCCTCATCAGCCGTTATCCGCTCCCACCATAGCGCGCTTTCAGGTCCTTTGCCGATATCGGAGATTCATTTGGCTACCACCGCGGACCTGCGGGGCCATCCACCGGCATCATCAGACGCATCGCCCGACCTGCCCATCGTGGTCGTTGTGGACGACGACCTCTCCGTGCGTGAATCCATGGAGAGGTTAATTCGCCGCGCAGGCTGGCAGCCCGAGACGTTCGCGTTCGCTCGAGAATTCCTCGAACGGCCACGACCGCTCGTTCCTAACTGTCTGGTGCTTGACGTCTCTCTTCCGGACCTCAATGGTCTTGATCTGCAAAAGCGGATCTCCGTCGAACGCGTCGAAACGCCGATTATCTTCATCGCCGGCCAAAGTGATGTGCCTACATCGGTTCAAGCCATTAAGGCCGGAGCTGTCGAGTTCCTGATCAAGCCATTCAGTGATGAGGCTCTCATTAGCGCTATCCGGGAGGCCCTTAAACGTAGCTCTGTTGCCCTGGGCCGTGAAGCAGAGATGCGGTTGCTCCGCGACTGCTATGCGTCGCTCAGCCACCGGGAACGTCAGGTCATGACTTTGGTGGTATCCGGACTCTTGAATAAACAAGTCGGCGCGGAACTCGGCATCAGCGAAATCACGGTAAAGGCGCATCGAGGCCGGGTCATGCAAAAGATGGGAGCTAAGTCTGTCGTCGACCTGGTAAGAATGGCCGCGAGGTTGCGTGCGGAGCGCGCCCCCAGCTCATCTCGCTCGGTTCAGTTCAGGTCACAGTCGAGCCCTAAATGGAATTGCACCCTGACTGCCATCGACTGCCGCCAGCAGGGACCCTAGCCAGCGGGCCGGGTAGGCCTGTGCACGCGCGATTCACTTCCTGGCGATCGGGTTGGGAACCAACCTCATGGCTGGTCAAGCGACCCGCACGGCAGCCTGGGCCTTGTGAGGAGGGCCCAGATACGGGAAGACGGTGAGCAGATCATGATGAGGACCCACGTTGTCGCGGGTGATCTTGCCATTGGTGATGAGAGAAAGGAAGACATCCATCACGTCGTCGGTGAATGCGCGGCCGTTGTGCGGGAAGCACGCCGGGCGGGTCGGATCGTAACGAAGGATATCCGGCAGGAGCATACGTGCGACCCGCGTCGCTTCGTCGGGCGAGTAGCCGCCAGTGTGCTCGAGCGAGTGAGCAAAGACGGGGATGAAGCGCACATCTGCGGCAGGCTCGCCGGCGAGGTATTCGGCCTTGCGGTCGCCCGTGAGGAAGACGGATTGCGCGGGACGGGCGCCTCGATCGGCCTGGGCCCATGTCCCCTTTTCGCTGTACACGGTGCGATGCCACAAACCAACGGGATTAGGGCCCAGGGCAGAGTTGGGAACCTCGAGCACAATGCTGCATACGTTGGCATGCGCAAAAAAATCATCGCCGGTAAAGTCGAAGTTGTTGAGAGCGCCCCGTGTATCGAAGAAGAACGGGTCGCTGCGCCAACCGGCGAAGAAGCGGTAAGCGCCGGATCCCGCCACGCGTGCCGTCGGGCTGGTCGAGACCGGTGCCCCCTCGATAATGAGTTTACCGCCGTCGCCTGTTCCAGCGGCCTGCTCGCCTTCAACACGGCGGAGGGTAGCGGTCTGCGAACCGTTCTCGAGGGACGAGAAACGCACGCGGTACGCTATGTCGGCGACCGCATCGCCATTCGTATCGATCTTGAGCTCATAAATCGCATGCGGCGCGAAGGGTTCGGTCATGGTGGTCTCGGGCGGATTGACACCAGCGGACGGATGCACGTTCATGATGAGGACCGACCTCCCCTCGCCTCCAGGGCTGGGAAAGGCGTAAAGATCGGTGAGGTCCAGGCGGGCGTCCCCGTGGGGGAACCCGTAATCGGGACCGGAGTAATGGTGCGACATGGAACATCTCCTTGTTTCGGCCTCCGGAATTACGAACCCAATCAGGATTCTGCAGTAGAGCAGCGTGCGCTTACTCTTTTCCGGATTGGCAGGAGCGATCGCCGGCTGGACCCGGCCTCGCGCCCAATAACTCCCTCAGCTGTTGATTCTTGATGAGGAGCTCGCAGATGTACTGCTCCAGGTTTCTCAAGCGAGCCTCCCATTCCTTTTCTTGTCCCTCGTTCCACTTTTCCTGCTGCCATCCCGCACCCGAAGCTCTCACCGGGCTAGGCGCAATATCGCTGGAAGACGATTGGGGAAGAAGTTCCCGGCGTTGCTGGTCGGTCATAAAACCCCCACGCCAACTCGGCAACATATCAATTCAAGGATCACCGTGGCCGGCGCAATCGATAACGAACCGATTTGATCGCCTGGATGCTGCAGACAACTACGCTGCTTTACGCGCGAGAAGGCCCAACAGATTTTGCGCCGCAAAGGTTGAGGACGCAGGATTCTGGCCTTTGATGAGCCGGCCATCAACCAGTGAAAATGGCTGCCAGTTAGCCTCTTTCTCAAAGATCGCGCCCAGCTGCAACAGCTCGTCCTCGACCAGAAACGGCACAACATGGGTCAGCTGGACTTCCGCTTCCTCCCCGTCCGCTTGGGCGTCCTTATCCTTCTTGAATCGTGCCATGGCCAGCGTTTGATTTTCCGGTTGATAGCTCCTGGGATCGACGGGCGGCTGACCCCCGTTGGGAGAGGCAAGCGTCAGATCCACACCGGCATCTCTGAAAACGAAGTATGGCGCGGCAAATTCCTCAAGCCAGAAGCCGGTCTTGCGGCCAGTGTTACCGAGTTGATCGTGAGAAGTCAGCATCATCACTATTTTCATGTTCGTTCTCCTTTGCCTTCGTTGTTGAGTTCCCCACCGAATCGGGCCGCGATGAAGGCATCACAACAAAACAGCAGGAGGACAAACAATTGGACGATGGTATCGACAATACTTTCGTATCGGGAATGATTGAGATCCGCGTAGTCGTTGATTTTATAAATTGGTGAGCGAGGCGGAATCGAACTTGAGCCGCCTTGCGGGCGTCTGAGCCCGCCGGCGAAATCCTGAGCGAAGTCGAACGACTTCGGGCCGCTCTGACCTGGATTTCGTTGTGGTGGGCGAGGCGGGAATCGAACCCACAACCCCCGGCTTAGAAGGCCGGTGCTCTATCCGATTGAGCTACTCGCCCGCAGCTGAGGAAGGAGGCGCGGCTGCCTCCCCCATTGTAATTGGCGCCGCCGCACGCAAAATCCCCTCCCACGCCCCCTGGGCTGCCTGCGTATCCGATCCGCAACCGGCAGCGTACAGCGTAATTCCGAATCCCTGATCGCCGGCTGCCACGGCAGAACGAATCACCAAATCTACCCTGCCGGGCGAGACGAGCAGTTCCCGCAGCTGGTCGGTAACGCGTCGCACCCAGGCTTCATGCTCCTGGAACGATGTGAAGAGTTGGCGATCGCGCGCGATCACGTCGATCCAGCCTGCCATGCCGGCACGAGCTTCGGCCGGAGAGCAATCGAATTCCACCGGGTCGATTTCATCCGCCGTCAACGGCCAAACATCGCATTTGCAGCTGAACACCGGCGAGTCAGGAGCATTCAACAAGGCCAGCATCGCGCGCAAGGCCGGGTTCGCGTCGGCCTCGGGAATAGCGACGATCGCGTCGCGGTTGGATCGCAGATCGATGAAGCCGGCCCAGTCGGCGTCGATCCAATCCAGTCCCGGACCGATCTCCGCGGACCAGTCAGCCTCCATCTACCGCTTCCTGCAATCGCTTGCATCGCCCTGCAGAAGGAAACTCAGCAGCGTCTCTTCCGCCCAGCGCCCATCGGTGTTGGTTTCACTGCCGGAAGACAGAAACGCGCAGTGTCCTCCGTTCTGTGTCTCGAGCAGAGTCACATGAGGATTGGCAATCAGTGCGGCGCGCGTTGCCGGCAGCATGCGGATGAATGGATCGTCGAGCGAATGAACGATCAGCGTCGGCACCCTCAACGCTCCCGCGTATTTCGAACTGGCCACGGAATCGTAGTAATCGTCCGCGTCACGAAATCCTCCATAGCGCGCCACGATGTGCAGGTCAAAGTCGCGCATGGAGCGAATCCGGTCCACCGCTGCGTCGGCGTAGATGCGCGGGAACAGCACCATCCGCCGGCGCACGCGCGCCAGCATCGAACGCAGGAAGTGCCACTCATAGGGGCGGTTCTGCAGGCGATGCAGCGCGGCCGACGACGGCGCCAGGTCCATGAGCGGCGAAACCCCAACCACTGCCTTTAACTGTCGCGGAGCATGGCTGCTGATCTCTCCAGCCCAGCGCAGCACCAGATTACCGCCCATCGAATAACCAACCAGGGCAACTGCTTCGAGTTGTTGTTCGCGGACAATCGCCTCAAAAACTTTGCCCACGTCGCCCGATCGCCCCGAATGATAAATCGTCGGCGAAAGATGATCGGTGCCGCCGCAGGTGCGCATGTTCATGCGCACTACATTCAGTCCCGCCGCCAGCGCGCGCGCCGTGTTGCCAACGATGTATTTGGATTCCGACGATCCCTCCAGCCCGTGCACCAGCACGACCGTCAGCCGGCGGCGGCGCACCGCGGACGGTTGCCAATGGCAGTGGCACAGGACCCGACTGGGACCATACCCTGCTACGGGATCGTCGACCTCCACCAGGAGCGATTCAGGCTCAGGAAGAATAAGCCGGCGCGGCAGAAAATTCCCTGCCAGCGTCTGGAGATGACCGTTGCGCAGCCATCGCCGCGGGATAAATTCTGTCACCCACTCCGCCTCTTCCTTCAGCCTCTGTGCCGCGGCCGCGCTCACGACGCAACGCCCCGCACCGAAGACAGGACCGAGACCGCCCACATCGCGCCCATCGGCTCCTCTTCGTGCTTGAAGTACGCGAACACATCGCCTCTCTCCGCGTGCCGCTTCAGGTTCGATGCAATCTGCGCCAGCTGCGCCTCGTTGTACTCCGTCTTGCGCCGCCGATAGCAGGCAAAGGGCGCGGTCGCAACATCCGGCGTTTCCAGATCGTCGCTCTCGGCAACGCATAGTGCGGCCTCATGCCGCTCGAGGATCCGGTAGATAGCCGGATCGAACCACGACCCATGCCGAAACTCGAAGGCCATCCGGAAGCGGCATGGCTTGGCGTCGGCCAGGAATTGCGCGAGCCGGCCTTCATCAGCTTTGAAGTTCGGGGGAAGCTGGAACAACACAGGCCCGAGCCGGGCCGCATCGGCAACCGGCTGAATCGCACCCGCAAATGCTTCCAGCGTCGGACCACAATCCTGCAGTCGCTGGAAATGCGTGATGCGCTGCGGAGCTTTGAACGAAAACCGGAAACCCGGGCCGGTTTGCGCGAGCCAGGAATCGATCGCCGTCCGGCGCGGGAAGCTGCGGAAGGTGTAGTTCACCTCGACGGAATTGATCCGGGTCGCGTAGTACTCCAGAAACTTCTTCGACGGCAGCTTGTCGGGATAGAAGGTCGGCTTCCAGGTGGGATAAGCCCAGCCGGAGCAGCCCACGTACACGCCGCCACCTGGATTTTGCGCTGTTCTCTCGCTCACGGTAGCAGGCACCTGGGAAGCGCTGCGGGATAATGGACTGGGGCGGCTAGTGGGGATCGAACCCACGACATCCTGAGCCACAGTCAGGCGTTCTGCCGCTGAACTATAGCCGCCATAATACCCCTGATTGTAGCATTGGCCGCATCGTTGACTGGCCCGCACGCGCATCGCACTACGCTATGCCGGAACCCGCCAAACCCGAGATTCTGCCGCCGGATAACACTGTGCCCGCGGGCGCTCCCATCACCCTGCGCAAGCATGCCGAGCGCTGGTTCTCCGACGAGAACATCGACTTCTTCGCGCACCTGCTTGACGACTGGTTCCACATCCCGTTCACACCCATCCGCATCGGACTGGACGGGCTCCTTGGTCTTATCCCCGGCCTCGGCGACATTCTGGCCGGCATCGCTTCCTTCGTCATCATCCTTGCTGCGTGGATTCGCGGCGTGCCCTACATCACGCTGGTTCGTATGATGATCAACCTCGGCATCGAGGTCGTCATCGGTTCCATTCCGCTCTTTGGGGACATCTTCGATATCGCGTGGAAGGCGAACCGCCGCAACTACAAGCTGATGGTGCGCCACCTGCGCCAGCCGCATCGGCACACGTGGAAGGATTACGCTTTCCTGCTCAGCCTGCTCGCCGGGGTGCTCATCATTCTCGCTGCACCCTTCATCGTGCTGTTGGTGATCATCCTCTGGATCGCGCACCGTTGGTGAACCCCTCGCGTCAACGCCAGCCCGCATCCCGACTGCCTGAGGCGCAATCGAGCTGGGATACAATCGTGATGAGTCGGGGCGTAGCGCAGTCTGGTAGCGCATCTGCTTTGGGAGCAGAGGGTCGGGGGTTCGAATCCCTCCGCCCCGACCATTTTTGGACTGCGCTTCCTGCATGGATCTCGGCCTCAAAGACAGCGTGATCGTCGTTACCGGCGGCGGAGCCGGCATTGGCCAGGCCATCTCGCGCGCCTGCCTCGACGAAGGCGCGACCGTGGTGGTGGTCAGCCGCGCTTCGGACAACGTGAAGAACTTCCTCGCCGAAATGCTGAATGGCCGGCGGAAGTGCGACTTTGTCGAAGCGCACCTCGCGGATACCAGCCAGTGCCAGCGCGCCATCGATTACGTGGGCAACCGGTATGGCAACATGGTGGGCCTGGTCAACAATGCCGGCGCCAACGACGGTATCGGCCTTGCATTGGGCTCGCCCGAGAAGTTCGTCGAGAGCCTGCAGCAAAACCTCGTCCACTACTACGCGATGGCGCACTACGCGCTGCCCATGCTGAAAGCCTCACGCGGCTCCATCGTCAACATCAGTTCTAAGGTTGCTCTCACCGGCCAGGGCGGAACCTCCGCCTACGCAGCCGCCAAAGGCGCGCAGCTGGCCCTCACGCGTGAATGGGCCGCCGAACTGGCTCCCCACGGCGTCCGCGCCAATGCGGTGCTCCCTGCCGAAGTGATGACGCCGCTCTATCAGCGCTGGATCTCGTCGCGCCCCGACCCACAGGCCGCCCTCGACCAGATCGCCCGCCGCATCCCGCTCGGCCATCGCTTCACCGAAGCGTCGGAAATCGCCGCCATGACGGTCTTCCTGCTCTCGCCCTCCCAGAGCGGCCACACCACCGGCCAGATCGTGGTCGTCGATGGCGGATACACGCACCTCGACCGGGCGCTCACGTAAGCCGAGCAGCCTCGAGCCTCCAGCAGCACCCTGCCAGAGGGCGTTTTCGGCCCGGTGGGGCTCGACACCCTGGCCCTGTCGTGTAATGAGCAACATCCGGAGGGTTGCCGCCCGGAGTTATCGAGTTGGTTCATGGAACGTCTCGCCGCGTCTTGGTCAGGAATGAGCCACAGGTCTCTATCGCCGGCTGTTCAGCAGCGCACCGCGGATCGCCCTTCTCGAACAAACGGAGTAAAAGGACCCTGGAGCACTGGCCGTTCCGCCGCAAAAAAAGACTCCGCGCCTCGTTACGAGACGCGGAGTCCTCGGTTACTCGGTTATTTGTGGTTGCAGCAGCCGGGGCAGCAGGACGACTGTCCCTGGCAACTGCTGCCTGAGCACTTCGCGCTGGACTTGCCCGCATCCGTCACCGCAAACGCGGAAAGAGCCAGCAGTGAAGTGGCAACGACCGTGAGGATTTTCGTTCTCATAGAGGATTCCTTTCAGTGTGAAGAGGATCGACGTGCGCCGAGACGCAGGGATACACGAGCACACTGCGGTCTAAATCCGCAGGTCGTCTTTGAGACGGAAGACCGCCGCCGCAAAGCGCAGCCCCGGCGTCAGTTCCTGCAATGATTCCGCGCGCGACATCACCGCCCAATCGGAAGACACAGCTTTCGCGACGGGCAAAGTGGCCACCTGCTCGCCGCTCCGGCGTTCTGTTTTTTCCGGAGCCTGCTCACATTGCGCCGGCGAACAGCCCTGCGTTCCGGCCTGGGGCGGGCAACAGGGCATGTGCCGATGCATCGCGGCTGCCGGTTGGGCATTGGCGCAGGCAGCCATCGCCACCCACGCGGCGATCAGCGCCAGCGTCAGCATCGGGCCCATTCGCCTGCGGAGGAAACTCATCGGGAGCTCATTGTGCCACAGTGTCCTATCTTCTGACATACCCACTGAGGCAGCGCCCGCACAATGTGCGGCCCCCATTCGCCCACGGTCCGGATATCATCCGTTGCGGCCATCGTCCTCAACCAGCCTCGTAGCACTGCTCAGAGACAGCCGCCGGAAGTGGAGCACCGTCCAGCGCGTACTTCGCGGGAGAGCAGCACGCCCTCGCCAGACGTGACCGGTCTGCCTGCATGGCCGTGTCTTCTTTGAGCCAGTCGAGGGTCTGTCGGAGAATCCGAGAGGCCCCGGTGTGCGATGGCATGACGATGCGGTAGTGCATCCACTTTCCCTCACGCCGTGCCGATACAATGCCCGCGCTGCGCAGATACGCGAGGTGACGTGAAATCTTCGGCTGCGGTTCGTCCAGAATCTCCACAAAGTAGCAGACGCACACCTCCTGCTCTCCCATCAGATTGAGCAGCCGCAGGCGCGTGTTATCGCCGAGCGCCTGAAAGAATTGCTGCATGTCGAACTGAGCCCTGCGCTCCATGCATAAGATATACGCCTTGACGAATGTGATAGCAAACACATATATTCACTTTGACGAATATGTCAGAGGTGAATCATGGCAGAGGTTCTCGATTCGGTTCGGTCGAAGTACGGCGCAGCGGCAGAGAGCGCGCTTTCGGGCAGCGATCCCGACGTAAGGGCTGTGGCGGAAGCCTTCGGCTATTCCGCACAGGAATTAACCTCGATCCCGGCAGCGGCCAACATGGGGTTATCGTGCGGCAATCCGACGGCGACCGCTCATCTCCGACCCGGCGAAGTGGTGGTCGATCTGGGCTCAGGCGGCGGGCTGGATGTGTTTCTCGCGGCAAAGAAGGTGGGGCCGCAGGGCCGCGCGATTGGAATCGACATGACCCCGGCCATGATCGAACGGGCACGCGCGAACGCGGCTTCAGGCGGATACGCCAACGTGGAGTTCTACCAGTCGAGCATCGACAGCATTCCGCTCGCCGACTCGTCGGTCGATTGCGTCCTCTCGAACTGCGTCCTGAACCTCGCCCCGGATAAGCCGGCCGTCTTCCGTGAGATCGCCCGCGTGCTCAAGCCGGGCGGCCGCCTGGCGGTGAGTGACATTGCGCTCAAGAGTGACTTGCCGGAAGCGATTGCCAGGAGCACGGCGGCATACGTGGGCTGCATCGCCGGCGCGATCAGGATCGAGGAGTATCGCGCGGGGCTGCTCGCTGCCGGCTTCGAGCACGTCGAAATCGTCGACAGTGGGGCAGACCTGAACGCATACTCGAGGGTCGAAGGTCAGTCCGGTTGCTGCTCCCCGGCGATGGCGAATGGCGCCTGCTGCTCTCCCGCATCGGAGGGCGGCTCGCTTCACGCAGAGCTATCCGACCTGTTGGCCCAGTTCGACGTGAACTCGGCAGCGGCGAGTGTGAAGGTATTCGCGATCAAGCCGAGGGCCATAGCCAACAACCCGATCGCCACTCCCTGCTGTGGGCCGGGCTGCTGCGCGTAGGGAGATTCCATGCCGAACCATAACGTCCTGTTTCTCTGCACGGGCAACTCCGCCCGCTCGATCATGGCGGAAGCCATTTTGAAGCGAAAGGGAGCGCCCAACTTCGCCGCATTCAGTGCGGGGAGCCACCCTTCCGGTTCAGTGCGTCCAGAAGCTCTGCGGCAGATTGAGTCCGCCGGCCTGCGGACGGAGGGGCTTTACAGCAAATCATGGGACGAGTTCGCCAAACCGGATGCGCCCACGATGAACTTCGTATTCACAGTCTGCGACAACGCAGTCAACGAGCCATGTCCCTTTTGGCCCGGCCAGCCGATGACGGCCCATTGGGGTGTTCCCGATCCGGCGGCAGTTGAAACACCGCAGGAAATTGCCCGGGCTTTTCGAGATGCTTTCGTATTGCTGGATCGCCGCATTGGACTCTTCGTGTCCTTGCCTCTCGCGAGTCTTCAACGGATGGCGATTCAGACAGAAATCGAAAAGATCGGCAAAGTTTGAAGCTTGCTCTTTTGCCCGCTGAGTTCAGCTTCTCGTAGCAGCTCGTGCTCCTCTTCGGCTTAGCATGCAAACCATACCGATTGCCACATTCTCCCATCGCCGCGTACGAGTTGCCGTGGGCGCCGTACGTTGCTCGCGGAAAGAAGGTCGCATAGAACCTGGTTCAAGCCACTTATGGACCGGCTATCAGCCAGCTGGTGGCGATGTCGCCCAGATCTGCGCCGCTGGCGATCGCGAAGCCGTTCATCAGCCACATGTCCACCTCCCCGGTGGTGCTGTTGCGCCACAGGATGTCGCTCTTGCCGTCTCCGTTGAAATCACCAACGCCCACAATGTTCCAGTTGAGGGCGATATCACCGAGATCTGCGCCGCTGGCGATCGCGGTGCCGTTCATCAGCCAGATGTCATCCTCGCCGGTGGTGCTGTTGCGCCACAGAATGTCACTCTTGCCGTCTCCGTTGAAATCGCCAACGCCCGCAATGTTCCAGCTGAGGGCGATGTCGCCCAGATCGGCGCCGCTGGCGATCGCGGTGCCGTTCATCAGCCAGATATCGACCTCCCCGGTCACGCTGTTGCGCCACAGAATGTCGGCTTTGCCATCCCCGTTGAAATCACCAACGCCCGCAATGACCCAGCTGGTGGAAATGTCGCCCAAACTCGCGCCGCTGGCGATCGAGGTACCGTTCATCAGCCAGATGTCGACCTCCCCGGTGCTGCTGTTCCGCCACAGGATGTCACTCTTGCCGTCTCCGTTGAAATCGCCGACACCCGCAATGCTCCAGTTGGTGGCGATGTCGCCCAGATCGGCGCCGCTGGCGATCGTGGTGCCGTTCATCAGCCAGATGTCGTCCTCCCCGCTCACGCTGTTGCGCCACAGAATGTCGGCTTTGCCGTCCCCGTTGAAATCGCCAACCCCCGCAATGTTCCAGCTCGTGGCGATGTCGCCGAGATCGGCGCCGCTGGCGAGCGCGGTGCCGTTCATCAGCCAGATGTCGTCCTCCCCGGTGCTGCTGTTCCGCCACAGGATGTCACTCTTGCAATCGCCATTGAAGTCGCCCGGCTCAGCCAACGCCGCCGGATTCGGATTGGGATTCGGGTTCGGACTCGTACAGGCTGATGCGCTGGCAGGTACTCGATATCCGACTGCGGTGAGAATGTTGATCTCTGACCCGCCGTCATTCAAAATCGTCAGACCCCCATCCGCGCCCGGACAGCCCTCCGCATCCTGAATCGCCTGGTTGGTCGCGCAATTCGGAGAGCTGGGAACATAGTCGGCATAGTCCTCGCCATTGGCCAGCGTGTTGTAGAACTTCGAAGTTCCTCCCGTGCCCTTCGAGCCGTTCGTGCTGCCTCCGTTGTAAGAGAAATACGCGCCGACCGCGGTGCTCAGGGAACTGTCGAGGACAAGATTTCCTGCACTGGAATAACGAAACAGATCGACTGCTGACGGAGTGCCGGTTTCCGAGGTGTCGGTAGCGCAGGGATCGGTCAGCGGATCCGTTGTGGAGATGCACGAGGCTGTCCCGAGCGCTTCGTCCGTCTCGTGTTCCACCACTGCGTAGAAATCGTAGGCGTCAAACGGCTCGGTTCCGCCGAGGTTGTCGTAGTAGAGCGTTATATCCGGGCTGTTGGTAACGGTGATAATGACGTTGTAGCATCCGGAGGTACCGATGGTGCAGGCGCCCTCGCTGGTGGTAATGCCGGTCGCTCCTGTGAAGCCGAGAGCTGTGCCCAACGCGCTGGTGACCTCAACGTAATCGCTGCTGTAGGGCGTAGCGTCGTAGGTAGAAAGCGCGGAACTGGCCGCGGTCTGGATCGCGCTCTTGCTCGGGATACTCCCGTAAGCGGTCACGTATTGGCTGTAGGTGAGGAAATTCAGGTACTGTTCGCTCTCCCCCAGACTCGTAGTGCCGTACTGAATGTAAATGTCGGCGTTCGCATTGGTGAACGTGTCGTTGTAATACGACGCTACGGTCGTATTCAGGTAGTTGCAGGTGGCGGCCGCCACACCGGGGGCGCACGTATATACGATCCCCGAGCCAGTGTTCACCGGCGTCAGATTGGGCTGCACCATCGTCCGCGACAGCGGCCCCCGCACCAGGCTTGCGTTAGGCGCGGCACTGGACGGCCGCATGATGCTGATGTGCATCACCGGCTTGTTCTGCACCACCATTGCCGACTTGTCCTGCTGGGCATACCCCGGCGAAAACCCGCCCCATAGCAGCAGGGCCGCGAGCGGCACGGCCAGCTTCAGGGCGGCTGTCTTCTTCCGCTCAGTCGATGCGGCAAAAGGAATCAGGCAGGTTGACAGGGAACGGAAAGCAAACAGACCACGCATCGGAGATCTCCCAGGGATAAAGTCACTGCCCACGTGGGGAACAGCGGCATTCACTGCAAACCATTTACATTCAGCCGCCGGAGGGAATTCGGCAGCAGTAGACGGGCGTTGGGGGCATAGCCAGCGTTGATGAAGTCCGGGCACTCCGGCCTGAGCCTGAATGATGAAGCCTCGATCAATTGAACAGAAGAACCGGTGCCACATCATTATGGAGGTGAGACGGGAAAGTCAAGGCAAATGCGCCATCGGTTCGCTACGACTTTGGTAACTCCCGTTGCGGCGGAACCCAAGGCCATGCAACGCGCGGAAGATACGGTGGGCCCCGGCGAGCTATTCAGAACGCAGCGCGCGCATGGGATCGATGGAAGCAGCGCGGTGTGCCGGGATGTAGCCCGCGGCGAGACCGACGGCGAGGATTCCCAGCAGAGCAGCGAAGAGGGTCGGTTTGTCCGTGGGCTCGAGGCCGAAGAGCATCGATCCCATGAAATGGCTGGCGAGCAGGGCCAGCGGAACGCCGATGGCGATGCCGATCGCGGTGATGCGCACTGCCTCGCGCAGAACCATAGCAAGGATCTGTCGGCGCCGCGCCCCGAGTGCCATGCGGACACCGATTTCGGTGGTGCGGCGGCTGATGCGATACGAAAGCATGCCGTAGAGACCGATGGCCACCAGCAGCGCCGCCAGCAATCCGAAGAAGAGAGAAAGACGCGCAAAGAGGCGCTGGTCCGAGAAGGAGTCTTCAAAGACGGCAGCCTGGGTCATCGGCTTTTCGAGGGGAAGGTTGGCGTCGATGACACGGACGGCCTGCACAACGGTGGGGAGGAGGGCGAGTGGGTCGCCGTGGACGCGCAGTTCGATCTGCATCGTGGCCGGCGCGTCGCCCATCTGCGTGACTGGGTAGTAGGCCATGGCGCGCGGTCGCTCGTCGACGCTGCGATACTTGCTGTCTTTGGCGACGCCGATGATGGTGAAGGGTGGCGCCTTGGGGTCGTCGAGCTTGCCCAGACGATGGCCGAGAGGATTGGTGTTGGGCAGAAGCTTCCTCACGAAGGTCTGGTTCACAATGGCCACACAGGGCGAGGTGGGCGTGTCGGAGTCGAGAATGTCACGACCGGCGAGCAGCGGGACGCCGAGAGTGTAGAGATAGCGAGGACCCACCACATTGGCGCGCAATGGGATTTCCTCCCAGGCATGCGTGACGCCGTCCAGCGTAGGTGAATCGTTCTCGCTCCAGCCGCTGCCCAGACGGTCGACCATCATGGTGGCGGACTCAACTCCAGGCAGGGCCTGCAGGCGGTCGAGAAGATCGCCGTAGAAAGCAAGCCGTTCCTTGCTGGAGTGGGATTGCTGCGGTGTGATGCCGAAGACCAGCAATCCCTCCATGCGCATGCCGAGGTTGGTGCGCTCATAGTTGAGCAGAGTACGCAGCAGCAGACCCGCGGCCGTGAGGAGGGTGAAGCAGAGCGCAACCTGGAGAGTGAGGACGACAGCTCCACTGCGGCCGCCGTGGGAACTGGTGCCGGAGGTGCTGCGCAGGGTTCCGGTCACAGGAGCGCGGGTTGCAGTGCGCAGAGGAGCGAGACCGAAGACCAGCGCGGCGAGGATGGAAATGGTGGTCGTGAACAGGAGAACGCCGCGATCCGGGGCGAGGCCGGTCTCGACGCGGAACCAGGTGGCGAGGGCACGCGTGGCTGCGAGCGCAAAGAGCCAGCCCAGCGAGGCTCCGGCGGCGACGAGCAGACCGCTTTCGGCGAAGAGCTGTCGGAGGAGAGAGCTGCGCTGGGCGCCGAGAGCCATGCGGAGGCTGAAGTCGCGCTGACGGGATGCGTTGCGAGCCACGATGAGCATGGCCACGTTGCTGCAGGCGATGAGCAGAACCAGTGCCACCAGGGCCATCAGGATGCGGATGGGGTCCGGATCGTAGTCGCCGATGCCCTGGAGTCCTCTGGCGGATGCGAGAACGAGCTTGAGTTTGTTTTGCTCGGCCTGTGAAGATTGGAGGTCAGCGAAAGCCGCGGCGCGGAAGGAGGGAGTAACTTCCGCAACGGCTTGCTGGGACGTAACTCCGGGCGC